>Ga0111538_10005004_pt1 | contig 18220 bp, 16 predicted proteins | sample SoiMethybrSBSTD1_FD_79669 | JGI IMG/M metagenome (GOLD analysis project Ga0111538, IMG submission 79669) | Bulk soil microbial communities from a Populus tree surrounding site in Tennessee, USA - Soil MetaG P. TD hybrid SBSTD1 (version 2)... | ecosystem: Environmental > Terrestrial > Soil >...
CGGATTGTGTCTAGACAACCCAACCGTCGGATCGGCGCCATGGCCTGTCTACTTTCCTGCCGGCAGGCCGGCTAGAGCGGAGCACTACGCGTCGCCAAAAGGGCGAAACGCGAGTCTGAACCAAACAAGTTTGATCTCCCCCTCTCTCCCCCTCCCTGTGAATTTTTCGTGGTTCTTCTTTGCGCCTTGGCGGTTCAGCCTCGTCCGTGCGTAGGGCGAGCGCGGCGGGTGCGGTAGCGCACGAGGAGGGGCCAGCCGATCCACAGGAGGACGGTGGCGATGGCGCACAGCCAGCCGAACAGGTCGCCGGCGCGGGCGTAGAACGTGTGGCCGCCCTCCATCAGGGTCACGGTGCCCAGGTGTCCGCTCATCGGCACCGGGGTCTTGTGCGGATCGACCGCGTAGCTGTGAGACATGACGCGGCCGTTGGCGTCGACGAAGGCGGAGACGCCGGTGTTGACCGAGCGGACCAGATCGCTTCGGGTCTCGACGGCGCGGAAGACCGAGAGCGCCAGGTGCTCCCACGGCTCGGCGGTGTCGCCGAACCAGGCGTCGTTGGTGATGTTGACCAGGAGGTGCGGGTGGAGGGCGGCCAGCTTGCGGCCGAAGCCGGGCAGGATGTCCTCGTAGCAGATCATCGGGCCGAGCCGGTAGTCCTTCCCCTCGTGGCTGAACGGGAAGGTGACGACCTTGTCGCCGCGCGCGAAGTGGCTCGCGTTCCTCGGCAGGATCGGCTGCAGCCAGCTGTGGAACGGGATGTACTCGCCGAACATGAGGAGGAAGATCTTGTCGAAGCGGCCGGCGAAGTTGCCGTCGGCCTGGAGGTACAGCGCGCTGTTGTAGTTGAGGGCGTCCTCGTCGTCGTCCACCGGCGTGGTGATGGCGCCGAAGACGAGCGGTTTGCTGAAGCCGCGGCGGACCCGGATGCGCGAGGCCTCGGGGAAGTCGGTCTCCTGATCGCGCGGCACCGCGAACGGATAGGACGACTCGCTCCACACGATGAGATCGGCGCCCTGCTTCTCGAGGTCGGCGGACACCTTCTGGAGCTCGCGCAGCTGGCGCGGCGCCAGGTCGGGCCGCTTGTAGCCCTTCTCGTCGAACGGGATGTTGCCCTGCACGACGCCGACCTGGATGGTCGGCGCCTCGGCGCGCGCGGCGTCCACCTGGTGCATGCGGACGAAGCCGTAGACCAGCGCGAGGGCGAGCGCGCCGGCGGCGGCGGCCAGCGGGATGGCGCGGCGCGGGCCGGTGCCCTTCGGCGCGGTCAGGAGATCGTAGAGTCCGCCGTTGACGGCGAGGAGCAGGGCGGTGACCCCGACCGGTCCGGCCAGGTCGGCCACCTGGATGACCGGAATCACCCAGGCCTGGGTGATGGCCAGGGAGAACGGGAAGAGGAACGGGACCAGCATCTCGAAGGCGACCATGACGAGCGGCGCCAGCAGGGCCAGCTTCCAGGCCCGCCCGCGGCTGGCGGTCCGATCGCGCAGCTTGCGGACCACCAGCGCGAAGAAGAGGAACACCGAGGCCTGGTAGCCGCAGAGGAGCACCAGCCCGACGATCGCCAGCGGCATGGGGATGTGGCCGAAGCGGGTGAGCAGCCCGGTGATCCAGTAGAAGCCGCCGACGTTGCCGACGATGCCGGTCAGCCAGCCGTAGAGCAGGGCGCGGCGCGTGGTCGGCGCCGCCTCGATGGCGACCAGGCCCGGCACCATCGCGATCCAGGCGAGCGGCCAGATGTCCCAGTCGGCGCAGGCGAGGAACCAGAGGACGCCGGAGAGGACCGAGAGGAAGACGAGGAACCACTGCGACGGGAAGCGGGCGAGGAGCGGCCCGAACAGGCCCATGTCGGGGCGCGGCGGAGCCGACCGGCTGTCGACCGGCGCGACCTCCTCGGCGACCCCGGCGGGCGGCGCGGCCTTCGCGCGCGGGCGGCGCGGGTCCTTCTTCTTCTTCGGCGACTGCTTCTTCTTCTTCGAGGTCATGACTGGGCGGGGGCGACCAGGCGGAGCGCAGCCGGCAGGATGCGGAAGGTGGCCGGCAGCGTCCCCGGCGTCTCGCCGTCGACGTCGAGCCTGACCGGGCCGTCGCCGACCGGCTCGGCGCGGACCAGGCGGGCGCGCCGCTGGCTGACCTTGTCGAGGCCGAGGTGCGTGCCGGCGTACATCTTGCGGCCGTGGCGCAGGAAGTCGAGCTTGCCCATGTCGCCGATGGCGACCACGTCGAACTGGCCGTCGTCGAGCTCGGCCTGCGGCGCGACGAACATGCCGCCGCCGAAGTAGCGGCCGTTGGCCACTGCCACGGTGTTGATGGTGAGATCGGCCGGTGCGCTCTCGTCGCCGTCGAACACCAGGCGGACCCGCTGGTTGGCGTAGGACAGGCCGGCGCGCGCGGTCGCCAGCATGAAGGAGATCCGGCCGCCCAGCCGCTTGGACGCCTTGTTGACGTACTCGTCGACCAGGCCGCTCATCCCGAACGAAGCGATGTTGATGAAGATGCGGCTGAGCGGGGCGCCGCCGGGACCGGTCAGCTCGAGGTAGCCGACGTCGATGGTGCGGCTCTTGCGCGTGGCCAGGATGCGCGCCGCCTCGCGCGTGTCGCGCGGCAGCGGGATGGTCTTCCTGAAGTCGCCGCCGGTGCCGAACGGCAGGATGCCGAGCATCGCCTCGGGCGCCACCGCGCGATCTCCGTCGAAGAAGCCGTTCACCACCTCGTTGATGGTGCCGTCGCCGCCGACCGCGACCACCGCGCCGGCTCCGCTGTCGAGCGCCTCGCGGGTGAGGCGAGTCGCGTCGCCAGGCGAGGCGGTCATCACCTCCTCGAAGCCGCCCAGCTCGCGCCGGAGGTCGGCGGCCAGCTCGGGCCAGCGGCGGCCGAGCTGCCCGTTCTGCGCCGAGGGGTTGACCACCAGCACGGTGCGCGCATCCTGGCTCATAGGCGCTCCATACTACAGGAGTCGCCGCGAGGCCATCAGGGTGGCGGCGCGGGCGCGGGCGCGGGGCTCTCGCCCTCGAGGCGCCTGCGCATCTCGGCGCGGCGCGAGTCGAACTCGGCGCGCAGCGCGTCGAGCTTCGGCAGCTGCTCGAAGCGCAGCCCCCGCTTTCTTCCGCTTCTTGCGGACGCGGTTTATCTCCGGCGTCTCAGGACGATGAGGCCTGTCCCCAGGAGCGCGAGCCAGAGGCTGGCGCCGCCGCTCGAGGTGGAGCAGCCGCCGCCGAGCATGTCGGGGTTTTCCGGGTGGTCGCCGATGCCGGCGTCCGAGCCCGGTTCGCCGTCGTCGTCGTCGTCGTCGCCGAGATCCTCGCTCATCGCGACCGATCCCCAGGTGAGGTCGTCGGCGGTCACATACACCTCGCGCTCGCCGGCGTAGCCGTCGGCGGCGGCGGTGATGGTGACGTCGCCGCGCGGCACCTCGGCGATCTCGTACAGGCCGTCACCGGCAGTGACCGCGCTCTGTCCCGACGACAGCGTCACCGTGACGCCGGCCATGCCGGCGCTCTCGTCGTAGATATCGTCCTTGCGGATGTAGCCGCGCAGGGTCCCCTTGGGCGGCACGATGCAGACGCCCAGGTGGTTGGCGACCGTCCGCTGCACCCCGTCCGACGGCGTGCTCACGATCCCGCCGGCGGCCTTGATGTACATCGCGCTCGAGCCGCCGCCGTCCAGGTTGAGCGCGCGATGGGCGCCGAGCCCCTTCATGAGCAGGCCGAGCTCGTTGAGGCTCATCCCGACCGAGCCGGAGACCCGGCCGTCCACCACCACCAGCCACATGGTCGTGTGCGCCTCGTCGATGCCGACCGCGGTGCGCGGGTTGCGCACGCAGAACGAGTCGCTGCACGGGTTGAACGTCACCGCCGCCCCGTCCTTGACCACCATCGGGCGGCCGCCGACCACGTCGACCATCCAGTCATCCGGGGCCTTCACCGTGCTCGGCAGCGTGATCGCGACGTCGTTTCTGACCCCGAAGCCGATGTAGCCCTGGGTGCTGTTGTCGCTGGTGTCCGCCCACTTCTCGCCGTGGCCCATCGCGACGCCGCTGGTCGAGTAGTCGGCGTAGCTGAACAGGTCGCCGTTGGTGGCGATCTCGCAGTCGTAGAGATCGGCGAACGAGCTCACCGTGCGCTTTCGGTGCTGCGAGCGGGTGGCGCGCAGCCGGATGCCCGGGCTGGTGAGATCGACCTCGACGATGTGGATCCGGTTCGGCGTTGCAGTGGTGCGCTCGATGCGCCGGATGCCGGCGTACGGGGTCGTGACCTTGTCCCCGGCGCGAGCCGCAACCGGCCGTGTGCACATGAGGCCGGAACACAGCGCCAGCGCGAGACGCAAGCGAGCGGAAGTCGTGGAAGTCGTGGCCCCGATCATGGCGCCGGGCAGACCCTGCAGGAGACGGACCACTGTCGGCCCGGTGCGGTAGAACGTTGCAGCGTGCTGTCGCAAGAGGAGCTGGCCAGGCTGAGCCGGGCGCTCGGCGAGGAGCGGGCCGATGGCGTCGACGCCGGGCGTTCTCGCGAGCGGCGCCGCGCGGCCGGCGCCTACTTCACGCCGGCGCCGCTGGTCGACCTCGTGGTCGGCGCCGCGCTCGCCGCGCGGCTGGAGCGCGACCCGCCGGCCTGGCGGGACGACGGCACCCCGGAGCTGGCCGTGCTCGACCCGGCGGCGGGCGACGGCCGTTTCCTCTCCGCCGCTGCCGATGAGCTCGCCCGGCGGGCGGCCGAGCGCGGGCTGCCCGGCGCGCGCGCCGCCATCGTGCGCCGCTGCCTGGTCGGCATCGAGCGCGACCCGGAGTTCGCCGCGCTGGCCCGCCGCCGGCTCGGCCGCGGCTCGGTCGTCCACTGCGCCGAGGCGCTGCTCTCGCCGGCCACCCGCGCGCTCTCTGCCGACCTGGTGATCGGCAACCCGCCCTACGTGCGCTCGATCCGCCTGGGGCTGGCCGACGAGGAGCTGCGCCGGGCGCTGCGCGGACGCTACGCCGCCACCTCGCACGGCGAGTGGGATCTCTACGCCGCCTTCATCGAGCAGAGTCTGGCGTGGGCGCGCCCGGGCGGCGAGGTGGCGCTGGTGGTGCCGTCGCGCTGGCTCACCGCCCGCTTCGCCGGGCTCCTGCGCGGCAAGCTGGCCGCCGAGCGGGCTGTGCGCGGCCTCGTCCTCTTCGGCGCCGAGCAGATCTTCGCGGGCGCCACCACCTATGCGTCGATCGCGTTTCTCTCGCGCGCGCCGCAGAGCGCGGTCTTCGTCGCCCGCCGCGCCGGCGGCGCCTGGCAGCGCGGCGAGGTGCCGGCCGGCTCGCTCGGCACGGCGCCCTGGCGGCTCTCGGTCGGGCGCCGCCGCCGGCTGCTCGACCGCCTGTCGGCGACCGGCCCGGCGCTCGGCCAGGTCGCGCGGGTCGCCAAGGGGGCCGGCACCAACGCCGACCCGGTCTACGTCCTCGAGGGCGCGGCGCCGGGCGGCGAGCTCGAGCCGGAGCTGGTCCGCCTGTGCCTGCGCGGCCGCGACGTCGCGGCCTACGCCGCCGCCGACCCGGCGATCCGCTGCCTGGTGCCGTATCGGCGCGACGGCAGCTTCATCGAGCCGGCCGAGCTGCGCAGCCGCTTCCCGCGTGCGGCGGCCTACCTGGACTCGCATCGGCGGCTGCTCGAGCGGCGCGAGCGCGGCCGCTTCCGCGGCGAGGCCTTCTACCGCTTCGGCCGGCCGCAGAACATGGCCTGGCTCGGCGCTGCGGCGCCCAAGGTCGTGGTGCCCGACGTCGCGCGCGCCGGACGCGCCCTGCTCGATCGCCGCGCCGCCATGGTGCTCGACAGCGCCTACGCGCTCCGGCCGGGCGACCCGAGCGTGTCGCTCGGGCTGCTGCTCGCCGTCATGAACTCCGGCATCGTCGCCCTGTGGCTGAGCGAGACCGGCGTCCCGCTGCGCGGCGACTACGTCCGCCTCAAGACCGCCTACCTCGAGTCGCTGCCGCTGCCGCCGCCGTCGACCTGGCGCCGGCGCGCCGAAGAGCTCGCGGTGCGGCGCGACGCCGCCGCGCGCGCCGGCGACATCGACGACCTGGTGCGCCGCGCCTACGGCGTCCCGCCCTCCGACTGGCCGGAGGCGACCTGATGCCGGCGTTCGGCGGACTCGCGCGCGAGCCGGACGGGACGGCGTGGCTGCCGGAGACGGTGGCGTGGCTGTGGGGCGTTCTCCAGCCGGACCTGTGGCGGCGGGCCTACAACGCCGGATACGCCCCGCCGCGCACGGCTGCCCAGCTGGCCGAGCTCCTCGACGAGCCCGGCTTTGCCTGGCGCGACGACGTGCGCGCGCTCGGTTGCCGCGTGTCGCCGTCCATCCTGACCGAGGTGGCGCACGCGGCGGCCGCCTCCCAGGACGCCCGGGCGCTCACCTACCTGCGCCTCCTGGTCGCGCTCGATCGCGCGTGCGACGGCCTGTCGCTGCGGGCGCCGCGCATCGCGCCGCACCTCGAGCCGCTCCTGGCGCGCCGCGACGCGCGCGGCAGCCTGGCGCCGGCCAGCCCGTGCGTGGTGCTCCGGCGCGATGCGCCCAACCCGTCGGGCGGCGCCGCGCTCGGCTACTACCTCGACAACCTCGCCGTGCTCGATCCGACCAGCCTGGCCGGCTACCGCCTCGAGGTGCCCGCGCTGCCCGACGCCTGTCGCCTGGCCACCCGGCCGGGCGGGCCCGGGCTCCGCGTCGCCTTCGTCCCGATCCTCCGGGCCGCCGATCACGTTCGCTTCCGGCCGGTCGAGGTCGGCAACGACTCGCGCTTCACCATCGATCTGGCGCCCGAGCACCAGGCCGCGATCGCGGCGAGCGCGCGCGAGCTGGTCGCCGGTCTCGAGCGCGAGCGGGTACACGTCGCGCTCCTGCCGGAGACCTGCACCCTGCCGCACGTGGCCGAGGCCTTTCGCGCCGCACTGGTCGCCAACTACGCGGCCGCCGGCGGCGAGCCGCACCTGCGCCTCCTCCTGGTCGGCGTCCTGGCGCCGCGCCGCAACGAGGTGTGGGGCCTGAGCGGCGCCGGCCACCGCCTGCTGGTCCAGCCCAAGCAGCAGCCGTGGCGCCTCGACGTGCGCCAGCAGGAGCGCTACGGGATCGTCGACGACTTGCGCGGCGAGGCGCCGCCGTGCGATCGCGACGAGGACCTCCAGCTCGAGGGCCGGCGCATGTCGGCGCTGGACGATCCCGGTTACGGCCGCCTCATCGTGCTCATCTGCGAGGACCTGCAGCGGTGTGATCCGGCGCGGCGGATCGCGGTCGACATCGGACCGACCACCGTCATCGCGCCGGTGATGGACTACGCGCTGCGCGCCGAGCGCTGGGCGGCGGCCGCCGCGGCACAGCTGGCCAACGAGCCCGGCGCGCTGGTCATGGTCGTGAGCTCGGCGAGCCTCACCGCCATGGCCCGCAAGGGCGGCGGCGAGCACCCGTGGCCGCCCGGGGTGGGCTGGGTCGCCTCGCCGCGCTACGCCGAGCAGCGAAAGCTGGTCAGCCGGCTGCCGGTGACCGTGCCTGAAGGTGAATATTTCAAGGTACTTGAACTATAGGTACTTGCCGACTGGTTGTTTATAATTATACATAATTATCTATGACGATCTCGACGCACGGCATGAAGGGACTGCGGGCCACGGCCGAGCGCGTGGCGGCGGCGGCGCGCGATCCGTCGCTGCTCGACGACGTGCGGCGCGCGGCGCAGCGCGAGCTGGCCGGCATCGATCCGGAGACCATCGCGCGCGACGGTGCGGACTACCGGACCGGCCAGGCCGAGCTCGTGCTCGCCGTCGTGACGGCGCTCGAGGAGCGCAGCCTGCCCCGCGACACGGTCGAGCTCCTGCTCAAGGCGAACCGGGCCCGGGTGCTCGGCGCGGTGTCGCTCCACCCGGGGCTCAACCAGCGCCAGCTGGCCGCCGTGCTCGAGCTGGCCCCCTCGAACCTCAACGAGTATCTCGGCGAGCTGGGCGAGCACGGCCTCATCGAGCAGGCCTCGCCGGTCGAGGGTCGCGGGGTCGCCTACCAGATCACCCCGTGGGGGCGGCAGGCGATGAGCCACCTCGAGATCCATCATCCGGCCGCGATCGCGACCAAGCCGGTGGGGCAGCCGAAGGTGGCCGGCAAGCGGGCCGGCAAGGCGGCTCCGGTCGCCCGCGTCTCGTCGGCCCGCGCCAGCGGCCCGGCTGCGCCGCGGCCGCGAAACGGCGCCAAGCGCGACGACCGCTGAGCGCGGGGACTCGTCCTCGCGCTCGGCGCGATCCGCGCGGCTCGGGTGGCTGTCAGCCGCCCAGCGGGTGCGGCGTGATCTTGAACAGCAGGATGACGAAGCCGATGAGGATGAAGACGGCGCCGAGCCCCAGCACCCAGACGGCCCGGAGGCCCTTCTCGAGCATCTCTTCCTGCTTCTCGGTGAGCTCCGGCAGCTTCGGCATACACTCGATCTATAGCACGACTATCCGGGGCCGGAGCGGCGGCCTGCGGCGCCGGTATCGCCCAGGGCGGCCCCCACCGCGGCCGGCAGATCGAGGACGGTCACTCCGCTCGGCGCGTTGCGCCGGAGCATGAAGGCGCAGGTGGCGCAGGAGGTGACCACGGTTCCGCCGCCGCGACCGGCCACCTCGCGCAGGCGGCGGCGCGCCATCGAATCGGCCACCTCCGGCATGGTCTTGGGCAGGAGGCCGGCGCCGCCACAGCACTCGGTGTCGGTGCGCGAGCCCGACAGCTCGACGACGTCGACCACCCGCGACAGCACCTCGCGCGGCTGGTCGATGACGCCGCTGTAGCGGGCCAGGTAGCAGGGGTCGTGGTAGTAGACCGACCGGCGCGGCTGGTCGGTCGCGGTGAATTCGAGCCGGGCCAGAAATTCGGCCAGAGAGAGGATCTCGCTCGACAGCGGCACCCCTTCGGCCCGGTACTGGACCCGCAGGGTGTAGACGCAGGCGGAGCAGTTGACCACCACGGTGCCGTAGGGCCGGAGCGCGGTGGCGACCCGGCTGGCGTGCCAGCGGAACATGTCGAGCAGCCCGGCGGCCAGGAGCGGGTAGCCGCCGCAGGTCTGGCCGGTCGACACCATGCGGACGTCGCCGGCGCCCAGGCGGTCGAACAGGTCGAGCGCGGCGTCGACGTCGTCGAGGCCCTTGTCGATGGCGTCGCAGCCGGGCCAGAAGCCGACCGGCGCGCTGTCCTCGAACCGCTCGGGCGCCACGTGCTCGCGCGCGAGATCGGCCAGCCGCTGCTCGCGGTTGCGGAAGCGCTCCGGGTAGCCCATCAGCGCCGGGTGGCCGGCCCCGCGCGCGGTGGCGGCCGCCCGTCCGGCCAGGAGGACCAGGCCGGGCTCGTTTCCGTGCAGACATTGCGTGGTGCACTGCCGGCAGCCGGTGCAGGCGTAGAGCGGCTCGGTGGTCTCCGCGCTCCAGGCCACGGTGCCGCGGCGCAGCTGGTTGAGCCGGTCCATCTTGGCCTGCGTGGTGTACGGCTCGTGGCCGCTGGCCTCGGCGACCGGGCAGGCGAACCGGCACAGCTTGGGGCAATAGGTGCAGTCGTCGAGCTGGCGCGCGACCGCCGCGGCGGAGAAGACGTCGGACATTCAGGCTGGCTCCCGGGTGAGCTCCGGATCGAAGACGCCGTGCGGGTCGAGCAGGCGCTCGAGCTGGCGCTCGTATGGTTCGAGGCCGGGCGGCGAGGAGCCGAGCAGGATGGCGCCGGCCTGCTCGGCCGCCTGCTCGGCGGCGGCGCGGATGGCTGCGCTCCGCTCGCCGGCTGCCACCTCGCCGTCCGGCTCGACGAAGGTGAAGAACTCGACCGCGCCGTCGGCCTCGAAGCGCGACACGTGGACGCGGGCGCGGGCGCCCAGCCGCTCGGCCGCCGCCGCCACCGCGCGGGCGACGGTCGCTTCGCGGCCAGCCGGCGCGGTGACCTGCAGCGCCGGGGGCGGCGCCTGCGGGTCGCGCTCCTGGCCGGTGCGCCGCCGCCACCACTTCTCCGCCACCGCGTCGTCGAGCACGGCGCCGCCCATCGCGGTGGCTGCGCTGGCCACCAGGTCGCGGTCGCAGGCGGCCAGGTCGGTCGCGCCGGCGGTGGCCACCAGCAGCACCGCCTGCTCCTCGTCGCAGACCGACTCGCCCAGGTGGGCGCGGGCGTCGGCCCCCTCGAACACCCGCAGCGCCGCCGGCGCCGCCTCCTCGCGCAGCGCCAGGCGGACCGCGGCCAGCGCATCCTCGAGCGAGGGGAGGGCGAACGCGGCCAGAAAACGGGCCTCGGGCCGCCGGTGGATGCGCAGCACCGCGGCGGTGATGAAGCCGAGCCGGCCCTCGCTGCCGAGCAGCGCGCGCGCCAGGTCGGGTCCGCTCGCGCGCCGCGGCGCCACCCGGGTGTGGATGGTGCGGCCATCGGCCAGCACGGCCGACAGGCCGAGCACCGCGTCCTCGACGGTGCCGTGCCGGGCCGACGACTTGCCCGGCGTTCGCACCGCCAGCAGCCCGCCGATGGTCGAGCCGAGCGTGGAGGGGGGAAAGTCGCCGAGCGTGAGGCCGCGCGGGACCAGGATTCGCTCGAGCGCCAGCGCGGTCAGCCCGGCCTGGACGTGGACCACCAGCGAGGTCTCGTCGAGGTGCAGGACGTGGCTCATCCGCCGGCTGTCGACGTAGAGGCGCGGGCGCCCTCCGGCGGGCGCGTCGCGTCCGGCCGCGCGCGCGCCGCTGCCGACCGGGATGACGGCGGCGCCGGCGCGTCCGGCCAGCGCGACGATCTCCGCCACCTCGGTCGCCGAGCCGGGCTGGACCAGCCAGGCGGCGGCGCCGATCGCGGGCGGTTCGCCGCGCCGGAGGCGCACGGCGTCATCCCCCGTGATCTGGTTTCGCGCCTGGGAGGGGACCTTTCTGGGGGGAAGGCTCCGGCGACTCACGTGCGACTGCCCGACCACCGCCTCGAGAGCGGCGCGCAGGTCCTCGATCGCCACCGGCACCGGCGCGTTCATGCTCGCCTCGCCAGCGCGGCCGGCAGGCCGAGCTTGCCCGGGTTCATGATCCCGTCGGGATCGAACGAGGCCTTGAGCGCGCGCAGGATGGCCATCGCCTCGCGGTGCTCGCCGAGCATGGCCGGCCCCTTGAGCAGGCCGACCCCGTGGTGGTGGCTGATCGTGCCGCCGACCCGGCTGGCGGCCGCCATCCCGGCCTGCCAGATGGCATCGTAGGTCTTCTCGGCCCCCACGACCGGAGCGAAGAAGGTGAAGTAGATCGAGCAGCCTTCCGGGTAGGCGTGGGAGAAGTGGGCCATCACCACCGCGTGCTCGGAGATCGCCTGGCGGACGGCGCGGTAGAGGTCCATCAGCCGCTCCCAGGTGGCGGCCACCTCCATGGTGTCGACGAAGAGTCCGCTCCTGAACACCGGCGACATCTTGTAGGAGACGTCGTAGCGGTGCTCGAGCCAGTGGCGGCCCGGCTCCTCGCCGAGGTCGGTGGCGCCGGCGCGCTCGAGCTCGCCCATGACCAGGCGGGCCTCCACCTCGGTGCGGATGCGCGCCCCCTCGACCCCGATGATGAGCCGGCAGCCGCGGCGCGACACCTTCTCGGCCAGCGGGCCGGCCAGTCCGTTGACCAGCCGCGGGCGCGACAGGACCGCGTTGATCGCGCCCGAGCGGAGGCGTCCGGCCAGCCGCCGGGCCGGCTCCGCGCCGGGCGACAGCAGCGAGAGGGCGCGGCCGAACAGCCCCTCGGATGCGCCGCCGCGGTCGCCCTTGGGCGGGATCTCGGGCAGCGCGCCGCCGCCCGCCGCCGGCTCGGGAGCCCGCTCGAGCGGATCGCGCTCCTCGCCTTTGTCGTCGCCGGCGGCACCGCCGCCGCGGCCCCGGCCGAAGAGCGGCACGTGGTTGATGAAGGTGTCGACCTCGTCGTAGAGCCGCACCACCGCCGGGCGCAGGCCGCGATGCATGACCCGGCGGATGGCCTCCACCCCGTGCGCCACGCTCTCGATCTCGAAGCCGCGCAGGATACGGAGCTCCGGGATCGGGCTCACCCGCAGCCGCGCCGAGGTGATGACCGCGAGGGTGCCCTCGCTGCCGACCAGGAGCTGGGTCCAGTCGGGGCCGCGCAGGGCGCGCGCCGGTCCGTCGGTGTGGATGATGTCGCCGCGGCCGGTCACCGCCGTGAGCCCGGCGACCCGGTCCTCGATCTTGCCGTACTTGGTCGACATCTGGCCGGCTGCGCGGCAGGCCAGCCAGCCGCCCACCGTCGAGCAGTAGATCGACGACGGGAAGTGGCCGAGCGTGGTGCCGCGCCGGTTGAGCTCGCGCTCGAAGCGCTCGCCGTTGGCGCCCGCCTCGACGTCGCACAGGAGCGAGTCGCGATCGACCGAGCGAATCTCGGCCATGCGCTTGAGATCGATCGTGACGCCCCCGAGGACCGGCACGGTGCCGCCGCACACCCCGGAGCCGCCGCCGTACGGAACGATCGGCGCCCCGAGGGCGCGCGCCGCCCGCACCACCGCGGCCACCTCGCGCTCGGTCTCGGGCCACACCACCACGTGGGGCAGATCGGCGGGCAGGCGCCCGGCGGCGATCCCGATGAGCAGGCGCGGCCACATGTCGCGCCCGTAGCTGGCCAGGTCGGAGGCCCGCATCGACAGGCGCCGCTCGCCGACGATCGGCAAGAGCTCTCGGCGCAGCCGGTCGGGGTCGAGGGCGACGCGCTGCACGGCCGAACCCTAGCATTGATGGCCGTGTTATGAGTGGCGCATGGAGATCACATCGATCGCGGTGATCGGCACCGGCACCATGGGGCGCGGGATCGCTCAGGTGGCGGCGCAGAGCGGATTCACGGTGGTCGTGTGCGACGTCGACCAGGCGACCACGGTGGCCGGGCTGGTCAAGATCCGCTCGAGCCTGGATCGAGCGGTCGAGCGCGGCAAACTGGACGCCGAGACCCGGGCGGCGGCCAACGCCCGGCTATCCTCGGCTCCGGATCCCGTCCAGGCGGCGGCGCGCGCCGATCTCATCCTCGAGGCGGTGCCGGAACAGCTCGAGCTCAAGCAGCGCACGCTCGCCTCCGCCACCGCCGGCGCCCGGCCGGGCGCGCTGGTCGCCTCCAACACCAGCTCGCTGTCGATCGCCGCCATCGCCGAGCGCTTGCCCGATCCCGCCCGCGTGCTCGGCATGCACTTCTTCAATCCGGTCCCGGCCATGAAGCTGGTCGAGCTCGTCCACCACGCCGGCACCGCTCCCGACGCGCTCGCCGCCGCCCGCTCGGTGGTCGAGCGCATGGGCAAGACCGCCATCGTGGTGCGCGACGCGCCCGGCTTCGCTTCCAGCCGACTCGGCATCGCGCTCGGCATGGAGGCCATCCGCATGCTCGAGGAGGAGATCGCCTCCGCCGCCGACATCGACACCGCCATGCGCCTCGGCTACGGCCACCCGATGGGCCCGCTCGAGCTCACCGACCTGGTCGGCCTCGACGTCCGCCTCGCCATCGCCGACCACCTGGCCGCGCGCCTGGGCCCCCGCTTCCAGCCCCCCGAGCTCCTCCGCCGCAAGGTGGCCGCCGGCGACCTGGGCCAGAAATCTGGCCGCGGCTTCTACCGCTGGCAGGACGGCAAGCGGAGCTGAGAGCGGATGAACCGCCGCGACTGGCTGGTTGCCTGCGGACGGCTGGCCGGCGGCGCGGCGGTCGGTCTGTCGGTCCCCGGCTGCGACGCGCCACCCGACCTGGAGCAGGCGCCGATCGAGATCGACATCGATGGACCGGTCACGGCGCTGCCCCCGCGGTACCTGGCGGCCACGTTCGAACCGCGCGAGGACAGCGCCATCGCCTGGCTCGCCGCCAGCTCGCCGACCGCGGCGCACGTCGAGCTCCTGGTCGAGGGGGAGCTCGAGCCCACCCGCGTCGCCGAGGTGGAGCTGACCCCGGAGGCAGGATTGGTCGCCGCCGTCCGCCTGGGCGGTCTGGTTCCCGACACCCGGTACCGCCATCGCGCCTTCTTCCAGGGCGCCGGCTACGGCCCCTGGCTCCGGTTCCGCACCGCGCCGGAAATCGACGCGCTGGCGCCGGTGTCGTTCCTGTTCTCCGCCGACGTCGGGATCCACCCCGAGCTCGAGCCGACCTACCGGATGCTGGCCGCCGAGCGCGTGCCGTTCTACCTCCACCTGGGCGACTGGCCCTACGCCGACAAGGCGCCGGCGGCCCGCTCGATCGGCGAGTTTCGCCAGCGCCACCGGGAGGTGCGCGAGCCCTACGCCATCCAGGAGTGGCTCTGGTCGACCCCGCTGGTCCCGATCTACGACGACCACGACGTCCGGGAGAACTGGGCTGGCAAGGAGCTCGCCGCGCGCGACCCGGAGCTGCTCGCCAGCGGGCTGGCGGTCTGGCGCGAGTACTTCCCGCTGACCGGCGACACCGCGTTTCGCGAGTTTCGCTGGGGCAAGCTCGCCCACTTCTTCGTGGTGGACACCCGGCGGTACCGGGACCGGCGCGATCCCCGGCGCGAGTACTGGGAGCTCCTGGGCGATCCGCAGCTCGACTGGCTCACCGAGACGCTCGCGGGGTCGGACGCCGCGTTCAAGATCCTCTGCAGCTCGGTCCCGTTCGGGTTCGATGGCTACGAGTACGACGACTGGAGCTCGTTCCTGACCGATCGCGGTCGGGTCCTCCAGGTCGTGCGCGAGCGGGGCATCGATCCGCTCATCGTCCTCTCCGCCGACCGACACTGGTTCGCGGCCCGCCACCTCGAGGACGGGGTCCGCGAGTACCAGGTCGGCCCGCTGACCGCTGGCCTCGGCCGGTATCCCGATTCGTTCCCGCCCGACGTCGTCGCATCGGCGCTGGCCCGCAACTGCGGCCGGATCGACATCGAGGCGGACCTCGAGTGGGGCGTCGCCCGGCTCTCGTTCACCTGCCTGCGCACCGACGGCAGCGTGATCTTCAGCGAGGACGCCCAGGCGCCGCTTCCCCCGGCGTGAGCGAGGGGAGCTGCTGCCTCGGTTCAGAAGAAGAAGTAGGTGATGCCGATGGTGCCGAGCAGCTGGCCGCCGAACAGGATGAAGTCCTGGTCGCCGAGCCCGGTGATGTAGCCGATGCCGACCGAGGCGTTGACCGCCACGCTCGGGGCCAGGAAGGCGCGCAGCTTGCCGCCCGCCTCGACCAGGATCGCGGTGTCGCTGTCGTCACCGAAGTCGACGTTCATGAACCCGAGGCCGCCGCCGACCGACAGATCGGAGGCCTGGGTCGAGTGGAGCTCGTAGAAGAAGCGGCCGCCCAGGCCGAGGGTGGTGATGAAGTCGTTGTCGCCGTAGGACAGGATGCCGTCGATGTGCCACTTCGGCGTCTGGTAGGTGACCGTCGGCCCCGCCAGGGCCGGAATCGGAACGAACACGTCCGGCGCGATCTGCAGATCGTCGTCGAAGGCGGCGAGCATCGCCTGCACGCCGACCCCGATCCCGCTGGCTTCGCTGCCCTGGGCGGCGGCGGTGCGGGGAGCGACGAGGAGCGCGAGGGCGAGGGCGGCGCCGATGGCCGCGAGGGACAGAGCCTGCCGGATGTGCATGTCGCCATGCTAAGAGGCCGGTCCGGCCGGCTCTAGTTTTCGGCAAACCGAGGTGCCGGCGCCGCCGCGGGCGGGTCAGCTGGCCGGGCGCCGGCTGCGCAGCTCGTGGTCGCGGCGGTGGCGCTGGTGGTGGTGGTGCCGCCGGCGGTGGGACTTGCGGGGCGGCGGCTCGGCGACCGGCTGGTGCTGGATCAGGCGGCCCAGCCAGTCGGCGCCGACGGTCGGGGACATGAGGACGCCGAGGATCTGGGCCGGCGCCACCGCCCGCCCGTCCCGGCGGACCTCGAAGTGGAGGTGCGGGCCGGTCGCCCGGCCGGAGGAGCCGACCTTGCCGACCAGGCCCCCGGCCGGAACGAAGTCGCCCTCTTCCACGAGGATCTTCTGCAGGTGGGCGTAGCGGGTCTCGAGCCCGTCGCCGTGATCGATGAAGACGACCCGGCCGTAGCCGTTCGACCGGCGCGCCCGGACCACCTGGCCGGCGCCGGCCGCGTGCACCGGGGTCCCGCGCGAGGCGGACAGGTCGACGCCGCTGTGGCGCTCGCGGCCCTGGTGGTGGAACGGGTTCTTGCGGACGCCGAAGGGAGAGTTGGTGCCGCCGGCGACCGGGCGGGTGCGAAGCACCGGCGGCTCGGGCGCCAGCACCGCCGACAGCGCGTCGCCCGGGCGGACCGTGACCAGCGCCACCGCCACCTCGAGCGAACGCTCGACCCCGGCGAACGAGCGGGCGTCGAGCTCTTGGCGCAATCGCCACTCGGCCAGGTCGCGGTAGTAGGACAGGGCGGCCCGGAGCTCGGCGCCGCTGGTCGGCTCCGGCGCGCGCGCGACTGCGGTCTCGCCCCGGCGCTCCTCCGCGCTGGCTGCCACCACTCCTCCTGCGAGCACCGCCAGGGCGGCAGCGAGGGGAGTGAGTCGGCTGCGAAACATCGGCGGGGGGCATCCTTGCCGCCGGCGCGCAGCCCGGTCAAGGCTTTTTGACCTGTCGACGAGATTGGAAATCCACGCGATGTCGATACGATGGCGCGCGGGATGAACATGCCCAGTGGGAATCTCCGGCGCCTCGGCGCCGCGGTCGCATGCGCCGCTGCTCTGCTGGTGGGCTCTGGCACCTTTTTTCCGCGCTGGTGGACCGGCGAGCAGGGCGGGGCGTCGACGGCGATCGGACTCCGGCACGCGACCCTGTGCGGCGAGCGCGGCTGCGCGTCGCGCGGTCTCGAGAGCCTCGGCGCGTCCGAGCGCGCCTGGGCACTCGCCGGCGCGACCGGCTTCGCGATCGGCTGCGTCACCGCCGCCTTCCTGCTCCTCGCCGGAGCGATGGCGCTGTCGCGCTCGACCGGCCCGTGGCCGGCGCGCGTGGCGCGGACCGCCGCCGGTCTCTCCCTGTTCGCGCTCGCCGTCGGGATCGGCTTCGCCTGGACCTATCCGGGATTCGCCGGCCTATCGCTGGGGCCGTCGCCGTTTCTTTACCTCGGCGGGGCGGCGCTCGGGGTCGGCGGCGCCGGCGTCCTTCTCGGGCGGCACAGCTGAGGGCGCGGCCAGCCGGCCCCAGGTCACGATTCCGCCCTTGCGGGTCTCGGGCTGGCAGCGGGGGCAGAAGAAGGCGTCGTGGCCGTGCACGCCGGCCTTGCGGATCGGGGTCCCGCAGCGCGGGCACGGCGACTTGTGCCGGTTCCTGACCGCGAGGAAGTCGCGCAGCTTCTCGTCGGTCGCGGGAGCGCGCCCGGCGATCTCTCGCGCCGCCCGACCCAGCACCTCCGGGATGGCGCGGTGGAGGCGCGCCAGCTCGTCCGCGCCGAGCGAGCGCACCCAGGTCTTGGGGTGGATGCCGGCCTCGAACAGGACCTCGTCGGCGTAGGCGTTGCCCATCGCGTCGAGCGCCGACTTGTCCATCAGGAAGACCTTGACCTGGTCGCGGCGGGCGCGGGCGATGGCCGCGAACCGCTCGAACGTGAAGGCGGCCGGGTCGAGGACGTCGACCCCGATGTGCTCGAGCCCGGGTACCTGGCTCCAGGCGCCGGCCGGGATGACGTAGACCTTGCCCATCTGGACGTCGTCGCGGTAGCGGAGCTCGCGGCCGTCGTCGAGCGCCAGCGTCATCGCCAGGTCGCCGGGTGCCTTCTCGGTCGCCGGCGCCACCGCGAAGCGCCCGGCCAGCATGGGCGCGACCACCATCTCGACGTCGCCGAGGGGGAAGAGGACGAAGTGCGCGCGCCGCCGCACGTCGGTGAAGGTCCGTCCGACCAGGAGGTCGGCGGGCGTCCCGGGCAGCGCGAGGCGCAGGATCACGGGCTTCTTGACCCTGACTCCGGCGATCCGCCGGGATGCGAGCGCCCCTCGCAGGATGGGGACGGCGTAATCGAGATCCGGTCGTTCCGGCACGCGAAACGTACTTTATGCGATAACCGCGCCGATGCCGCGCAAGAGGGATGCACTCGAGTATCACCGGGGGACCAGGGCGGGGAAGCTGGAGGTGGTCTCCACCAAGCCCCTCGAGACGCAGCGCGATCTGTCGCTCGCCTACACTCCCGGCGTCGCCGAACCGTGCCTCGAGATCGCGGCCGACGCCGAGATGGGCTGGGAGTACACCGCGCGCGGCAACCTGGTCGCCGTCATCACCAACGGCACCGCGGTGCTCGGGCTCGGCGACATCGGCCCGCTGGCCGGCAAGCCGGTGATGGAGGGCAAGGCCTGCCTCTTCAAGAAGTTCGCCGAC
>Ga0111538_10005005_pt1 | contig 18220 bp, 15 predicted proteins | sample SoiMethybrSBSTD1_FD_79669 | JGI IMG/M metagenome (GOLD analysis project Ga0111538, IMG submission 79669) | Bulk soil microbial communities from a Populus tree surrounding site in Tennessee, USA - Soil MetaG P. TD hybrid SBSTD1 (version 2)... | ecosystem: Environmental > Terrestrial > Soil >...
AAGAGCGGGCGCACGAACTGTCCCGCCTGTTCCTGCGCGCCGCGAGAATCGGGAGGAATTCCCTTCGAATACTTCCCAGTCAAGATCCCTTCCGCCAACGGGCTGAACACCACTTGCCCAATGCCTTCCTTCTTGCAGAATGGCAGGACCTCGTCCTCAATGCGCCGGTCCAGCATGCTGTACGGAGGCTGATTGGAGATGGGACGCAGCGCACCGGTTGCATCGGCAATGGCCAGCGCATCCCGGATTTGCGCCGCGGTCCAGTGTGACGTACCCCAATACAGGATCTTTCCTTGGCGGGCCAAGTCATCCATCGCGCGCACGACTTCGGCGACCGGCGTCTCGGGATCGAAGCGATGGCATTGATACAGATCGACGTAGTCGGTGCGCAGCCGGCGAAGGCTCTGATGAATGGATTCGAAGAGATGTTTGCGGGACAATCCCCGATCATTCGGGTTCGCGGACATTGGAAAATAGGCTTTTGTCGCGATCACGAGATCTTGGCGGCGGAGTCCCGAAAAGGCGTTTCCCAGAACTTCCTCAGCGCGACCGCGGCTGTACACATCGGCCGTATCGAAAAAGATCACTCCCGCATCCAGGGCGGCCTGAATACATTGCAGTGCGGTGTCGTTCTCGACCGTGGCCCCATAGGTGAGCCAACTGCCGAGGCCGATCTCGGAGACGCGCAATCCGGAGGAGCCGACATGGCGAGTTTCCATGGAACGCAGCCTAACAGTGGAAGGAAATCGACGCCATGATCGTAGGAGTCGGAAGCGAGATCGAGCTCATCGCGGGGAATGTGGTGGCGGGAGGATCGAGCTTGGCCCGGCATGACGGAAAGATCGTCTTGATTCAGGGCGCGCTTCCCGGGGAAAAGATCCGTGCTCGAATCATCAAAGAAACGAAGACGCTGATCGAAGCACAGGCGGTGGAGATCCTCGAAGCGCATCCTCGCCGGCGCACTCCGCCCTGCCGCTATTCCGCGGATTGCGGCGGATGCGATTTCCAACATGCCGAGCGTGATCTCCAATTGGAGATGAAGCGATCGATCGTCGCCGATGCGTTTCGCCGCATCGCCCACGTGGAGGTCAGCGAGAAATTGGAGGGACCGACGGCGGCGGTTCCCGAATTCGGCGCCCGGACTCGCATTCGAGTTTCCTACGATTCCATGGGGCGGCCGGGTCTTCTGCGCCGCGCATCGCACGACGTCGTCGCCATCGAAGATTGTCTTTTGATGGCGCCTTCGTTTCGGGAAAGCGTGCTTCCGTGGATGCGAACGCTTCCCCCTTGGGAGAAAGCTTCCGCGCGATTGGACGGTGCGGGCAACGCGGTCGTTCTCTTGGAGTCGCGTGACGGCCCGCACGGGAAAGATCACCGTCGCCTGGCTCGACTCACGAAGGAGATGGACCGGCCGGCATCGATTGGCGGCGTGAGCGCGGACGGGATCCCGCTCGCCGGCACGCGCGAGCTCGTCTACGAGATTTGCGGGAAGAAGCTGGCCGTCGATGGCGCCTCCTTCTTTCAAGGAAGCGTGACGGGAGCAGAAGAGTTGGTTCGTGTCGCCGGCGACATGATCGGGCTCGAGCGTTCCGGACAGCTTCTCGATCTCTATGCCGGGGTCGGATTGTTCGCGGTGTGCTGCGGCGCTGGATTCGAGCACGTGGTCGCTTCCGATGCCGACGAGCGCGCCGTGCGCCATCTTCGCGGAAATCTTCAGCACAATGGAATCGAGGGCGAAGCGCGGGCGGAAGAGGCGCAAGTGACGCTGCGCAAGGCGGAACGATTTGCAATCGAGACGGTGATTCTCGATCCGCCGCGCACCGGAATGGAGAAGGTCGTGCGCGAGACGTTGGTCGCCCGCCGTCCGGCGCGCATCGTTTCCGTCTCCTGCGACGCGGCGACTGGCGCGCGAGATGTCGCTCATTTGATCGCAGCAGGATGGACACTCGAGAGAATCGCGGTCTTGGATCTATTTCCTGTGACGGCGCACGTCGAGACCGTGACCCTCTTGGAGCGCGCTGCTTCGCCATCTTGAGAATTCGCGCGGCGGCGCAATGGAATCGCGCGCGCTCACTTCTCCCAGGACTCGATGCCCCCGGGAACGATGCGAAAGAGCGGATGGACTTCCGGGCGCCCGGTGCGCTCGAGCCCTTGAAGCCAGCCCGGTGCGCGGCGTTCGAGCTTGGTTCGAAGATGGCGCCACTCGTAGGTGACTTGCCCGAGGCGCACATCGATGAGCGTCGCGGTGTGGACCCGGGCGATCTTCCGTCCATCGAAGCGATAGCCTCGCCGCTTCGCTTCTTCGTGAATCACGCGCAAATACTGGGCGACGGCCGCGACCGGCGCGGCGCAATTCCGGAATCGGATGAGCTGAGGATGGTGGCGGTAGCCCTTGGTGCGGCCGCGAAGAACCGCCTGCGCCAAAAGACCCTCACGCCAGAGGGAAACAAGCCCGCTCGAATCGAGATAACGGGGGTGCAAGGTCCAAAGCCGCATGATCGTTGAGTCTCATTCTCGCCGGGCACGTTTGATTCTGGCAAGATGCGCCGATCGTGTGGAACCGACCTCGCTTCGTTCTCGCGGCCGTCCTCATCAGCGGATGCGCCGTTGCCGCCGGCGCCGAGGAATCCACGACGCAGAAGCAGGAAGCGCCGGGCGGCGGCGACGAAGCAAACACGCGGCGCACGTTCTCCACGATCACATTGGAAGGAACTGCCCTCGGCGAGTTCGGCGACGATGCGTTTCAGGATTATTGGGAGCCGGGATTCGGTGGAGAAATCGCCGTCTTGACTCCAGTGCCGCACGGCTATCTCGAGCTGGCCGTGCATCCGTTTGCGAACGATCCCACGGAGCCGGATCTCCCGCGGGTTCGGACGTTGGGAACGTACATGGGCTGGGGCTTCGATCTCTCCTTGCCGCAGCACACTCTCTTTCGCGCCGGCGCTCGTGCCGGAGTCTTTTGGATGCTCTACGACGAGACCGCCGATTCTCCGGCGCAAGATGAAAACGAAGTCGCAATCGGCGGACGCGCCTCTCTGCAGTATCCGCTGACGCACTCCTTGGGAATTCAAGCAGGAATGCGCTACGCCCGCGTTCTCACCAAGAAGGAAATCGACTTCATCTTCTTGGGAGGCGGGTTCGCCTGGACCTTCTCGTCGCCGGATTGGCTGCGCGGTTTTCTCGAATGATGCGCGCGCTTTTTGCCGCCTGCACCGCCGTGCTGCTGATCGCAGCAAGAGGCGCGGCGCAAACGTTGAGCGCGGACGATCTGCGCCGCGCGGGTGTGGTGCGCATCGCCGACATTCTTTCACTCGCTGAAGGATGGAGCGTCGACACGATCGAAGGTTTCACATTGAACGGATTGCCGCCCGGGTTCCCTTTCAAGGAGCGCCCGTCGTATCTCGTCGTGATCGATGACGTGCCGGTCGATCTCGATCAGCTCGGCGTCACGAGCTTGAACCGCTTGCCCCTCTGCCTCGACGACATCGAGAGCGTGCAATTCGAATCGCAGCCCGCTCTGGTGCGCGGCCGTTTCCTACCCGGCGGCGTTCTCCACATCGAAACGAGGCGGCCCGAAGAACCCTTCGAAGTGCACGGACGCCACACCACCGGAAGCGAGACCGGCGATCCCGGACCGTATCAATTCACCGAGTTCAATTCGCAAAACGTGGAACGATTCGGATTCGATTCGTCGATTACCGCCGGCGGCACGAATGACACGTTCTGGGGCGATGCGTCGTACCGGATCGCGCGCCACTATGCGAGCGACGAAGCGATTCTCGATCGCTACGTGGCGATCGGCGGCCCGGACTTTCGCGTGTTGGAGAAGTCTGCGCCTTCCGTACGATTGGCGTGGGCGCCGTTCGCTTCGAATTCGCACGCGACGTCCTTCGGCCGCGGATCGCGGATCGACGAAGGATTCTTTCTAGGACCCATTGGACAAGAGACGCCGGTGGAAAACGCGTTCCAGCAAGCGGGGCTCGAGGGAGTGCTGGGACGAGACGACCGGCTCATTGCCGCCGGCTCGGTGGTCGCAACGGTCAATGAGTTGGACGCGAGTGCAAGGAATGCGACGCCGGCGCTCGATTGGCGTCAACGCACGATCGAAGGGAGTGCTTTGGCATCGATCGGTTTCGGCATCTTGGGAGCGCGCGCCGAAATTCACGACGTCGAGTCGCGACACTCCATCGAAGGAGATTCTTGGACCAGCGCCGGAGTCTTCGGTCATTGGGAGAAACTCAACTCGAGCCTTCACGGCACTTCTTCGGGCACGGAAGTAAAGCTCGGCGCGGAGCGATCCCGCGGCGAGAACGGTCTGGCAGTGACCGCATCGCATTCGCGGTGGAATGAGGGCACGGTGGGGAAGATCTCGCTCGCTGCCGCGCAAATGCTTCCCGAAGAATCCGCGCCGTTTTGGTACTGGCGCGAGCAGGGGTTCGCCGTACTCGAAGAGGAAGGGATTCCGGTCTCCGCAGAGGGCGAGATCCAAGCGGCCAAGAGCGCCGCCGTCGACGGATCGCTCGAGCTGCGCGAGACGCGGGCAGAGAAATCTCTGCAAGCAGGAGTCTTCGTTCGCGCGCTCGATGATCTCGCCTTGCAAGAAAACGAGACGCTCAAGACGAATGAAGATGGGGTCATCGCCGGGGGCTCGCTTTCGGCGAGCGCGCTCTTCGGCACGAGTCGGGTTCACGCTTGGGTGCGGGCGCAAGACACGATCGGCGGGTCTTCTCTGTTTCGTGAAGCGGCGCGCGCGGCACCGAGGTTCGCCGGCCGCGCGGCAGTCTCCACGACGCCCTTCTCGAATTTCGACATGGACGTCGCGATCCGCGCGCAATCTTCCACGACCGTCGCGGCCTGGTCGTCGCTCGATCTGAACATTCAGAAATACTTCGCGGGGCGAAGGCTGCGCGGTGGTCTCGCCTTCCAGAACGTGCTCGACAATCCCTATCGCACGCACCCGATCGGGCAGATCACCGGACTCACGATTGCCGTGCAGCTCGAGTGGATTCCCGGCGGGAGAGGTTGATCACGTCAGGAGGTCCCTCACTTCTGGACGACGCTCACGCCTTTGCGCTGCCACCAATCGACGATGTAGGCCCAGATTTCTTCCGCGGTATCGAACGTCGCGAAGAGGTTCACGTCCCCAGGATCGATGACGCCTTCATCCGCCAGGAATTGCACGTCGAAGGCCCGCTTCCAGAATTCTTTGCCCACCAAGACGACCGGAACGGGATCAATGCGCTTGGTTTGCACGAGACAGAGAACCTCGAACAGCTCGTCGAACGTGCCGTATCCACCGGGAAACGCGACCAGGGCCTTGGCTCGTTTCACGAGATGCATCTTGCGAATGGCGAAGTAGCGAAGGTTGAACGACAAGGACGGAGTGATGTAGCTATTCGGGAACTGCTCGAGCGGCAGCGTGATGTTGAGCCCCACGGATTTCGCGCCCACGTCGTGTGCGCCGCGGTTCGCAGCCTCCATGAGTCCGGGGCCGCCGCCGGTCATCACGACGAACTCGCAGCGTCCTCCGATTTGGCAAGTCGTGCTCACGATGCGCCCCAACTCACGGGCCACGTCGTAGTACTTGGAATTGGCGAGCAGCCGCTGCGCGATCGCCAGCCTGGCTCGAAGAGCGGCGTCTTGCGGATTGCGCTCCGCTGCGGCCTGCAGCGAATCGACTCGCGCTCGCGCGACCTCGGGATCATCGATGCGCGTGCTGCCGAACACGACGATCGTGGAATCGACGTTTTCCTCGATCAAGGTCAGCTCGGGTTTCAAATAGTCGATGCCGAGTCGGAAAGGGCGGAGCTCATCGCGCTGGAGGAAGAGCTTGTCCTCGAGAGAAGGAATCTGAGAGTGGCTGGCAGCGATGGCCCGAAGCCGGGCTTTCGTCTCTTCTACTTCATTCAGGCCATCCTCAGGCGTCATCGTTCTCCATAGAGATTGCGAGAAACCGGCCCGCAATCCACATAAAGCTTATGAGTTTTCCGCGTGGCCGGCCGGTCGTCCCATCTCAGGGAAAACCGCAACCTTCTTGTCCTCAATCGCTTCGCGGATTCGCTGGGTATCCGGCGTTCCTGGCTTCGCCTTTGCAAAACCTCAAACCGTCGAATCCGCGCAGCGAGGCTCACGGACTCCCTCGTGCGGATGAGGCACTGTCGATCCCCCACTGCATCTTGGAATTTGGGGAGAGCGGACTCCAGACTTGCGCGGAGTTCGCTCCCCCGTCATCCAGACAACGATTCGCGCTCAACGAAGAAGAGTCATCGTCTTCGTGGCGTGGAATCCTTCCGCTTCGAGACGCGCAAAGTACACGCCCGCCGCGGCCACGTCGCCCGCATTGTCGCGACCATCCCAGATCACGCTGCGCTCTCCTTCGGCTTTTCCATTCCAAAGCGTGCGCACAACTCTTCCGGAGACCTCGTGAATCGTGAGGCGGGCATCGATCTCGCGCGGTAGCGAGAAGGAAAGCGTCACCGGCCCGCGGCTTGGATTCGGTCGCGGGGCCGCGAAGAGCACGTTTCCCACACCGCCGGCAATGACGGGTGCCTCGACCGGCGCTTCGATCGAGATCTTGAACGATGAGCGGCCATGCGTGCCCGCGACCAAAGTTCGCGAAGCATCATGCAGCTCCAAGTCGGCGATGACCGCGATGGGAAGATCCGTTCCAAACACTTGCCACGAAGCGCCCAAGTCCGCCGTGGCAAACACGCCGACATCGGTGGCGATGTACAGGTGGTTCGTGTTGTCGGGATCCACGACCAAATCGTTGACCGGCGCTTCGGGAAGATTGGAAGAAATGTCCGCCCACGATCCGCCGAAGTTCGTCGTGCGAAACACGTGGGGAAGGAAATCGTCTTCCTTGTAACCCGAAAAAGTGACGTAGGCGATCGCGGCATTCGTGGGATCGACGGCGACGCGCGTCACCCAACGCAGCGGAAGCCCCGCATCGATCTCTGTCCAGCTCCCGCCGTCGTTCGTGGTCACGTGCACGTTGCCGTCGTCGGAGCCGGCGTACACCGTTCCCGGAGCGGACGGGGCCACGGCAAGCGTGGTGAGCGTTCCGAAGACGAGGTTTCCGCCGCCGGCGCCGTCGGTGAGATCGGGAGAGATCGCGGTCCACGATCCGGCGCCGTTCGTCGTGCGATACACGCGATGCGTGCCCAGATACAGCCGCAGGTGATTCGCCGGATCCATCACGTACGGCATGGACCAATTGATTCGATCGCTGAAGCCCACGCCGGACGTCGCATCGACGAACGACGCGCCGCCATTCGTCGACTTCTCCAACCCGCCGTATTGGAATTCCCCATAGATGATGTTCGAGTTCGTCGGATCCACGAGGCAAGTGAAGCCGTCGCCGCCGATCAGGATGTCCCAGTCGTCAAGAGCGCCGGTCAAAGTGCGCGGCGTCGAGTTGTCTTGTGTGCCGCCATAAATTCGCTGCGGGAGCTGTGCATCCACGGTGATCGCGTAGAACTGCGTGATCGGAAGATCGGGCTTCTTCGCCCATGAGCCGCCACTATTCGTTGTCGAAAACACGCCGCCGTCGTTTCCGGAGTAAAACAAACCCGGCGAAGAGGGAACGATCGCGAGATCATGAAAGTCGACGTGCTGGTCTTGCGTAATGAACGACCAGCTCGAGCCTCCGTTCGTCGACCGCGCCAAATCGAAACCCACCACGTACACGGTGTTCGCATTCGAGGGGGAGACGCGCACGTTTCCGAAATACCAACCGAAGCTGGAGTACACGTCGGACAAATCGGAGCCGTCATCAACGCGCGTCCAGCTCGTACCGGAGTTCGTGCTGCGGAAAAGGCCGGCAAAGAATCCGGGATCGTCGGCGTAGGCAGCGTAGATCGTTGTGGGCAGCGACTTCGCGATGGCCAGGCCGATACGCCCGACGGTGGGTCCGGGCGTCGGGAGCCCGGTCGAAAGCACGCTCCACGAATCGCCGCCGTTCGTGGATTTCCAAATTCGTGAAGTTGCGCCTCCGACTTTGCGATTCTCGGGCGAGCGCAGGCGTTCCCAAAACGCCGCGTACACGATGTTGCCGTCGGTTGGATGAACCGCGACATCGATCGCCGACGTGGAATCGCTGACGAATAGAGTTTGCTGCCAGCTCGTCCCGCCGTCGGTCGAGCGATACATGCCGCGACTCGCGCTCTTCTTGAACAAGGATCCTGCAACCGCGACGTGAATGCGATTCGGGTTCGTCGGATCGAACGCAATCCTTCCGATGCGCTGCGATTCCTCGAGACCGGACACGGTCCAAGTGGTTCCGCCGTTCGTCGTCTTCAAGATTCCGATGCCGTCGTAAGAATCGCCGCTCGCATTGGCTTCCCCCGTTCCCGCGAGAAGAACATTGGGGTCCGTGGGATTCAGCGCGAGCGCCCCGATGGACAGGCTCCCGAAGTCATCGGTCAAAGGCGTCCAATTCGTGCCCGAGTTCGTGCTCTTGAGAACGCCGCCGTCTGCCGCGCCGATCCAGAGAATGGACGGCGTCGTGGGGTGGACCGCAATTGCCGTCACCCGCCCGCCAACGTTCGTCGGACCGGACTGCAGCCAAGAACCCGAGGAAGAGCGTGCCCCGGCATTGAGCTCGCGGGCTTGGCGCACGGCATTCGCATAGGCGCCCGCCGGAATCTCATGAAACGGGAAAGCGCGCTGGCGTTGGAAGAAATCGCTGGGTTGCTTCACCAATCCGCGCGGCGTCGCAATGCGATCGCGGCGGACCGGGTGCGCTGGCGGAATCGCGCTGGCAGCGAACACGAGCGCGATCGCCAACATTGCCGGCGCGCCGGTCCGAAGAAAGCTGGCCATGTTTCGTGCTGAACGTAGGCTCATGGAGTCTTGGCAAAGTAGGGAATCGTGACGCCGTCCGCGCTGCGCACGGCATCGTGTCCTTCAACGTAATGTTGAGGCATCGTCCGAGAGAATTCTCCCAATTTCTTGAGCAAGTCGTCGAGGGTCAGCATGGCCCATTCGGAGACGAAGCTGTCGGGAATGGACCCGCCCACGACTGAGGTCACGTGATACATGAGCAGCGTGCAATTCTCCGGCATCGTAATGAGGATCCAGCCTCCATGATTGACCGGCGTGTAGATCGCCTTTTGTGCATCTTCGAGAGTGGTGTTGCGGATGTGTCCCGCGCGGATGAAGTCGGGAATGAAGGATTCGCCTTTCTCATCCAGGTTCCATCCCATCTGCCAAATGCGAGCGTCCGAGCGCGTCGCCAGATCGCGATCCTTCTTGATTCGAATGAGCCAATGCCGGTTCTGCACCGGCCAAGGAAGCTTCAAGTGCTGGTACCACACGCTCGTGCCGGCATCGTCGTTGACGATCCGATCTTCCTGCAGGATTCCTCCAGAGTACCCGGCGTGCGGGTCGGTGGTCGCAATCCAGACCTGGGGCCGCGGAAGATCGTAGAGGACGTAGCCGACAACACGCTGCGGCTGATCGGGGCCATTGGGGATTTCCCGGACCTTGACGACTTCTCCCTGAAGGAGAGCTTCCACTTGGTCGGGACGCAGAAGGGGAACGCCCTCCGCCGCGAGGCGGTTGTAGAGTCCCAGCGCTTCGCGCACGTCGCGGGCTTCAATGCCGCCGAGCCCGGGGGCATTGGCCCGGGTGGGCACGGCGGCCAAGGCTGCGAGCAAAAGGGCCGTAGCTGAAAGACGAAGCGCGCGCATCGACGGTATCCTCTTCGAGCCAAGGCCTTCGTTCAAGCTGGAACAGGAAAGATACGACGAAATGTGTACGCTGACCTGGCATCGCAGCCCTTCGGGCTACACGCTATTTTCCAACCGCGACGAGCGGAATACGCGCTTGCCGGCGCTTCCGCCGCGGATGGAAGGCGTCAAAGTGAAGTGGTTGGGCCCGGTCGACGGAGATCAGGGCGGGACCTGGATCCTGGTGAACGAGTGCGGGATCACGATGGGCTTGATGAATGGTGTCTTTCGCGAGCACTCGGGGAAGGGAAAGCCGCGAAGCCGCGGACTTTTGGTGAGAGATCTAGCCGAGTCGGAAACGATCGCCGACGTGGAAAGGAACCTCGGCGGGGTGGATCCGCTTCAATACCGTCCCTTTCGATTCTTCGCGCTCGCGCCGGAAGAGCCCTTCTTCTTTGCCGAGTGGACCGGACAGCTCCTGCAAATGCGCCACGATCCGGCTGCCAGGCCGCCGGTCATTTCTTCCTCGTTCGACGAGTCGGAGGTGGGAAGGCGGCGCCGCGCGGAGTATGACCGCTTGAGGAATGGGAACGACGATCCGGGGGTAGATCTCTTGAAAACCTATCACCGAAGCCACTTTCCCAGCCCTGGCCCTTATTCCGTTTGCATGCATCGCGAGGAAGCGCGAACCCAAAGCCTGACCCGCGTCGATGTGACGGCGGAGGAGGTGAGAATGCTCTACCACGCGGGTCCACCCTGCGAGGAAGCAGCGGAGTTCGAAGCCGCCCTGGCGCGCGCCGGAGTGCGGCCTTGAACGAGACGCGCCGTCCCGGAGAGGCGGTGATTCGGCGCAGCTTCGACGATCAGCACAATCTTCTGATTGCGCGCGGCAACTTCTCTCAGCTCTTCCTAGGATATCTGGATCACGTGCGCCGCTGGGAACAGGAGCCGGACGGCCTGGCGCGCACGATGATGAGGCAGGGACTCTCCGCCGGTGCACTGCATTTGTCCTGTCGCCCGAAGCATGAAATGGTGGGATGGACGATCAACCTACTGCGTCCACCGACGAATCTGTTTCTCACCGGGGATTCGGCCGAGTGCACAATTACCGGCCGGGTCTTTACGGAGAATGTGCGCACGGCGGAAACGAGCCGCATGTTTGTCGAAACGCGCACGCCGCAGAATATCCTGAACCACAGCACCGTCGAAATCGAGGGCTTCGATGTCTTCGAGCACTTCGAGCAGTACTACCGGCGGAGCGAGCAGAAACCGGCCCGCTTTTTCGAAGTGGATGACGACGAATCGCTGATGCTCTTGGGGCTTCCCGATCTTGATCCCGATCGCCTGTTCGCCTACACGCGGGAAGAGGGAATCCGCATCGCCAACGAAGCGACGCGCACGCTCGACGAGAAGATTTTTCGTTTTCAGTGCGGCTGCAACATCGAAACGATGCGCGGTGTCATGAGCGGTTTATTCCGGGACGACCCCGAAGATCTGTTTCGAGGGGAAGCAGGCGTGGAAGTGTTTTGCCCGCGCTGCGCCCGGCGCTGGTGGATCACCCGCGATCAGCTGGCCTGAGGCTCCTCGAAGGCCGCACGCTCCAGCCCGTCCCCCACGATTCAAGGCCGGGAGTTCCAGCCTGAACGGCGCAATGAGCGGCGGCCTCGAGAAGAAACTCCGATGAGGAATCCAAGTCGCAAGGGAACAGACCGGGGCCGCGCCGCTCTGATACATGGGTCCAGCGGAAAAATCAGTCCGCCGTCAGAGCATCCAGATCGAGGAGTCCTTCGCCCATCTTCCCGTTGTAGGGATAGCCGCTGAAGTCGAGCTCCAACGCCGAATTCTCGATGCTCGCCTTGATCTGGACGGCAGTCGCGGAAGGATGGAGCTGGATCCGAAGCGCTGCGGCCCCGGAGACCATGGGCGTGGACATCGAAGTTCCGCTCCAGATCGCATAACCCTGATTCAAGAATGTGGACAGAATGTTCTCGCCCGGCGCGCACATGTCCACGTGCGCGCTGTAGCTCGAGAAGCCGGCTTTCAAATCCACGTCGTTCGTGGCCGCCACCGACAAGACTTCGGTTCGACTTGCCGGGAAGTGATTGTCGTCCTGAATGCCTCGATTCCCAGCGGAAGCGATGATGACGACCTCTTCATCGCGCGCATCTTTGATCGCATCCTTGATGATGTCGGCAGCGATATCGAGCCCCAAGCTCAGGTTGATCACCCGTGCACCCTTTTCGACGGCATCGAGGATCCCCAGCGCCACGGCGACCGACGTTCCGTTCCCTTCGGAATTGAGCACGCGAATGGGAAGAATGGTGGCGCCCGGGGCGACGGCGTGGACGAGACCGGCCACATGCGTTCCATGGCCGGCCCCTTCGTCGGTCATGGCATCGCCGTCTTGATTCACTCCGTCGGCTTCGTCCTGCGGATTCGCATCGCCATCGAGAAAGTCATAGCCATCTTGCGAAAGGAAGGCGGCCAGATCGGGATGAGTAAAGTCCACGCCGGTATCGAGGACCGCGACGATGACTCCTGTGCCGGTCGCCCGTTCGTGCGCCTGCGCGACACCGATCCGGTCCAGCGCATTTTGGTCGAACACGTCGGAGATGACGTGCCCGCCTTCGTAGAAGGGAATCGTGCCCTGGTTCGATTCCGGTGATTCCGTCACGTAGATCGGCTGCGCGCTGGGACAGGCCCCGGAATTCTGCATCTCCTGGCACAATTCCCAAAGGTTCTCTCCCTCTGGAACGATCAAAACGGCGTAGTCGCAATTGTAGTAGTAGGACTCCGTCGTCGTTCCGTACGTCTCGTTGATCCAGTCGAGATCTCCTTCCTGCCAAACCTTGACGACGATCTTGCCGGGAACGATCGGCGGGTATCCCGCCGGCGGCGGCGAATCGTAATCCGCGCCGCCTCCTTCCATGATCTTGGGCAGGTTCATGCCTTCGCCGGGCAGTTGCGCGGAGTGTTCGCGCGCCGTTTCCGGCGCCGAGGGCGATTCAATGAGGTCTCGCTCTGCGCAGCCGTTCAGCAAAAGAGAAAGGCACACTCCGGCAATGCGGAGGAAAACGAGTCGCGGGGTAGTTGAAGGACGGCTCACGCGGGGACCTTTCTGATGATCGGAGGGGCCGCCGGTGGTCATCTTACACCTCGGCCCCAACCAAAATGAAGGGGGCCCAATGCCCCGGATAGGGAGAGTGCTCACGCGTTTCCTTCATCGCCTTGGAAAGAGAGTGCGCCAAAGGAAGTCCCTCCCGAACTCCAGCGTAGAACTGAATCATGAGCTCCGAGGTCGCTCGGTCGTGCACCGGCCATAAGCTCACCAGGAGCGAGGCGGCTCCCGCGTGAAAAAATCCGCGGGTCAATCCAACGAGCTCATCTCCGCCGCCGACCCAGCTCCGTCCACTCTGGCAGGAAGACAGGCACACCAGCCGTGCGCGAAGGCGCAGGCCGAAGATGTCCGGCAATCCCATCCAACCATCGCGGAGCTGGATCGACGAAAAGGAAGGATCGTCGGAACGAAAGATGGAATGCGCGGCGATGTGGATGACGTCGGCATCCTGGGCCAGCTCGCGGAAACGGGAGCGGGTGGCTTCTCCGCGCGAAAGGACGCGGGCTTTGGGGAAGTACTGCTTGAGCACGTCCACCTCCCGCCGCGTCTCCGGAATCTCTTCGTCGCCCGCTTCCACGGCCAGTACGGAAAGCTCCGGCGCGGACCAGCGCGGGTGGTGGCGAGAGTTTCGTCCGGCGGAGGATTGCAAATACCTTCGGCAGCTGGCACTCGGTAAATACGAAAGGATCCGATGATCGACAACCCGCCGTCCGTCCTTCTCCGGAAGCGCCGCGAACGGAACGGAATGGAGCGCTCCGTGAGGCACCACGATCACCCGCTCTTCCTCGATCTCGAGCGGATGCCAGATCTGGCGAGCCAAGTCTTCGAAATGAACATCCAAGGCGGTGTCGAGAATTCTTCCGCGCGCTTGGGTGTAGTCCTCTCCGAAACAGCCTTTTTCCACCTGAAAGCGGATGCGCTGGATGCGCGATTCCACTTCGCGTGACGTGGTCGGAAGGCGGACCACCGAGCAGCCGTTCGATCTCACCACGAATGCGCAGCACTCTTGCGGCGTGAGAAAGTATTCGACGAGCACGGTGCCGGAATCGAGCGAAGCCTGCGTCTCCTCCAGGGTCATGGTCTCGCCCCCGGTCAGCGCCCCCCATCGCGCGCTGCGCCGTTCTACGCGGCGAAGAAGATCGGAGAGCTCGCTTTCGAGATCGCGAACGCGCGCGGGATTCGCCGTGACTCTGCGCAGCGATTTCTCTCCTGGCGCGCGCCCGTCCATTCCGGAGAGACGATTGATCTCGCTGCGCAGCGATTCCATTTTGGAGAGCACTTTCGCCGCGGCCGGGTCTTCGGCGATCTTCGAGGCGGAGATGCGCGCTGCCAAAAGATCGACGAGCGCGCGAGAACGCGCCCGCTCCACCCACGCAAACGCGGGAGCGATGCCCCCCTGCGGGTCTTCTTCGAGAATCGCCGCCACGAGATCCGCATAAACGGGAGCTTTGTCCAATGCGAAGCTGACCCGGAATTCGTCGATGCCGATGCGGCCGCGAAGTTTTTCGATGCGCTGCGCCGCGTCTTCGAAGAGGGCAATGGCTTCGCTCGTTCGCCCGCGCAGCTGCGCCGCGCGGCCGGCCAGATGACGATGGCGCGCCGAGAGCCACGGGGAGGACACGCGGCGAAGAATTCTTCCCGCTTCGTCCAACTGTTGGGAGGCATCCTTCCACGTGCCTCTTTCGATGCGGATCTGCGCGAGGCGCAAGAGCGCGGTCGCCTCCTGAAGACGCAGATGAAGCGATCGAAACGTCTGAATCGATTCCTTGAGCCGCTGGCAAGCGCGCCGGGTTTCGCCGCGCTGATGCTCGAGCTCGGCCAGATACACATGGGTGAGAGCTTCGGAAGAATCGTTTCCCTCTTCCCGGAAAAACGAAGCCGCCTGCTTCAACCGTTCTTCCGCTTCGAGCAAATCTCCGAGACCGATCGAGGCGATCGCTTGGAAGAGCGTCGTGCGCCCCATTTCGAATCGAAGCCCCAAAGATGAAGCCAGCCGAAACGCGCGCCGGGCGTGATCCAACGCTCGTGGGAAGGCGTTGACTTCGAGGAAGAGCTCGGTGAGATCGACCAGAGTGAGCGCGAGAAAGTGTTGATCCTCGAGCGCTTCGAAGCTCTGCCGCGCGGAATCCAAAGTGTCGTGCGCCAGCGCATATTCTCCCCGCCGGAAGTGCACGTATCCCAAGTTGAAATCGACGAAGGCCTTGATGCGCGTTTCACCGCAAGCTTCGGCGAGTGCTCCGACTTCCCGGTAAAGCTTCTCCGCCTTCTCGAAGCGTCCCAAGGCCGAGAGCGCCGTAGCGCGATTGAGCTGGATGATGCGCTCCATCGAAGCATCATTCAGCGCTCGCGCGGCGCGCAGCGAGCGATCGTAGCGGGCCAGCGCTTTGTCGGGCCGCTCGCAGCGATGGTCGATGTTGCCGAGATTCAGGTCCATGCGCGCGGCGGCGGCACGTTCTCGATGCTTCAGGAGAATGCGCCGCGCACGCTCTCCAATCGTGACGGCCTCGCGATAGCGTCCCAGATAGGTGAGTGCATTGACTTGCCCGATCGCGATGCGGGCGACCTGCGGCTCCTTGCCCAAACGCCCATAAATGCTGGCGGCATCGCGATAGCTTTCGAATGCTTCGCGATTGCGCAAGACCCCGGCCAGAGCGTGGCCGCGCACCCAAAGAGCGCGCGCTTTGTGCATCGGCTCAGGGGAAGAATCCGCCAACGCGGTCAGGCGGTTCGCGGCATCGAGCGCTCGCGACGGCTCCACCCTCAGGAGATGGAGAACTTCCTCGGCAAGGGGCTCGACATCGAATCTCGCATTCGCTGCGGACGACACATCATTCCTCAACAGCCGGGGCGGGAATCTCGAAGACGACGAGGCGGCCCTCGGTGGAAACGCGCACTCGAACGTCGGCAAGGTCGGAGAGGAACAGTTGGAACTCACCGAGCTCGTCGGACACTCCTTCCGCTATCTGCGAATTTGCGGACGTCGCCAAAAGACGTGCACCGGCGCAAGGAGCGAGCGGATTCAACTTCAAGAGTTGGCCCAAGAGCGATCCTCCACGGCCGGCGTGTTCGATTTGAAGATCGAGCTCCAATCCCCCCGCTTCGAAACGCAAGCGCTGGAGAGTTGAAGCGCCGCGCGATCCGGCGAAAGCGGGAAGATCCGAACCCCAAGAAGAAAACACGAGACGTCCCGCTTCTTCGGCAAGACCACGGCCGAACTCCGCAAGCCGCGATGCCAACGAAGCCTTCGGAAAGAGAGCGATGGCCCGCTCGACCCAGGAAGCCGGAGGGTCGGGGGAGCGGTCGGTGACCATGGCGTGAACGATCTGATCGATCTCTTGCAATCGCCCCTCACAGAGAGAGCAGGAAGCGGACAGATGTTTTTCCGCTGACGCGGACCCCTTCTCCCCACGATGGCGAGCCAGGCAGACTTCGAACAGCTCTTCCAATGTCGGATGAGTCATGGAAATGTTCTTCCCCGGTTCTGATCGGAGGAGTGGAGGCGATTTCCTCTTCTTCGAAAGCAACAGACCGGAAATCGAGCTTGGAGATACATCGGTCTTTCACAGTTCTTCATCCTTCGCGCTCCAACTTTCGGTACTCGGCCAAGAGCTTCTTCAAGCAGCGGGATCGCGTCGGTCCTATCGACCCGATCGGAATTCCCAGCTCTTCCGCCAGGGATTCGTAAGGCGGAGGCTGATCGCGATAGTAGAAGAGCTTCGCGATGAGTCTGCGGCAGGATGCCGGAAGTTCTAGGACGGCTTGCCGCACCAGGTGCTGAGTTTGAAGCAGCTCGAGGTCATCCGAGACCCCCGGTTTGCCGTCGGCGATGTTGTGCAGGAATTCTTCCGACTCGTTCTGGCCCTCGTTCTTTCGTTCACGCATGGCGTCGATGGTCAGGCGGCGCGCGGTCGTCACCACCCAGGCCTGAATTCGTCCGGGCTCGCGGATCGATTGGACGCGGAGGGCGAGCTTGGAGAACGTCCGGTGAAAGACTTCCTCGGCGCGATCGGCATCCAATCCGGCGCGATGGGGAACGGCATACACCAGCCGGCGGTAGCGGCGTACGAGCACTTCCCACGCCAGGGCTCCTCCTTGGGCGCACAAGGAGACGAGCTCGGCGTCGCCCATCGACTCATATTGCTTCCGCTGGGAAACACGCCGCTCCCGGGCTGCTTCCAACGAATTCGGCATGGCCGGTCCTCGAGGATTGGACGTTGCGCTCACGTCGGACGGAGGGCGAAAACATCGTAACACGGGGGGAGCCCGCCCTCTTGACCGCCCGGGCCGCGGGGGATATAGTACGAAATCGTACTATCCGATTCCGGAGGTCTTGGATGGCCCTGCTCTTCCTTTCCCCGATTCACAAGGCCTCTCGCCAGATCGGGATCTACTTCGAAGAGGCTTTGAAGGGGAGTGACCAGTCGCCCTTCGAAGGGCATCTTCTGAGCTACCTGCGCTCGTATGCACCCTGCGCTCTCTCCGAAATCCACCGTGTTTTCGGGATGAAGCGCTCCACGTTGACCAGCGTGTTCGATCGCATGGAAGAACGCGGTCTCATCTCCCGCGAGACGCTGGCTCAAGATCGCCGTTCGTTCTTGGTCCGGCTTACGCGCAAGGGAACGGCGGCGGCGAATCAGGTCCAGCGCCACGTCGAAGCGCTGGAGGCCGCCATCTCCAAAGGAATCACGAAGGGCGATCTCGAAGGATTCCGCCGCGTCATGGGCTCGATCGCAGCCGCAACGCAGGCTTCACCCGGTTCGAAGGAGAAGCGTCGATGAATGCCAAGGCACTGGCCGTTCAATTTCAATTCACTCACTTCGTGTTCAATCGCAATCTCGATGGAATCACCCACGAAGAAAGCATTCAGCTTCCTCCCTCGGGGAATTGTCTGAATTGGGTGGCGGGACACATCACCGCGACCCGCGACAGCATCCTCGGGATCCTGGGCGAGTCTCCCGTGTGGACCTTCCCGAAGAAGGACTCGTACACGCGCGGCTCCACTCCGTGGAAGAACGGGCAGGAGGCGGAACGGTTGGAGAAAATTCGCGAGAAGTTCGAGGAAGCGCAGAAGAAGCTTTCCGCCAAGATCTTGAGTCTCGACAGCGCCCTGCTCTTGTCGCCGGTCCCGGCTGAGAAGAACGCATTTGGCGTCGACAACATGGGCGAGCTCCTGGCCACGTTCGCCTTTCACGAGTCGTATCACGTCGGCCAAACAGGCATCTTGCGGCGGCTCGTCGGCAAGGCAGGAGCCATCAAGTAGGTATTCGCCGGTTCGCCTGACCGGAGCGCCGGTGCCTGTCGGCTCAAGCGCGTTCCTCGGCGCACCGGCAGCTCGCCCTATGCAGAGATTCTCGGGGTCTCTCGTCTCCACTGCAGGTCCTCGCGCGCTTCCATTACAGGCGCGCTGCGGTACACAGTTCGCCTCGAGACC
>Ga0111538_10005007_pt1 | contig 18202 bp, 17 predicted proteins | sample SoiMethybrSBSTD1_FD_79669 | JGI IMG/M metagenome (GOLD analysis project Ga0111538, IMG submission 79669) | Bulk soil microbial communities from a Populus tree surrounding site in Tennessee, USA - Soil MetaG P. TD hybrid SBSTD1 (version 2)... | ecosystem: Environmental > Terrestrial > Soil >...
AAGGTTCCGTTCCTGAAGAGGTTGAGATCGAGCATCGGCGCGCGCTGGCGCAGCTCGAGCACGATGAACGCGGCGAACGCGATGGCCGCGACCGCGAAGAGCGAGAGGATGCGAGCCGAGGCCCAGCCGTAGGTGTTCGCCTCGATCAGGCCGTAGGTGAGCGCGAAGAGCGCGATTCCCGAGGACAGGAGCCCCGGCAGGTCGAGCCGCTGCTCGGCCGAGGTGTCACGGGACTCGTCGACGACGAGCCGGGTGACGACGATCGCGAGGATCCCGATCGGCACGTTGATGAAGAAGATCCAGTTCCAGCTCCAGTGCTCGGTGATGAGCCCCCCGACGAGCGGGCCGATTGCGAGCGCCATCGCCGAGACTCCGGCCCAGATCCCGATCGCCATCCCGCGCTGGCGCGGCGGGAAGGTCGCCGTGATGATCGAGAGCGTCGCGGGGTTCATGAACGCCGACCCGACGCCCTGGAGCACACGCGCGCCGATCAGCCACGCAGCGCTCGTCGCGAGCCCACAGAAGAGCGACGCGACGGTGAAGATCACGAGCCCGGCGATGAAGATGCGCCGCCGGCCCATCAGGTCGGCCAGCTTGCCGCCGGTGAGCATGAGGACGCCGAAGGTGAGCGCGTAGCCGTTGAAGACCCATTCGAGCTCGGAGATGCCAATGTCGAGGTCGCGCTGGATCGACGGCAGCGCCACGTTCACGATCGTGTTGTCGAGCATGATCATGAAGAGGCCGAAGGCGACCGCCCCCAGCGTCCACCACTTCCTGTTCTCCGGGTCGAAGATCGTCGCCTTCATCCAGTCCTCCTCGAAAGTTAGTGCGAACTAAGCTAGCAGCCGCTGCGGCGCCTCGTACACTGGGCGCGAATGGCTGACGTCGTCTGGCGCCCCGACGCGCCCACGCTCTCCCACGCCAACGTCTCGCGGCTCATGCAGCGCCATGGCTACGAGGATTACTGGGCACTCTTGCGCCGCTCGCAGGACGACCCGGAGTGGTTCTGGCCCGCGGCGATCGAGGACATGGGGCTCGACTTCGCGACACCCTGGAGCGAGGTCGTGGACCTTTCGCGCGGCCCGGAGTGGGCGACGTGGTTCGTCGGCTCGACGCTCTCGATCGCCTGGAACTGCGTCCATCGCTGGGCCGAGCGCGATCCCGATCGCGTCGCCGCAGTCGGCCTCGGCGAGGACGGCGCACGCTGGCAGTACACCTTCGCCGAGCTTTCCTCCCAGGTGACCCGGCTCGCGGAGGGCCTCGTCGCGCTCGGGGTAAAGTCGGGCGACCGCGTAGGGATCTATATGCCGATGTGCCCCGAGGTCGCGGTCGCCTCACATGCCTGTGCGCACATCGGGGCGGTGCAGGTGCCGATTTTCTCGGGATTCGCCGGGCCGGCGGTGCGCGAGCGCCTGCAGGACTCCGAGGCGAAGGTCGTCCTCACCGCCGACTGGTCGCTAAGGCGCGGGAAGCGGCTCGACATGCGCGCCACCGTGGAGGACGCTGCTCGGGAGGCGCCGGCGGTCGAGCACGTCGTCACCTGGAACCGCGCGGACCGCTCGTGGGGAGGCGTCCAGCTCGGGCCCGGCGAGCTCCCGCCGCTCGACGTCGACTCGGAGCACCCCTACCTCCTCACGTACACGTCGGGCACGACCGGGAAGCCGAAGGGGGTCCTCCACGTGCAGGGCGGCTTTCTCGTCTCGATCGGCCGCGAGCTCGCCTATCAGGCCGACGCGCACCCCGACGACGTCATCCATTTCGCCACCGACATGGGCTGGATCATGGGGCCGTGGACCGTCGTGGGCGGCGGAGCCATGGGCGCGAAGCTCGTCTTCGCCGAAGGCGCGCCGGACTTCCCCCACGACCGGCTCTGGAAGACGATCGAGGCCGAGGGTGTGAGCATCCTCGGCTGCTCGCCGACGCTCATCCGCGCCCTGATGCAGCACGGCGATCCACAAGACGATCTCTCCTCGCTGCGCGTGATCGTCACGACGGGCGAGCCGTGGAACCCGGACCCGTACCGGTGGCTCTTCGAGCGCGTCGGCGGCGGGCGTTGTCCGATCATCAACTGCTCGGGCGGGACGGAGATCGGCGCCTGCTTCCTCTCGCCCACCCCTGCGATCCCGATCAAGGCGTGTTCGCTCGGCGGTCCCGCCCTCGGGATGGACATGGACGTGGTCGACCAGGAGGGAAGCTCCCTGGCCGAGACCGGCGAGGTCGGCGAGCTCGTGTGTCGCAAGCCCTTCCCCGGGATGACGCGCGGCTTCTGGCGCGACCCCGAGCGCTACCTCGACGCGTACTGGCGCCGGTTTCCGGGGATCTGGGTGCACGGCGACTGGGCCTCCGTGGACGAGGACGGCTACTGGTTCCTCCACGGCCGCTCCGACGACACGCTCAACATCGCGGGCAAGCGGATCGGCCCCGCCGAGATCGAGTCCGCCGCCGTCGCCCATCCCGCGGTGGCCGAGGCAGCCGCGGTCGGCGTCCCGCACGAGGTGAAGGGCGAGGTCGCCTGGGTCTTCTGCGTGCTCGGCCGCGGCCAGGAGGAAAGCGACGAGCTCGCCGGCGAGGTCGCAGAGCTCGCGGCCGCCCAGCTCGGACGCGCATTCAAGCCCGACCGCGTGGTCTTCGTGCCGGCGCTGCCCAAGACGAGAAGCGCGAAGATCGTGCGCCGCGCGGTACGAGCCAAGGCGTTGGGGAAAGATCCAGGCGACCTTTCCTCGGTCGAGAACCCGGAGGCCCTCGAGGACATTGCTCGCGCCGTCTGAATACGAAGGCTCGCCGACCCGGGGTTACCTGGACACCGCGACGTACGGGCTGCCGCCGCGCTCCGCCCTCGCGGCCGCCGAAGCGGCGCTCGCGAGCTGGAGCGAGCGCGGCTCGTGGATCGACTGGGAGCAGGACGGCGAGCGGTGCCGGGAGCTCTTCGCACGCATCGTGGGCGCCGAGCCCCGCGACATCGCGTTCGTGGCGGCCGCCTCGGTCGGCGCAGGGATCGTCGCCGCGAGCCTCCCCGCCGAGGCGGGGGCGAACGTCGTCCTCTACGAACGCGACTTCGATTCCGTGCTCTTCCCCTGGCAGCCGCTCGCCGAGCGAGGCATCGAGCTCCGGACGCTCCCGCTCGAGCGGCTCGCCGACGGGATCGACGACCGGACGGCGCTCGTCGCGGTCAGCCTCGTCCAGTCCTCGGACGGGCGCATGCCCGACCTCGAGGCGCTCAGGACCTCCGGAGCCCGGCTCTTCCTCGACGGCACGCAGGCAGTCGGCGGCACGGCCGTCGACCTCGAGGGCGTCGACTACCTCGTCGCGCACTCGTACAAGTGGCTGCTCTCCCCGCGAGGCCTCGCGTTCTTCTACGTGCGACCCGACCGGCTGGACGAGATCACGCCCTGGCTCGCCGGGTGGAAGTCGCGCGCCGATCCGTTCGAGGACTACTACGGCGCGCCGAAGCTCGCGCCTGACGCGCACCGCCTCGACGTGTCCCTCCCGTGGTTCTCCACCGGCGGCGCCCGGGCCAGCCTGGAGCTGATCGCCGGGCTCGGGCCGGAGGCCATCGGCGAGCACAACCTCGGCCTTGCTCGCTCGTTCGCCGGGGAGCTCGGCCTCCCCGAGCCGCAATCGCCGATCGTGCGCGTGCAGGTCGAGAACGCGGGCGATGCGGTGGAGCGGCTGAAGCGGGCGGGAGTGGCCTGCTCGGCCCGCTCGGGCTCGATCCGCTTCGCGTTCCACCTCTACAACGACGAGGAGGACGTCGCCCTCGCGCTCGAGGCGCTCCGGCCTGCGGCCGCTGTACGCTCCGAGCCATGATTCGCCTACTCGTCCGCATGGCGATCGCCGTCGTGGCGAATGCCGTGGGACTGCTCGTGGCGGCCGCCGTTCTGGACGACGTGCACGTGAACGCCGGCTCGTTCTTCGTGGCCGTCCTCATCTTCACCATCGTCTTCGCGCTCATGCAGCCGTTCCTCGTCTCGCAGTTCCGGCGGGGAAACAACGCGGCCGCCCTCGGAGGAGTGGCCCTCATCGCCACGCTGGCCGCCCTGATCGTCACCGACATCCTGTCCGACGGCTTCTCGATCGACGGCGTGTTCGCGTGGATCGCGGCCACGTTCATCGTCTGGCTGGGCGCCGTCCTCGCAGCGTTCATCCTTCCCTTCCTCGGTCTCAGGAAGTTCCTCGAAGAGCGGCGCGAGTAGTTTTCGTCTCTTAGACGCAAACCGCTAGAATCCAGAGCGTGAGACTTGCCCTCGCGCAGATGAACACCGTCGTCGGCGACCTCGAGGGTAACGGCACGCGCATCGTCGAGCGGCTCCACGAGGCGCGCGAGGCAGGCGCCGAGCTCGTCCTCTTCCCCGAGCTCGCCGTTACCGGCTATCCACCCGAAGACCTGCTGCTCAGGCCAGGATTTCTGCGCGCCGCCCAGGAGGCGCTCCAGGCGATCGCGGCCGAGACCGAGGGCATCGCGGCGCTCGTGGGCGCTCCTCACCTCGACCGCGACCTCTTCAACGCGTGCGCGGTCTGCGTCGACGGCGAGGTGAAGGCGATGTACCACAAGCAGTTCCTGCCGAACTACGGCGTCTTCGACGAGGACCGCTACTTCCAGTCCGGGCGCGAGCTCGTCCTCCTGCGCTGCGGCGAGACCCTGATCGGGCCCACTGTCTGCGAGGACATCTGGCAGCCGGGCCCGCCGGCCACCGACCTCGCGCTCGCGGGCGCCCACGTCGTGGCGAACATCTCGGCGTCTCCCTTCCACCTCGGGAAGGGTGCGGAACGGGAGGACATGCTCGCCACCCGCGCGCGCGACAACTCCTGCTGGATCGCGTTCGTGAACGCCGCCGGGGCGCAGGACGAGCTCATCTTCGACGGGCACAGCCTCGTGCTCGACGAGGAGGGCCAGATCGTCGCCCGCGCGCCGGCATTCGAGGAGGCGCTCCTCGTCGTCGACGTCGACGCGACCACCGCGGTGAGCCGCCGGCTTCGCGATGCGCGGCGCCGGGCGCTCGCCCGCGCGCGCCGTGAGCTCCCGAATCCGCCCGTCGTCGAGATCCCCGAGCGCACCTCGCACGGGACGCTGGAGCCAACGCTCGCTCCGACGCTGGACGAGCTCGAGCAGATGCGCCGTGCCCTCGAGCTCGGTCTCGGCGACTACGTCGAGAAGAACGGCTTCCACGACGTCGTGCTCGGCATCTCCGGTGGGATCGACTCGGCTCTCACCGCCGCCCTCGCCGCGGAAACGCTCGGGCCCGAGCGGGTGCATTGCGTCTCGATGCCCTCCCGCTACAGCTCGGACGAGACGCGCAGCGACGCGAGGCGGGTGGCGGAGAGCATCGGCGCCGACTACCTCGAGATTCCGATCGAGCCCATCGTCGGCTCGGTGAGCTCCGCGCTCGCCCCCGTCTTCGAGGGCACACAGCCGGGCGTGACCGAGGAGAACATCCAGGCCCGCGTGCGCGGCCTCCTCGTCATGGCGCTCTCGAACAAGTTCGGCTGGCTCGCGCTCGCGACCGGAAACAAGAGCGAGCTCTCGGTCGGCTACGCCACCCTCTACGGCGACATGGCGGGCGGCTTCGCGCTGCTCAAGGACGTCTACAAGACGGACGTCTTCCGGCTCGCACGGCACCTGAACGAGCGCGCCGGCCGCGAAATCATCCCCGAGAGCATCATCGAGCGAGCGCCGAGCGCCGAGCTGCGCCCCGACCAGCGCGACGAGGACTCCCTCCCTCCCTACGAGGAGCTCGACCGGGTGCTCGAGGCCTACGTCGAGCTCGACTCCTCCCGCGAGGAGCTCGCCTCGGACGGCTTCGACCCGGCCCTGATCGAGCGCGCGGTCGCGCTGATCGACCGTGCGGAGTACAAGCGCCGGCAGGCGCCGCCAGGCGTGAAGCTGCGCCCGAAGGCGTTCGGCCGCGACCGTCGCATCCCGATCACCAACCGCTGGCGGGGCTGAGCCCCGCCAGCGGCCGATTTCTCGCTACGACGTCTTGAAGAAGAAGAACCCCTCGTCGCCGCCACCGTTGACGGGCGGCGGGCAACACTGGCCCGGGAAGACGATCGCGATGTGGCCGAAGCCCGTGATCGCCTGGTCGAAGACCGTGTCCTGGTGCGCGCTGACGTCCCCCTTTCTGCCGGTGAGGAGCTGAGCGACGAGCACGTTGTTCGGCTGCCCGTCGAAGCTCGCGAGCAGCTCGTCGAACGTGTCCGGCGTCTTCCCGCAGCCGCCGAAGAACGGGTTGCAGCCCGAGCCGCCGCCGACCGTCACCGCCGCGCCGTTCCTGGCGTTGTTCGGGATCTTGAACTGGAAGTTGACCTTCTGGCTCGCCGACCCGTCCGACGGCTGCAGGATCGCCCGGAACTTGAGGGTGGCGCCTGGGTGGGCGCGAATCGACTTCACCTTCTCGCACCCCCCGTGGCACCAGAGCAGCTTCTCGATGTGGTAGTCGCGAACGGTCTCGTCCAGGTCGATCGTCGCTTCGGTGTTCGTGATCTCGATCTTCTCGTTCGGATAGTTCGCGATCGCGAGGAGCTCGCCGTAGATCTCGGAGGCCGACTCGAACGAGAGATCGAACTCCGAGACGTACATGTTGGTCTTGTGCAGCTCCCACGGAGTGCCGTCCTCGTGCTTCCCCTCGATCGTCCAGGTGTAGGAGGCCGAGCCGGCGCCGACCTTGTCGAAGATGGAGTCGATGCTCGAGAAGATGTGCGTGAACGCCAGGTCGGGATAGGCATCCGCCAGGACGACGTCCGTCGCGAAGACGTCCGAGTTCTCGCTGTCGAGCGACGTGACCGCGGTCGTGACCGGGATCGACGGCGGCTGGCCGTCGACCGCACGGATGCCCGCGAGCCGGTCCTGGTCGAGCGTGCCGACCGGGCTCGAGACGTTGGCGAGCTTGTAGGGCCCGAGCGGGTCCGGAACGATCGCCATCGCATCGGCCGAGCCCGCGCCGAGCTTCGACTTCCCGGTGAAGAGCATCGGATGCCCGAAGGCAAGAGCCTGTCCGTCGCACACGTACGTCGTCGTGCCGACGCCGGCCGACGTGAGACTGCCGTACGAGAGCGCGGCGGAGAAGTTCCCGCCCGGGACGAGGTCGTCGACGACGCCCGAAAGGCTCCCGGAGGAGGACGCACCCGGCGTCAGCCTCAGGTTCGGCTTGTACTTCTTGAAGAACGGCAGCTTCTTCATCTGCTTGAGGCGGTCGCCGCTGACCCCGCCCGAGATAGCCAGCGGGACCTTCAGGCGAACGAGGCTGCCGCCGACGGTCGGAAGCGCCGCACCGATCGTGTGTGCGACCTTGCGCACCATCGAGCGCGGGAGCTTCAGGCGCGCGGGCACGCGCGGTGCGACGGGCAAGCCGTTCACGTGCAGCATGTCCTCCGCCGGAGTGAGGCCCGCGATGTTCGTCGCCCCGAAGGAGAAGCCGTACGCGAGTGCGCCGGCGAGCTCCGGGCCGCTGCCCTTGTCGATGTAGATCGGCGAGCCCGACATCCCCGCCCAGACACCCCCGCCCGCATCCACCGTGGGTCCCGAGATCCTGACGATGATCACGTCTCGTCCGGGCGCGATCAGATCCGGCATGACGCCGAGGACTTCGGCGTCGAAAGACTGTGGAACGGTGCCGGAGACGACGGTCCATCCCTCTCCGATGTCACCCTTGGCCACCGACGAGAGCGGCAGGACGTCTGCGCAGGGGCCGGGGGCCGCGACCGCCACCCCCGTCCACACGAGCCCGGCCGTCAGTGCGGCAGCGACAAGCGCTCCGAACGTTCTCAGGCGGTCCATCTCGAAACCCCCTCTGCGGCGTGAACGGGACGTCATCCAACATACGCCGTTGCGACCTATGTTCCTAGGCCGCGAGCTCGGCGCGGAGCGCCCGGAACCAGCGGAGCCGCGCCTCGTACGGGACCGCCGCGTTCGCGGGTGACGTCGACGGGAGGACGAAGAGGCGCGTGCTCCCGAGGCGGCGCTTCTGGGCGCCGTGCTCGGGGCGTTCGCGGAAGACGCCCTCGTAGGCCGCCTTGCCGACGAAGGCGATGATCTCGGGCTGCAGGTCGGCGGCCAGCCGCTCGAACCGCTCGGCCGAGCCGGCGAAGTCGCCGCGGCGCAGGTCGCTGCTGCCCTTGGTCGTCCGGTAGGCCGCGTTCGTGAGGCCGTAGCCGAGCTCGAGGAGCTGCCACTGCTCCTCCGGTCGGAAGAGGCGCGGCGTCAGGCCCGCGTCCGCGAGGAGCCGCCAGAAGTCGTTGCGGGGATTTGCGAAGTGCGCCGCCGCTCTTGCCGAGCGAAAGCCGGGGTTGATCCCGCAGAAGACGACGCGCAGGCCGGGCGCCAGGACGTCCGGGACCGCCGACTCCGCCACGGCGTTACTCTACGTCCGAGACCAAGGGAGGAAGAGATGGCGCAGGCCGAGACGGCTGTCAGAACGATCAAGAACTACATCGGCGGAGGCTGGGTCGACGCCGAAACGAGCGAAAGCCTCGACGTCACGAACCCGGCGAACGGGGAGACGCTGGCGCAGGTGCCCATGTCGGGGCAGAGCGACCTCGACCGCGCGGTCGACGCTGCCAGACAGGCGTTTCCCGCCTGGCGCGCGACCTCGCCGGTGGAGCGCGCCCGCGCGTGCTTCCGGCTGAAGAACGCGCTCGAGGAGCGCCGCGACGAGCTCGCCGAGATCGTCTCGCGGGACAACGGCAAGGCGATCAAAGACGCGTCCGGCGAGGTCCGGCGCGGGATCGAGTGCGTCGAGGTGGCGACCGGCATTCCCTCCCTCATGCAAGGAGCGAACCTCGAGGACGTCTCGCGCGGGATCGACTCCGACATGATCCGCCAGCCGATCGGCGTCTTCGCCGCGATCACGCCGTTCAACTTTCCCTTCATGGTGCCCCTCTGGTTCCTGCCCTTCGCGGTCGCCTGCGGGGACACGTTCATCCTCAAGCCTTCCGAGCAGGACCCGCTCGCGTCCGAGATGCTCTTCGAGCTGCTCGACCAGTGCGAGATCCCGGCGGGGGTGGTCAACCTCGTGAACGGCGGCAGGGACACGGTCAACGGGATCCTCGAGCACCCGGGGATCAACGGCGTGTCCTTCGTCGGCTCGACTCCGGTTGCCCATCACGTCTACGCCACGGCTGCCAAGCACGGGAAGCGCGTGCAGGCGCTCGGCGGCGCGAAGAACCACGTGGTCGTCATGCCGGACGCCGAGATCGAGTCGGCCGTCGACGGCGTCCTTTCCTCCGCGTTCCACGCAGCCGGGCAGCGCTGCCTGGCGAACTCCGTCTGCGTCGCGGTGGGGGACGTCTACGAGCCGCTGAAGAAGCGCCTGGTGGAGAAGGGCGACGCGATGATCGTCGGCGAGGGCATCGACCCCGAGACCGAGGTCGGCCCTGTCATCTCGGCCGCGGCGCGCGAGCGCATCGGCGAGTTCATCGAGCGCGGCCTCGCCGACGGCGGCGAGCTCGTCCTCGACGGGCGCGGCAAGGGCGACGACAGCGGCCACTTCCTCGGGCCGACGATCATCGAGACGGCTCCCGGCTCCGAGTGCGCGACGGAGGAGATCTTCGGGCCCGTCCTCACGCTCGTGCGCGCGCGCGACCTCGACCACGCGCTCGAGATCATGAACGCATCGACGAAGGGCAACGCGGCCTCGATCTTCACGACCTCGGGCGGCGCGATGCGGAAGTTCCGCCACGACGCGCAGGCCGGGATGATCGGCGTCAACATCGGCGTCGCCGCGCCGATGTCCTTCTTCCCGTTCACGGGCTGGAAGGAGTCCTTCTTCGGCGACCTGCACGCCCACGGGCGCGACGGCATCGAGTTCTACACCGAGAAGAAGGTCGTAATCACGCGCTGGCCGGACGCGTGACGACGCCGAAGCGGCTCGAATACTCCGTCAGCGAGCGCAGCGGCACCCCGGCTCGGGCCGACCCCGACTGGGACGCGGAGCATCTCCTGCTCTCGGCGCTCGCGCGCTGCAGCCTCTCGAGCCTCGAGTACTACGCCAAGCGGGCGAACGTGGCCGTGTCGGGCAGCGCGGAGGCGGACGGCGTCGTCACGCGCCGCGACTCGGACGGCCGGTTCGCCTTCGTCGAGGCGCGGGTCGCACTCGACATCGAGGTCGAGCCGGCGCTGGACGCCGAGGCGCTCGCGAAGCTCCTCGACTCGGCCGAGTGGGGCTGCTTCATCGGCGCCTCGCTGACCGCGAAGCCGACCTACGAGTGGCGCGTGAACGGCGAGGCGGTCGCGAGGTGAGGGTTCTCGTCCTCGGCGGCACGCTCTTCCTCGGACGGCACGTCGTGGAGGCGGCGCTCGACCGCGGCGACGACGTAGCGATCTTCAACCGCGGCCGGACGAATGCCGGCCTCTTCCCGGCGGTCGAGCACCTGCGCGGCGACCGCGATGCCGGGAACCTGGACTCTCTCCGCGGCCGTGAGTGGGACGCGATCGTGGACACCTCTGCGCGCGTCCCGCGCTGGGTGCGCGACATCGCGCGTATCGCCGCGGACACGGGCGCGCACTACACGTTCGTCTCCAGCATCTCGGTCTACCGCGATCTTTCGGCGCCCGGCGTTCGAGAGGACGCGCCCGTTCACGCCCTCGAGGACGAGACCGTCGAGCAGATCTCCGACGCCGTGACCTACGGCGCGCTGAAGGCGTTCTGCGAGCGCACGCTCGAGGACGCGCTGCCGAGACGCACGCTCTCGGTGCGGGCGGGCCTCATCGTCGGGCCGTACGACAACACCGGCCGCTTCACGTACTGGGTCCACCGGATCGCGCGCGGCGGCGAGGTTCTCGCCCCCGAGCCTCGCGACCAGCCCGTCCAGTTCGTCCACGCCCGCGACCTCGCGGACTGGATGCTCGCGAGCGCCGAGCGGCGGCTCGCAGGCGTCTTCAACGCGACCGGGCCGGACACGCTTCTGACGCTCGGAGAGCTGCTCGATGCCTGTAAAGAGCTGGCCGAGACACCGGTGACGCTGCGCTGGGCCGACGAGCACTTCCTCGTCGAGCAGGGCGTCGAGGAGTGGAGCGACCTTCCGCTCTGGGTCGCTCCGGGCGTGAAGGAGGAGAATGCAGGCCTTATGTCTGTCGACGTCTCGCGCGCGCTGGCGGAGGGCCTCCGTTTCCGGCCGCTGCCGCAGACCCTGCGCGAAACCCTCGCCGCCGCCCGGCCGACCGCGGATGCGGGGTTGACACCGGAGCGCGAGCAGGAGCTTCTGGCGGCATGAGCACGGTTGCCTTCGACGTCGCCGCGGTGCGCGCCCGCTTTTCGGCGCTGCAGCGTCCGACCGCCTTCTTCGACGGGCCGGGCGGAACGCAGACGCCGGACTCCGTCGTCGAGGCCGTCTCGTCGTACCTGCGCGAGGCGAACGCGAACCTCGGTGGCCCCTTCGAGACAAGCCTTCGCAGCGACCAGGTCGTCGACGCCGCGCACGATGCCGCGGCGCGCTTCCTCGGCGCATCGCCGTCGGAGGTCGGCTTCGGCCAGAACATGACGACGCTCAACTTCGCTCTGACGAGGGCACTCGGCCGCGAGCTCTCGGCAGGCGACGAGATCGTCGTCACGCGGCTCGACCACGACGCGAACGTCTCGCCGTGGCTCGAGCTCGCGCACGACCTCGACCTCGTCGTCCGCTTCGCCGACCTGCGTGAGGACGACTGCACGCTCGACTACGCCGACGTCGAGGCGCAGATCACGGAACGGACGAGAGTCGTCGCGTTCCCGTGGGCCTCCAACGCGGTCGGCTCGATCACGGACGTCCGCCGCGTCGCCGACCTCGCGCACGAAGTCGGCGCACTGGCCTGGGTCGATGCCGTCCACTACGCGCCGCACGGGCCGATCGACGTGAGCGCGGCCCGCGTCGATGTCCTCGTCTGCTCGCCCTACAAGTTCTTCGGCCCGCACCTGGGGCTCTTCTTCGGGCGACGGGAGGTGATCGGAGGCTGGCGGCCGTACAAGGTCCGCCCGAGCGCCGACGATCCGGTGAGCCATCGCTTCGAGACCGGCACGCTCGCCCACGAGCTCCTCGCCGGGTGCACGGCCGCGATCGAGTACGTCGAGTCGATCGGCTGGGATGCGATCGTGGCGTGGGAGCGCGAGCTGGGGCAGCGCTTCCTCGAGGGCTTGCCGGAGGCGTACACGCTTCACGGCATTCCTTCGATGGATGGCCGCACGCCGACCTTCGCGCTGACGCACCCGTCCCACACTCCCGAGATGCTCGCCGACGGGCTCGCCCGGCGCGACGTCGCGGCCTGGCCGGGCAACTACTACGCGCTCGAGATCATGGAGCGCCTCGGTCTCGAGGACGGCTGCCTGCGCGTGGGCATCGTCCACTACAACACCGCCGAGGAGGTCGACCGGCTCCTCGAGGCGCTCGCGGAGCTGGCGTAGTGCTACGCCTCTACTGGGCCAAGAACGACGGCATGACGGGACATGTCTTCCTCGGGCCGCGCGAGCACGACGCGCTGGCGGCCGAGATGGAGGAGCAGGGGATGGGCGGCTGGCTCTCCGCCGACGCGCTTACCTCAGACGCGCGCATTCCACCGGGCCAGATCGACCTCGCCCTCGCGAAGGCCTCGCCGGAGCCGATGACGCTCGACGACGCGAAGCTCTGGGAGGACTGGCTCCGCTTCCTGCACGGCGCCGCCGAGAACGGCGGCCTCGTTGTGCAATAGCTACGAGTACGACTGCCGGGCGGCGTCCCAGCGGGGATCGTCCCAGCGGATCTTGTCCGGGTTGATGCCGCGGCGCTCCGCCATCTCCACGGCGAGCAGCTGGAAGCGGACGACGTCGACGACCGGGTGCGTCGTCGGGACGAGCGTCGTCTCGGCGCCGATCTCCCCCAGCGCCTTCACCACGTCCGCGGCGCGCTCGGCCGCACGGCCCTCGCCTTCGAGGACGAAGACGCGCACCTGCTCGTCGATCGCTGCAAAGTGCCCATGGAGGATCTGCTCGGTCTCGTGCGCCTCCGCGTGGACGTAGGCGCCCTCGCGGAGCTTCAGCACCGCCTCCTGCGCCGTCGGCCAGTCCCGGCCGGCGCCGACGACCACGACGCGCTCCCAGTCTCCACCCTCGAAGGGATCGGTGATCACCGTGTCCACCGACTGGCGGAGCCAGCGCACGTCCTCCCCTCGCAGCGCTGCGAGCGCACCCACAGCGCACGTGTAGCTCGCCGTGTGGCAGTAGGACTCCTCGATCTCCGGCGTAGCCACGATCACCTCCTCGGCGAGCTCGGCGATCGGCCCCTTCTCCGTGCCGGTGACGAGCCAGACCGGCCCGTCGAAGGCCTGCGCAGCCTCGAGAGTCAGCTTCGTCTCTCCCTCGTGGCTGACCGCGACCATGAGGTCGCCCTGCGGCGGTGTCAGTACCGCCTCGAGAGCCTGATAGGCCTCGCCGCCGGTCTGCGCGGCGTGGAAAGACGTCCCGCAGCCGGTGAAGACGACGCGCCCCGAAGGGAAGCGGCGGTCGCCGACCCGCTCGGGCACGCCGCGAAGCCATTCGGGCTGAGACTGAATCGCTGCGCGCGTGAGCTCCCCGGCCATGCTGAAGGGCGAAGCTACCATGCGCGCATGGACGGGTATCGCTACGTCTACACCCAGGAGGTCGTGTTCCGCGACCTGGACGCCTTCGGCCACGTCAACAACGGCGTCTACCTAACCTACATCGAGAACGCGCGCATCGGCTACGTCCGAGACGTACTCGGGATCGAGTCGCTCGAAGGTCTCCTTATGATCGTGGCGAGCGTGAAGATCGACTTTCGCTCGCGCGCGAACCTCGGCGATACCCTCGAGGTCGGGGCGCGCTCTACGCGCGTCGGCACGAAGAGCTTCGATCTCGACCACGAGATCCGCGCGCAGGACGGGCGGGTCGTCGCCGAGGCGCAGACCACGCTCGTCGCCTTCGACTACGAGGCGGACTCGACCATGCCGATCCCGCCCGAATGGCGGGCGCGAATCGAAAACTACGAATCAAGGAGCGCTGCGGCCACGTGAACGCTTTCGAGAAGACCGTCCTTCCCAACGGCCTCCGGGTCGTCACCGCCCCGATGCCGCAGGCCAAATCGGTTGCCTGTTTCGTCATGCTCGCTGCGGGCTCCCGCTACGAGACGAAGGAGACGAACGGCATTGCCCACTTCGCCGAGCACATGTTCTTCAAAGGCACCGAGCGGCGACCGACGGCGCGGGAGATCGCCGGCGAGATCGACTCCATCGGGGGCGAGTTCAACGCCTTCACGGGCAAGGAGTACACGGGCTACTACGTGAAGTGCGCCGCCGAGCACCGCGACGTGGCGCTCGACGTCCTCGTGGACATGCTCCGCCACTCGAAGTTCGACCCCGAGGAGATCGAGCGTGAAAAGGGCGTCATCGTCGAGGAGATGAACATGTACTACGACACCCCGCGCGACTACGTCGACGGGGTCTACGACGAGCTGCTGTACGGTGACCAGCCGCTCGGCTGGGACATCATCGGGCGGAAGGAGACCGTCCGGGCCGCGAAGCGCGAGACGTTCCTCGGCTACCTCGACCGGTGGTACCGGGCGCCGCGCATGGTCGCCGGCCTCGCCGGCAACCTCGGCGAAGGGCTGAACGAGCGGCTCCAAGCTCTCCTCGGCGACGTGCCCGACGGCCAGACGGGACAGCCCGAGGAGGCGACCTGGAAGCAGAACGCGCCGCAGGTCAAGCTGCACACGAAGCAGTCCGACCAGGCGCACATCCGGATCGGCGTGCACAGCTACCCGATCGACCACCCGGACCGCTATGCGCTGAGCCTCCTCGCCACCGTGCTCGGCGGCGGGATGTCGTCGCGCCTCTTCACGGAGGTGCGTGAGCGACGCGGCCTCGCGTACTACATCTACGGGCACAACATGGCCTATACGGACACGGGCACGCTGTACGCCCAAGGTGGCGTCGACATCAACCGAATCGACGACGCCGTCTCGACGGTCGTGCAGGAGTTCGGGCGCATCGCGGCCGAGCCCGTCGAGGCCGACGAGCTCGAGAAGGCGCGCAACTTCTCCAAGGGCCGGCTCGTCCTCTCGCTCGAAGACCCGAAGGGGATGATCATGTTCGGCCTGCGAAACGAGGTGCTCGAGGGCAAGCTCCGCGAGCCGGACGAGGTGCTGGCCGGTCTCGACGCCGTCACGCTCGAGGACATCCAGCGCGTCGCCCAGGACATCATCCTCGAGGAGCGGCTGAACCTCGCCGCGATCGGGCCGTTCGACGACCCGGGCCGCTTCGAGAAGCTGCTCGCGTTGTCCGCTTAGGCCACGTCCGGGGTCTGACCCCGGGCGTGTCTCTTGCGGACGACTGCGACGCGCGTCGTCTCACACCGGCGCGGCAAGCGCCAAGCCCTCCAACCATCGAGCCACGTCTGCCTCGGCCATGGCTGGGGTCTGACCCCGGACACGCCTGAAAAGGTCAGCCTAGAGCTCTAGGTCGTACGGGAAGTCGGTGAGGACCTCGGCGCCGTCGTCGGTGACGAGCACGAGGTCCTCGAGGCGACAGCCGCCGAAGCCCTTGCGGTAGAGGCCCGGCTCGACGGCGAGTACGTCGCCGGCGACGAGCTCGGTGCCCAGGCGCCCGAGGCTCGGAAGCTCGTGCACCTCGAGGCCGACGCCGTGACCCAGGCTGTGGAAGAACCCGTCCTCCAGCGGTTTGTCCGGGTCCTTGGTCAGCTGCGTCGGAAAACCGTGCTCCTGGAAGAGCTCGCAGGTCACCCGGTGGAGCTCCTTGCCGGTGATCCCCGGGCGAATCGCGTCCACCGCCAGGTCGAGCGCCTCCTTGACGAGCCCGTGGTAGCGGACGAGCTCCTCCCGCGGCTCGCCGAGGCAGAACGTGCGCGTCATGTCGGCGTAGCAGCCGGAGACGGGATCCTGCGGGTAGAGATCCGCGATGACCGCCTCGCCTTCCGAGATCGGGCCGTGACCGGGCTCGTGCCCGATGGCGGTCTGCTCACCATGCGAGACGATGACCATGTCCGGAGCGATCACGCCTGATTCGCTGAAGGAGCGAAGCGCCTCGGCCTGGAGGTCTTCGCAGGTCAGGGCACCGCCCTCCTTCAGCCGGTCGCGGATGGCGCCCATCGCGCGCTCGGCCGCCCGCTGCGCCCGCCGGATCCCGGCCAGCTCGGAGTCGTTCTTGACGCGCCGGCGCTCGTCGAAGATCTCGCCCTCGGCGCGGAGGACGACGCCGTTCTCGCGCAGGTGATCGGCCGCATCCAGCGGGAACGTGCGCGGCGTGACGGCGTCGTCGAGGTCGATCTTCCGGCAGGCGCGCAGCACGAGCTCCCGCTCGGCCTCGTACCACGGCAGACCCTGCCCGTAGAGCTCGTCGATGCCGAGCTCCTCGAGCGGGACGGTGACGATGCTGTCGATTCCCTGGATCCGCGGGATCTCGAGCGAGCCGACGAAGACGTAGCGACCGCCGTCCTTCTCCGCATAGATGAACGCATCCGGGATCGGCACGGGAACCTCATGTCGAAGCTCGGGCGAGCGGATGGTGTCCGCGAAGATGAGCAGGTCGGGCACGATCGGTAAGCCTAGCTGGGGTAGATTCCAAGCGCGGTGCAGGAGGCTTTGGAACACGCACAAAGGCTCGTCGCGATGTACGACGAGGAAGTCGCTGCGCTGCTTCCAGAAGGGGCCGAGATCTTCGACGCCCACGTGCACGTCGGCGCCGACATCGACGGCTTCGTCGCCACCCTGGACGATCTGCTCGCATTTCTCGCGAAGGACGGCGTCGCGCGCGCGTTCGCCTTTTGCCTCGACGAGCCGGACCGCGAGCCCGCGTTCCGCGCCGCGAACGACCGCACCCTCGAGGCAGCCGCCCGCTCGGACGGCGTACTAGTGCCGTTCGCGCGCCTCGATCTCACGCAGCAGCCCGTCGAGGAGGCGACGCGCGCGCTCGACGCGGGCGCACGCGGCATCAAGCTCCATCCGCGCGCACAGGCCTTCCGCCTCGACGACGTGCGGCTCGCGCCGGTGTTCGCGCTCGCGGCCGAGCGCCGGGTGCCGATCCTCATCCACGGCGGGCGCGGGCTGCCGCCGATCGCCGAGCATCTCCGGCTCCTCGTCGACACCTATCCCGAGGCGCAGCTGATCATCGCCCACGCAGGCATCGCCGACCTGGCGCGCCTCTCCGAGGAATTCGGCGGCCACCCCAGTGTCTTCTTCGACACCTCTGTGTGGAGCCCGCTCGACCTGCTCGACATGTTCCACCGGATCTCCCCGGAGCAGGCCCTCTACGCGTCCGACTACCCATACGGCCAGCAGCCCGGCTCCCTCTTCATCGCCCTGCGCACCGCACGGCTCGCCGGCCTCTCCGAAGAACAGGTGCGCGATCTTCTGGGCCGCTCGGCCGACAGGATCGCGGACGGAAAGCCCCCGGCGCCGCGCACGCCGCCGAAGGGGCGAACGAACCTCGTCCAGGCGATCACGTTCGCGCGGATCCATCACTACCTCGCGATGGCGACCCCTCTCCTCTGGACCCGGCAGCGCGACACGATCGGCGTCCTCGGCCTCGCGCTGAACACGTGCGCCGAGCGCGACGGCTTCGTCGAGGAGCGCGAGCGGATCGCGGAGCTGATCACCGGCGCACAGGAGCTCTGGAGCGCCTTTTCGGACGTCGAGGACGAGGCGAAGCGGCTCGAGGCCAGCCGCTTCACGTTCCGGCTCGTGCACCTGGCAGACATCCTCGCGGTCACGACCACCTCGGAGTGATCGCCGCGGTCGTCCTGGCCGCCGGCGCTGCGAGCCGGTTCGGCGAGCCGAAACAGCGCCTGCTCCTCCCTCGCGTCCTCGAGCGGTTGGCCGAAACCTCGCTCGAAGACGTGGTCGTCGTCGCGGGCGCACACGAGCTGGACCCGGGCGGAGCCCGCCTCGTCGAGTGCCTGGAGTGGGAGCGCGGCCCGGGGGCTTCCCTGCGGTGTGGGCTCTCGGCGCTCACACCGGAGACGGAGGCCGTGGTCGTCTGCCTCGCCGACGGGCCGAATCTCGCACCAGCGGCGGTGGAGCGGGTCGTCAGAGCCTGGCGGGACGGCGAAAGCGAGGTCGTCGCGGCGAGCTACGACGGCAATCGCGGTCACCCCGTCGTCCTCGGCCGGAACGCGTGGGACTCCGTGCCCGACGAAGGGATGCGCGCTCTTCCGGCGGTCCTCGTCCCGTGCGACGACCTGGGCGCGCCCGGCGACGTCGACTCTCCGGGTGACCTTGCATGAGACGTTTC
>Ga0111538_10005008_pt1 | contig 18201 bp, 18 predicted proteins | sample SoiMethybrSBSTD1_FD_79669 | JGI IMG/M metagenome (GOLD analysis project Ga0111538, IMG submission 79669) | Bulk soil microbial communities from a Populus tree surrounding site in Tennessee, USA - Soil MetaG P. TD hybrid SBSTD1 (version 2)... | ecosystem: Environmental > Terrestrial > Soil >...
AAGAAGAACGGGCTTCTCGACGCGTCGCTGATCGCGCAGCTCGACCACCTCGAGCTGGTCGTGCGGCGGCTCTTCACCGGACGCACCCAGGGCGAGAAGCGGTCGAAGCGGCGCGGCACCGGGTCGGAATTCGCGGACTACCGCGACTACTCGCAGGGCGACGACCTGCGCCACATCGACTGGAACGTCTACGGGCGGCTCGACCGGCTGTTCCTCAAGCTCTTTCACGTCGAGGAGGACCTGCGGCTGTCGATCTTCGTCGACACGAGCCTGTCGATGGCGACGGGCGAGCCGGACAAGCTCGGTTACGCCAAGCGGCTCGCCGCGGCGATGGCCTACATCGCGCTCGCGAACCTCGACCGGGTGACCATCGAGGCCGCGAGCGGCTCGAGCCTCGACCGCCTGCCCCCGACCCGCGGCAAGGCCCAGGTCTGGCGGCTTCTCGAGTTCCTGAGCGAGCTCGAGGCGCAGGGGACGACCGACCTTCACGACGGGCTCCGCCAGTTCTCGCTCCGCAACTCGACGCCCGGCATGAAAGTCGTGATCTCCGACTTCCTCGACAAGAAGGGCTACCAGGGCGCCCTGAAGTGGCTGCTCAAAGGGGGCAGCGAAGTCGTCCTGCTCCACGTGCTCAGCCCGCAGGAAGTGAAGCCCCCCATCGTCGGCGACCTTTCCCTCGAGGACTGCGAGGACGGCCAGGTCACCGAGGTGTCGATCACGGCGGGCCTGCTCAAGCGGTACGAGGCGAACCTGAAGGCGCTCGTCGGCGGCCTCCGCGACTACTGCCGCACGCGTGGTCTGGCGTACTTCTTCGTCCCGTCGTCCAACCCTGTCGAGCAGGTCATCCTGAACTCGATGAGACGCACGGGGGTGGTCAAGTGATTCAGGGGGCCGGGACATGAGCCTCCTCAGCCCGTGGGCGTTGTTCTGGCTCGCCGCCATCGGGCCGGTCGTTCTGATGTATTTCCTCAAGCTCAAGAGGAAGAAGGTTCCGGTCTCGAGCACGTGGCTCTGGACGAAATCGATCCAGGACATCCGCGTGAACGCGCCCTTCCAGAAGCTCCGGAGCAGCCTCCTCTTGATCCTGCAGATCCTGCTGATCCTGATCGCCGCGTTCGCCCTCGCCGACCCGATCGGGCGGACGACCCCGCCCGAGGAGAAGCGGTGGGTCTTCCTGATCGACCGCTCCGCGAGCATGCAGGCGAAGGACGTGAAGCCCTCGCGGCTGGCCGCGGCCAAGGAGACCGCGCGGGAGCTGCTCAAGAGCTGCGGCCCGCGCGACGAGGTCATGGTCGTCGCCTTCTCGAACCGGGCGCAGGTGATGACGCCGCTCACGTCCGATCGCAGCGCCATCGAGAAAGCGATCGAGGCGATCGAGCCGGCCGACACGCTGACCCGGATCCAGGAGGCGTATCGCATCGCCGCCAGCGCGGTGCAGCCCTACAAGACCCGCGCCATCGTGGTCCTCAGCGACGGCCGGTTCGAGCCGATCCAGACGAGCTCGGACCAGATCGACCTCAAGTACGTGCCGATCGGCGACGAGAAGGGGGCACGGAACGCGGCGGTGACGGCGGTCGAGGTGAAGAAGCCCCAGAAGGCCGACGAGCCGTGGAGCGTCTTCGCCCAGCTCGACCTGTTCTCCAGGGAGGAGGTCGAGGTCCCCGTGGAGCTTCACGTGAACGGCGCGCTCAAGGGCGTGAAGAAGGTGAAGATGGGGCCGAACACGAGCGGCGCGGTGCTGTTCGAGGTGACCAAGCCCGAGCCGCAGATCGTCGAAGTGAAGATCACGCTGGACGACGATCTCGACGTCGACAACCGCGCCTGGGTGGCGGTCCGGCCCGAGCGGCCGAAGCTGCTGGTGTCGGGACCGGAGAACTTCTTCCTCACGAAGGCGGTCGCGCAAATCCCCGACATGGACGTCTTCGCCGCGGACGATTTCACGAAAAAGTCGGTCGGCGACTACGACATCATCGTGATCAACGGCGAGCTGCCCGAGAGCCTTCCCGAGGGCCGCTACCTGATCCTGGGCGGGCTCCCGAAGTGGGAAGGGATCAAGGCCGAGGGCGAGGTGGCGCAGCCGGCGGTGATGGACTGGGACCGTCGCCATCCGGTGGCGCGGATGATCAATTTCTCGGGGCTCTACGTGAAGTCCGCCCCCAAGGTGACGCTGCCGGGGTTCGCCTCCCCCATCGTCGAAGGCCCCGACAACGCCCCGCTCATCTTCTCGTGGGAGAAGGGCCGGACGCGCGCCGTGGTCGTGACGTTCAAGCTGCTCGAGAGCGACTGGCCGCTCCGCCTGTCGTTCCCCCTCTTCCTCTCCAACGCGCTCGACTGGCTGAGGGACGAGGGCCGCGCCCAGACCCGCCCGGGCGAGGCGCTGCGCATCCGGCTCGCCGACGACGAGACCGAGGTCGAGGTCGCCGGCCCGGGGGGGCGGAAGGAGAAGCTCACGGGCGAAGGCGGCCGCGACGTCGTCTACGGCGACACCGACCGGTGCGGACTCTACACGGTCACCCGGAAGAAGGGCACGCAGCGGATCGCGCTCAACCTGCTGGATCCCCAGGAATCGCGCGGCTCCGTCGAGAAGGAGATCCGCACGGTGAGCGGCCAGGTGACGGCGGCGAGCCTGGTGCCCCCCGTGGTGCGTCCCTACTGGCGCTGGCTCGCCCTGGCGGCCCTGCTCCTCCTGCTGGTCGAGTGGGGCGTCTACCACCGCCGCATCGAGATCTAGGTCCGTGCTCCTCCCCGTCCTCCTGGCGCTCGGGTCGCTCCCGCTCCTCGCCTGGATCGCCGTCCTGCTTCGGCCGGGGCGGCCCTGGGACATGCATCCCGTCGCGGAGGACGAAACTGCCCCGCCCGAGCCGGCCGCGTGGCCCGCCGTTCGCGTGCTCGTCCCGGCCCGCAACGAAGCCGACTCGCTTCCGCGGACGCTGCCCGCGCTGCTCGCCCAGGACTACCCGGGCGACCGGCGGGTCGTGGTGATCGACGATCGCTCGACCGACGGCACGGCGGACGTCGCCCGGTCCCTCGGCGCCGAGGTCCTGAAGGGCGCGGACCTGCCGGACGGCTGGGCGGGAAAGGTGTGGGCGCTCCACCAGGGCGCGGCCGCGGGGAGCGAGCCCTACCTGCTGCTGACCGACGCGGACATCCTCCACGCGCCGGGGTCGCTGCGGCGGCTCGTGGCCGAGAGCGAGGCCGGCGGGCCGGCGCTCAACAGCCGGATGGCGCGGCTCCGGTGCGAGTCGCCCGCCGAGCGGCTCCTGATCCCGCCGTTCGTCTGGTTCTTCGGACTGCTCTATCCGATGAGGCTCGTGAACCGTCCGGACCACGCCGCCGCGGCCGCGGCGGGGGGCTGCGTGCTCCTGAAGCGCGGCGCGCTCGAGAAGGCCGGCGGCTTCGAGTCGATCCGCGGGGAGCTCATCGACGACGTCAACCTCGCGCGCCGGGTCAAGGCCGCGGGCGGCGCTCTCCGCCTCTCGCTGAGCCGCGACGACGTCCGGAGCCTGCGGGAGTACGGGACGACGGGCTCGATCTGGCGGATGGTGCGGCGCACGGCGTTCACGGAGCTCCGCCACTCGTGGGCGAGGCTGGCCGGGGCGCTCGCGGCGATCGCCGCGATGTTCGCCGCCCCGCCGCTGCTCGTCGGCGTCGGCGCGGCGCTCGCGCTGGTCGATCCGACGTTCCTGGCGGCCGCCGCTCCCGGCGCGCTCTCGTGGGTGCTCCAGGCGGCGCTGTACCGTCCCGCGCCCCGGTTCTTCGGGCTGTCGGGCGCTCGGGCGTGGACGCTCCCTCCGGCGGGGGTGCTCTACGGGCTGATGACGCTCGACTCGGCGCTCCGCGGAGGCCGGAAGGACTGGCGGTGACCCCAAAAGTTTTGTTTTTTTTGGTCCGACTCCGGGCGGGGCCCGCGGGTTTTCATTTCTCCCCTTTTTTTGCCTCCGCGGTTTGCGTATACTTTTCTGGACTTAAGGGAGAGACGCCGACATGACACCTTTCGACGAGGCCTCGGTCTTCGTGAAAGTGGATAAGCTGCGCGACCGCATGTCGCGCATGGGGAATCACACCAATCCGGAAGAGTGGCAGCAGACCCGCCTGTTGATCCGCGCGCTCACCGAAAGCGTCGCCAAGCTGAAGCCCGCCGCCGCTTCGTCGCGCCGCGTCCACCTGACCGCGCCCGACGCGCTCAGCGCCGACTGGGACGAGCTGGTCGACGTGCTCATGAAGAAGGGCGTCAAGGCCGAGAAGTAGGCCCCAGGTTCCCTCGCGATTTCGCCTCCGCGCCCCGCTCCCGGGCTATAATTCACATTAGAACGACCGGGAGGGCGAGCATGGGAAGGACGACGGCGGCGGGGCTGGCAATCCTTCTGGCGGCGGCGACTTCCGCCGCGGCTCAATCCGGGCCCGCGGGCTACTGGAAGGGCGACGACGGCAATCCCACGCCGGGCGCGGCCGTCGACTCCTCCGGCAACGGCAACACCGGCACCTACACGAACGGCGCGACGACGTCCACCTCCGTTCCGACCCTCCAGTTCACCAACCCCACGAGCTTCGGCTTCAACGGAACGGGCGCCAACGTCTCCGTTCCCGGATTCTCCTGGCCCGTGGGCGGCGCCGTCACGATCGCCTACTGGAACAACGTGACGACCGCGCAGGTCCAGAACTCCAGCGCCTTTACCGTGGGAAACATGGACAACGAGAACCGCTTCCACGTCCACGGACCGTGGGGAGACAAGGCCCTCTATTGGGACTACGGCAACATCAACACCAACGGAAGAATCAGCACGGACTATACGGGCTACCTGGATAAATGGACCCACGTCGCGCTGGTCTCGGAGGGGATCGGCGGCGCCTTCAAGGCGATCTACCTGGACGGCGTCCTCAAGGCTTCGGCGACCTCGTCGAACGGCCCCACGGCCGCCCTCACGGGCCTCTTCATCGGCGGCTGGCCGGGCGCGAGCTTGAACCACCGCGGGCTGATGGACGATTTCCGGATCTACGACCGCGTCTTGACGCTCGCGGAGATCCAGATGCTCGCCTCCGGGGCGGGCGGGCCGGCCGCTCCGACGGGCCTGCAGGCGACCCCGCTCATCGGGCAGATCCAGCTTCAGTGGAACGCCTCGACCGGCGCCACGGGCTACTACTTGAAGCGGACGCCGGCGGGGACGAGCACCCCGACCATCATCACCGTGAACGGGACGAGCTGGACGGAGAATGGACTCTCCCCGGGCTGGAATTACTCGTACGTGGTCAGCGCGTTCAACGGGGTCGGGGAAGGCCCCGACTCCTCGCCGGCGGTCACGTCGTCCCCGCTCTCGCCCCCCCCGAGGACCCAGAAGCTCGGAACCGACGACTCGTGCGGCTGCGGCACGATCCCGGCGGCCGGACCGGGGGCCTGGAGCCTGCTCGCGCTGGTCGCGGCGCTCGCGTTCGCGCTGCGGCGCTGATCAGCGGACCGTGCCGATCGCGAACTTGAGGTAGTTCCCCTCGGGGAACGCGGCCAGGACCGGGTGGTCGAAGCCCGCTCCCGTCGCCCGCTCCAGCCCGAATCGACGTCCCGCTTTCGCCGCGCCCGCCTCCACGGTGGCGAGGAACTCCTCGCGGTCCACGTGGCTGGAGCACGACGCGGCGCACAGGAGCCCTCCCCGCGCGGTCACCGCGCAGGCGAGGCGGTGGAGCCTCGTGTAGGCCTTCCTTGCGTTGTCCCGCGCCCCGGCGTTCGGCGCGAAGCTCGGCGGATCGGAGATCACCAGGTCCCACCGACGCCCCGCCTTCGCCGCCTCCTCGAGGAAGTCGAACGCATCCTCGGCGTAGAACCCCGCCGTGCCGGTGGGCAGCCCGTTCCGCTCGAAGTTGCGTCGCGCGGCGGCGATGGCCGGGCGCGCGGAATCCACGGTGTCGGTCGACCGGGCGCCGCCCCGGGCCGCGTACAGCGAGAACGCTCCGGTGTAGCCGAAGAGGTTGAGCACCGACTTCCCCGAAGCGCGCCGCTCCACCTCCTCGCGGTTCTCGCGCTGGTCGAGAAAGAGACCGCCCTTCCCGCCCGCGGCCGGGGAGACCTCGAAGCGGATCCCGTTCTCGCGCACCTCGAACCGGCGCGGCGCCCCGCGGCCGTGGAGCCGGTCGCCGGACCGGCGGTCCATCACCTCCCGCAGCTCGAGCGGCAGCGCCGCCGCGGCCAGCCGCCCGCCGAGATCCCGGTAGAACGCGGTCGGCCCGCCGCCGTCGAAGCGCACCACCGCGACGTCGTCGTAGAGGTCGACGTGAATCCCGGGGAGCCGGTCGGCCTCGCCGTGGATCCAGCGGAAGGCGTTCGTCCGGGAGCGATCGATCCGCTCCAGCCGCCGTCCCAGCGCGGCGCGGAGACGCTCGTCCACCGCCGCATCGGGATCGACGAGCGGCCCCGGCTCCAGCACGCGGACGGCGATCGACGACCGAGAGTCCCAGAACCCCGTCGCGAGAGGACGTCCGTCGCGGTCCCGGATCGCGACGACGGCGCCGTCCTCGAGCGACGGAGCCCCCTCCACCGCGTCGCGGAACACCCAGGGGTGGCCGCCGCGAAGGGAGCGCGCCAGGTTCTTCGTCAGGGTGACGGAAACGGGGTCTCGACTCACGGAGGCATCATAGCGATCGGAAGGCGACCGGCCTAGGCGGTCGCGAGGCCGCGCCAGGGTCCCACCGGAAATGCCGCGTCGATCGCGCGGACCTCGTCCTCGGTCAAGGTCAGCGCGGCGGCGGCGGCGTTCTCCTCGACGTGGCGGACCGCCGAGGACTTCGGGATCGCGAAGACGCCGGGGCGGCGGGTGAGAAAGGCGAGGGCGACCTGCCGCGGCGTGGCCCCGCGGGCGGCGGCGATCCTGTCGAGCTCCTCCGACGACCGGAAGGACTGCGCTCCGATCGGGCTGTAGGCGACGATCGGAATCCCGCGGCGCTCGCACCAGGGCAGCACCGCGTGCTCGATCGTCCGCTCCTCCAAATTGTAGAGGACCTGGTTGCAGGCGATGCGCCCCTCCCCCGCGATCCGGACCGCCGCCTCCATCCCCTCGACGTCGAAGTTGCTGACGCCGTACGAACGGATCTTGCCCTCCTTCACGAGCGCCTCGAACGCGCGGATCGTCTCCTCGAGCGGATGGGAGCCGGGCCAGTGGAGGAGATAGCAGTCCAGGACGTCGGTCTTCAGGAGCTTCAGGCTCCGCTCGCACGCCCGGCGGGTGCCGTCGACCGACGCGTTCGACGGCAGGACCTTCGACACGAGGAAGATCCGGTCGCGGACGCCCCGGATCGCCTCGCCGACGAGCGATTCCACCGTTCCGGATCCGTACATCTCGGCGGTGTCGAGGTGGGTCATCCCGAGCTGGATCCCGCGGCGCAGCGCGGCGATCGCCGACGCCCGCTCGTCCTGCTCCATCAACCACGTGCCCTGGCCGAGCACGGGAACGAGGCGGCCGGGGGCGCCGAAGGGACGGGAATCCATGAGCCTAGCGCCGGAAGTGCTTCAGCGTGGGCGTGATGTCGCGAAGGGGGCCCCACCAGGCGTCGCCCTCGACGGGCTCCAGGAGGGCGCAGGGACGGGACAGCCACCGGTCCTGGATGTCGCCGCGAAGCCGCTTCATGAACGCGAGGAGGTCGAGCATCTGGTCGCCCAGCTCCGGCCTCCGCTTTCGGATCGATTCGAGCGCCGCCGCCATGGACGCCAGCGCGCGGTGGGCCACCTGGGCCTGGAGGATCGCGTCGGCCTCCTCGGTCTCGTCGCCGGCCGCCATCGTCGCGCGGCCGAGCTTGGGGGAGACGAGCGTCAGGCTGCGGCGGAGGAGCTGGACCTCGCGCGGATGGCCCGCGCCGTGCTCGCGCACGAACGCCGCCACCGCCTTCGCGGCAAGCGTCGCCTCTTCCACGATCGGATCGTCGCTCCGGGGCCGCGGGGTCGCGGCCGACGTTTCCGGCGCCTCCGGTTCCGGGGCGATCCCCATCACCCGCACCTGGTCCTGCACCAGCCGGAGCGCCTTCCGGGCGTCCTCGACGATGCGGCCGACCATCTCCTCTTGCGACGGTTCGCCGAGCCCGTCGATCTCGCGATGGAGCCGCTCGTCCATCTCGGTCTGGTAGAGGAGGCAGCGGGCCTTGTCGACGGTGCAGCCGTCGCACCAGCGGTCGCAGTAGTTGTACGGCGGGATGTATACGGTGGGCTTCCGATAGGTCACGTATTACTTTTCGGCAAGGAGCGCGTCGATCTGTTGGGAGAGTTCTTTCGCGTCCTCGGCGGAGAGGGCGCCGCCGCGATGGACGTGGCGGACCTTGCCCTTGCGATCGAGCACGAAGGTGAGCGACGTGAACTCCCGCTTGTCGGGCGCCATCCAGCGGTCGAGCACCTTCCAGTCCCGGTCGATCGCCAGCGCGCCGGGCATCCCGATCTTCTTCGCCCAGGCCCGGACGTCCTCGGGGGCGACGTCCCGCACGGGCTTCGGATGGTAGACGGCGACGACCGCCGCCTTCTTCGAGAGCTCGGCCAGGGCGGGCGCCGACGTGGAGCAGAGCGAGCAGTTGTTCGTCCACCACCGGACGAGCACGACCTTGCCCTTGAGGTCGGGCTCGCCGTCCACCCAGGTGAGGCCGGCGAAGTCCCCCTCCTGCCCGACCAGGGCGAGCGCGACCAGGACGAGCGCAAGCCGACCCATGGCTAGTGATCCGCGGCCTTGCCGACGATGACGATCGAGAGCCGAAGCGGCTTCCCGCCGGCGGACACCTCGGCCTCGAAGACGGACCGCTCGGCCGTCTCGTCGGTGAGGACCCGCGGCAGCGTGCCGCCCTGGCCCGACACCAGGTACAGAACGGCGGGATGCTTCTTGCCGTTCACCTTCGCGGAGAGCTTGATGGCGTCCTTGGCTTCCATCGTCTCGGCCGTGGGATCGGTCGAGGCCCCGCACAGAAGCAGGAAGTCCCGCGATTCGGTGGACCCCTGGTGGTCCCCGTCCTCGGGCTGCACCATGTACCTCAGGGTGTAGACCCCCGGCGGGAACTTCTGGGCCTTGAAGTCGGCGCTTTCCCCGTGGAAGCGGGCCGCGCCCACGAGGCTGCCCGGCCGGAGGGTCGGGTAGAGAACGCCGAGCGACTTGGTGGGGTCGCCGGTCGGAACGGCGGAGCGGAACCAGAAGTCGACGAACGGCTTGCCCCCGCGCAGGACCCGCATCCCGGCCGGCGCCAGCTCCTTGCGGACCGTCTCGGCCACCTCGGCCGGAGCGGATTCCTTCAGGGGTTCGACCTTGAAGTCGGACGCGACGAGCAGCGTCACGCCGAGCGGCAGGAGAAAATGCATGGTGATCCTTCTCTCAATGCCCGGAGGATCAACGTCCTCCCGGAAAGATTTGTTCCCCCGTTCGGGGACTACTTCGCGAAGGTCCCGACCATCGCGCTCTGCCGCTCCGGATCGCTCCAGCGGACCCCGAGCTGGTCGCCCTGGTACGAGTGGGCCAGCGACTTCGCCGACTCGACCTGGGTCGACTTGCTGAACGCGGGATAGAAGAGATACGCGTGGCAGGTGGTGTTCTCGCACGCGCAGATTTCGGCGGTCTTGACCTGGATCTCCTTCTCCACGGTCACCGTGGACTCGAGACCCTTGCGGCTGAACGCGATCGCCTTCCGCTCGATCTTGCGGAGGTCGCCCAGATGGTCGGGCGCGAGCGACTTCGCCATCGCGACGAGCGCCTCGGCCTGGCGGTCCGTGGCCGTCTTGTCGACGAAGACGATCGCGGTGACTTTGCCCTCGTACTTCGTGTGGAGCGTGCCTTCGGCGTTGAGCACGGCGACGACCTTGAGGCCGTCGAGCGCGACGCCGTCGAACGACCCTTCCCGGACGGACCAGCCGACCACGGCGTTCTTGCCCAGGAGGTTGACTTCGCCGTTAGCGAAGCACGAGCCGGTCCACACGGCGCAGGTGCGCGCCTCGACGTAGTCGCCGCGGAGGTCCTTCCGGTCCCCGTCGGCCATCCCGGTGCCGGCCGAGATCGCCAGGATCGCCAGAATCATTCCGTGCTTCATACGACGTCCGTCCTCCTCAACGCCCTTATTGTCGCGCGGACCGTGCCTCGAATCAAGCCAGATGGGCGATGCCCTGGAAGCACTTGCGGCCGGACTTGCTGCATTGCTCCCGGTTGACCGGCTGGTCGTCCGGACCCCGGCCCGCCTGGGTGCAGTGGCACCAGTAGGCGCGGGTGTCGACGGTGCCGTAGAGCCGGGCGACCACCTCGGCCTGCTCCTTGTCGGCCTCCGTGGGAACCTTGTAGTACATGTCCTTCGACCGGAGATTGAGGCAGGCCTCCGGGCCGTTCGAGTCGTTCGCCATCTTCTCCTCCTAAGCCCACTTTCCGGTGGCGGCCATCAGGATGGCGCGGCGCACCGCGGCCTTGGCGGTCTGGATCTTGTACCCGTTCTGGGAGAGCGCCAGGGCGCCCTTCACCGACGCTTCGGCCGCCGCCGAGGCGGTCTCCGGCGTGACCTTCTTCCCCGCCAGCGCCTCCTCGGCCCCCGCCGCGCGCCACGGGACCGGCGCGACCGCGCCGAGCACGACCTTCGCCGACGCGCACGTGTCGCCGTTCATCTCGAGCACGACGGACGCGAGCCCCACGGGCCAGTCGTGCGATTCCTTGTGGAGCACCACGTACGTGGCGCTCTTCGCGTTGCCCTTCCCGATCGACACGTGGGTCACGATCTCGTTGTTGGCGAGCACGTTCTCCTTCAGCACGTTGTCCTTCGGCAGGGCGAAGAACTTCTCGAGCGGGATCTCCCGCGCGCCGGAGGGTCCGGCGACGCGCACGCTCGCGCCGAAGGCGACGAGCGCGGGGGCGGCGCTGGAGCCGTGGACCGCCACGCAGGGCCCTTCGTTGGCGAAGATCGCCGAGTATTCGTTCTCTCCCTCGCGCGCCGGGCAGGTGTTCGCGTTCCCCCGTTTGGCGCAGGCGAAGAGGTCGTGGCTGAAGTACCAGCAGGGCGGCCGCGTGCAGAGGTTGCCGCCGATCGTCGCCATGTTCCGGATCTGGGGCGTGGCGATGGTCTCGATCGCCTGGGCGATCGCGGGGTACTGCTTCGCCACGACCGGATTCTCGATCAGCGACGCCAACGTGACGCCGGCGCCGATCCGGAGGCCGCCGTCGACCGTCTCGATGCGGTCGAATCCCTTGATCGCCTTCAGGTTGACGACGACGTCGGGCTCGACGACGCGGTCCTTCATCAGGTTGAGGAGGGTCGTGCCGCCGGCGAGCGGAAGCGCGCGGGGCCCGAGGGCCTGGACGGCCTCCGCCTCGCTCTTGGCGCTCTTGTAGGTGAACGCTTTCATGGGGCTCCCCTTATTTCTTCGCCAGGGCCGAAAGGATCCGACGCGGGGTGAACGGGATCTCCGCCACGCGCACGCCGACGGCATTGGCCACCGCGTTGGCGATGGCCGCCGCGCCCGGGATGTACGGCGGCTCGCCGATGCCGATGACGCCGCGCTCCGGGTAATCGAGCAGGTGCACGTCGATCTCCGGGATGTCCGAGTGGCCCGCGAGCTTGTACCACTCCAGGTCCGGGTTGAGCATGAGGCCCGACTTCGGGTCCAGCCGGCGCTCCTCGAAGAGCGCCGAGTTGAGCGCGCCGATCACGCCTCCGTAAACCTGGCTTTCGCAGAGCAGCCGGTTCATCACCATGCCGCAGTCGGCCACGGCGACGATCTTGTTGACCTTCACGACGCCGGTCTCGACGTCGACCGACACGTCGGCGAACTGCGCCCCGCCGACGCCCTGGCTGGACATCGTGGCGACGGTCTTCCCCTCGGTGTCCTTGGTGTCGCCTTCCTTGCGGTCGCCGGCCCCCGTGATCGGCTGCCGGCCGAGCATCGCGCAGGCCTGCTTCCACGAGAGGCTCTTGCCGTTCGTCGCGACGATCTTGCCGCCCACGGCCTGAAGGTCGCCGGGCTTGGCGTCGAGCTTGGGCGCGACCTGTTCGAAGAGCAGGTCGCGCGCCTTCATCGCCGCCACGCCGACCGCGACGCTGACGCCGCCGCAGCTCGTCGAGCCGCCCGAGCCGCCGGCCGGCGGATAGATCGAGCTGCCGACCTTGCCGGTCACGTCCTTGACCTGGAGCCCCAGGATCTCCGCCGCGACGAGCGGGACGAGGGTGACCGTGCCGGTGCCGAGGTCCTGCGAGCCGCAGGCCGCCTCCACGGAGCCGTCGGGATGGATCGTGCACGTGGCCTGCGCCTGTCCGGCGCCGCCGCCCCAGGTGTTCAGCGCGCAGCCGAGACCCCTCTTGATGGGCCCGGCGGTCTTGTCGCCGCGCGGGTGCCAGAATTTCTTCCACTGGATCTTCTCGGCCCCGAGCTTGACCTCAGTCTCGTAGATCGGCTTGAGCGTCTTGAAGACGCCCTCGTCGGGGATGTTCTTGAGCCGGAACTCCAGGGGATCGAGGCCCAGCTGGTGGGCCAGGTCGTCCATGACCTGCTCGGTCACGAGGCAGCCCTGGGGATGGCCGGGGGCGCGGAGCGCGCGCCGGTCGCCCGCGTTCACCGCGACGTTCGTGTGCTTGCGACGGCGCGTCTCGGGGGCGTAGATGTAGGGCAGCGGGAACTCCGCGCCGCCCGAATGGCCGCCCGTGCCGAAGGTGACCGCGTCGAAGGCGGTCAGCTTCCCGGCCTTGGTCGCGCCGGCCTTGACCGTCGCGAAGAACGACGGACGGTTGCCGCCCGTCCAATGCTCCTCGTCGCGCTCCAGCATGAGCTTGACGGGCCGCTTGGCCTTGCGGGCGAGCTGGGCCGCCACGACCCCCTGGATGTCGGGGCCGAACTTGCTGCCGAACCCGCCGCCCATGAACGGCGTCTCGCAGGTGACCTTCAGGTTCGGGATGCTCTTGAAGAGCGGGTCGCTCTTCAGGTCGCCGGCGGTCTTGTGGACCGCCTGGGTCGAGGCGTAGACGAGAAGCTCGTCGTCGGCCTTCCACCAGGCCACCAGGCCGTGGCTCTCGAGGCAGACGTGGGTGATCACGGGGCCGCTGTAGCTCCCCTCGATCGTGCCGTCGGCTTTCGCGAGCGCCTCTTCGACGTTTCCCTTCTCGTCGGTCTTGGACTGCCCGCCCTTCGCGAACGCGTTCGGCTCCGACCACTCGAAGGGCAGGACCTCGAACGAGACCTTGACGGCTCGGATCGCGTCGCGCGCCTGTTCCTCGGTCTCCGCCGCGACCGCGGCGATCTCGTCGCCGGCGTAGCGGAGCTCGGCGCCGACGTTCTTGACGACGTGCACCGCCTTGACGCCCGCCATCGCCTCCGCGGGGGCGAGGTCGAGCGCGGTGATCTTCGCGTGAGCGTGCGGGCAGCGCAGGATCTTCGCGTGGAGGAGCCCGGGGAGGTTCCGGTCGAAGGAGTACTTCGCCTTCCCCGTCACCTTGAGGGCGCCGTCCAGCCGCGGGATCCCGGTCCCGATGACGGTCCGTTTCGCGGGCCACTGGTAGGGCATCGGTCTATCTCCTCCCCTTCATGCGGCGGGCCGCCTTCTCGCACGCCTCGAGCGCGCGGGACTGCGTGCCGCAGCGGCAGATGTTGCCGTCGAGCGCCCGGCGGATCTCGTCGCGGGTCGCGTTGGGATTCTTCTCGAGACAGGCGGCGCCGGAGACGATGAAGCCCGGCGTGCAGAAGCCGCACATCAGGCCGTCGCACTCCACGAACTCCTCCTGCAGCGGGTGGAGCTTGCCGTTGGTCGCCAGCCCCTCGACCGTCCGGATCTCCCGGCCCTGCGCCTCGACGGCGAGCGTCGTGCAGGAGTAGACGGTCTTGCCGTCGATCTGGAGCGTGCAGGCGCCGCACGACCCGCGGTCGCACACCCGCTTGGTGCCGGTGAGGTCCACGGGGTCCGCGCTTCCGAGCTTGAGATGGTCGCGGAGGGCGTCCAGGAGCGTCACGCGCGGCTCGACCTTGAGCTTCACGTCCTGCCCGTTGACGGTGAGCGCAATCTCGACCGGCTCGGGGCCGAGCCCCTCGGCGGGGATGTCGGGGCCGCTTTCGGACGTGCCGCAGCCCTGCGTCAGCGGCAGGGTCGCGGAGACGCCGGCCAGGCCGAGCGTCTGGATGAAGTTGCGCCGGCTGAACCCGGACGGCGGCGGTTCAGGCGGGGCGACGTCGCGTCGCTTGTCCTTCTTCTTCATGGCCGATCCTCTCCCGGTAACCGAGCACGAAAGTTTTTTGAACGACGGGGCCTCTTCCTCGCCTACTATACGAGCGGTCCTCATTCCGCGCGACGAGAATCACTGCTTTGTTTCGGCGGCCGGCGACTCCCGCAATTCCACTTTTCCCTGGCAGCAGAAGCACGGCCCCGGGTCCACGCCCCGGATCGCGCAGACCTCGCACCAGTAGGAGACGTCGAACAGCTTCCCGTCGCGGTACCACTGGAAGCGCGACACTTCGAGGAGCGAGGTCGCCGGAAACACGCGGCCCGTCAATCTCAGCTCGTGCTCCTTGAATCGCTTGTCGACGAAGAGCGCCTCGGAGAGCGCGTTCCGGTAGAGCGTGAGGTACCTCGCGCCGGAGCCGCCCTCGACCCGGAACCCGGCCAGGTGCTCGTGGACCGGGCCCGCTTGGGCCTGGTACTTCTCCTTCATCTCCTCGATGAGGCACACCAACTTCCCCCGCTCCTCGAACAGGGCGGGCTTGTCCTGCAGCAGCCCCAGGACCAGCAGGAGCCCCGCCCCCCTCACGCGTCCGCCCGGTCCTCGGCCGGTTCCGGCTTCTCGACCTCGTCCTTGCCGCGCACGGTCGCGATGATCTGGCCCAGGATGGAGACGGCGATCTCCGCGGGCGTCTCGGCGCCGATCGGGAGGCCGACCGGGGCGACGACGCGGCCCAGGTCCGCTTCGGGGATGCCGCGCGCCTTCAGGCGTCGGAACATCTCGAGCTTCTTGGTCTTCGAGCTGATGAGGCCGATCCACCGGGGGAATTTCTGGACGAGGTGGAAGAGGAGGTCGGTGTCGATCTTGTGGGACCAGCCGACCAGGAGGACGTGGGAGTACCCCCCGAGGTCCTCCTTCGCGAAGAAGTCCTCGGGCATCCCCTGAACGCAGCGCCGGGCGTTGGGAAACCGCTCGCGCGAGGAGAATTCGGCGCGGTCGTCGAGGACGGAGTGGTGGTAGCCCAGCTGATCGCAGAGCTTCGCGATCTCCAGGCCGCAGTGGCCGCCGCCGGCGATCAGGAGATGGGGGACCGGCGCCATGTATTCCACCATGACCTTCACGCTCCCCCCGCACAGGCTGTCGAGCGCCCCTTCCTTGTAGTACATCAGGTCGAACGAGGCCAGGCCGCCCTTCTTCTCCTCGATCGCCTTGCGGCAGAGCCCCTTCACCTTCTGCTCGAGGCCCGCGCCGCCGACCGTACCGAACTGGGTGCCGTCGGGGAGGAAGATCATCTTCGCCCCCTGCTTGCCGGGAACGCTCCCCCGCGTCTCGGCCACGGTGGCGACGGCGAACGCGCGGCCTTCCTCGATCAGCTGGAGAATCTTCTGCTGGACGGCTTTCACGGCTTCCTCGCGTGACGAACCCGATACGCGTCGAGGCATCGAACGTAATCCTCGGGCGTATCCATGTCCATCAATACATACGCCTCCGGATAGACGACGTACGCGACGCGCGAGGGAACCCGGTTCACGACCTCCCGCGCCGACCCTCCCGACGGAAGGGCCAGGAATTCAGCGGCCAGCTCGCGCCGGCAGAGCACGGGATGGCCCCGCTTCAAGTCGTGGGAAGGGATGAAGATCGATTTCCCGGGATCGGGCTCGGCCCGGTAGGCCTCGACCAGTCGCGCAACGTCGGCCGCCGTGACCAGCGGGACATCGACGGGCATGAAGAAAAATGCGTCCACATCCTGCGGCAGGATGGCCAGCGCGGCCTTGAGGCTCGCGGTCTGGCCGCTGTCGACGTCGAGGTTCAGCATGACGCGGACGTGGCCGAGGGCCGCTTTGGCGCGGATCTCCGGATGGTTCGGCCCCAGCACGACGATGGGCTTGGCGAACCCCCGGACGGCCTCCAGAGCGAGCTGCAAGGCCGACTTCCCGTCGAAGTCGAGCAGCGCCTTGGGCCGCCCCATCCGGCTCGACGCCCCGGCGGCCAGGACAATCGGGACAAGATCGCTCATTGAAGAAAGGAGACAAGGCCCGTCGCACGTCTTATCATGAGGGACTCATGATACGACATGCCTGGATCCTGATCCTAGCAGGATGCGCCGGCGCGCCGACCCGCGAGGAAGGCCCGCTCGACCGCCTGGTTGCGAAGACCAACGCCTACACGTCGTTCCATCTCCGCGCCGAGATCACGGACGGCAAACAGAGCGTTCCGATCGAGATGGCCTGGAAGGCGCCCGACCGGGCGATCCTGAAGTACGGGACCGTCGCGACGACGATCCACGCCGGAGGCGCCACCCACCATTTCCTGCGGGGCAGCTATTATTCCCTGAAGGTTGCGGAGGCGGTGGCGGAGATCCGTGCCCGCTACCCGGGGCTCGAGATCGGTCCGGCGCCGCAGTCCGTCTTCTCGCTCGGCGACGGCGTCCGGGCGCTCCTGTCGGTCGGACGCCTCGGCGCCCGGCTCGGCTGGCTCGACGAGCTGCGCGCCTACAAGGCCGAGGGCAACGTGTACCGCCACGGCCAGACCGAGATCCTCCTCCGGGAGGACGGCTTCATCGAGAAGACGTCGATCGGCGGCCATGGCTTCGTCCTCAAGGACGTCGCGATCAACACGCCCCTTCCCGACTCGCTCTTCGCCCTGCCCGACGCGCAGGGGCTGCAGGACGCGACCGGCCGGCTGCGCAAGGATCTCGTGCGCGGCCTGGACGACGCGGTCCACCGCTGGATCCTCGAGACGTCGACCGCCGACGACGTGCTGGAGGCGATGATCCGGATCGACCTTGCCCGGAAGTACGAGCCCGAGAAGATGGCCGATCTCCAGCGCCAGAACCTCCGGAAGAGCATGGCGGCATTCAACGTGCTCCGTCCCGACGCCCGGCCCGAGGTGGTGCGCGACAAGCTGGCCATCGAGCGGGCCAAGGCGATGGGGACGGTCGACATCATGGAAGAGGAGATCCACAAGGAGTACGAGCGGGCGCTCGACGGCTACTTCCGCGGCATGGCGGTGCTTCCGCCCCAGAAGGAGATGCTCGACGTGGCGCGCCGCTGGCAGGCGGCCGTCAAGCGCCAGGTCGACGAGCAGATCCGCAAGCGCCTCGACGCCGTGTTCGACGAGCCGCTCCCCCAGAAGGACTAGAAGAGAATCGCGCATCGCGAATCGCGACCGATAGGGTCCCCCTGGCACTCCCCCGGGGGGAGTCGGAGGGGGAACGGCTCTTCCCGCGATTCGCGATTCGCCTAAGGGCACATCCCGAGCTTCAGGAATTGCCTGACAGCGCCGACATATAGCCCGGAGAATGGGGCCGGTCGATGTGCTCCGCAGTACTCCCGGGCGAACAAATGTTTCCCCTCTCTCCAGGGCCAGGAAGCTTCGCAAGAAGCAACCTGGCCTTTTTTTTGAGAGCAAGCCTACCTTGATGGCGCCCCTGGGTTGGTAGAGCCCGTCCGCCTGAACAATTGGATGTAGAACTCTATGGGATTGGCTGTCCCCATCTGATGCACGCTTCCATCGGCACGGCTAACGATCAGGGGGGCATTGCCCAGAATTGTCGGCGGGGCATTGGGATCACGCTGCTTGTAGTCTTTTACGTTATAGAAGACTACCCAACCAAAATCCTCTTCTCTGGTTTCCTCTTCAAGGACGATGAAAGGAATGCTTAATCCTGATCTCCTTTGAAGTCCTTTGACAAAGGAGTTTGCGATATCCATCGCATCCGATCGCAAGATTGCCATTCGAATCCGGTGTTCGTGGCGTGCCTGCTGCGGAAGCGGGCCTAGCCGTCCTTCTTCTTCGCCTTCTCGTCCAAGCTGTACTTCCCGCCGCCCAGCCCGAAGGCCGCGAAGCACATCATGAAGAGCGCGAACGGCAGCTGGTGGTCGGTCTTGTAGAACACGTAGAACCCGTGGTAGCGGACGATGTACCAGAGCATCAGGGCGCCCAGCGCGAACGCCGCCCACCGGGTCATGAAGCCGATCAGGCAGAACAGCCCTCCGAGCAGTTGAACCACCATCATGATGATGTCTTCCAGGGAGGGAGACTTACCCATCCTCGGGACCAGCAGCGCCCCCTGGAGGA
>Ga0111538_10005009_pt1 | contig 18199 bp, 15 predicted proteins | sample SoiMethybrSBSTD1_FD_79669 | JGI IMG/M metagenome (GOLD analysis project Ga0111538, IMG submission 79669) | Bulk soil microbial communities from a Populus tree surrounding site in Tennessee, USA - Soil MetaG P. TD hybrid SBSTD1 (version 2)... | ecosystem: Environmental > Terrestrial > Soil >...
CGACGCAGCTCGATAACCGGTTCGACACGCAATCGTTCATGGTCCAGTGGCTGCCGTCGACCGGCGAGTTCGGCCTGTACGGGACCTTCGGCGACTTCGACGATCACGAGAACGTTGCGACCAGGTTCGGCGCTCACTACACGCACAGCCTCGAGGACAAGCAAAGTCAGCCGGGCGCCAACGCGATCGAGAACAGTCAGATCCGGTTGACCGACGGCAGCATCGTCTTCACGCCCGACCTGTTCGGTCCGGGCATCGCCGTCGCCACAGTGGACTACCAGATGGTCAGCCTCGATGCCGGCGTCAAGTACCAAGGGTTGTCGCTGGAGGCGGAGTATTACCGGCGCTGGCTGACCGACTTCACCGGCATCAACACGAGCGGCATCGCCAACATCACCGACCAGGGCTACCAGCTGCAATCCTCGGCCATGGTCGTGCCCAAGACGCTGCAGATGTATCTGAGCGGGGCGCAGATTCTCGGCGACTACGGCGATGCGTCGGAGATCCGGTTCGGCGCCAACTGGTACTTCCGGAAGGAGCGCGGACTGCGCGTCAACGGCGAATTGATTCACCTGAACGACTGCCCGGTCGGGTACACCGCGGTTCCGTATCCGGTTGGCGGAAACGGCAACGTCTTTCATTTCAATCTCGAGCTGAACTTCTGATGCAGCGTGTCTATCTGCTCACGTGCGAGCTCATGATCGTCGCCGTCGCGTGGGCCCTCGGACCGTCGTCGCTACGTGCCACGCCGCAGGATACGTTCGAAGTCAACGACTCCCACTTCCATCTCACCAATTACGTGCAGGAAGGGACGAGCATCCGCGACTTCGTGCAGATCATGGGAAAGAAGGTCGGCCGGGCTGCGATCTTCGGCATTCCGCTGCAGCAGCAGTGGTCGTACGGCAACACCGGCAACTTCGCGCCCACCTACTACCTGCAGACGGATGCGCCGCTCTACTACTACTCGTTTACCGACGCGTCGATCGCCATGGCGTACCGATCGCTGCCCCCCGCCGATCGCGCGCGCCTCGATCCGATGATCACCGGTTTCAACCCGACCGACATGTATGCCGCCGACCACGTGCGGCGCGTGTTGACGACGTTCCCCGGCGTGTTCTCCGGCATCGGCGAGTTCACCATCCACAAGGAATTCGTGTCGGCGAAGGTGGCCGGCGAGACCGCGAGCCTGACGAACCGCGCGCTCGACCGTTTGCTCGACTTCGCGGGAGAAGTCGGCCTCGTCGTGCTGCTGCACAACGACGTGGACGCGCCGTTTCCCAAGCCGGGACAGGAGCCGTATCAGATCGTTCAGCTGCGCGAGTTGTTCACGCGGCACCCGACGACCACGATCATCTGGGCGCACATCGGCCTCGGCCGTGTCGTGCGGCCCGTGAAGGATCAGATCGCGCTGGTCGATCGCGCGCTCTCCGATCCGTCGCTGGGTCACGTCCACGTCGACCTGTCATGGGACGAGACCGCGAAGTACATCGTCTCGTCTCCCGAGACCATCGCGGTCACGGCCGATGCGATCAATCGCCATCCCGATCGGTTCCTGTTCGGCACCGACGAAGTCGCCCCGTCCGATCAGCAGCGTTACCTGAAGACCTACCAGATGTACGCGCCATTGTTCGCGCAGCTGACGCCGTCGGCAAGCGAACAGGTTCGGAAGGGGAATTACCTGCGCCTGTTCGACGAAGCGAGGCGCCGGGTCAGGGCGTGGGAGAAGGTTCACGCGAAGGAGGACGCACGATGAAGAACCGGGAGGCAGGCGTCAGGCGACAGGCAGTTCTGTTCGCGGCGCTGCTGACATTGAGTGCCGCGCCCGCTGGCGCGCAGCAGTCTGCGCAGAGTGGAATGCCGACGCTCGAAATCTATGGGTTCGGTCAGGCCGATGCCATCGTCGACCTGGAGCAGAACAATCCGGACTGGTACGACGTGAACCGGCCGACGAAGCTGCCGTCATTCGAGCACGAGTTCGGCAACGACGGTCACTTCTATCTCAGCCCGCGGCAAAGCCGCTTCGGTGCGAAGAGCACTTTTCCGACAGCGTCCGGCGATGTCACGGCGGTGTTCGAGTTCGACATGTTCGGCGTCGGCCGCGATGCCGGACTGACGACGATCCGCCTCCGTCACGCGTGGGGGCAATGGAAGCAGGTCGGCGCAGGGCAGACCAACAGTCAGTTCATGGACGTGGACGTGTTTCCAAACATCCTCGACTACTGGGGACCGAACGGGATGCTGTTCTTCCGTAACGTGCAAGTGTTCTGGGAGCCGTATCGGAACGGCGACTCGAACGCCCGCGTCGCGATCGAGAACCCTGGCGCCAGCGCCGACGCCGGGCTGCTGAGCGACCGCATCGAACTGCAGAACGTCAAAGGTCGCTTCCCCGCGCCGGACGTCACCGGGCACTATCGCTCGGCGCATTCATGGGGATACGTCCAGGGGGGCGGCGCGGTGCGCTACCTCGCGTACGACGATCTTCTGCCCAACGATCGTTTCGACCTGGATGGACACGTGTGGGGCTGGGGCGTCAGCGTCAGCTCGAACGTGAAGGCGACGTCGAACGACACGCTCCGGCTGCAGGCGGTCTACGGCCACGGCATTCAGAACTACTTCAACGACGCGCCGGTGGACGTCGGAGCCAGGACGAATCCGGGGAACACGGTGACGCCGGTTGTCGGGGACGCGCTCCCGGTGCTCGGCCTCGTCGCGTATCTCGATCACAACTGGAGCAGCCGATGGTCTACCGCAGTCGGCTACTCACGCGTCGACATCGACAACAGCAACCTGCAAAGGCGGTCGGCGTTCAAGAGCGGCCAGTACGCCTCGGCGAACCTGCTGTCCACGCCGGTCAAGAACGTGATGATGGGCGGTGAGTTCCAGTGGGGCCACCGCGAAAACTTCTCCGACGGCTTCTCCACCAGCGACTACCGGTTTCAGTTCTCGTTCAAGTACAGCTTCGCGGCGAAGGTCATAGGAGGTTGATGTGAGGACTCATTCAGGCATCCGCGCGCGCGTGTTCGTCGTGGCAATCGTTGCGTCCGCGGCAGCACTGGCGCTGTCGGTCAGGGCGCAGTCCGACGTGCAGAGCACGGTGAACGCGGCGTTCACCAAGTATCAGAACCTGCAGGAAGGCAAGAACGCGGATTACATTCCGGCTCTTGCCAGGGTCGACCCGCGCCTGTTCGGCATCGCGATCGTCACCGCTGATGGCAGGACCGTCACCGCTGGCGATGTGAGCACCGAGGTCTCGATTCAATCGATCTCGAAGGTCTTCACGATGGCGCGCGTCATCCAGGACCAGGGACCGGACGCGATCGAGAAGACGATCGGCGTGGACGCGACCGGCATGCGGTTCAACTCGATCATCTCGGTCGAGCTCGCGAAGAAGGTCGGTGGCGGCCCTGAGCTGAACCCACTCGTGAACCCGGGCGCCATTACCGCCACGAGCATGGTGCAGGGCAACACCTCGGACGAGGTGTGGGCAAAGATCATCGGCACCTACAACGACTTCGCCGGCCGGCCATTGTCGGTCCTGCAGGACGTCTACAAATCGGAGGCGGACACCAACCAGCGGAACCAGGCCATCGGAATGCTGATGCACGCCTACGAGTACATCAAGAGCAATCCGGCGCAGGCGACCGATCTGTACACGCGCCAGTGTTCCGTGGGTGTCAACGCGAAGGACCTGGCAAACATGGCGGCCACGCTCGCGTTCGGCGGCCGGAATCCGATAACGGGCAAGCAGGCGATCAGTGCTGCGAACGTGCCGTATGTGCTGGCCGTGATGGCGACGGCGGGGCTCTATGACGACTCGGGCAAATGGCTGTATCACACGGGGCTGCCCGCCAAGAGCGGTGTCGGCGGCGGCATCATCGCCGTCTCCCCTGGCAAGTTCGGCATCGCCGTCGTCTCGCCTCCACTCGATGACGCCGGCAACAGCGTGCGCGCGCAACGAGCGATCCGCGACATCTCCGCGGCGCTGAACGGCAATCCGTACGCGGCGCGACCAGGCGGCCCGGTCGGCACCTCGGGCCGTTGAGAATCCTGTTTTCGTGACCTGGTAAGGAGGGCACATATGGCGAAGCTCGTAGGGCTGATGGAGGCAACGGCGATTCATCCGTTTCACGTGAATGTTCCGCAAGCGGAGCTCACCGAAATGCGGCGGCGCATCAACGCGACGAGGTGGCCCGAACGGGAGACGGTCGACGATCAATCGCAAGGCGTCCAGTTGGCCACGATGCAGGCGCTCGCGCGCTATTGGGTCACGGAGTACGACTGGCGCGCGTGCGAAGCGAGGCTGAACGCCGTGCCGCAGTTCATCACCGAGATCGATGGGCTGGACATTCATTTCATTCACGTGCGGTCGAAGCACGCCAACGCGTTGCCGCTCATCGTCACGCACGGATGGCCCGGTTCGATCGTCGAGCAGATGAAGATCATCGATCCGCTGACCGATCCCACGGCATATGGCGCGAGCGCATCGGATGCGTTCCACCTGGTGATTCCGTCGATACCAGGCTACGGGTATTCGGGCAAGCCGACGACCACAGGCTGGGGGCCTGCCCAGATCGCGCGAGCGTGGGTCGTGCTCATGAAGCGCCTTGGCTACACGAAATTCGTGGCGCAGGGCGGCGATTGGGGTTCGGTGATCACCGAACAAATGGGCGTGCAGGCCGCGCCGGAATTACTCGGCATTCACGTCAATATGCCCGGCGCGGTTCCGGCGGACATCGACAAGGCGGCCTTCACCGGCGCGCCAATGCCGGACGGTCTCTCACCCGAGGAGAAACGCGCGTTCGAGCGGCTGACATTCGTCTACAGCAAAGGCATCGCCTACGGCTACCAGATGGGACTGCGCCCGCAGACGCTGTACGGAATTGCGGATTCCCCTGTCGGCCTGGCCGCGTACTTTCTGGACCACGACGCGTGGAGCTACGCGCTGATCTCACGCGTCTTTGCCGGAGAAGCTGAAGGCCTCACCCGGGACGATGTCCTCGACAACATCACGCTCGCGTGGTTGACGAACACGGCGATTTCCGGAGCCCGCCTCTACTGGGAAAACAAACTCCCGTACTTCAGTGTCAAAGGCGTTTCCATCCCGGTTGCCGTCAGCTCCTTCCCGGATGAGATCGATCTGTGCCCGCGCAGTTGGGCGGAGCGGGCGTATCCCAAACTGATCCACTACCACAAGCTCGATAAAGGCGGGCACTTTGCGGCGTGGGAACAGCCGCAGCTGTTGTCGAACGAGATTCGCGCGGGCTTCAGATCACTGCGCACGTAGTGCCGCGCTGACGTCATGGCTGCGTCGCGGATGGCCGACACGTTGACGGACGCGTGTCGCTCCGCGGCGAAGCCACCTTGCGCTCGAGTTCTGGCTCTGCCGCTGAGCTGTGGCGTGACCGACACCCATCTATTGCGATCAACGTAGAATACGAAGTTGTCGCGGACGTCGTAGCCGCTCGTTCACGGAGGATGGCGAGACGAGAAGATGACCGGGTTCTTCTCTGCGTCTGGCAATCGCATCTGTGCATACGGCCGTGTCGTGGCGCTGGCGGGCGTGCTGCTGTCGGCCGTCTCAGCTCGTCCGGTTGCTGCGGCCCCCGATGACACCCATCAAGTCCTGCTGCTGTATTCATACGAGCGGGAGTTCGCACCCCACAAGGCATTTGCCGAGACATTCCGCGCCGAATTAGGCCGTCAGTCGCCGCGCCCCATCCACTTCGTGGAGGTGTCGCTGGTCGACATCCGGTCGGAAGGCAGCGCTCCGGAGGAAGCCATCCTCGATCGGCTGCGGTCGGGATTCGGCCGCTACAGATTCGATCTGGTCGTGCCGATCGGTGGCCCGGCGAACACCTTCGCCCAGAAGTTCCGCGCGAAGCTCTTTCCGACCACGCCGATGCTGATCGCCGGCGTCGATCAGCGCTTCGTGCAGCAGGCGACATTGACGCCGAACGACACCGTTGTCGCTGTCAATCACGATCTCTCGCAGGTGATAGGGCAGATCCTCCGACTGTTTCCCGACTTGCAGACGCTCGTCGTCATCATCGGTGCGTCGCAGCTCGAACAGTTCTGGCTCAAGGAGGCGATGCGGGAGTTTCAACCGTTCGCCGGCCGAGTGAACTTCATCTGGACCAACGATCTGTCCTTCGAGCAGATCGTGCAGCGTTGCGCCACGTTACCGCCACACTCGGCGATCTTCTACGGCCTGTTGTCGCTCGACGCCCACGGCGAACCGCAAATCGAATCCCGTACGATGAGCGCGCTTCACGCTGCCGCCAATGCGCCGATCTTCTCCCTGTACAAAGATCAGCTTGGCCGTGGCATCGTCGGTGGGGCGCTGCTGTCGACCGACGAATTGAGTCACAACACGACGAACGTGGCGCTCCGCGTCCTGGCCGGCGAATCGCCTCGCACCATCGGCACGTCGACGCTGATGCTGGGCGCGCCCGTGTTCGACTGGCGCGAGCTGCGTCGCTGGCAGATCGACGAAGCGCGGTTGCCGTCGGGAAGCATCGTGGAGTTTCGCGAGCCGACCGTGTGGCAGCGCTATCGCGGGCCGATCGTCGCTGCCGCGGCGTTCACCGGCGTCCAGACACTCGCCGTGATCGCGCTGGTCTTCAACGTGATTCACCGCCGTCGCGTGGACCGATCGCGAACGGCACCGGAGCGGTTCCGCGTGGTGTCGAACGCTCCAATTGTCTCGATGTGGGCGGCGGGCCCCGACGGCACGTCCAGCGATCGTTCGGCCACCGACGCCAGCGGCCGGACCGCGCAGAGCGAACTGGGCAACGGCTGGACCGATGCGGTGCATCCGGACGACCTGGGGCGATGCCTGGAGATCTACTGGCACGCGTTCAAGCGGCGCGAACCGTTCCAGATGGAGTACCGCCTTCGGCGCGGCCGGGGAGAGTACCGACGCGTGCTCGATACCGGAGTGCCGCGATTCGCCGGGCAGGTGTTTGCCGGTTATGTCGGCTCCGCGATCGATTTGACCGATCTCACCCGCGATCAGATAGCGCTGTCCAGCCTGAGCCGGCGTTTGATGAAGGGCCAGGAGAAGGAACGCGCATCCGTGGCCAGGAAACTACGCGACGACATCGGCCAGCGGATGATGACGCTGACGCTGCGCGCACATCATCTCCGCGATGCGCAACAGGACGGCAATCTGCAGGCCGACGTCATGGAGTTGTCCGACCAGCTCTCCGTGCTCGCCAACGAGATCTCCTCGCTGTCCGATCCCGTGTACGGCCGGATGGAACTGCTCGGCCTGGCGGCCGTGGCAGCGAGTTATTGTCGTTCGCTGTCGTCACAGCACGCTGTGTTCATTGACTTCCGTCAGGAGGACGTTCCGTCCGATGTGCCGAACGATATCGCGCTCGCCCTGTTCCGCGTACTGCAGGAGGCGGTGGAGAACGCCTTGAACTATGCCGCGGTGCGCGACATCTGGGTCTCGTTGCGTGGTGCCGGCGACGAGCTCCAGCTCGAGGTCGCCGATCTGGGAGTCGGGTTCGATGTGGCGGCGGTGATGAGCAACCAGGCGCTTGGGTTCGTCGCGATGCGCGAAAGGCTCGCGCTCGTGGGTGGTCAGGTCAAGATTCATTCGATGCCGGGCCAGGGGACGCGCATCCTTGCGCACGCCCCCCTCCGCCGCGAGCAGGAGATCTAAGCCGCGGCTCGCCAGCGCTCGTCGACATCCGTCGTCGCACGGCTCTCGAACAGGCGCCTCCACGTCGCGCCCGCCGCTACGGCGCCGACCAGCGGCGCCAGCCAGAACACCCACAGTTGCGACAGGGCCCACATTCCGGCGAACAACGCCGTCGCGGTGCTGCGTGCCGGATTCACCGACGTGTTCGTCACCGGAATGCTGACCAGATGAATCAGCGTCAGCGCGAGGCCGATGGCGATCCCGGCGAATCCCGCCGGCGCGCGGCGATCGGTTGCGCCGAGGATCACCATGAGAAACATGAACGTCATGACCGCTTCGGTGACGAGCGCGGCCGCGAGCGAATAGTTGCCGGGAGAATGGTCTCCGTAACCGTTTGCGGCGAACCCCGCGCCGGCGTCGAACCCAGGGGCGCCGTTGGCGATCACGTAGAGCAGTCCGGCGGCGTAAATACCGCCCGCAAATTGCGCGGCAATGTACCCGGGCAGCTCCGTGCGCGGAAAGCGTCCGCCCACCCACAATCCGATCGATACGGCGGGATTGAAGTGTCCGCCTGATATCGGACCGAACGCGTACGCGCCCGTGAGCACGGTGAGGCCGAATGCCAGCGACACGCCGGCCAGACCGATGCCGACGTTCGGAAATGTCGCGGCGAGGATGGCGCTGCCGCATCCACCGAACACGAGCCAGAAGGTGCCAAGGAACTCAGAAGCGAGCTTTGGATACATGACGTGACTCCCTTCAGGAGTCGACGGGGTCGGCACGAACGGGTGAGCGATTCGCCCACCCGTCTCTCCTTCTCCGTCAGTGCCGTTCGACTTACTTCACGCCGGTGGTGCCGACGGTCTCGCGAGCGAGCGCGGTCGTAAACGCGCGCGCCTCGGCGGACATGGTTACGGCTCTCGTTCCCAGAGCGATCTCGCGCGGCGACGCATCCTTCCCGTAGGCGCGTTCGTTCTGGCTCTCGTCGGGCCTCAGGCTGCCACCCGACAGGTTGATACCGGCGAACAGCCCCTTGGCGCGCGAGTACGACAGTATTTCCGCCGTCAGCTGCGCATCGGTGGCCGCACTTGCCGTGCGTCCGACCGGCCCCGCGGCAATCGACGCGTCGGCGCCGAGCGTCACCTTGTTGCTCAGGAGCTTTTCAGCTCCGCTTCTGTTCAGGACAACGAGGACGACGTCGACCGACTGCACTCCAGCCTGGAGGCCCGCGCTTCCCTTCGTCATTTTCATGAAGATCGGCGCGCTCCACTGGTTGCCGTTCCTGCAGCTCATCGCACCTTCTCCGAATTCGCCGCCGACGATGAACCCGGCTTTCTTGAGCCCTGGAATCACGACGACGCAGTTGGCCTTGTTCCAGATTCCGTCCGGGATGCCGTTCTCCGGCGTGTTACGGAGCTCCGAGAGGACGGTTGTTGCCTCATTGAGTGTCTTCGCTTCGTCCCCCGGCGCCGCGAATACCGTCGTCGCGAGCAGTAGAGCTGTGCCGCTGGCGACGAGCTTTGCAACGCTTCGCATGATTCACCTCCACCACCCACGTACAGATGCAAAGCGAGCCCGGGCTGGCTGAAGAAGATTTGCAACGGGATTCTTCGGGTCGTCATCGGTGAACGCGACTACCGGTCGTGAGCCTGTCACCGCTGATGGTGTTTCTAGTCCTCATACTCGAGGTTGTTGGCATCATAGGTTTCCTGGACCGGGACGCCGCGATACGTGCCGTCGTTGTCCTCATCGTCGCGACCGACCGTGTTCTCGGCAAGCACGGTCATCATGTTGTCGTTCACCCAGTTGGCGACGGCGATGCCGAGCATGTTGCTCCGTACCAGCGTCGACCGATAGTGGAACCCGGTGTAGATGCGTGCGACGTTCACGTCCTCGATGATCTGATTCAAGCTGGTGTAGTCCCGCGTGGTGCCTGGAAGGCTGATGCTGGTGATCGTCACGTCGATGGCATCGCTGCCCCGGTAGTTCTGGATCGCAGTGATGCCGGCAGGGGTCAGCGTGCCATGCGCCGCGTAGAACTCGGGATGGCACGGCGTCTGGCGAGCCGGCGTCCAGTTCGTCCCCGGGTAGAGGAGGTTGATCGCGGTGAACGGACGCCAGAAGTGTTCGCGATACTTCACCCTCCACGTGCGGATGTACGTGTCTGCCTGGGCGATGTTGAGTGCGGCGAACAGACGAGCGTGGGCCAGTAGCTGCTTCGATGCGGCCGCGCGGTTGGTTTCTACCGGTTCCTGCGCAACCAGCTGGCGAGCGAGACGATTCATGCTCGAGAGTGACGGCTCGATGTAGAACAGGCCGATCTCCAACTGCTCGGCGGTGCGCACCATCGAGTCTGACGCACCGTAGGCTCGGACCTCGTCGAGCGAGGCTTGCCACTCCGGGTCGCTGAGCACGGGCCGGGTCGCCGTCGGAAAGTAGTCGGGATCCGACACCGTGAACGGGGTGACGAGACCCCAGCCCGGCACCGAGAGGTTGGTCGCGTTGCAGCCTGGAGTGAACTGGTACTCGCCGGGCCCTGATGGCGGTGTGAACGGGACACTGTCGAACGCGTGGTCATTTTGGCGAGCGTTGAGCACCGCGAGTGCTGCCACCTGCCCCGCCCTGATGCCCCAGTACTTCGGCCGGTGACCGTGCCCGTCATCGTTGGGGATCTGCGCCAGCGACGCGGCGAGCTTCGCGTCGAGGTCGGCTTGCTGGGCCGGGAACAGCGCAAGAAGTACGTCGTGCGCCGCCTGCGCGGCCGCCGCTTCGCGCGACGAGTAGCCTCTTGCCGTGATCGCAACCATGGCGGGCGTGTAGTACGGGCGGATCGCGTTCATGGCGTCGAACACCGCCGCGTGCACCATGGCCATGTCACGGCTTTGGCGGTTGACAACCCGGTCGGCAGACACGGTGCTGACGGCGATCGTGTTCCAATCGGTCACGACATCCGCATTGGCAATCGGCGGAACGCCCAGAAGTGCCGCCACACTCGTGATCAGGATCGAACGCAGCGTGATCATTGGTCACCCCTCCACAGCTCGGCTAGTCGATAGAAACCATGAGAGGGAAGAGCACCCCGAATCCCTCTGTCGAGTGACGCGAGAAATCCAGGGAAACTTGCTCACGGTGAACGAGCGCGCCAGAATACGCGGCGAGGAGGGGCCGTGGACGGGGTCGACCACGAAGCTGATGTGAGCGTGTTGCTCCAGGCTTGGAGTCGGGGTCACGTCGACGCACGAGACCGCCTCATGGAAGTGGTCTATCAAGAGCTTCGGCGGCGCGCGGCCGCATATCTGCGACGTGAACGGGCTGGACACACGTTGCAGCCGACAGCCTTGGTGCACGAGGCCTATCTCCGGTTGGTCGATCAGAACGGGACCGCGTGGCAGAATCGCGCGCAGTTCTTCGGTGTCGCGTCGCAGATCATGCGCCGCATCCTGGTGGACCGTGCGCGAGCGCGGAAGACGACGAAGCGGTCCGGCCAGTGGGCACGTGTGACGCTCGATGAATCAGTCGCGGAGCACGACCCTCGTAACGTCGATGTGTTGGATGTCGATGCGGCCTTGACGGATCTGGCGACCTTCGACGCACGCAAAGGCCAGGTCGCCGAACTGAGATTCTTCGGTGGGCTCACGCTCGAAGAAACCGGTCACGTGCTGGGCCTCTCGGTCGCCACCGTCGAGCGAGAGTGGAAGGTCGCGCGTGCGTGGCTGTACGCTCGCCTGAAGGATCAGGGCGCCCGACGTGGGATCTGAACACTGGCAGCAGGTCACCGAGATCTTCCACGCGGCGCTCGCGAGCGATCCCGCGCGGCGCGACGCCTTTCTCGCTGCTGCGTGCGGCGACGACGCGGTGTTACGAGCCGACGTCGAGGCGCTGGTTGCCGCCGATGACGAGGCGGGGTCGTTCGGCGAGACGCCGCTGTTCGTCCCCGCGCTCTCGCTCGAGCCTGGATCATCGATTGGGCCGTATCGAATCGAGCAACTGATCGGCGCGGGCGGGATGGGGGAGGTGTACCGCGCGCGCGATGGAACGCTCGAACGCGAGGTCGCGATCAAGGTCCTGCCCCAACCCGTCGCGTCCGACTCCGAGCGGGTCGCCCGCCTGCTGCGCGAGGCGCGGCTGCTGGCCGCGCTCAATCATCCCAATATCGCCGCCATCTACGGAGTGGTCGAGGCCGACGCCCACCGCGGCCTCGTCCTCGAGTTCGTCGAGGGACCAACGTTGGCCGAGCGGCTCGGGAGCGGTGGCATTCCACTCCCCGAGGCGTTGAGCATCGCGCGACAGATCGCCGACGCACTGGACGCGGCGCATGGGAAGGGCATCGTTCACCGCGATCTCAAACCCGCCAACATCAAGGCGGCAACTGGCGGCATCGTCAAGGTGCTCGATTTCGGACTCGCGAAACTCGATGCCGATGACGGTACCGAGTCGGCCCGAGGTCTCGTCGGAGCCTTGGCGAAGGCGGACGACCTGTCGCACTCGCGCCCGGTGACGCTCGGGGCCAGTCGCGCCGGGGCCATTCTTGGAACCGCCGCATACATGAGCCCTGAACAGGCTCGTGGCCACGCGGTCGACAGGCGGACGGACATCTGGTCGTTTGGATGCGTGCTGTACGAAATGTTGACGGGCCGGACGGCGTTTTGCGGAAGATCCGTTTCCGAGACGCCCGCATCGATTCTCACCAGTGAACCGGATTGGGCCGCGGTGCCCGAGACGACGCCCCTGGCGGTGCGGCAGATGCTCCAGCGGTGCCTCGAACGGGATCCACTGCAGCGTCCGCGCGACATCGGCGAAGTCAAGCGCGAGCTCGACCAGGCCCTCGTCGATCTGAAACCACCAACCGTGGCGAGTCGCGAAGTCGCCATGCCGGCGCGTCGACCGCAGGCCGCGCCACGTTGGCTTTTTGCTGCGGCAGGTCTGGCGCTGATTGTTCTGGTGAGCGTCGGCGCGACGTTTTTCGTTCGTCGTCAGACGCCGCCGCCACGACTGGTCACGGAACCCGCGCTCCAGTTGACCGATTTCAACGATTCGGCGGTTCACCCGGCGGTTTCGCCGGATGGTCGCATGGTCACGTTCGTCCGCGGTGGATTCTTCGGAACATCAGCGGGAGGTCAGACGGTACAGATCTACGTCAAGAGCCTGCCGGACGGCGAACCCGTCCAACTCACGCGCGACCCGTATCAAAAGGAACAGCCGATTTTTTCTCCGGACGGCTCGCAGATTATCTACGCTGCCGTCATGCCCGGGTTCAAGTGGGACTCGTGGCAGGTGCCTGTACTCGGCGGCACTCCGCAATTGTTTCTTCGAAATGCGTCCGGCCTTGTCTGGTTCGATGATCAGCGCCTCCTGTATTCCGAGATCATGGGCGGCGGCATCCACATGGGAATCGTGACGTCGACGCAGAGTCACGCCGGATCTCGACCGGTCTATTTCCCGCGGCTTGACGGTGGCATGGCGCATCGCTCGGCGCCGTCGCCGGATCATCAGCAGTTGCTCGTCGTCGAGATGAACGGAGGCGAATGGTTGCCGTGCCGTCTCGTGCCCTTCGACGGTTCATCTCCGGGCCGTCCCATCGGGCCGTTGGATGGCCAGTGCACGACGGCTACCTGGTCGAGCGACGGGCGATGGATGTATTTCTCGTCGAACGCCGGCGGTGCCTTCCACGTGTGGCGCCAGCGATATCCGAACGGGACGCCTGAGCAGATCACGTTCGGACCGACCGAGCAGGAGGGCACCGCCCTCACACCTGATGGCAAGTACCTCGTCACCAGCATGGGACTCCAGCAGGCGAAGCATCTCGTTGAAAGATCCAAGCGGTGATCGGCAGCTGACCTCCGAAGGGTTCGCGATGCTGCCGACCATGGTGCCTTCCGGCGACCGGATGTTCTATCTGATGCGAACCGGTTCGCGCGGGTACGCGAGCGGTGAATTGTGGTCGTTGAATCCCGGCACAGGCGAGAAGGAGCGCGCGCTGCCGGGACACGTCATGGCCACCTACTCGATTTCCGCCGATGGCCGACGCGTCGTGTTCACGTCCGCCGGCAGCGCGAGCGACGACGGCATCTGGATCGCCGATTTGGATCGCCGCACACCGCCGAGGCGACTGACCCGCGGCGGTGAGTTCCGTGCGTTCTTCGGTGGCCCCGGCGAGATCGTGTACATCAGCCCCCCGGCCGAACGACGGTATTTGTTTCGGATGCGGGAAGACGGGTCGGGCGTGGAACGGATTCGTCCGGAACCGGTCAACAACCTGATCACCGTTTCACCTGATGGCCAATGGGCCGTCATCGTTCCTGAGATGAAGGAGGGCGGCGGATTGACGCTGCAGCTCATGTCGCTGCACGGCGACGCGCCGATGACGGCGTGCGAGAACTGCGTGTTTCTCGGATTTGGACCCAATCGCCTTCAAGGGTCGCCCATCACCTGGAGCATGGATGGGAAGTCGGTGTTCGTGAGCTTGCAATATTTCGGGCTGGGTACGGCGAAGACGGTGGTGTTGCCTTACCGGTCGGGTGTGCCGCTCGCCGCGTTATGGCCCAAAGGACTTCGCTACGAGAAGGATGTCGAAGCGAATCCCGCCGCGACCGTCATCAACGAAGCCAACGTGTTTCCGGCGGCGTCCGCATCGACGCATCTGTCGTGGAGACGCACCACGCAGAGCAACCTTTATCGGGTTCCTCTACCCGATTAGGACAGCTCAGTCGATCCGACCTCACCCTAATCGCCGGTCTTGCCGCGTCTTGCGACGCCGTTCACGTGGACCGCTGCGCTGCTCGATGAATGCGGCTTCATCGTCGTGGACGACGGGCCATCTCGCCTGACATGTGCTACACAGCCATTGGAGCAGGACGGAATCGCCCTTGATAGTCTGCTCGACACGAATGCCGCCGGTGATATGGCACGAAGGACACCGCTCCGGACGATTGAGCGACAGCGGCTGATTAGGCATCGATAAGACCATGCTCTTCGCGGCCGGATTTCAATCCGTACGAGCTGATGATGGCGAAGAGGCTTGCCCGCGTCCGTCAACGAGCCGGTATGGCAGATCGGCAATGAGCTCGGACATCGCAGTTCACTCCTGTAACCATGTGATCCCTCGTCGACCTCGTGGTGCCTCGAAGCGAACGTGTTTCAAGACTGGTGCCTAGTACAGGAGCGCTCAAGCAATGCTTGACCGAAGATGCATTAACCTCGATCATCATTGGTGTCCTGGCGGGCGGCGCCGTACGGCCGCGTTGCCATGGGCACCGTGGAGTGGGAAAGAAATGTGCGTACACACCCGCGCATGAGGAGCACCGTCCTGACCGTTCGTCGCCGGTGCCTGGTGTGCGACGAAGAAGAGGTGTGCGAGGAGCCGGCAGAGGCAGAGCCGATCGGCCGCGCCTGCTCGAGCTGTCATGCGCCGACCGAGCGCGTTGCCGTGGTGAGACGACGCACGAAACCACTGGCGCGCAATCCCCACGCAGCGGCCCTCGGCCGGCTTGGGGGACTGAAGGGCGGGCCGGCTCGCGCACAGTTGCTCTCTGCCGAACGGCGGCGCGAGATCGCGCGCCATGCCGCGCGCAAGCGTTGGGGCCTGACCGACGATTAGTGTTCGTCGCGTCGTCCGGGCGGCCGTTGCCGCGGAGCGTCGGTGGCCCGCCGTTGAATTCCCCGGTGCTCAGCCCACGTCAGCAGTCCCGGCAGCGGTTCGTGATCGTCGGTCCGGCACATTGGCCTTTCCTGTGATCAATTTGTTCAGATGGTGGTGGATTCGTCTCACTGCGTTTCGCAGATCACGATGAGTCGAGACCGAGGATTGCCTCAACTGATCAAGTGTCTTCAACTCCTGACGCGATGAATCTGCCGCGCTGAGCCTTTCGGTCAGTGTGCTGTCGCGGCTGCGCAGGGTGTTCAGGTGTCTCGTAAGATTCGTCAGCAGGCGCAACCGTCGCTGCGTTTCTGCGATCAGATCCGTGTGGAACGCGCGGGCCGCTGAGATGTGACGATGGAGGCGTTTCCCGAGGGGGCGTTGGGGGGCCATGCCCCTATTGGTACACAAAGATGTTGCCGGCACATGCTTTCGGTTGAGGCGTTTCATCGGAGGCTTCACGTGCATCCTTGCGAGCGCGGGACTTCGCGAAGGAGCAGTTCGATCAGATAACGCGGGAAACGTACGGCCATCTGAGCGCGTTCGCTTCCGATCGTTCCTCCAAACGCCACACTACTCTTTGTCGAACACTACGGTGTTGTGCATCCGCTTCCCATCGGCGTTCGTGCCGGTCGCGTCGATGGTGAAGGTCTTCCCGTCGCCCGACAGTGTGGCCTTCAACGTGTTCCTCACCTGACCGTTCACGTTGAGGACACGCTGGAACGCGCGGTCGTTGATCCGTGTGTATGCCTCCTTCACGTTCGGGCTGTTCGAATCGACAATGACCTCTTTTCCGTCGAGCGATGCCGTCCGCGTGGTGTGGCTCTTCGCGCCCGTCGCGTCTTCGGCGTCGGTGGTGAGCGTGAAGCCGTCGCCGTGCGGTTCAATCGTGACTGTCTGGCTCTTCACCAGCGGTCCTGGGTCGGCTGTGGATTTGGCGGTGTTCATTTTCCATTTGCCAAAGAATCCCGCGTTCACCGTGTCAGCGGCGGACGTCGAGACAGACGCACCGAGAACCGTGAGAACCGCCGCAACGATCACGTTTCGCATAGCCACCTCGGTTGATAGGTTCCGCACTTCCATTTCGCGGCCACTCGTTCGCGGTCCAGCTTCGAAGATTGCATCGGTGAATCTCGACCGCGAGCTACATCGCAAGCAACAAGTCGTCCATTCGGCGAACAAGTGGATGACTCGGCGTATCGGAGTGAAAGAGAGCCCTGGGTTTCTCCGGCACCTGTTCATTTCGTAACACCTTGCCGTTGACAACTCTGTTAGTGTCCGTTCCGACCTTTTTGAGCCAAACCTGACACGTTCAGACTTTGGCCCCCAAAGACCGGAATGAGGGCCGCGTGCAAACAGCGACAACAATCTTCGGTACCGGTCGATGGTTTTTGGAGTGCGTCGTTCTTCTCGCGCTCGCCCAAGGAATGTCCGGCTGCGGCTCTGGTTATTCGTCGGCGACACCGTTGGCGCCATCGCCGGTGCCTATACAGGCAGCCGCACCTCCTCCCTCATCAGACTCTTGGTTAGCTGGCTACACCCTGACGGGCGTGAGCCTCTCTGGCGTTGTCTACGAATCGACACCTGCGGGGTCTGCGCCCATCGCGGGTGCCCGCGTTTACTGTGAGCTGTGCGGAGAGGGAACGCATACATTCGCGACCGCCGACGCGAATGGGTTCTACCGTTTTTCTGGAGACCTTGCCGACGGCGGTGGGGTGTGGCTGTCCCCAGGAATCCGCACGCCCGTGTTGGTGCTGGCCGACGGCTACGCGGATCCGCCCGGGCTTGCCGGGAGATATGTGCTGATCAACGGCGACACGCGATTCGACATGCAGATGGTGCGACGATGACGCCGCCACGCGCGACAAGATCGACGCATTTACTAGCCGCATGCATTGGCGCGAACTCGATCCGATGTGGTGGATCTTCATCGGCGTGATTCTGTTCCTCATCGCGGAATCCATGCTCACGCGCTAAGCGTTTTCGTCGCCCTCGGGTTCTTCGGCCGCCCTCCCTTTCAGTAGAGCATCGCTTGCGTGTACGGCGTACCTTCTGGGTGCTTCTGGATCAACGGATGCCAGCGTCTGCAGTGCGGGCAGTGGACTTTCCGTCCTAGATCTTTCGGGCGTCGTACGCCCAGTGGAGCACGGCCTGTCGCTGTCTTCTCCGGCACTCGAGGTCGCCTGGTTCGCAGTTGTTCCGGATGGCGGACACGTGCCGACGTATCGCCCGCCATCGTCGAATCTGTCGCGCGTCGTCCGCGCTTCGCCGGCCCATGTAGTAGCGGCAATACCACTGAAACCACCCGCGAGGATCCTGCCTGTGGATCCAGCCGCTGCGACGCCAGACCGCGAGCGACTGCGACGCGTTGACACCGAAGCAGTTGAGGCGCGGATCGTGTCGCTCGGCGCACAACCTCGCGTCAGCGAACCAGCTCGCCGGAAACTCGGCCCGGCAGTCGGTCAGGTATTTCCCGCCGAAGATGCCGAGGCGCAGCATCTCTTTCGGCGCCAGATCCGGCGTGAACCCTGCCGCGAAGTTCCGGCCGACCGGCTCGGTGCGCCAATAGACGTAGCCGCGCTGCATCCGATCGTTGACGACCACCTTCTGTTTCATCGCGCTCACACGTGGTTCCGCAACATCAACTCGACCGGATGCGGCCGGAGATAGACCTGATCGGCCAGATACGGCACCTCACAGCGCCGGATGTGATGGGCGAACAGCGTGAGAGGCACCACCAGCGGCACGCGCCCACCCGCATAATCCCCGATCAAGGCGAGCAGTTCGGCCCGGCTCTCGCGGTCGAGCGCGTGCTTGAAGTAGCCGAGCATGTGCTGCAGCACGTTGGCGTGCCGGCGCGGCGTGGCGATGGTACTGAGCGCCGTCATGAATTCGGACGAATAGCGATCCTGGAA
>Ga0111538_10005011_pt1 | contig 18185 bp, 14 predicted proteins | sample SoiMethybrSBSTD1_FD_79669 | JGI IMG/M metagenome (GOLD analysis project Ga0111538, IMG submission 79669) | Bulk soil microbial communities from a Populus tree surrounding site in Tennessee, USA - Soil MetaG P. TD hybrid SBSTD1 (version 2)... | ecosystem: Environmental > Terrestrial > Soil >...
AACGGATAAAGCACATCGGGACTTTCCAACTCCGACAGATAACCGACAGCCTGCGCCTGGCGACCTGAGTCGAGTTCGTCGACGATTCGATACAACGCCTCCGCTCGGCCCATGCGGTATAACGCCCAATCGAGTGCGAGGCGTACCTCTTTATTCTTTTCCTGAAGCTGATAACCTGCAACCAGCTTTTGCTGGCTGGTCGCGGCAAGTCGCGCCAGCGCCTCGGCACTGCGTTGTCGCACGGTGGGATCCGAGCTTCCAAGTCCTTTAGCAAACTCAGCCGGATCCGAACGCGCGTCAACGCCATCAATCGGCACCTGCTGCGCTTTTGAAGAAACCATCGCCAGGAGAACAAACACAACGGCGTAAATCAGTTTTTTCATATCCGTATAATCCGTGGTTAACCCTGCTTCTTACGCAACAGAGCCGTATTCAGATCCAAATCCCCGATCGAGATCACTTCGACATTAGGATACTTCTTCTGCAACTCCGGCAGGAATGCTTTCGCATTGCCCACGATAATGATGTTGGCCGTCTTCGCATTTAGTCGCGTCCCGGCAAACTTCTGAATATCAGCCGTGGTAATTGCCTGCACGTTATTGATGTAACGATTGATCTCGTCAAGACTAAGACCGTAAAGCGCAAGTGATCCGATCTGTCCGACCAAACCACCGGCCGTTTCGAGATTACGCGAGAAGCCGCCAATCAGCACGGCTTTGCGCGGCGTTAACTCCGCATCCGCGGGCGGCGATGAGGACAAACGACTGATCTCGCTCAACAGTAGATCCGCGACCTGAGCGCCCGATTCATTCTTTGTCTGCGCCGACGCTACAAAGGGTCCAACATCACGACGCGTGTCGAGAGTGCTCGCGGCGCCATAACTCAAACCTCTCTTGATGCGAATCTCCTGATTCAAACGTCCGGAATAACCACTTAGCACCGAATTAGAAACGATGCCCCGGAAATAGTCAGGGTCTTTCCGGTTAATTCCGATGCGCGCGAGAAATACCGCGGCTTGACCGGCGTCGGGCTTATCAATAACGACAACACGACCCGCACTTGGTGGTGTATCAATTATGCTGACACGGCTCGCCCCTGGTGCCGCAATCTCGGTGCTCGGTTTTTGCCAATCGCCAAAATAACGCGTTGCCAACGCAACGGCATCCTTGGCGTTGATGTCGCCACCAATCACGAGAATCGCATTGTCAGGACGGTAATACCGCGAATGCATTTTCGTGATGTCAGCCGCCGTGATGCGCGTCATCGACTCCGCCGTGCCGCTGATCGGGTGTCCATATGGACTGTCACCAAACACGACTCGCGCAGCTACGAAGCGCGCGATCGATCCGGGCTCACCCATGGCGAGCGTGATGCTGTCGAGATTCTGCTGTCGCAGTCGCTCGACTTCTTCACTCTTGAACGTCGGGTGCCGGACAACGTCGGCAAGTATCTCCATCGCCTGAGAAACCTTGGACGACATCACACTGACATTCGCGTACGAAGAATCCCAGCGTGCACCCGAATCGAGCGATCCGCCGAGACTCTCGATCTCCTGGGCGATCTTTGTAGCGTCGCGAGTTTGTGTTCCCTTCGTGAGCAGGCTCGCGGTCATATCGGCCAAACCGGCCAGCTCGGACGGATCTACTTCGCCGCCATTCTTGATCAGCAGTTGCGCGGAAATGAGCGGCGACTCGCGACGCTCGACGACAATCACGCGCAGTCCGTTCGGAAGCGTGGCTTCGACAGGTTTTGGAAAGGCTACCGAACGTGGCTGTGCCGGTGGTGGAGGTGTTGCCTGCGGCGTTTGTGCCTGAACGCGAACGGCGAAGAACAAAGCACAAAGAACTAAAGGTAAAGAGAGTTTACGCATCGTTATTTGCCCTCCCCGGTTTTCTTTGACGCTTCAGGCAAATAGTACAAAACCATTCGATTCGCATCCGTAAAATATTTCTTCATCACTCGTTGAACGTCGGCCGCAGTGACTGCCTGCAGTTTGTCCAGATCGGTATTAACCCGATTCGGATCGCCGAGCAGAACTGCCGCTTCACCCAGCGCTTGTGCTTTCCCATTACTGGTTTCACGTTGTCGAAGTTGATCGGTGATGATCTGGTTCTTGGCTTTGTCCAGTTCAGCGGCCGACACTGGCGTGTCCTGGAGCTTTTTGATCTCGGCGAGCAATGACTTCTCCACGTCTTCCGGTTTTTTGCCTTCGGACAGAATGCCGATGATGTAGAAGAGACTCACGTCTTCACGAACATCCGCACTCGCGTCCACTTCAGCCGCGAGCTGCTGTGTGTACACGAGCGCATTATAAAGACGCGAAGATTCACCAGCAGAAAGAATCGCGTCCACAACGCGAAGCGCGTCGGAATCGGGATCGGCCTGACGTGGCGTCAGGTAAGTCAATCCGACAGCAGGCAGATCGTTGCTGCCGTATCCGGTCACGCGCGACTCGCTTTTGCGTGGTGGCTCCTTGACTTGCACGCGCGGCAGCGGGCGATCCGGCTTGGGAATTGACGCAAAGTATTTATCCACCCACGCATCGAGTTGCTTTGGATCGAAGTCGCCGACGACGACGATAGTCGCATTGTCAGGTCTGTAAAAAGTGCTATGAAAGTCCTGTACGTCCTTGAGCGACGCCGCGTCGAGGTCTTCGATACTTCCGATTCCGGGACGCTTGTAGGGATGCTCGACGAACGACTTTTCCTGGAGCAGATAAAAAAAGCGTCCGTACGGCGGCGCCAGCACGCTCTGTCGAAACTCTTCCTTCACGACGTCACGTTCCGACTTGAAGTTTGCGTCGTCGACATTCAAACCGGAAAGACGATCGGCTTCCGCCCAGATCAGTGTCTCGAGATAGTTTGACGGCACCACTTCGAAATAAACGGTCACGTCGTCAGCAGTGAATGCGTTGTTGAAGCCGCCGACGTCTTCCGTGAGTCGATCCATCATCTCCGACTTCATGTTCTTCGTACTCTTGAACATGATGTGCTCGAACAGATGAGCGAACCCGCTGCGTTTGTCGGGATCGTCTTTCGAACCGACGTGATACCAAACCTGTATAGCGACAGTTGGGCTCGCGTGATCGGGAGCACTCAACACGCGCAGGCCATTGGGTAGTGTGCGATCGGTGAATTTGAGCTGTGGCATCCGGGTTTGTGCCAACCCGGCTATTTGAAGTATTGCGAGGAGACAGGCACTGAGAATCAGGCGAGTTGAAATACGAGCCATCAAGCGTTCTCCAAAAATTGTTAATCGATGTCCATGGGATTTATAAAGGGCTTGTCTTTGTCTTTCTCAGCCCTCCTCATTGCTTCCTGAAACTTCTCTTCGAGAATCCGGTCGCGGTCTTTCATAGAACTGAGCTCCTGCGCAAAGATCTGTTCGCGCATCTGCTTCTGTTTGTCGAGACCTTTGACCATCTCATCGAATGAAGCCAGCGGCTTGGACTTTTCCTCGTGCGAGAGGAGCGCGCCGGTCTGCGCATCAATCGTCATTGTTGCCTCGCAGCAGGGGCAAATGATCGTAAACCTCGAAGTGTCTGCCATCGGATTGTCCTCCTTGCCACGAGTAGTATAGCCACAAAGAAGGAAAAAAAGACAAAGAACTAGCCACAAAAAGGCACAAGAAGCACAAAACAAGTACTCTTTCTGTTTTGTGTTTTTTGTGCCTTTTTGTGGCCTGATTCTTTATGTGTCTTTGGTGGCTCTTAAGGGATAACTTTCTTGACGGCACCGCCGACTTTCTTTGCGCCGGACACTGTCTTATCGCCAACTTTCTTGGCGCCTTCTACAGACTTGTCGCCCACCTTCTTGGCGCCCTCAACTGTTTTTTCTCCAACAGCCTTGCTGGTCGAGACGGTCTTGTCCTTGACGTCTTCTGCCTTGTCCGCTGTTTCGCGGCCTACGTCCTTACTCTTGTCCGCCACAAAGCCTGCGGCATCGGCTACCTTGTCGCCGGTCGCTTCCAACACGTTCTCGGTCGTGCTTACCACCTTCTCCTCACCACTCTTCGAAGTGACTTTCACCGTTCGTACGCCATTGTGCGTCGTCACTGTTACTTTCTGAATCCGTGGATTATCACGGAAGGTTCTCGTTTCGGTTCGCGTACCACTGGCGTCTACGCTGGTGGCGATTTCTGAATTGTCTGGACCAGGCGCCGTCGTCGGCTGCGTTGCCGTGGTCGCGTTCGCGTTGGCATTCGTCGTCTCATTCGTAGTCGTTGAACATCCGATACCCAAAGCCGCAATTAACGGTATCGTAAACAGGCATATCTTCTTAGTCACTCTTCTCTCCTCCTAACTGAGCAAAGCTAGTCGCCAATTGAGCAAGCAATGTGCCAGATGAGTTTAGTCACAAACTAACACGTTTTCTTGTCGCCGTCGTTCAGTAACAATACGAGCAATCGATATCTCATGAGATGCTCCCGGGCGTCTCTTTGTCGCCGACTTGCTCATGGTTTTTCATTGACTTTCGACCGGAATTCCTTTAGAAGCACTCTTACTTTTCAGAGTAGCCGCCGGTAATTCTTCTTTGGCGTTGAGACCTGACATTATTGACTGCCATTAAACATCCCCAAGGAGCCTTTTCTATGCGCAGACTGCTTTTTGTTGCAACAGGCGCTTTCTTTCTGATCGTTACCCTGCTTCCCGCGCAGCCACGTTTCGTCGTGCACGCCGTGTCAGACGGCGAGCGCCTCGCGATGTACAGCAAGCCGGCGGTAGTTCGCATTATTGATGGGGTCATCGGAAAGATCTGGTTTCAATTGCCGGGCTACCAGGGACAATCATATGACGTCTCCGCCATCAGCCTCGGGTCCGGATTTTTCATCAGCTCTAACGGGTACATCGCGACCAACGCACACGTCGTCACCACGACCCACGATGGTGAAGATAAGGCGAAACAGGCCCTCTTCTGGCAATTCGTGCAACAAATCGCCAAACAATACGGCAAGGACCCGCGCAGCTTAAATACAAACCTACTTAACGAACACAGCCAACTGCAGAGCTTCCAGCTCATTCACCACGTCATCATTCCTGACGGCACTGCACTTCCCTTCGAGATCAAGCAATACGGCGCTCCCACCGGCGAAGGTAACGATCAAGGTAAAGACGTCTCCATTATCAAGATTGAAGTGAAGAACGCTCCCATTCTCAAGATGGCTGATTCTGACAAAGTTCAACTCCAGGATCACGTCACGGTTATCGGTTATCCAGGCGCAGCAGATACCTTCAATTCCGGACTGCTCAGCAGCAAATCGTCGCTGGAAGCAACTATCAACGACGGCAAGATCTCCGCAAAGAAACAGGCTTCGAGTGGCGCTCCGATTCTCCAGACAAGCACTGCGGCGACCCACGGAAACTCCGGTGGACCCGTATTGAACGATGCGAATGAAGTGATCGGCCTGCTCACTTTTCGCGGCGACACGATAAACGGCCAGGAAGTGTCGGGCTTCTCGTTTATCGTGCCTTCAAATACGGTGATGGAGTATGTGAAGAGTGCCGGTTCGACTAATGACCTGGGTCCAACCGACACGATCTATCGAGAGGGACTGGACAATTATTGGAATCAGTATTACTCGGCGGCGATTCCGAAGTTTGAAGAAGTAAAAAGACTATTTCCACAGCACTCGGAAGTCGACCGGTTAGTGCAAAGCAGTCAGCAGGCGAAATCAGAAGGAAAAGAGAAATCGAGTTTTCCGGTATGGATTGTTGTCGTCGTGGTGATTGTTCTGCTGCTGATACTGCTGCTCATCATCATTGTCGTGGTTGGTATCGTAATCGCGAAAAAACGAAAGAAGGGTAAAGCTGCCGGACCGGCGACTCCGGACGTCAAGGCGCATCGACCGCCGGCACCCGCACCTGCGCCGCCCCCTCCTGCTCCAGTGCCGTCTCCGATTGTGCATGCTCCTGCACCGCCGCCACCGATGCCGCACGTGGTTGGAGTCGATCAGGGTATGACCGTCGACCTCTCGCGGACGGTCGCGCTCAACACCGCAGACGACGTATTTCCGAAGAGCTGGGGATCGATCAGGTTTGTTTCGGGGCCACTGTCGGGGCAGGAGTTTAAGGTTGATGCGGAAGGCGATTTTATCGGCCGCGACGGTGGTTCGTCTCAGATCGTTATTTCAGATCCGAGAATCTCGAAGCGCCATGTGTGGATCGGAGTCAAGAATGGCCGCGTCGTTATTGAAGATCAGAATTCACGCAACGGCACGTTCGTGAACGATCCGCGATCCGCGCGCGTTACCGAGACTTCATTAAACTCGGGCGACACCGTGATCCTCGGCGAATCGGACGTCGCGCGTTTCGAGTATCACCAGTAGGGGCGGCCCTCTGTGGCCGCCCCTTGCGTGAATTTAAACCACCATCGAAAAGAGTCGTTGCCTCTCGCGCGGCTCAGACCAACATGGGAGACCTCGAATGCCACGAAGGGGCGGCCACGGAGGGCCGCCCCTACAGTTACGCCCAATTCGTTTTTATTTGTGGGTCGAATAACGACGCTAGTGTGTCTGCGGGTACGGGCTTACTGAAGAAATATCCCTGAATTTCGTCGCATCGAAGTAGCTGTAGAAACCTCAACTGATCGTCAGTCTCTACGCCTTCAGCAACCACCTTCAATCGTAAGTTGTGGCCAAGCGTGATGATGGCCATTACCAAAGCCGCATCATCGGGATCAATTGTCGCCTCCCTGACGAACGACTGATCGATCTTCAGCGCATCAATCGGGAGTCGCTTGAGCGATGCGAGCGAAGAGAACCCGGTGCCAAAATCATCAATCGAGATATTGACGCCCATGCTCTTCAACTGATTCAACATGCTCGCCGCAAACTCCTCGTTCTGCATGATGGAGCTCTCAGTCAGTTCCAGCTCCAAGTACTTCGGCGAAAAACCAGTCTCTTCAAGAATGCGAATGACAGTCTGCGACAGATCGCGATCGTGAAACTGTCGCGCTGAGATATTCACGGCAATCGGAATTGGTGCGAACCCTTCTTCAATCCAACGACGGCCCTGCAAACAAGCCGCACGCAAAACCCACTCGCCGATTGGCACGATTAGACCTGTGTCCTCTGCGAGCGGAATAAACTCAGACGGCGAAACCAATCCCAACTGCGGATGCTGCCAGCGCACCAACGCCTCGAGACCAGTTATTGCCAGCGAATCAACCGAAACCCGCGGCTGGTAGTGAAGCAAAAACTCTTCGTTATGAATGGCGCGACGCAGGCTACTTTCAAGCGCCAGCCGGCTTGCAGCCAGCTCGTGCATGTCGGCGGTAAAAAATTGATAATTCGCACCGCCAGAGCGCTTTGCCTTATACAGTGCAGCACCCGCATTCTTCAGCAACGTCTGGCAATCATCACCATCGACCGGAAACAAACTCACTCCGACACTTGCCGTCGCGAACAGCTCGTGACCAGGAAGATCGAAGGAAAACTTCAACACCTGCGAAAGCGAACCGATGGTTTCGATCACGTCTTTCGTGCCGTCGATTTGGGTTCGCAAAAGCGCAAACTCGTCGTTGGCGAATCGCGCCACCGTGTCTGACTTGTTAATGCAACTCTTCAGTCTCTCGGCAAACTCGCGCAACAGCACGTCGCCCGGACCATGTCCGAGCGAGTCGTTCACCTTCTTGAACTGATCGAGTGAGATAAATAAAACGCCCAACGACTGGCCCGTGGCCTTTGCAATCGCCACCGCCTGCTCCAAGCGATCTTCGAACAACGCGCGATTTGGAAGTTGTGTAACGGTGTCGTAATTGCCGAGCCAATGCACTTCCTCCGTGCGCTGTTGCAGGAGAGTCTCGATCTGCTCCTTGTCGCGACGCTTTTCCTTCAGCAGGTTGCTTTGGTTAATGGCTCGTTCAACGGAGGCTTCGACGTGCCGAAGGTCGATGGGTTTGGTGATGTAATCAAAGGCGCCGACGCGCATCGCCCTGATGGCAAACTCGATGTCCTGGTTTCCGCTCACCATCACAACGACAGTGTCCGGCGAGAGTGAATGAACTCGCGGCACGAGTTCCAAGCCACTCATTCCGCCCATGTCGATATCGCTGATTACGAGGTCGAAGGTTGTCTTCGCAAGCGCAGCTAGTGCTTCCTCTGCCGAACCTGCGTCTGAACATTGGTAGGAGGCGCCCAGGACGTCGATTAGTAGATTTCTGATTTGTTCCTCATCGTCGATGATGAGAACTCTTGGCTTCTGAGTTTCAGCCGTTTCCATCGCCTAAAGTGCCTTGCACATACCCGGGAGCCACGGTTCGCGCAGCACGCGCTCGTAGCTTTCCTTTACCTCGGCAAGATTCCAGGCTTTTCTTTGCCAGATTGTTCCGTCTGAAAATTCTATTCGATTGACGACCACATTTTCTTTGAACGCCGCACCTGAATCGAGGGTCCTCACATCCACCACATCGCTCGGGCCCGACAGACTAAACCCTTCGAGATCCTTTGTCTTCCCCGCGGCGATATTCACTCCACAGAGAAACTGTCGCCGCGCTGCCAGCTCCGGATTTGCAGGATCATGGAATTGATATTCCCAGAAAACAATTTCGACCAGCTTCGTGGTCGTGTTCTGCACCTTGATGTGATACGCATAACCATCCATTGGTTTGGGTTTGGGTGCGCGAGACTCGGCGACGCTCTTTTCGAGTGCCGCACTACGACCATCAATCGTATCTTGATTCGGATCTCGCGCCCCGGCCGGATCATTGATGCGGGCGTTGCGCGCAAAGATTCGGTTCTGCGGAATCATGGCCCGCTGCGGAGAATTTCCTTCAGCTTCAGGCACTTCGATCGTGCGTCGAGCTCGCGACCATTTGAAGCCTGTGACTGTCAGTGGTGAATTGGTCAGGACAGGAGTCTGCACGGATGTAAGAAGACTCAGGAGAAGCGATAGAAGCAAAAAGGTCTTCATAGTGCCTCCGCCACATGCTTGGTCCAGGCAACAAGCTGTTTTTCAGTTCGCAGTTGAGGAGAGGGGGCGCGACCATCCCCGACGCGCGCAGTATGCGCCACTTAGCTCGCTGATTCAACTGTTTATCCACAGATTGCGCAGATTCATTAGAAAACAATCTGTGTAATCTGTGGACAAGAATGTAAAAAACTTAACTCTTGACTTTCGCCACTTGAAGATCGTTTTATACGCACTGTTCTGCAACACCTCGCGTACCTAAGGCCGCTCTCTGTTTCCAAGGTTGAGAGTCCCTTAATCCACACTTTTGATGATCGGCATCCTGGCCGATAAGGAAGGCTTTTCAATGAAAAATCTTAAGCATTTACCCTCCGTGCTAAGTGTCGCCTTTGTGCTTGCATGCTTCAACATTTTGGTCCTGGCCCAATCAAGTGATCAGTTTGCAAGTGTCAGCAGTCTTGGCTCGAGCGTTAGATTCGACGTCAGCGCGCCGCATGCGGCCGTGACTCTGACCGTTATTGGACCAGACGGCATTGCATTCTCGAAAGAATTCAAAAACGGAAATTCTGCGGAATTTAAGCTGAATGATGCCAAAGGCGAAAGACTGCCGGATGGAATTTACACCTATGAACTGCGGGTCGCTCCCAACATTTCCGCAGAAATCAAGGCAGCGTTAAAAGCTGCTCGCGAAAAAGGCAACGAGTCTGAAGTGACGCGCGATCTGCGCAAAAAGGGCTCACTGCCACAGTCGCTCGTTCAATCTGGCAACTTCACGATCTCGGGCGGTTCGGTCATTCTTGCAGGCGCTAGCGAAGAAGGCCCGAAGCAAGCTCGGGCGACGATCGAAGCACCAGCTACTCAGGCTGTCTCCACAGGCCGTACCAATTTCAAAGTTCAGCGACACCACCCGCGCTTTATGGTCTTTGATTTTGTCATCGCTGACGATCTCATCGTTCAGGGCAGCACTTGCACCGGTCTCGACTGTGTGAACGGTGAAAACTTCGGCTTCGATACGCTCCGATTGAAGGAAAACAACACCCGCATGCAGTTTGACGACACCAGCACCTCCGCTGGATTTGCAACCAACAACTGGCAGATCAGAGCCAACAGCTCAGCCAGTGGCGGCGCCAGTTTCCTCGCGTTCGTCGATCAAGGCGCAACCGGAAATTCTGAAACCGGAACGATCGTGTTTGAGGTCGATGCGGGTGCAGCGGCAAATTCACTTAAAGTGGCCAGCAACAGCAACGTGGGTATTGGAACGGCGACTCCTGTGTTGGACATCCACGTCAACACTACCGACACCCCGGCAATGCGACTTGAACAAAACAACAGCGGTGGTTTCACTGCACAGACCTGGGACGTCGCCGGCAACGAAGCGAATTTCTTCGTACGCGACGTGACCAGTGGATCACGTTTACCTTTCCGCATCCGCCCAGGCGCACCAACCAGTTCGATCGATATCGCGGCTGATGGTGACGTCGGTGTAGGGAATGCGAGTCCAGCAACCAGGATGGACATCCGTTCCGCCGATGCAGCCACTGCCAGCGTCGCGAATGTCGCCAACTCTGACGGCACACGATTCCTCAGTTTCTTCAGTGGCAGAAGCGACAACAACGGCGCCGCCTTGATTTGGGACTCAAACCAGGCGCTGCGCTTCGGCAACGGAGACATCGCCGGAGCAGTGTCATTTACCGAATGGGCCCGATTTACTAATGCCGGGCGACTCGGAATCGGCACAGCCTCTCCTGACTCGCCGCTGACTGTTAACGGAAACGCCAGCAAGCCCGGCGGCGGATCGTGGAATTCGTTTTCAGACATCCGCTTGAAGAACGTCAGAGGCAAATTCAATACGGGCCTGAACGCGGTTATGCAGTTACAACCGCTCCGCTACGAATATCGTCCCAACAACTCGCTGGGTCTTCCTTCTCGTGACGAACACATCGGATTTTCGGCTCAGGAAGTTCAAAAAGTAATTCCGCAAGCCGTTACTCAGAGCGAGAGTGGTTTCCTGATGGTCAACAACGATCCCATCATCTGGACCATGCTCAATGCCATCAAAGAGCAGCAGAAGGAGATCGTCGAGCTGAAGAAACAGATTCGCCAGCTACGTGCAACACGAAGCCGGCGACGGTAGCTTTAACGCTGCGGATGAACGCAGATCAGTATTTCTCTGCGTTCATCCGCGGCTATAGTTTTAACCGGTAGTCAACGACGTTCTGGCAAGGCTTGAATTCAATGTCAGTTTTCCCTGCTTCGGCTTCACGGCGAAGACTGGTGCGTAACTCTGTTGCATCTGGTTCTCGCAACTTCGTGAGCCCTCCTTCAAGCGCAGGGCGCGATAACAACCAGTAACGTCCGGGCATGAGATTACTCAGTTGGATCTTTCCGTCGGGATTAACTTCCGTCCCATAAAACCGCAACACCTCATCGCTGCTCTCTTTCTCCGCAGGCACGAGATAGACAAACAATTTCTCGGGCACTCTTTCCCCTTCGGCTAACGCAACCTGACCATTGAGAGACGCTGCACCCTCAGCGAGAGTTATCTTCAATCCCGAGATCCGTTCACTAGTCTTAACCGTGGTCCAAATGCGCGCTGCGTCCACCACCTTCTTTGTTGTCGACGACGTGAGCGTGATTGATTTCAGATACCACGACTTCGCCGGAAATCGCGTTACGAAGTAGTAATCACTGGGCGCAAGGTTTTGCAGTTTGAAATTTCCCTGCGCATCTGCACTGGCCGGTGTTCCCATCCCCCAAAGAAAATTCGGCAGTGCTTTCGCCGCTTCGTCCTGTCTGTGCCATGCAGAGACGAGCGTTTCAGAGACTATGGGCGCTTCCCTCGTACCACACTCTTTTGTTTTCAACTCTTCAAGTACCACCTGCCCGCTAATAGATGCCAACGGTTTCAGTGCCAGCTCGATGCCAGTGACGTCGGCGCCTCTGACGCTGATTCGTTGCGGAGGTGAAACGGACCACTCGCCACTGTTTTGAATCGTTCGAGCGATAATCGTGTAGTCAGCGTCCTCCACGCCGTAAATAATAAATCCGTCGCCTTGCGGGAAACCGACTGCGTGCAACTGCGAACCGCCCTCACCGGAACTCAAACTAACAAGAACCCCGATCAGACCCGTCGGTGCATTGCTCACGGTACCGCTTACAGTCCGTCCGGGTTCGCCACGGTAGCGAATATCAACGTTCGGAGTCTCGTCCCCCAGGCGCACAGTGATCACTGCTGCCGTATCGCGAGTTGAGGCTGGTGAATACGTTGGGATATCAACGTCGTATGGATCATCGGAGGAAAAGCCACCGCCGCCGCCCGCCGACACAACATACTTGCCACTCGCCAAGCCATAAATTCGATAGACTCCGCGATCGTCAGTCTGGCGTTCCTGGACGGTTTCGCCCGCCGGAACCGAGGTGACCCGAACTCGCACACCGACCACTGGCTCGCCGGTCCGTGTTGTGACAGTGCCTGTAATCACGCCGCCTTTCACCATCACCAGTTTCACAGAGTCACCGACGTGATAGTTGTTTGGTGCGCCGTCCTCACGCCGAAGACTGTAGACAGTGTGTCTGGCGAAGATCTGATAGCTCTGCGGTTCGAGGCCACTCACCTCAAAGTTTCCTTCACTATCGCTAACAGCCATTTGCACGTTTCTCATCGAACTGAACGCGCGTACATAGACTACGACGTTCTGAAGCGGCTGGCCGTTTTCGTTTACGACTGTGCCGGTGATGGCTCCCGGTTTTGTTCCCCGCAGGTTCGAAGACTGGCCTTGCGCAACCGCGGAGGTAGCGGTGATAAGCAGCATCGCAAAGATGAGGAGGTTATTCATAAATGTCGGAACTTCTTTGGACTGCGGCGGCCTGGCGCCGCTTTGTTATCGATCGGATCGCACCGAGACAAAAGCGGCGCCAGGTCGCCGCACTCCAAAATCAGGGATTGAGTTTGATCGTCACTGTCACTTCACTCACCGAGTTGTCAGCAACCGTGACCTGCTGTTTGAAAATTCGATTACTGTCGTTGCGGCCGTTTTCAAAGACTGCAATATTGATCTCATAGTTTCCTGCGGACAGTCCTTCGATCAAAAACCTTCCCCGAGCATCTATCTGCGGACTCCCATTCCTATTCATCACTCGACGACTGTTGTCCAGCGGTACCAACCAAATCGAGAAGCGTGCATTCGCGGGTAGCTCACCACCTTCCACCTTCACCTGACCCCGGATTGTGGCTGTCAGCATTTTGGCGATCAGCCGGACGCCCGTGATCTGCTCGCCGTCTTTTATGCTCACTCCGGTCGGTTGTAGTACCCCATCGCGTTCGACTCGCTCCAGCGAGATCGGATTATTTCCGCTGAAACCAAACGAACTCAGTGCGAGGAAAAAGACACCCGGTGAGAATCCCTTAATCGTGAAACTTCCATCCGGCCCAACCGCTGCAGCATAACTTCCAAAAATTTGTCCCGGCCGCGGCTCAGACATCGCAGTAACGTAAAGCTTTCCAAATTTGGTGAGCGCAGCCGGATCATCTGTTCCTTCCATAACCACTACGCCCGACACACTGGCTGCTTTTACAGTCTTGAGCACCAAACCCGTCACATCATGATCGACAACCTCAAACGAAACCGGCTCGGACCGCACTTCGGAGTTTTGTTCCGGCATGATGAAGACGGAATACGTGCCCGGCATTACACCCTCAAACTTGAACTCTCCCTTCGCATTCGAAGTAGCACCACCACTCGTGGAGTGGCCTCCGTTCTCGCCGGTACCTTGATAGATACCGTACCCGATGTTAGGCACTGGCTTGCCTGTTTCGCCGTCGACGATTTTCCCCGTGACCTTGAACGAAGTAAGCGGCCGGCCCAACGTGATGTCGATATCACGAGCTTCACCTCCTTCGGTCACTTCAACGGCAGTTGCTTTTTCTTTATCAGTAACTGATGGATAGTACGTTTGCCGGTAAAGGCGTGTGGTTCCGGGCAGCCGATTCTCGCCCTGACCGGCGGATACTCTGAACTTTCCCGCGGGCAGTCCGAAAGCTCTATATACGCCTCGATCGTCCGTCATGGTGCCGTTGTAGTACGGTATTTGCGAATACGGCCCCTCGACCGCCTCAATAATGATCTCTTCCTCAACCAGCGGCTTGCCTTCAGCGTCGGTGATTTTCCCGGTGATGACGCCTCCTTGAATCATAGAAAAGTCGACGTCTGCAACGTTGTCACCTTCTGCAATCACCACTGACTTTTGCGCTAACTCATCGTTGCGGACCAGACCAGGTGCGAGTGGCGCTACGTTATAGGTACCAGGAAACAGGTTCGTGATTCGATAATTTCCGTGTTGATCGGTAGTGGACCGGTAACGAGATCTCCCTGGACCTCCCGACTCAAAAGATCTGGCCGCCACCACGATGCCGGCAAGAGGTTTAGTCCTGAGCATGACCTTTCCACTGATTGTTGCAGTTTTTACGGGGGCGACTTGCGACTGCGAACATACTGCGGCAGCGAAAATGAAAAGGAAACAGGCGATTGCCTGCCGGGCTGAGGAAACCATAGTTGATCCTAAACTGCAGTATCGGGTTTGAGGTAGCGAGCAACCAGTCGTGCCAATTCGGACATGTCGATCGGCTTCGCCATGTACTCGTCACAACCTTCAGCAAAAGCTTTCACACGCGTGTAGGACATTGGATAAGCCGTGACAGCAACTATCGGTACATGCTGCTTCTCGGTTTGCTGTCGAATTCGTTGCGTAGCGACGATGCCATCGAGGATCGGTAGATCAAGATCCATCAGAATGAGATCTAAATGTTCACGGCCTGCAATATCGACGGCTTCCTGACCGTTGGATGCTTCCAACACACTGTAGCCAAGTCCTTCGAGCCCCGTTTTTAGCAGGATGCGCGTGTCGTCGTAATCTTCGACCACCATGATTGTGCGTGTGGATAAATCGTTCGCCATTTCTGCAATTCTACGATCTTTATCCACAGATTACACAGATTGTTTAGAATATGCTTATGAAAGTGTCTGGTGTGATTGCATTGGGAGTCATCGTGCTGGCCTGTTTGGCGTGTAATTCAAAGCCCGGCGCCAACAGCACGCCGGCAAGTCCGAACGCGGGTCCTTCATCTTCGAGTGACTTTAAGTCTTTATTCTTTGCCGACCAGTCACTCCAACAAGTCTCAGAAATGGCAAAGCCCGGTGTTCCAGCCGGCCAGCCTGATCCGTGGTCGTTGTTCGCCTCGGCTCTGGCCGCGTCTCGCGATGGTAACGCCGCCCAGGCGAAGACGGACTTGAAAAAGATACTGGACATACCCGATGGTGAATCTCGTGTGCAACTCTGGGCCTGGAAAGCTTTGCGTGATCTGGGAGAAAAGCCTCCAGCCGATATTGCCGATGAGCTCCAGGGCGTCGTTTGTGAGCTGCATAATGACGCTGGAGTTGGGACAATTGCGGCGTATGTTGATGGTCGTGCACGGTGGCAGGGCGGACCAGACAAGAAAATCGTTTGGGATGCGGCCAATACTGATGCCGGGATTGATCGTCTCATCTATGAGTTGTTGAAAGCATCTCAGCCATTGATAACGAGAGCTTCTCTCTCAGAGGTTCACAAGACACCCGAACCCGCAGCCGAGTACTTTCGAGTAAGCCTCCTGACTTTCGGCGGGATCCGCACTGTCGAAGTCTTCGGCCCCGACATCGTCGAGGATCATCCGCTGGCGCCGGCACTTGTCAGCAGTGGAAAACTCGTCGACGCGTTGGCGAAAAGGACCACAAAGTAACCCGGTTTTACGGGGAACTTTTATGCGATGATGCGTGTCAAATGAGAACTGAATAATGAAGTGTATATTCGTCAAACTCGGCGTGGCACTCGTTACCTTCACTCTCGGCGTATCACTCACAACAATTTACTCGCTCTACTACTTGCCGGACGCGGTCCTGCCGGACGTAGCAAAAATCGAGGCGCACTATTCCTGCTTTCCGGGTTTGTCCTTGAGAGCTGTGAAGGCAACGACTCAAACAGAATACGATTTGTACTCGAGCTACCTGAAAGTCATGAACGAGGTCCCGCTTGCCTCACTCGTAGACGAGGACGAAAGCTACCGTTTTCTTTGGCTCCGAACTTTTCATCGCCCGGTGATGGTCCACGTGTGGCGCGCAGGCGATCGCTATTTCACAGTTGTGAAACGGTTGAAAGGACGAGGCGGCTATGCGCCGGGCACATTTGACTTGTACTGGGCTCGTTCACTCTCCGAGGACGACTGGGATGCCTTCACGATGCAACTCGAGGATTCACAGTATTGGCAAATGCCAACCAGAGACAATCGGATCAGGCCGCAAGATGGGGCTCAGTGGATAATGGAAGGCTATCGTGAAGGGCGTTATCACATCGTCGACCGTCAATCTCCCGACGACGGCGCGTACCGGGATGCATGTTTGTACCTACTAAGACAGTCAGGCCTGCTTGCAGAAATTCCCGCCAACGAAGTTTATTGACGCGTGTCTAAAAATTTTTTCCGCCTGCACCTCTCATTACTTGTCATTCAACTAATTTAGAATTAGTCTAAGATAAATGAATTTGGAAAACTTGGGACTTACGAAACAGCGCCGAGCTGTCCTTCGGGTGATCCGCGAATCAGACGAACATCTGACTGCGAGCGAGGTCTATGAGCATGCGCGACTGCTCTTGCCGGGTATCGCATTCGCAACCGTATACAACTCGCTCCGCTACTTGAAGAACGAAGGACTGATAGGCGAAGTCCGCTTCGGCGCAGATTGTACCCGCTACGACCGCACGCTGAAGCGGCACGATCATGCACTCTGTAACGGCTGTGGAAAGCTCGTCGATCTTGAACTCTCGATCCCCGACGGACTAATTAAAGAAGCCGCAAAACGTTCGAAATTTGAACCCGGATCGATCGAGGTCACGCTGCGCGGTCTCTGTCCTGAGTGCAGGATCTAAACGAACGTCAACACTTTTGGAACTAACCGGGAAGACGAATCACCTGATTAGTTCGCCAACATAATCAGATGGAAGGAAAGTGAAAGATGGAAAGCAACGGAAACAACAATAAGGATTCAAACGGATGTCCTTTCACCGGAGCGTCGAAGGTCCGTATATCGAACCGGCACTGGTGGCCTAATTCACTTGATTTAAGCAGCCTTCGCGCAAACTCTTCGCTGTCCGATCCGATGGGCAAAGATTTTAGTTATGCGGAAGAGTTTAAAAAGCTCGACCTGGATGCCGTGATAAAAGATCTGCACGCGTTGATGACCGATTCCCAGGATTGGTGGCCGGCCGACTTTGGTCATTACGGCGGCCTATTCATTCGCCTGGCCTGGCACAGCGCGGGCACCTACCGTGTTTCTGATGGACGCGGCGGTGCCGGTGGCGGCCAGCAGCGTTTCGCGCCTCTCAACAGTTGGCCCGACAACGCTAACCTCGACAAGGCGCGCCGCCTCTTATGGCCCATCAAACAAAAATACGGCCGGCAAATCTCCTGGGCCGATCTTTTTGTTCTCGTGGGCAATGTCGCACTCGAGTCGATGGGATTCAAGACGTTTGGGTTTGGCGGCGGACGCCCGGACACGTGGGAGCCGCAAGAGCTTTTCTGGGGTCCTGAGGGTACGTGGCTCGGCGACGAACGATACAGCGGCGAACGCGAACTTCATAAATCGCTCGGCGCGGTACAAATGGGACTCATCTACGTGAATCCGGAGGGACCGAACGGCAAGCCCGATCCGGTCGCAGCCGCTCACGATATTCGCGAGACATTTAAACGCATGGCGATGGATGACGAAGAAACCGTCGCGCTGATCGCCGGCGGCCACACGTTCGGCAAGACCCATGGCGCCGGTGATCCTTCATTTATCGGACCGGAACCCGAAGGAGCTTCAATCGAGGATCAAGGCCTCGGCTGGAGTAGCAAACACGGTACCGGCTTCGGCCCCGACACGATTACCGGAGGTCCGGAAGTTATCTGGTCTCAAACACCGACGAAGTGGAGTAACAACTATTTCGAAAACCTCTTCAAGTTTGAATGGGAATTGGAGAAGAGTCCGGCTGGCGCGCAACAATGGCGCGCGAAAGACGCCGAGGCGACCGTTCCAGATCCTCACGATCCTTCAACCAGGCGTGTGCCAAAGATGCTGACCACGGATCTTTCCATGAAAGCTGACCCCGCTTACGAAAAGATCTCGCGACGCTTTTTAGAACACCCGGATGAGTTTGCAGATGCGTTTGCGCGCGCGTGGTTCAAGCTCACACACCGCGACATGGGTCCGAT
>Ga0111538_10005012_pt1 | contig 18184 bp, 11 predicted proteins | sample SoiMethybrSBSTD1_FD_79669 | JGI IMG/M metagenome (GOLD analysis project Ga0111538, IMG submission 79669) | Bulk soil microbial communities from a Populus tree surrounding site in Tennessee, USA - Soil MetaG P. TD hybrid SBSTD1 (version 2)... | ecosystem: Environmental > Terrestrial > Soil >...
AGACCGGCGCCGGTGATCGCCGCTGTTGCTGCCGCCTGCGTCTGGCCGACAACGTTCGGCGTCGCCACCTGCGGCAAGCCGGACGAGACAACGAGCGATACCGCGCTGTTGATCGCGACCTGCGTGCCTCCGACCGGGTTCTGACTGATCACCGATCCCGCCGGCACCGTGGTGCTCGTTGCGGTCGTTACGGTTCCGAGCCGGAGACCGGCGCTCGTGATGGCGGCGGTTGCCGCGGCCTGCGTCTGGCCGACGACGTTCGGCGTCGCCACCTGCGGCGGCCCGTTCGAGACGACAAACGACACCGCGCTGCCGCTCGCGACCTGCGTGCCCGCCGTCGGGTTCTGACTGATCACCGATCCGGCCGGCACCGTGGTGCTCGATGCGGTCGTCACGGTTCCAAGCGTGAGGCCCGCGCCCGCGATCGCCGCCGTTGCCGCCGCCTGCGTCTGGCCGACGACGTTCGGCGTCGCCACCTGCGTCTGCGTCGAGGTGAGGATCTCGACCGCCGCGAAGTTCCATTGATCGCCCGTCGGCGCCGTGTCGTTGATGGTGACGAGCGTGCCGCTGTTCACGACCGCGCCGGTGCGCGTCTGCACCCAGAACGTGTCGCCCACGGCCGTGTCGATCCACTGGTGGACCATCGTCTGAGTGGCACCGAGCGTGCGCCCGATCGCAGCGTTCCAGTCGTTGCCGACGCCGTAGACGAGGGAACCGGCGCGCGTGGTGGTCAGCGAAACGGTTGGCGCGCCGGACGGTGCGCCCGCCGAGGCCGCAGCGCCTGTGCCGCCGGCGCCCCTGAAGGCCACGACCGTCAGCGACTGATCGAAGCCGCCGGTCAACAGCTGTGCGGTGACCGTTGCATTGACGAGTGCGGTGGCAGCTGTCGCGGTCCAGATTTCCGAGGTACCCAGCTGGGTGTTGGCGCGCTGCTTCAGCGTCCAGGTCAGGCCGGCGCCAGTAATCGTCAGCCTCTGCCCGCCCGACGTCGGACCATCCGCCGACCCGAACGCGACGAGCAGTTCACCGGCGGCCGCAGTGTTGAACGGCGGCGTCACGACGGTGCCCTTGCCGTCGACGAAGACGGTCGTGTCGACCGTCAATGCTGCGCTCGGACCCGAGGACACCACGAGCGCCACGGCGGTGCCGGGCGCGACCTGCGCACCGCCGGCCGGGTTCTGGCTGATCACGGAGCCCGAAGGCACCGTTGCGCTGGATGAGGTCGTCACCGCGCCAACCGTGAGCCCGACGCCGGTGATTGCCGATGTCGCGGCCGCCTGCGGGCTGTTGACGACGTTGGGCACGGTGACCAGCGCCGCGCCCGACGAGACGACGAACGACACCGCGCTGCCGGCGGCAACTTGTGAACCCGCGATCGGATTCTGGCTGATCACCGATCCGGCCGGGACCGTGGTGCTCGACGCCGCCGTGACCGTCCCGAGCGTGAGACCGGCGCCGGCGATGGCCGCTGTTGCTGCCGCCTGCGGGCTGTTGACCACGTTCGGCACGGTGACCAGCGCCGCGCCCGACGACACCACCAGCGATACCACGCTGCCCGGCGCTACCTGAGTGCCGGCCGCGGGATTCTGACTGATGACGGAACCCGAAGGCACGGTCGTGCTCGCTGCCGTCGTGATCGCGCCGACCGTGAGGCTGGCGTTGGCGATCGCGGAAGTTGCCGCAGCCTGCGTCGTGTTGACGACATTGGGCACCGCGACCAGCGCCGGCGCCGCGCCCACCGGGAAGTTCACCCATGACGCGATCGACGGCACACCGCTGCTGTTGACGATGAACAGCATGTAGTAGCCCGGAGGCGCCAGGTTCGCGTTCGCCGGCGCGGCGACGTTCAGGCCGCTCGGCGTCACGGTGAACGCAAGGTTCAGGAAGCGCTGGTTGTGGTTGAAGGCATGCGTGACCGAGCCCGGCGCGATCAGCGCCACCGAGGCGATGTTCGCCCCATCCGGCGTCGCGACGGTGAAGTTCGTGCCGTACGACAACGTCGACGGCGTGCTCGCGATCGTCGGGCGCGGCCCCTTGAAGAGGTAGGGCGGCGAGAAGATCTCGGTGCTGACCTGATCGGCGACGCCCGAGTCGGCGCCGCCGCCGCCGACCAGCACGCGGCCATCCGCGAGCAGCTGCGCGGTCGAATGGTACAGGCGCGGCCGCGCCGCGCTGGCGAGCGTCGTCCACGTGCCCTTGCTCGGCGACCAGACCTCGGCGGCGAGCACGCCGTTCGCGGTGTTGAAGGCCGATCGATCGGTGCCGCCTCCGGTCGCCAGCACGGTGCCGTCGGGCAGCGTCGTCAGGTTGAGGAACGATCGCGGGAAGGCCATCGAACCGGTCGGCTTCCACAACGGCGCCGCTTCGCTCATGTCGAGCGTGAACGCCGTCGAGACCGACAGGCCCGGGTCGCCGCTGTCAGCAGACGACCCGGCCTTCATGAACTTGCCGGGGCCGTACATCACCGCCGCGCCGCCTTCGAGCGAGCGGCTGTCGATGACGGTCCAGGTCAGGGTGTCGAGATCGAGCGCCTGCGTCCGCGTCGGCACCTCGGAGTTGCCGACCGAGATCACGCGGCCGTCCGGGAGCACGAAGAGGAACGGATACATCGGGATCGCGCGCGTCGCCGCCGTCAGCGATGTCCAGGTATCGGTCGCCGGATCGTAGAGCTCGGGAACGTTGACGATGTCGGTGAGTGAATTGCGCGCGCCGGAGACGACGATCACCTTGCCGTCGGGCAGCGAGGTCGCGGTCGGATACCAGCGCTTGAACGCCATCGGCCTGGCGCGGATCCACGCCTGGATGTTCGGCTCGAAGATGTCCGCCTCGTTGAGGCCGAGGCCGGCGCCCGAACGATCCCAGCCGCCGAGCACCAGCAGGCGGCCGTCAGCCAGAAACGTGTGGCCCGAACAGAGCAGATCGACCCACGGATCGGGAACGGCGGTGAACAACCCGCTGGCAGGATCCCAGATGGTCGCCTGGGCGCCTGTCTCCCAGGTCAGCACCTTGCCCGAGTTCAGGAGATGCGAGTGGACGGCAATGGCCGGCCAGGTTCTGACGCCGGACCACTGGCCAACGAGCGCCGGGTCGGTCTGGGTCGCAACCGGCAGTGGACGGGTGACCAGGGCCGCGGCGACCATGGCCAGAGCAAGCGCGACACGTTTCATGCACGACTCCGAAACGAAGCGACGAACGCCAGATAATTGCAGCCGTGCAGCAAACGGCTGCCGTGTCGCCGCGTACACGCACGCGGAGAGACGGGCGCCATCGCCGCGCCGGTGACATCAAGGTTGTGAATCGAGTGGCCGCGTTCTGGTCTCATGGCTCTCAGCCGCTGGGGTCGACCTCGGTCGACTCCGGGGGCGGAGAGAGCCCGCACCAGGCACGACGGGTCATGAAGACTTTTTCGTTGTATTCAGATCGTCGTCCGCTCAGTCCTGTCCGCCAGGACGCGCCCGGCGTTCTGCAAGGGGTCCGCCACCGTTGATGTCGTGGACGAGGGCGGGATTCGCGCGGAAAAACCGCGGCAAATCCGGCCGGCGCTGCCGACGGGAAGAGAGGCCGGTCTGTGAAAAGCAGACTAAAGGAGCGGCAAGCAGGCGACTTTTATTCGTGAAAATCGCGAGGCCGGAGCGGACGCGTGAGGCCGCGGCGCGCTGGCGCGCGCTCAAATCGATTGCGGCCTGCCCTGAGCGAGCCGCGTCGTCAGCAGGGCGAGTCGAAGGGTTGCGGCCGCACTTCGGTGCGCCACTTCCACAGTTGAAACAGCGGCGGGTAGATCAGCAGCTCCAGGAGAAACGAGGTGATGATGCCGCCGACCAGCGGCGCGGCGATGCGCTTCATCACGTCGGAGCCGGCGCCGGTCGACAACATGATCGGCACCAGCCCCAGCGCCATCGTCGCCATGGTCATGAACTTCGGCCGCAGGCGGCGGACCGCGCCCTCCATCACCGCCTCGCGCAGGTCGGCGAGGCTGCGGAGCCGCCCTTCGCGCTTCGCTTCCGCGTAGGCGAGATCGAGATAGAGCAGCATGAAGACGCCGGTCTCGGCATCGACGCCGAGCAGCGCGATCAAGCCGACCCAGACGCCGACGCTCAGGTTGTAGCCGGCGAGATAAAGAAACCAGAACGCGCCAATCGCCGAGAACGGCACCGCCAGCAGCACCAGCGCGGTGGCGGCGATCGATCGCGTGTTGAGGAACAGCAGCACGACGATCACCGCCAGCGTCAGCGGCACGACGATGAAGAGGCGATCGCGCGCGCGCATCATCTCTTCGTATTGACCGCTCCACGCGACCGCGCCGCCGGGCGGCAGCTGCAGCCGCTCGGCCAGCACCTGCCGCGCCTCCTCGACATAGCCGCGCACGTCGCGATCGGCCAGATCGACGTAGACGTAGCCGGTCAGGAGCCCGTCCTCGTTGCGGATCATCGACGGCCCGGTGGTGGTGGAGATATTCGCCAGCTGCGCCAGCGGCACCTGGCGCCTGCCGCCGGATGCGGGCACCGGCAGCCGCGACAGATCGCCGATGTTGCTGCGGAAATCGGGCAGGTAGCGAACGTTCACCGGATAGCGCTCGCGCCCTTCGATCGTGGTGGTGACGTTCTCGCCGCCAATCGCGTTCTGCACGATCGCCTGCGCCTCGTCGATGCTGAGGCCGTAGCGCGCGAGCTCTTCGCGCTTCCAGTCGACGTCGAGGAAGTAGCCGCCGGTGCTGCGTTCGGCGAAGACGCTGCGCGTGCCGCGCACCGACGGCAGGATCGACTCCACCCGCGCGCCGATCGCGTCAATCGCCGCCAGGTCGGGTCCCGTGATCTTGAGGCCGATGGGCGTGCGCATGCCCGAGGTGAGCATCGACGTCCGCGCTTTGATCGGCATCGTCCACGCGTTGGCGACGCCGGGCACCTGCAGCGCCGCGTCGAGCCGGCGTATCAGCTCGTCCTGCGAGATGTGATCGGGTGTGATGCGCCGGAACAGCGCCGCCGCCCAGCCTGGCGCCCACGACGAATACCAGGTCTCGACCCTCCGCCACTGTTCCACGGGCTTCAGCGTGATCACCGTCTCGAGCATCGACAGCGGCGCCGGGTCGGTCGGCGTTTCGGCGCGGCCGGTCTTGCCGAGGACGCGATCGACCTCGGGAAACTGCTTGATGATGCGGTCGGTCGACTGCAGCAGCTTCTGCGCGTTCGAGATCGAGATGCCGGGCATCGTCGACGGCATGTACAGCAAGGTGCCTTCGTCGAGCGGCGGCATGAACTCGGAGCCGAGGCGGTTGTAGATCGGGATCGTCAGCGCCAGCGCCAGGCAGGCGGCGCCGATGGCGAGACCCGGGTTGTGGAGCGCCCACATGCATGCGGGCCGATACACCCGCACCAGCCCGCGGCTGATCGGATGGCCTTCCTCGGCGCGGATGCGTCCGACCGCCACCGTGTTCGCAACCCGGCTCAGCCAGGCAGGCTCGAACTGAAAACGGCGGCGGCGCGTGAACAGCAGGCGCAGCGCCGGGTCGAGCGTGATCGCGAGGATGGCGGCGACGACCATGCACAACGACTTGGTATATGCGAGCGGCCGGAACAGCCGCCCCTCCTGCGCCTCGAGCGTCAGCACCGGCAGAAACGACACCGCGATCACGAGCAGCGCGAAGAAGCTCGGCGCGGCCACCTCCTTGATCGCTCCGAGGACGACGCCGCCGTAATCGCCGCCGCCGCCGCGGTGCTGCCAGCGTTCGAGCTTCTTGTGCGTCTGCTCGACGACGACGATCGACGCGTCGACCAGCGCCCCGACGGCAATCGCAATCCCGCCGAGCGACATGATGTTCGCGGTCAACCCCAGCATGCGGAACGGGATGAAGGCGATCAGCACGGCAATCGGGATCGTGACGACCGGGATGAGCGCGCTGGGGACGTGCCACAGGAACAGCATGATCACCAGGGCGACCGTCAGCATGATCTCGACGAGCGTCCAGCGGATGGTGCGGATCGAGCGGGCGATGAGATCGGCGCGGTCGTAGATCGGCTCCACTTTCACGCCGGCGGGCAGGCCGCCCTCGATCGCGCGCAGCCTGGCCTTCACCGCGCCGATCACCTCGAACGCGTTCGCGCCCTGCCGCATGATGACGATGCCGGAGACGGCCTCGCCGGTGCCGTCGAGATCGGCGGCGCCGCGGCGGAAGTCGGGCCCGATCGCCACCTGGGCGACATCCCTGACGCGGATCGGCGTCCCCTGTTCGGCCGGCGACAGCACGACGTTCTCGAGATCGGCGCGCGATCGAAGATAGCCGCGGCCGCGCACCATGTACTCGGTGCCGCCAAACTCGATCACCCGGCCGCCGGCTTCGCTGTTGGCGCTGCGCACCGCGTTGACCACCTGGCTGACGCTGAGCCCGTAGGCGCGCAGGCGGTTGGGGTCGACGTTCACCTGATACTGCCGCACGTAGCCGCCGATCGAGGCGACGTCGGCGACGCCGGCCACCGTTTTCAGGTGATACCGCAAGTACCAGTCCTGCGCCGAGCGCAGCTCGGCGAGGCTGTGCGAGCCGGAGTGATCGACCAGCACGTACTGCATCACCCAACCGAGGCCGGTCGCATCGGGCCCGAGCTCGGTGGTGACGCCAGGGGGAAGGCGCGAGATGACCGGCGAGAGGTACTCGAGCGTCCGCGAGCGGGCCCAATAGAGGTCGGTGCCCTCGTCGAAGATCACATAGACGAACGCGTAGCCGAAATCCGAGATGCCGCGCACCGCCCTGACCCGCGGTGCGCCGACGAGCGAGGTGACGATCGGCGAGGTGACCTGGGCCTCGACCACGTCCGGGCTGCGATCCCAGCGCGCGTAGACGATCACTTGTGTGTCGCCGAGATCGGGGATGGCGTCGACCGGCACGCGGCGCAGCGAAAACCACCCGGCGAGCGCGGCCGCCAGCGCAGCGAGGATGACCGCGCCCCGATGCGCCGCGGACCACTCGATGACGCGGTCGATCATGGCCGGGGCGACGTGCCGGCGGATTGGCGCATGCGGCTTTCGGAATCGAGCAGGAACGTGCCCGCGACCACCACGCGATCGCCGTCGCTCAGCCCCTTGACGATCTCGACGCGATCGCCGAAGCGCCAGCCGGTCTGCACCTCGCGCGGCTCGAACGCGCCGTCGGCGCGCTCGACGAACACGCGCTTCTTCAGGCCGGCGTCGAGCACGGCATCAACCGGGACCGCAATCGCCGGCGGCAGCGCGATGGGCAGGTAGACGTCGACGAACATGTCGGGGCGAAGCGCGAAGCCGGGGTTGTCGGCCTCGAGCCGGACCTTGGCCGCCTGGTTGAGCGGATCGAACTGCGGCGCCACCGCGCGGCTGACGGTGGCGCGGATGGTCGTGGCGCGGCCCGGCGTCGATACCTCGGCGGTCATCCCGGCGCGCACTTGCTGCGAATCGGCACCAGGCACGTCGGCGAGAATCCAGACGCGCCGCAGGTCGGCGATCTGAAACAGTTCCTGTCCGCTCGCGATCTTCTCCCCCGCCGTCAGGTTGCGCGCGATGACGAAGCCGGCGGCGGGGGCGACGATGCGAATGGTCGGCGGCACCACGCGCGTGCGGCGGATCTCGTCGATCTGCGTGCGCGACATGCCGATGGCAAGCAGCCGCTCGGCCGCGTACTCGAGGCCGGAATCGGGCGGGCTCGGCGTGTCCGCTGGGCGCAGCGTGCCGTTGGCGGCGGCATCGACCGCGACGAGATACGACTGGATCGCGGTGCGCGCCTCGGGCGCGGAAAACGTCGCCAGCCACTGATCCTTGGCCACCTGGCTGCCGGTGGTCACGTCCGAGATCTCGCGGACGTAGCCCTCGATGCCGACGTTGACGCGATAGAGGCGCGTTTCCTCGGGCGCAACGCGGCCGTACAAGCGGAGCCGCTCCGTGGCGGCGGCCTTTTTCACCGTCTCGACCCGAACCCCGACCAGCTCGCGGCGGGCGGCGTCGATCCGCACCGCCTCGTCGCCGGCAGCGCGCGACTGCGCCGCGGCCTGCGGGCTGCCCTCGTAGACCGGTTCGAGCTTCATCCCGCAGTCCGGCGCGATGCCGGGCTTGTCCGACTTGTAGGACGGATGCATCGGGTCGACGTAATACAGCACCTTGCGGGTGTTGAGGTTCGACGCGTCGACCCCGTCGCGGCGTCCGGACCACGACGCAGCCGCCATCAACACGGCAAACGCAGCGACGAGCAGCGCGCTGTACAACGTGATCCGTTTCATTGGCTCGACGTTGAAACGATACCTCCTGGCGCGCTCCTGCGCCACACGGGACGCCGGGAACGTCGCTTTCAGGTCAGCTCGGCGTGCAGTCGTGTAAAAGGTCCCCGGGTTCCGGATCCGGCGGCCGAGCCGGCGCGTAACTCCTTGATGCCGCCGTCTTGTTCGGATCATGACCGTTGCGCGTTATAGGGTGTTGAGGGCAGGTCGATGACCAACAGCGATCCACGGTCCGGGTGGAAGCGGCTCGAGGAAACGCTGCTGGCGATCAAGCCGGGCGAGACCGTCACTGTCGAGACGCTCGCCGCCGAGTGCGGCCTCGCGCTCGACACGGTGGAGCAGCTGCTGGCGGCCGAGATCACCTCCGAGTTGTTCGAGCGCCGCGAGGACGGCTGCGTCGCGCGCCGCGGCATCGTCGAGACGACGACGTTCTCTGATTCGGATCGGCGGGCGATCATCGTCAACGGCCGCGACGCCGGCGCGAATGCCGCGGCGAGCAAGCCGCCGCTGAAGAGTTGAGCGGGTGGTGGGCTACGACTCGAGCGTCATCGAGACGCGCGCGACCTCGGAATCGTCGGCCGGGACGACGATGCGGACGACGCGACCGTCCTTGTCGGTCGCTTCGATGACCAGGGCCTTCGGCTTCGAGGGACCGCCGGGCATGAGGGCGCGAATCAGGTCGCGTCCGGTTGGACAGTCGGAGAGCTCGAGCTGCTCGCCGTTGGTGAGCGTCGCGAAGATGCGCAGGTTCTTCAAGGGAATCCCAGCCGCCGCCGCCAGATTACTTGATCCGCCGGAAGCGGATTTCCACAGCTTTTTCCACAGTTATTGCTGAGCTAAAAGGCGGCGCGTGCAGGCGTTTAACCTACCGTAGTTCAACGGTTTAGTAGTTGAGTTCCACGTCCTACAGTCCGCTGCTGTCATGTCGATTTCCACATCGCATCGGGCGTTCACCCAATACGCGTACGGGGAAGCCCGGAGCCCGGGGTCGCCGGTGCCGCGCACGGTGCCGCGCACCGTGTGCGGCACCGTGCGCGGCACGGGGATCATCGCGCGGCCGCGGTCTTGATGAACACGATGCTGCGCCCGTCGGGCGACAACGCGGGTTGCACGCAGTCGACGCCGTTGCAGGCGCTCACGTTACGCGGCGCGGCGTCGCCGGCTCGAATGAACACGTCGCTCCATTCCTGGTTGCGCGCCACGCCGCCCCGGCGCTCGGTGCGCGTGTAGACGCTCGTCCGCCCATACAGTCGTTCCTGCCCGCGGATCTGCGCCAGCATGCGCCGCTGCTCATCCGACGCCGGATCGACCGGCAACGGCGTCACCCCCCCGCTGCGCAGCGACACGACGCCGAGCGGTGAGCTGCCCTGCGGTGCATCGAGCAGCACGACGAGCTCGTCGGCGTTGGCCGAGTCGAACCCGACGAGCTTCAGCGCCCGCGGCACCTTGTGGACCGCCACGCCGGCGCCGGTCTCCTGCGGCAGCCGCACCAGCGTATCGCCCTTGAGCGCGTAGACCCGCCCGTCGGTCGAGAAGATCGGCGACGTGTAGCCGCCGTCGAGCGTCAATGCCTTCGGCGTCCCGCGATCGGCCGGCACGATCCAGATGTTGCCCGGTGCGACCGCCTCCGCCGGACCGCGAAGCTGCGACGGCGCCGCGGTCAGGCCGGCGATGCGCAGCAGCCTCTTGAGGAGCGATTCCTGGGCGGTCACCGCTGACGAAAGCGCAAGCACGGCGACCAGACGCATGGACAGCCTGCTGAACCGCATCGAGTGTCCTTCCTTCTCCTTATTATCTACGCCCGAACAGGGTGGGCAGGATGGGGTCGAAGCCGAGAATCTCGGTCGGCGTGTCGCCGCGCGCTATCGTCACGAGCGAGCGCCGTTGGTCTTTGGCTCGCACGAGAAACGTGTTGCCGTTCTTCCCCTCCCAAACCAGCCACGCCTGGTCACCGGGGGCTAGCGGCCGCTTGTCGTTGAGCGTGGCGACGCGCGCCAGCGTCTTGTCGACGATCAGCACGCCGTAGTTGATCGGCAGCAACAGCACCTGCACGGCGGCGAGAAACGCCAGCAGGCCTCGCGCGAACGCGGCGAAGCCGGCCACCAGCACGTCGCACGACGCGACCAGGATCGCAATCGGGACCGCTGACGCCGCCACCAGCGCGCTGAAATACAGCGGCATCAGGCTGCCGTCGACGAGGAGGTTGACGAGCCACGCCGGCGTCTGCGGCAGCGCCGGGGCGAGCAGCAGATCGCTGAAGACGAAGCATTGGCGCATCACCAGCTGGATCATCACCACCGAAAAGACGATGCCGACAAGCGTGAGGCGCGTCGTGTGGCGCAGCCAGAGGCGCGCATGCAGCCGCGTCGCATCTGGCATGAGTCGCTCCACGGCCCACGCCAGCAGCACCAGCGGCAGCGCGACGAGGACGACGCTCGGGACCGACGACACCAGATACACGAGAAACCGTGCGCCGGTGAAGAGATACCGCTCGTCGAAGACGGGAAAGTCGAGGTCAGTGCCGATCCCCATCGCGGTGAGGTGAAAGCGCAGGGTCAAGTAGCCGACGACATAGAGCACCAGGTTGGCGACGACCGCGTAGGTCACCCAGTTGGTGCCGAGCGACGCGAGGCGATTCCCGATCTCCTCGAGCAGCACCGTCATCTCAGCGACCCACCATCGCGAACGCGCCCCAGTAGAACGGATGGCTGAATTGCGGCGTGCTCTTCACCTTGACCAGCGCCGCGCGCGCCGCCTCCTGGATCGGACCGGTCAGCGCCGCCTGGTAGAAGGTCTGCATCCACAGCGCCGTCGCCGCCGAATCGACTTCCCAGTGCGACAGCACGAGCGTGCCGGCGCCGGCGAACAGCAGCGCGCGGACCATGCCGAGAATCTCGTTGGCGTGCGTCGCCTCGGCGCGGCCGGTCTCGCACGCCGACAGGACGACGACGCGGCTCTTGTCGAGCGGCAGGCCGAACATCTCCGCCGCCGTCAGCCGCCCATCGTCCGGCGCGCCCGGCGCCAGCGAGAGGTACGAGAGCATCGGCTCCGCGCCGTCGAACTTGCCGTGCACCGAGAGGTGGACGATGTCGGCGTCGCGCACCCACGCCTTCACGTCCGCCTCGCGCGCCAGCGCGTCGACGACGACCCTGGCCGGAGCGGGAAACAGCTTCGCGATCGCCGCGACTTCGTCGATGGCCGCGGGGATGCCCGGGTCGGCGACGGCCAGCAACTTCCCGCCCGACAACGGCGTCGGCTTCTTCAGCGACAGCAGCACGGATGCGCTGGGCGCGTAGGTGATCTGGAATCGTTCGCCGAAGAAACGGCCGTCGGCGGGATCCTGGAACACCTGGAACGGCACGTACTGCAGATCTTCGTGGGGGACGATGACGAGATGCCGGGCGCGCACCTGCGCGACGACCGGCTGGACGAGATAGAGGTACAGCTCGCGCGCGGTCGTCTCGTCGAACTTCTCGTTGGCGTCGGAAACGCTCTTCTGGAGCGACGCCACCTTGGCGTTCAGCTCGTCGCGAGGCAGGAAGACGTTCTTGACCGTGACCGCGTCCGGTGTGATGTGCCACACGAGCACGGCGTGCTCGAGGATCAGGTACTGCAGCAGCTCGTAGCCTTCGGCGCGCATCGATGCCTGCAGCGATTGCAGCGTCGCGGGCTTCGAGTTCACCAGGGACTGCAGCCGCGGCGATTCGCTGGCGATGCGCGCATCGAGCGTCTGCTGCTGCGCTTCGAGCGTGCGCACCGCCGCCTGCGCCGCCGAAACGTCCGCCGGCGTCGCGCCGGAGCTCGACAGCTCGAACAAACGCCCCTGTGCGTCGGCGACCTTGGTGCGCAGCACCATCGAGTCGGAGAAGAGCTGCTGCTGGGCGCCGCCGCCGACGGTCAGCTGGCGGCTGGCGAGCAGATCGGCAAGGGCGCGCGAGCGCGATCGCTCGGTGATCTCGAAAGCATCGCCGTACCGGCGACGCTCGAGGAGCTGCTGAATGGCGGAATAGTAGACGCTAATCCGGCTCTCGAGGATCGAGCCGCGGCTGCGGTCGTCACGCAGCCTGCGGCGATCACTGTCGAGCATGTCGACGGCCCGAAGGTACGAGGAAAGCGCGGCGTCGTGATTCCCGCGCATCTCGTGCATCAATCCCTCGGTGTGGAGGTTGGTCGGGTCGCTGACTCGCGAGGCCGCGGCCGTCGCCTGCAACGGGTTCTGGGCTTCCCGCTTGGAGAGCTCGTAGACCTGCACCAGCTCCGCCGGCACGTCGCCGCCTTTCAGAACGAACTTCTCGGTAACGAGAACGTCGGACGCCTTCTTCGGATGAAAAACCGCGGCGCCCCGCAGCCTCTGCATCGAGGCGTCGTTTGCCTTGAACATGGCGCGCCGCGCCTCGAGGTTCTTGATGATGCCTTCGGTCTGCTCGACCAGCATCGAGTAGCCGAGTCGTCGGACGATGTCGACGGCCTGTTGATACTCAACGCGGGCCTTGTCAAGAGCCTCAAAGCACTGCTCGTACTCACGCCGATAGTCGCAGCGCTCGCCGGTCTTCAGGTAGACCTCGCCGCGATTGAGGTAGGCGAAGTAGATCGCCGTCGGATCTTTCGCCTGTGCCGCGACCGAGGCCTCGCGGTTGACCGTCGCGGCGGCGCCGGCGAAATCGCCTTGCGCAACCTGCACGCTGCCGAGCACGTCGAGAGCCCTCGACTGAGTATCCTTGTCGTCGATCGTGTCGGCGAGCCGCACCGCGGCAGTCGCATCTGCGAGCGCCTGCGCGACGTTGCGATTGTTCGTGTGCGCCAGCGCCCGCCATGCCAGCGCGTCGGCCTGATGCCCGACGTGCCGCGCGCGCTTCGCCGCGTCTTCCGCCTGCTGGTAGAACGCGATCGCGTTCGGCCACTGGCTTTGCATCCGGTAAATGTGCCCCTGCTTGATCAGGCCGAAGGCAAGGGCCGCCCAGTCGCCGCGCCCGGCGAGCGCGAGGTTGCTGACTGCCAGCTCGCGCTCGGCCACCGCGAGCTCCGGAATCGCCGCCCTGATGTCGGCGCCGCGCCGGACCTGATCGACGAACGCGTCAATCCGTTGAACCGCACGCCGCTGCAACTCGAGCGGATCGCCCTGGCCGAACACGGGCGCCGCGCAGGCAAGCGCGCACAGCAGCGCTGCAGAACGGCGACGCCAGTGGCTGCATCGCATCAGATCCATCCTGCCTGGCTCCATTGGGGGCTTGGGCCGCGGCCATCATAGCCCGCCGCCTCCGCGTCACCGCCGCCGGCGATGCAATCGTGTGAAGCCGGAGCTCATCTGGGCGTCTTGCGGCGTTCGACCGCGCCCCACGGTTCGCACCCGTCGTCGCATTCGTGTCGAACCATCGCGCGCGCGAGGGTGTCCGCGGCGTCCTGCGCATCGGTGAGCAATGAGAACTGGAGGCCGACCTGCCGTTCGGTTTCAGGCGGGTCGAGCAGTCGCGCGCACGCTTCCCACGTGCCCATACCAGGTACCGGACTGACTTCGGCGACGACGCGCCGGTGGCGGCGTTGCCAGGTGCGCAACTGACTCATCTCTTGGGCCTCGAAGGGGATGAGCCGATCCTATCAAGCCGATCGATCGCATTCGTTCACAGGGAAGTTCTTGTGTGAAGCGCGCGCGCGCGTTTGCGCGGATCTGCACGTCTTCACATGGCGCTGGCCAGCGCTGCGCTCGACATCGCGCGCGCACGGTTTTGCGCATAAACCCCGGCTGTAACCGCGCCGATAGAGGACACGAGGTCCGCCTCCGATCGCGCTCGATCACCCCGCCGCGAGCTGCGGCGCGACGTGCAATCTTGATCTAACCCTGCGAGGAGTCTTGATGCGCTGGCTCGTCTTCACCGTCGGCGCACTTCTCAGCGGGGCGTCGAACCCTGCGATGATCGGCACCTTCGACGTGGCCGGCACCGTTCACGCCGGCGGCAAGCCGAAACAGGACGCCGTCGTGTGGCTCGAGCCGGCCACCGGGCAGCCGGCGCCGCCGGTCGCGAAGAAGAGCGTCGTGCTCGATCAGCGCACGTCGACCTTCTATCCGCACGTGCTCGCCGTGCAGGTCGGCACGACGGTGGATCTCCCGAACAACGATCGGGTGTTCCACAACGTCTTCTCGTTCCACGACGGGAAGAAATTCGATCTCGGCCTGTATCCGGTCGGCGCGGTGCGGCGCGTGACCTTCGATCACCGCGGCCTCAGCCGGGTTTTCTGCAACATCCACCCGAACATGGCGGCCTACGTCCTCGCCGTCGAGTCGCCGTACTTCAGCGTCTCCGACAGCCAGGGCCGCTTCACGATCGCGTCGGTACCGCCGGGGAGCTACACCTATCACGCGTGGCGCGCGGGCGCGCCCAACGTGACCGGATCGGTCGTGCTCGAAGCCGGAAAGCCGCTGGAGATCACGTGGCCTTGAGCAGACTCGCAGTCGCCGCGTTCATCGCCGGCGTGCTGTATGCGCAGATCGCGCACGGCCAGCCGGTCACGGTGGAAGTGGCTCAGAGCGGCGGCTACTCCACCGAGGAGATTGCCGCCGTCGCCACGCAGGGGCGCGTCTTCGGCGAGCTGACGCCCGCGAGGGTCCGCTTCAACGTCGAGGCCGCGTGGGGCAAGCGGTCGGGTAAAGGCAGCGACGCCTTCGGCGCCGCCTATCCCTACGAGGGCCCGGTCGAAGTGATCGAAGCTTACGGCGAGCGCACCTTTCTGCCGGGCCGCGCGCTGTTCGGCGTCAAGGCCGGACGCTATCGCACGCCGTTCGGGATCTCGAGCGGCAGCGATCACGCCTACATGGGATTCCTGCGCGCGCCGCTGATCCGATACAACGGCTACTTCGCGCTGTCGAACAGCTTCCTCGAGCACGGCGTCGACGTGATCGCGGGCACGCCGCACCTGTCGCTCGAGGCCAGCGCCGGGGTGCCGGCCGACGTCGGCGAGATCGAGCGGCGTCCCGGTCTCGGCACGGTCGTGCGCGGCCAGGGCGCGTGGGGGCCGGTGATTCTCGGCGTCAGCCGCATCCATACGCGCCCGTATCAGAACCCTCGCTTCGCGCGCGGCCGCACGGTGTTCACCGGGATGGATTTCCGCTGGATGCAGAACGGCGTGCAGGCGCGCGGCGAGTGGATCACCGGCCGGCCGTTCAACAACACGTCGACGACCGGCGGCTATGTCGACCTGCTCGTGCATCGCCCGGTGATGGGTCCGGTCACGGCCGTGCTGCGCGCCGAGCGGCTCCACTACGACGCCGCGCCGCCCTTCGCGATGAGGGCCGACCGCTACACGGCCGGCACGCGCATCCGGCTGCTCAACGAGCTCGCCACCCAGGTGGCCATCGTCCACCAGTCGCCGCAGATTCCACAGCGGCGGGCCACTGCCCTCGATCTCGGGCTCACCTACTCCATTCGCCGTTGACCCGGGAACCCGTGGCCACTTCGCCGCCTGTCTCAGCGATTCCGTGGCATCGCCGCCTCGAGGCGCGCGTCGCCGCCGGCGTGACGCTGCTGGTCGGCCTGTCGCTCGGCGCGCTGCTCGTCGCGACGACACAGGCCGTGACCAGGCGCTCGCTGATCAGCGCCGCCGAAAATCTCGAGACCGCACGCGTCGCCTTCGACCGCTCGCTCGACAGCCGCACGCAGTCGGCCGCGGCGCTGACGCGGCTGGTCACTGAGCTTCCGATCTTCCGTGCGCACCTGACCGACGCGCGTCTCGCCGCCGACCCGGCCACCATCACCGAGATGGCCGATGGCTATCGCCGCCAGCTCAACGCGACGTTCGTCGTCGTCACCGGCGCGCGCGGCGGCTGGGTGGGCAGCCCGGGCTGGCCCGACCGCACCGCGCCGGCGCCGGGGCTGCAGGCGGCCATCCGTTCCGCGGTGTCCGGCGCGTCGCACCGCGAGATCGTCGCGGTCGACGACCACCTGTTCCTGGTCGTCTCGGAGCCGGCGCTCTTCGCCGAGGAAGTCATCGGCACCATGACCGTCGGTTACGCGCTCGACGATGCGGTCGCGCGCGAGCTGGCGCGGGCGACGCACTGCGACGTCAACCTGGTGGCGGGCACGCGCCTGGCCGCGAGCAGCCTGGGCGGCGGCGAGCGCAGCGCGCTCGCCGCGATTGTGGCGAGCAGCCACGACGCCGGGCTCGGCGCCGCGCCCGCAGTCCGAACCATCGGCGGCGGCCGCTACGTCGCCGGCGCGTTCGCGCTGTTGAAAGATCAGCCCTTCGACGCCGCACGATCTGATGGCGTTGCTCAGGGCAGGCCCGCTGCCCCTGGCCGCCTGATCCTGCTGCAGGACTGGCGCCCGACGCAGCAGTTCCGCGACGAGCTGCGGCGGCAGTTCTTCGGCGCCGGCGCGATCGTGTTCGGCTTCGCGCTCGCCGCGGGCGTCCTCTTCAGCCGCCGCATGAGCCGGCCGCTGCGCGAGCTGGCGGCGGCGGCCCAGGACATCGCCGGCGGCAACTTCACGAGAACCGTACCAATCAGCGGCAGCGGCGAGGCGACCGACGTGGCGGTGGCGTTCAACGACATGACCACCAGCCTGCGGGTCGCGCGCGAGCGGCTGCAGCACGACGCCTTTCACGATCACCTGACGCAGCTGCCCAACCGGGCGCTGTTCATGGACCGGCTGCACCGCGCGATCACCCGGCGCACGCGGCACCCGGAATACATGTTCGCGGTGCTCTTCGTCGATCTCGATCGCTTCAAGACGGTGAACGACAGCCTCGGCCACCCGGCCGGCGATCGGCTGCTGCTCGACGTCGCCCGGCGGTTGACCGGCGCGCTCCGGCGCGACGTCGACACCGTGCTGCGCGCGGCCGCGGTCGCCCGCCAGGATCACGCGGACGATACGCTGGCGCGCGTCGGCGGCGACGAGTTCACGATTCTCCTCGAGGACATCCGCAACCCGAGCGACGCGGTGCGCATCGCCGAGCGCATCCAGCAGTCGGTGGCGGCGCCGCTGATGCTCGACGGCCAGGAGGTGTTCATCACCGCCAGCATCGGCATCGCGGTCAGCGGCGCGATCGGCTGCGCCGGCGAGGATCTGCTGCGCGACGCGGACATCGCCATGTATCGCGCCAAGACGGCCGGCGGCGATCGCTGCGCCGTCTTCGACGCGACCATGCACGAGCACGCGGTCGCGCGGCTGCAGCTCGAGACCGACCTGCGGCGCGCGGTCGAGCGGCAGGAGTTCCGGCTGCAGTTCCAGCCGATCGTCTCGCTCGACGATCACCGCATCGTCGGCTTCGAGGCGCTGATCCGGTGGCAGCACCCCGAGCAGGGGCTGCTCGCGCCGGCCGCGTTCCTGAAAATCGCCGAGGAAACCGGGCTGATCGCCCGGCTCGATCAATGGGTGCTGCGCGAGGCGTGCGCCACGGCGCGGCGGTGGAACGAGGATGCGGCCGGCGCGGCGCCCATCAGCGTCAGCGTCAACCTCTCGGCACATTCCTTCGGACAGCAGGATCTGGTGCGACAGGTGTCGGAGACCCTGCGCGAGACCGGCCTCGACCCGCGGGCGCTGCGGCTGGAGATTACCGAGAGCGTCGCGATGGCCGACGCCGAGCGCGCGCGCACGGTGCTGGTGGCGCTCAAGGAACTGGGCATCCGCATCAGCCTGGACGACTTCGGCACCGGTTATTCGTCGCTCAGCTATCTGCAGGGATTCCCGGTCGATACGCTGAAAATCGATCGGTCGTTCGTCACCGGCACCGATCGCAACGACCAGTGCCGCGAGATCATCCGGACGATCGTCAACCTCGCGCGGACGCTGCGCCTCGACGTGATTGCCGAGGGCGCCGAGACGGCGGCGCAGGTGGAGTTCCTCGAGGGGCTGGAGTGCCGCTTCCTGCAGGGTTACTTCTTCTCGAAGCCGATGCCGATCGATCAGCTGTCGGCGTTCATGACCGGCGCGAGCGGCCGCGATCGCGCGGCCTTCTCGACG
>Ga0111538_10005013_pt1 | contig 18183 bp, 9 predicted proteins | sample SoiMethybrSBSTD1_FD_79669 | JGI IMG/M metagenome (GOLD analysis project Ga0111538, IMG submission 79669) | Bulk soil microbial communities from a Populus tree surrounding site in Tennessee, USA - Soil MetaG P. TD hybrid SBSTD1 (version 2)... | ecosystem: Environmental > Terrestrial > Soil > Tree...
AACGCCTCGCCGACGGCGACGAGTTATAACGTGAAGCGCTCCACTACGAGCGGCGGTCCGTACTCAACCATTGCCAACAACGTCACCGGCACCTCCTACAGCGACACCGCTGTTACAGGAGGCACGACTTATTTCTACGTGGTCAGCGGCGTGAACCCGCAGGGCGAAAGTCCCAATTCAAACCAGGCCAGCGCTATTCCGGTCGCACCCGGCACGGGAAGTGGCTTGCAAGGTAACTACTACGACAACATCGACTTTACCGTCTTGCGCGTTACGCGCACGGATCCGACCATTAATTTCGATTGGGGCACCGGATCGCCCGATCCCTCGATCGGCGTCGATACCTTCTCGGTCCGTTGGGCCGGGCAGGTCGAAACACCCTTCTCGCAGACCTACACGTTTTACACCGTCTCTGACGACGGCGTGCGGCTGTGGGTCAGCGGCCAGCTCATCATCGACAATTGGACCGACCACGCGCCCACCGAGAATTCCGGGACGATCGCGCTTAGCGGCGGCCAGCGCTTCGCTATTCAAATGGACTTCTACGAAAACGGCGGCGGGGCGGCGGCCCAACTTTCGTGGTCCAGTCCTTCTATCGCTAAGGAGATCGTCCCGCAAAGCCAGTTGTACCCGCCCGGCGGCCCGCCAACGCCGCCCGCGCCACCGACGAATCTCAGCGCCAGCCCTGCGGGAAAACGGAAAATCAATCTGAACTGGACACAGTCGAGCACGGCCGGCGTGACGCAAAACAGGATCTACCGCGGCACCACTGCAGGCGGGCCGTACACGTTGCGCGCGACGATCAACGCCGCAACAACGTTCCAGGACACCGCCCTGACGAGCGGAACCACTTATTATTATCGCGTCACCGCGGTTAGCAGCGGCGGCGAGAGCAGTCAATCGAACGAAGCGTCCGCGCGCGCGCGATAGTTTTCCGTGCGGGAGCAAAAAAGGACGCGGAAAGGGCGGGGGCCACACCGACAAGTGGTCCCCGCCCGACAACAGCGATGAGAAATATTCTCGTGATCACACTGTGTGCTATAGCCGGCTTAACGGCTCAGGCTGAAGTCATCTCGCTCACGCTCGGCATCGACGTCAACAGCCCTTACGGAATCTCCGAACCATGGGTAACGATTCGCGAAGGGTTGCTGCGCCTGGATTATGTCGAGTCCGTCGCTAACCTTCCCGACCGCAAGAGCGGCACCGGCGAGATGCGCACGAAAAATGGGCGTGTCCCCGACGTGGACACACTGGCAAAGGCCCTACGCGAATTAGGCGCGGGCGCAACGCTGCGTGGGGTCGAGGTTACGATCAATGGTCACATCATCAAAGAGGGCGACCACTTTCTTCTGAAAGTGAGTAAGACGGGCGAGACTTTGCGCCTTGCGCCGCTTACCAAACGGATTCAGCGCAACGCGCTTGAAATCACCGAGAGCGAGCGGAACGCGTTCGCAAGACTGGTCTCACATTCTGAAGGTGGCGAAGTGCGAATCACCGGCCCGCTTCGCGCCCATCCTGATGCCGGCGCGCTGCAAACCCTTGAGGTGCGGATTTTCGAATTACCTGGCCGTAGTCAGAACCAAACCAACCACAACTAACCTATGCATTCCTTAAATGTGCGGAACGCGGTTGTTTGTCTAATCATCGGGGTCGGGTTGTTGCCGACCGTCCTTCACGCCCAAACTTCCGGCCAATGGTCCGGGGTCCAAAACTGGCCGATCGTCTCGGTTCACACTCACCTGCTGCCCACCGGCAAGGTTATGTTCTATCCCTACGGCGATGACTCGCGGCTGTGGGACCCCGCGAACAACAGCATCACGACTCTGCCACGCGTCAACTACAACATCTTCTGCACCGGCCATTCGTTCACCAGCGATGGCCGGTTGCTCGTCACCGGCGGGCACGTTCAGAACGGATGGGGCCTGAACGACGCCAGCTATTACGATCCAGTCGCCAACACCTGGACGCGCCTGCCCGACATGAACAACGGCCGCTGGTATCCCTCGAGCACGACGCTGGCGAACGGCGACGTGCTGATCACCTCCGGCAGTTACGATACGAACTATTCCAACAACACTCTCCCTCAAGTCTGGCAGGTCGGCAGTGGGTCGTGGCGCAACCTCACCAGCGCGCAACTCGGCTTGCCGCTTTATCCGCGCACGTTCCTCGCACCCAACGGGCGCGTATTTGTCGCCACATCCACTTCGCGCTACCTCGACACCGCGGGTGCTGGAGCATGGACCACTGTTGGCAACACGCGCTTCGGTGGGCGGGACAACTACGGCTCGGCAGCGATGTACGACGTTGGAAAAATCCTGTGGGCCGGCGGCGGCGATCCTCCGACCGCGTCGTGCGAGATCATCGACCTCAACGCGGCGACGCCGACGTGGAATTTCACCGGCAACATGGCCACGCCGCGCCGGCAGAATAACCTCACGATCCTGCCCGATGGCCGCGTGCTCGTCACCGGCGGCAGCAGCGGCGCTGGGTTCAATAATGACACCTCGCCCGCCCATTCCGCTGAAGTCTGGAACCCGGCCACCGGCACTTGGACCACGTGGGTGAGTTCGACGCGCTATCGCGGTTATCACTCGACCGCGCTCTTGTTGCCGGACGGTCGAGTCCTCTCCTCGGGAGGCGACGGCCAGCCCAACGCCGAGATTTTCTCGCCGCCTTACCTCTTCAACGGCGCGCGACCAACCATTTCATCGTCCCCCGCGACCGCGAACCACGGACAAACGATTTTCGTGGGCACGCCCAACGCGACCGCGATTACCCGAGTCACGCTCACCCGCATCAGTTCCGTCACGCACGCGCAGAATTGGGACCAGCGGTTCCTGAACCTGGGTTTCGCGCAGGCTTCCGGCGGCTTGAACGTCACCATTCCTTCCAGCGCCAACAACTGTCCTCCGGGCCATTACCTGCTCTGGATTCTCAATGGCAGCGGCGTGCCCTCGGTAGCGCCATTTATCCGTATCGTCCCAGGCAGTGGGGGAGGCGGCACCGGTCTCAACGGCGAATATTACGACAACATCAACTTCACGCAGCGCAGGCTCACGCGCACCGATGCGACCGTGAACTTCGATTGGGGCGCGGGCTCTCCCAACGCGGCGATTGGCGCCGACACCTTCAGCGTGCGCTGGACCGGCCAGGTGCAGCCGCAGTTTTCCGAAACGTACACATTTTACACGCGCACCGATGACGGCGTGCGGCTCTGGGTCAACGGCCAGTTGCTGGTCGACAAGTGGATCGACCAGGGGCCAACGGAGTGGAGCGGCTCCATCGCGCTCACGGCCAACACCAAATACAATATCCAAATGGATTACTACGAAAATGGCGGCGGCGCGCTCGCCCAACTCTCGTGGGCGAGTTCATCCACTCCCAAAGCGATCATCCCGCAGTCGCGTCTCTTCACCACCTTCAGCGGTATCCCGCGCCCGTGGACCAGCCAGGACATCGGTGCGGTCGGCGCCACCGGTGGTTCCAGTTACTCCGTCGGCAACTGGACCGTGAACGGGTCGGGCGCGGACATTTGGGGCAATGCCGACGAGTTCCGCTTCGTCCACCAACCCGCGAGCGGCGATTGCGACATCATCGCGCGTGTCACCGGCGTCCAGAACACGGACCTCTGGGCCAAGGCCGGCGTCATGATTCGTGAGAGCCTCACCGCCGGTTCGCGTCATACATATATGGCGCTCACTTCCGGCAACGGTCTCGCCTTCCAGCGCCGCGTCGCGACCGACGGCGTGAGCACTCACACTGCGGGCGGCGCGGGCGCCGCGCCGTACTGGGTGCGCCTCACGCGTGTGGGCAATGTCTTCACCGCTTACCGCTCCAGCGATGGCGTCACGTGGACAACTGTCGGCACCGAAACCATTGCCATGGCTGCGACCACTTACATTGGCCTCGCGGTCACAAGTCATCTCGACGGCACCGTTAATTCGTCGACCTTCGACAATGTCAGTGCCGCACCCTAGTTCAGTCAGAACCCGTCTTGTTTTGCCATGCGAAACCATGGATAAATCGAGTTGTTAGAACAATGAGTATGCGTGCACGAACCAAACTGGCGGTTTGCGTTCTGGCCTCGGCGCTTGGGGCCCCTGCCAATCCCTACGAAACCATTAGCCCGCGCAACGTATTCAATCTGGTCCCGCCGAAGCAGGATGTCTCCAAACCGGGGGACGTCTTCAAGCCGTCCGCCGAATTCAAGCTCAACGGCATCGCCGGCTTCGGCTCGCACAAGTGGGTGCTTCTGAGCAAGTCCGAACCGGGAAAGCCGCCCCGCCATTTCATGATGCGCGAAGGCGAGCAGACGGATGGATTCGAGATCGTCGCGATTGATGAAATTGCCGCCATCGCAAAGCTACGATCCGAGGGCGAGTTGCTCGAACTGAAACTGGCCACCAACAGTCTCCCTAAGATCGATCTTGTCACGCAGCGTTTCGTCAACGAACACACGCGCGCCCACGAGTTGCATCAGCGCCTCGAGGCCGTGCGCATCGCCCGCGAGCGCGCCGAGGCGGATCGAATGCAACGTATCCAGGGCGAAACTCAGCCGCCTCCACTGAGCCCCGCCGAACAAGCCGTTCTCGAATCGCAAAGATAATCCTATGAAATTGCTGCTCACATTTCTGATCGCGCTGGCCTCGACACTCGTGCATGCCGAAGTCCGCTCCTACACGCTGGGCATCGACGTCAATTGCCCGAGCGGCCTGGGCGAGTGATGGGTGCCGATCCGCGAGGGTCTCGCGCGCCTGGATGGCGTCGCATTCATCAGCAAGGTGCCTGACGTTAAAGCCGGCACGTGCGAACTGCGGTTGCAGGGCGGCCGGTTCATGGACCCGTCGTCTCTTTCCAACCACGTTTACAACATTCGTGTCGGCGCGCGCGTCCGCGGAGTCGAAGCCACGGTCGCAGGCCTGGTCGAGCGCAGCGGCACGAACTTTGTTCTGAAACTGCCCGGCACCAACGCCGTTCTCCAACTCGCGCCTCTCTCCCGCAAAGTCCAGCATGTAGCCAAACAACCGCAGCCTGCGACCGCCGAAGAAACGAGCGCGTTTTCCACCCTCACGAAGAAATTCAGGAAACCTCGCACCTGCACGATCACCGGTCCCTTGCGCCAAACGCCTGACGGTTCGCTGGTCCTGGAAGTGCGAAACGCCTCCGGAGCGCGGACGTCACCGTCCGCAGCTACTCGCACTGTTTTAAACCGCCTCTAGAGTTCCCACTTCTCGTTAAAGAATCCCGCCAGGGCGACCCCGTTGGTGTAGCGGTTCTTCCGATCCACTGTGATGTCCAGCACCGCGTAATCCGGCAGCTTCGGAATCTGCAGCGCGTTGCTGCTGCGACCATACTCACAAAACGTAAACCCGCTGTTCACCGCCACGTAACGTTTGGGATTTAATGGATTCGGAAAGATAAACACCGGCACAAACTTCCCCGCCTCGAATTTCTTCCCGGCAATTCGAATCGTGTCGCGGCTCCATCTCGCCGGTAGTTTTTTGGCAATTCGCCCCAGCACTTTATTGCTCTGAGGATCACCCCAAAGGATTAGATGATTGTTGGCGATGTCTTCATCCGAAACTTCCGTGTCGAGCTTAACGATCGCATCGCCCCGAAACTGATTCCGCCATTCGTTCGTCGCATGTGCCAACTCATCCTCAATCCACGCGTGCGCCGCCGCATTCATCGCCTTCCCCGTCGGCTGCACCACAATGAAACTTTCCATGAATGCATCGTCTATCGGGCCTTGAAGACCAGAACGCTTTCGCAATTCATCGTCGTCACGAATTCTTCGCCATTGCTTTCCCGCCTTTCTGAAGTGGAGCGGTTTCTCCGACGAGCCGTAGGAAATGTTCTTAAATTCAGTGCCGTCGAGCGACAGGCTCGCCGGTGCCATTACCATTTTTCCCATCACCCCTGCAACACGTGGCAGGACCGTCAGTGCCGAAACGTTTGTGGTTCTTACGAGCACTGTTCCCTGTCCACGCATCACTTCAGCGTAAACGTCCGCTCGTTCCCAATGTCGTTCAAGTCCATCCACTCTGATCCAATCGTTCGAATCATATCGTAACGTGTAGGTCGAAAACTTAAGTGGATTGCGCGGCCCCCGACTGAGGTCGCCCACAATCATCGAGACCTGCCGGTCCAATTCTTTTTTCGTTTCCACCTCGTACTTGTGCTCCGTCTTTGGCCCGATTAGATGCGTCAGCTTCAAACCTTCGCGCGCCATGAATTTCTCCATGATGTCCGCCGCCTGTTTTTGCCGGTCGAGTTCGCCGCTGTAGGCGATTACGGGAAGATTGAAAAAGTTCCCGGCATACACCGTGGCGTCGTAGAGGTTCCACAGCTTCTGGTCGTACCAACTCGGCTGCGGTCCGCGACTCCAGATGCGTTGGAACTCCGCGGTCTCCGCAAACCCGGCGCCGGGCGCCGCCGCCACCCAGTAACTGGGATAGTGTGACGCCAGATGCCACGTGCCGCCCCCACCCATAGAGAACCCGCGGATGGCGATCCGGGTTTGATCTACTGGATAATTTTTCTTCACATCCTCGATCGCCTCGAACACATCCACTTCACCCGCGAACTTGAACGCGTTGCAGAATCGCCCGTACGGATGCAGTACAATCGTATCGCGCGGCGTAAACTCCCCGTACGAACGCTGCCGGTCCGTCATGAACTTCAACTCCGTCAGCAGGTTGTCACGTCCGTGCAGCCACACATCGAGTCGGAAGTTGCGTGCGGGCTTTTTGTCCGGAAACGACGGTGGCACGACCAACCCGTACGGCTGAATCGATTTGTCGATGTGCGATTGATAGGCCCGCACCACCAGCCCGGTCGCCGTTGTCCACGGCGTCTGTCCTTTCGCCACGGTTTTCGCTCGCTCGATTCCCTGGTCGATCAATTTGTGCGCCGCGGCAACTTCGTTCGACCGATAGAACTCGTCGTAACGCAACGCCCAATCGACGGCTTTGTGAAAAATGCGCACGTCGGGTGTCGCGTTAATCTTCTTTAGCTCGCTCTCGAATTCCTGGAGGCGCTCCTTCAACGCACTTCGTTGTTCGGTGGAAATGGCTATGCCAATCGGCGGCACGCGATTCGTGTCGCCTAACTGCGCGAACAGGGCAGGGGAGGACAACGCAAACAGCAACACCAGCGCGCGGAGAATCATGCCTGCATTTTCTTCGTTACTCACCCCATCAACGCAAGACTTTCTTCGCTGCGAACCCTTGATTAGGGTGCTTTTATGAAATGGGTTTTCACATTTGCTTTGCTGACTTCGTTGACTTGCCACGCGCAGGAACCCTTTGTCCGGCTTTGGGCTGATCAGGCGCCTGGAGCTTTGGGCACGGAAGAGCGCGACATCCCCACTCTCACCCCCTTCCTCGTGCGCTCGAATGCGCCAACTCCGACTGTGGTCGTTCTTCCGGGCGGCGGCTACGGCGGCCTCGCGCAACACGAAGGCCGCGACTATGCCCTCTGGTTCAATCAGCAGGGGCTGAATGCCTTCGTTCTGAAATACCGCCTCGGCTCTCGTGGTTACCGGCATCCCGTCATGTTGCAGGACGCCGCGCGTGCCGTTCGACTCGTTCGCGCCCGCGCGGCGGATTGGGGAGTCGATACCACCCGCGTGGCGATCATAGGTTCCTCGGCCGGCGGGCATCTTGCCTCCACGCTTCTAACGCAATTCGATCCCGGCAACGCCGAAGCCATCGATCCCGTAGATCGCCTCAGCAGCCGGCCGGACATCGGCATTCTTTGTTATCCCGTTATCAGCATGGGCGAATTCACTCACGGGGGGTCCAAATCAAATCTCCTCGGCGCAAATCCCGATCCCGAACTTGTCCAGCTTCTCTCGAACGAACTGCAGGTGAAGAAAACCACTCCGCCGTGTTTCGTGTGGCACACGTGGGAAGACAAAGCGGTGCGAGTCGAAAACGCCCTGATGTTCGCGAGCGCGCTTCAGAAGGCGGGTGTCCCCTTCGATCTTCACATATATCAGCAGGGCCGCCACGGCATCGGCCTCAACGATAAACCGCCCTTTGCCAATCCACATCCCTGGGCGCGCGACCTCCTGTTCTGGCTTAGGGCGCAAGGTTTTATCAGGTAGGGCGCCTCTTCATTCGCGATTTTCGTTGCGGTCCATTTTCGTCCTTAATGGGACCATAAAAGCTGCCGATGGGGTACACGGGTGCGTGCACTCGGATAGATGGGCTTTGTCACACAATTTTTTATTAAACCGCGCAAAACGCCGCTGATAGAATTGCCGCGGGGCAGTTTCACGGTCGATGGCCGAGGGAAAGTCCTCACTTCGACTCTCCCGCGTTCGTTTCGCCAGCATGTCCAATCCATCGCCAACATCGTGCTGGCAGCGCAACGGGCTGCGCGCGATGCCAAGGTACCGCTGACCGAGTTGGTGGTTTCTTTTGAAGGGCTGAAGCTCGTCGCCCGCGATCTTCGCGGGGGCGCGATCGTCTTCCTCGAGCGCCAGGCGGAGTTGGCCCAGGTGCCGCACGCCCTCCAGGTGGACGAGCACTTCGGCGACAAACCAGCGTCGCCGAAGCGATAGCGCTGCCGCATTGGCCGTTAAGGCGAGACCCCTCGTGCGCGATAGAATCGTTTTTGGGAATTCGTCGCGTTCGGATCCGCAAATGGCGTCGAGCTGTTCGTAAATCGAATCGTTGAGGACGTCGCCCAGTTTATGAGGTTGGTCGAGACTTCGATCACGTACATCTCGTTACTGACGGCTCCCTGGAGCATGCCTTGGAAGCTGCCGTCACCCAAGAGCCGCGGGCTCGCGAGCGTCGTCTGTCCATTGATCGTCAAATTCGCGCTGTATATCTGCGGTTGAATCGGCGGTTCCCCGACGGGAGGAATCGCGCCAAGCACGACCGAATACGTTCCGCTGGCCTGGGCGTTGCTGACCGTGAGGGTAGCATTGGTCGCATTAGGCAGGTCAGTGCCATCGAATCGCCATTGATAAGTATTGACTGGTACACTGTATGCCGCGATCCCAAACGTGACGTTCGCACCAGCGTCCGCAACCTGGTTGGTCGGCGGCAGAACCACCCTTATGTATGCATTGCTGCTGAGCACGCCAGGCGTGTAGCTTGCGCTGTTTGTAACGATCACCGTGTAGGTGCCCGCATCATTCGTCCGGATACTTGGGAAGGTCAGCGCCGCGTTCGTTTGGTTCCAGAGAATATTTGTGACGGTCACGCCCGTTCGCCGGAACCGATACCCAAATGGCGCCGGATTGCCCCGCACGCCTATTTGCAGGGTCACCGGAGTTCCCAGCACCACCGTTCGTCCCTGCGGGTGTTGAGTGATAAACGGCGCGATGCCGACCGTGAGTCTTGCCTTGCTGCTTGGCGCTTCGCTAATCGCATCCCTCACGACGACATGGTACAGGCCCTCATCGTCCAAAGCTGCGTCGGGTATCGTAAGCGTGGGGCTCGTCGCTCCCGGAATGTTCACGTCATCCTTGTACCATTGATAGGTCACCGGTGGATTTCCGCTGCTGGCCTGCACGTTGAAGACTGCGTCTGCAAATGTCCGGCCGTAGTTGACGACGTCATTGCTTCCCTTCAAGTACACGCTCACCGGTTGCACGGTGATGCTTGCCGGGAGCAGCACCGTTAAGGTCGCATTACTGCTGACCACCGCCCCGGCGTTGTTGTAAACGACGACGTGATAGTTGCCCGCCTGAGAGGTTTGCACGTTTGTCAACACCAACGTGGCGTTGGTTGCATTGAAAATATTCGCGCCTTCAAAACGCCACTGATACCGCGCGCCCGCTCCATTCGCGACGCCGACACTAAACGTCGCCTGACCGTAATAGGCGATTACGGTTGTATTGGTTGGTTGGCTTGTGATGGAAGGCATCGTGCCACCCACGTAGGCTCCTCCTGGGGTCGGCGCGCCTGCCGACCAATTGATTGGGTCGTTGCCGTAACCGGCCGGATTGCTGCGCTGCAACGACAGGCCTATGCCATCGGCTCCTCCGGGCCAGGGCGCAACATTCGAATACCTTACCCGCTCAACCAAAATGTACGGCACGAATCCGGGCTCAGCGGAAACCGGCGGTTCGGGAATGTCAGGCCGCTCCAACTCGAGACTCTCGCCAGAATTGTCCAGTTGCCCCTCGAAGGGACCAAAGACAGGCACGCTCGCCGGCACGCCGTTGCGCGCGCGAAATGCGGTCAACTCGGCAGTATTTCTCGGGTCGAAGCTCACGACCAGCAGCGCTCCCTGCGCTGGCAAAGTCACGTTGGTTGGGAAATCGAAATCGACCGCGTCCCTCAGACGCCACGTGTTGGTCGCATACCCGGGATCAAAAAGCGGCACCGGGTTGTTCGAAGTATTTCGCAACTCGATATACTCGTCCTCTCCATTATTGTATGCGTTTGTCCCTACGGTCACATCCGGCGGGCGATAATGAATCTCGCTGACGATGATCGGGCCGATCAGCGGACCCACGTTGGCGCTCCCGATGGTGCTCGCTGTCTGCGTAACGAATTGATCTTCACCCACACTCGTAACATAATGGCCAAAACTCACGCCGGTAGGCGCGGCTCCGAAGTGGTAACCATGCGCGTAGCCAGTCAAATTCACGCCATCACCAGAAAAGAGCCATACATCATCGCCGTGCGAGCCGAGGGCAAAGCCATTGGGGCCTGAATTGAACTGGTTTTCGCTGAACGTCACATATCCGCCCGCGGTAATGTTCGTGGATGGAATAATGAATTTTTTCGGATTTTGGAAATCATCGCTCAGAAACCATCCAGCGAGATTAACAGCTGCCGCCGTGGGGTTGTGCAACTCGATCATATCCACTGCGGGCGGATCGGTGTGCGTAAGGGCTTCGCTGATGATGATACCCGGACGGCTCGGCGGCGCCGGATCGTCCTGGCCCGACGAACCATTCACAGCGCTGCTGATACGCCAACTGCTCGCCAGTCCCCACGTATCCCGCGGCGCACTGGCATTGTTAATTATGAGCGAAAATCCGGAGCCGTCCGTTACTGGATACCAATCATCGTCATAGGAAAAATCGAGAATTGGCTCCAGAGCCGAACCGCGGAGCACGATATGGTCTCCAGCATTGTCGAGGCTCCCGGTGTAAGTGCCGAGGATCAATGCCCCGGTGCCGTAGCGCGATTGAAACGCCGGGATATCCTTCACGACAACGGCCGATTGCCCGGCTTGCAGGACCACGTTTGGAAATTCGAAATCCACGCCGCCGCTCAACACAAACCGGTTCACGTTCAGCGGAGTGCCCCCGGTATTCTTTACTTCGATGTATTCAAAGTCCTCGTCCGAGTTGGTGCTCCCCAACGGGGCTGGCAGCGGGTGGTACATGATCTCTGTGATTCTCAAGCCAGGAGTGCTGTTGTAGAGCGTCACGGCTGCCGGGCCGCTCCACGTATTATAGAATTGGTTCGTGCCCCTGGCCCTCGCGACGATCCGGACATTTCCATTCACTGGGACCGGTCCTGTGTAACGGACGCCATTCGTGACCCCGGCGGATCCTCGCGGGTCGGTGCCGTCAAGCGTGTAGTAGATGGCGGTATTCGGCGGACCTACGATGGAGACGGTCAAGGCGTTGCTGTACATGCCGTCGGAAGTACTGAAGGTCGGCAAGGGCGTAAACTGGCTGTCGATCCAAAGATATCGCCCGGTCACCCATTTTTTCATCTGCCAAATGATGCTCCGCGCATCATTGCCCAGGTAATTCGTCGGTGCGACGAAATTCACGTCACGCCCGTCGGCCGTGCCATCGGGATTGGGCCAGGTATAAACGCCGATCAATCCCGAGCGGTATTTACCCCACAGGTCTCGCGCGGCCGCTTCGCTCAGCTTCGTCGAAAGCTCGTCAATACGAGTCAGCGTATTGCTCAAGCCGCATTGATTGGTGCGCAGCACGCTCCAGCGATCGGCGATCTTTTGGTTGAAATCCGGGTCGCCGCCGGCACCCAGCGCGTTGCCCGTGCCCATGGTCGCGCCGCCGTTAATGAGCCGGCGCAGCCAAATATGTTCGTTGGCGCTCATCCCCTGGTCCTGCTCGGCGAAATACCAACCGTTGGTCTGGCCGCCCCGCAGGTAATTGGCATTGCCATACGCCAGGTTCCAGTCCCAGATGGGCCCCGCCATCACTTTCCCGTCGCGAGGCTTGGTGAAGAACGAACTCAAACGATAGCCGTCAATCTGCTTTGTGAATTCCACCACCCAATGCAGATCCACAAACGAATCCACGTCCAAGTAGTAAGAATAATGGTTCGTCCCGGTCAGTGAGAGCCAATTGTTCGCGTAAAGAGCCCCTTCCATTCGATTCAAATAACGCACCAGATAATTCATTTGGTTGCTGCCGCTGGGTGTGTAGCCGGGTCCCGGCCAGGACGTCGTCGTCCCGGCGGTATTGCGCAGCGCGTTCGGTTTCGGTTCGTGCAATTTCAACGCCTCAGCCGGAAAACCAGCGGCCGTGGCCCCCGCGGTGTTAAAGTTCAGATCCCCTTCACTATCCTTGTCTTTCTTGAAAATGTACCCGCCAGTGATGGCAGGTTCGTTGGTGGCCTGCGGCGTCAGTTCATCAACATCGACCCGATCGTTCCCTTGTTTGATGTGCTCGCACAACACTTCCACCCCGACGTAGTCCCCGGGGTAACTCAATCGGCCGCCGCCCGTATCGACAAAGACCTCGACAAATTTTCGCCGCACCGAGTAACGGCCCATTTCTTCAAACAGCTCGAACCCCAGAAAGTCATTCAAATACGTCTTGTCGTTGAAAGGGTTTCGCAATCTCCAATCCGAATCCGCCGGCATGCCCAGCAATGACACCTTTTGGTCATTCAACATTTCATCCTGAATCTCGAAACGGTAGGGAGGTTTTCCAAAGCCGGCTGAAGTCTGTCCGGCGATTTCGATGTCGGCGAAGCCGTGAAAATCTGGAGCCTGGCGCAGCGAGGCTCGCCCCCGGAAGGTATCGATCAACGCGAACCCTGCCCGCGTTCGCGGAGAACCCGGTCGTACATTCGACGCCATACCCCGTCCTTCGGTGCTGATAATGAGCAATGGCAGGTTCGAATTGAAGTTCGCCGTTGTCCCATCCAGAAAAATGAAATTACGGGCCACGACAGGACTTGGCAGCACCCCAGTCTGGAATACTCGCACCTTGAACGTGCTGTTGTTGTTAAAGGTGATTGGGTTGGTATAGAGCAGCGACGTCGCTGTGGGAACCGTCCCATCGCGCGTATAACGAATCGTCGTCCCGGGAGGCGCGGTGATGGTTAGCGTGAGTGAACTGTTCGTGTAAATGCCCGTCTCCAGCGAGAACACGGGCTCCGCCGCGAAGCCGCTCCCGGTCGTCGAGTTCGCCGTCCCCGGGGTCGCAGCCGAGAAATAGCCAACAATATCCGGGTCTACCCGGTCCCGTCCGTAAGAGACATCTTCCTGCTGCGCCGGATACGGATCGAACGCCGAGACGATGTTCGTGCGTGGATCGACCAGCGCCAAAAAGCGTCCTGCTTCCTTTCCCAGCCTAAAACTGGTGTGCAGTGGCGAGAGGGGCGCGCGCCGGTCCTTGCCCGAAGCCCACACCCGCAGGTAACCCGAGTTACCGGTCGCCAGCGGCGACATTCCCGCCGGGAACTGCCACTTGGTTAAATTCGTGCGATCGTCGCTTAGAAACCAGCCGCTTAAGTTTACATCCAGCAGGCCCCGATTCTGCAGCTCTATCCAGTCGGCTCTCGTGCCGTCCTCATCCTGGATGCCGTGTCCGTTATCCGCCATGAACTCCGAGATGACCACGTCTGGCGGCGGTGCCGAACTCGGGTCCAGGGTGTAGCTCCAACTGCCGCCGGCAAACGGATCAGGCGGCTGCTGATAACCCGTGATGCCGTGATTGGGGGCCCACGCGACTTGCACCGTGCCGTTTGGCGGTTGTGCAAAGTAGAAGGTATAATCGTTGGGATTATTCGTGACGATGCTGCTCGCAGCCGTTCCGTTGATGAGCAGGTCCGACGCGTTGATGCCGAACACCGAGTCATTGAAAATCACGTTGATGAATTGAAGTTCGACCACCGTCGATTCCGGCGTGGGGCTTACATTCACCAAAAACGGGCCCTGCTGAGCACGCGCCAGAGGCGCGATCGACAGCAAGGACGCGACGACGAGACAGAAATATCGTAGATGCATAGCTCGGGTAACACAAAATTAACACAAACGCTACGGCTGCGCTACTGGGAAAAACCGACTTTTTCTTTCGAAGTCAGATTCAACCGATCGCGAACATCGTTCTGGCGGCGCAGCGTGCTGCGCGTTACGCGAAGTTCCCGTTGACCGAGGTTTCGTTTGAGGGACTCAAGTTCGTCGCCCGCGATCTCCGCGACGGCGCGATCGTGTTCCTCGAACGCCAGGCCGAGTTGGGTCGAAGTGCCACATGCCCTCCACGTGGATGAGCACTTCGGGCCGAAGCGCCAGCGCTACCGACCTTTATCCCAGCCTATTGCGGTCGGGCGCGGTAGAACCGTTTCTGCGAATTGGCCGCTGCCGGGTCATTGAACGGTGTTGAGCTGTTCGTAATTCGAATCGTCGATGACGTATCCCAATTGACCAGGTTGGTCGACACTTCGATGACGTACATCTCGTTGCTCACCGCCCCCTGCACCAAGCCACGGAAGCTCCCGTCACCCAAACGCTGCGGACTCGCCAGCATGGGCGCGCCACCATTGACGATCAAATTGGCGCTGTATATTTGCGGAGCGATCGGCGGTTCTCCGACGGGCGGAATCGCGCCAAGCACGACAGAATACGTTCCGCTGACCTGAGCGTTGCTGACGGTGAGGGTGGCGTTGGTCACGCCAGGCAAGTCAGTACCATTAAACCGCCATTGATACGTATTGGTCGTTACACTGTATGCCGCGATCCCAAAGGTGACGTTCGCGCCGGCGTCTGCAACCTGATTGGTCGGTGGCAGAACCACCCTTATGTATGCGTTACCGCTGAGAACGCCGGGAGTGTAGCTTGCGCTGTTGGTGACCATCACGTTGTAGGTGCCAAAATCGTTCGTCCGGATGCTTGGGAAGATGAGCGCCGCGTTCGTTTGGTTCCAGAGAATATTCGTGACGGTCACCCCCGCTCGCCGGAAGCGATATCCGAATGGTGCCGGATGGCCTCTCACAGCTATTTGCAGCGTCACCGGGGTCCCCGCGACCACCGTTCGTCCCTCCGGCTGTTGAGTGATGAATGGCGCGATGCCGACCGTCAGCCTTGCCTTGCTGCTTGGGGCTTCGCTAATCGCGTCCCTTACAACCACATGGTAGAGGCCTTCGTCCTGCAGTGTGGCGTCGGGTATCGTGAGCGTCGGGCTCGTCGCCCCCGGAATGCTCACGTCATTCTTGTACCATTGATAGGTTACGGGCGGATGGCCACTGCTGACCTGCACATTGAAGACGGCGTCTGTAAATGTCTGGCCATAGTTCACGACATCATTGCTTCCCCTAAGAAACGGGGGGACCGGCTGCATCGTGATACTGACGGGTGTCAACACCGTCAGCATGGCATTGCTGCTGACGACTGCCCCGGCGGTGTTGTAGACCACCACGTGATAGTTGCCCGCCTGGAATGGTTGCACGTTAGTCAATACCAGTGTGGCGTTGGTCGCGTTGGCAATATTTGCGCCTTCGAAGCGCCACTGATACCTCACCCCCGTGGCGTTGGCCGCACCGACGCTAAACGTCGCCTGGCCATAATAGGCGATCACCGTCGTATTCGTCGGTTGCCTTGTGATGGAGGGCACGGTGCCACCAAGATAAGCCCCTCCCGGTGTCGGCGCGCCGGCCGTCCAATTGATTGGATCGTTGCCGTAGGCCGTGGGGTTGCTGCGTTGCAACGAAAGCCCGATGCCATTGGCCCCGCCGGGCCACGGCGCTGTGTTCGAGTATCGGACGCGCTCGACGAGAAGGTACGGCACGAAGCCGGGGTTCCCTGAGATGGGTGGTTCCGGTATGTCGGGACGCTCCAGTTCGACGTTCTCGCCGTTATTGTCCAATTGCCCGCGGAACGGACCGAAGATCGGCACGCTTGCGGGGACGCCGTTGCGGGCGCGGAACGCAGCGAGCTCAGCGGCGTTCGTCGGATTGAAACTTACAACCAGGAGACCTCCCTGCGCGGGAAGGGTGACGTTCATGGGAAACTCGAAATCGACAGCGTCCCTGAGCCGCCACGTATTGGTTGGATACCCGGGATCGAAGAGCGGAGCGGGACCGCTCGAGATATTCCTCAACTCGATGTACTCGTCTTCGCTATCATTATATGCGACGCCGCCGACGGTGACATCCAGCGGACGATAGTGGATTTCACTGACGATAATCGGCCCGACCAGCGGCCCTGAATTAGCTGTGCCAAGCGTGCTCGCGCTCTGGGCCACGATCTGATCGTCGCCAACGCTGGTCACATATCGACCAAGAGTAACGCCGTTGGCCGCGGCTCCGAAACTATAACCATGGGCATACCCCGTCAGGTTGACGCCATCCGCCGAAAACAACCACACATCATCGCCCAGGGAGCTGAGACCAAAGCCGTTAGCACCCGCGCCAAATTGCGTCTCGGTGAATGTGACGTAGCCGCCCGCCGGAATGTTCGTCGATGGAATGATAAACTTCCTCGGGTTCTGGAAGCTGTCGCTCAGGAACCAGCCGCCGATGTTCACTGCTGCAGTGGTCGGGTTGTGCAATTCGATCGTGTCGATCGCAGGCGGATCGGTGTGTGTCGACACTTCGCTGATCACAATACCGGGTCGGCCTGGCGGCGCAGGATCATCCTGGCCGGGCGAACCATTGACCGCGCTGCCGATTCTCCAACTGCTTGCCAGTCCCCATGTGTCGCGTGCCGCATTCGGGTTGACGATCGTGAGGGCAAAGCCTGAACCGTCTGTGACCGGATACCACTCGTCGCTGTAGGTGAAATCAAGAACCGGTTCCAACACGGACCCGCGCAGAACAACGTGATCACCCGCGTTGTTGAGACTGCCGGTATACGTTCCGAACACTAAATTAGTCGTGCCGTAGCGCGCTTGAAACGCAGCAAGATTCGCCACCACCACCCCGCATTGCCCGGGTTGCAGAACCACGTTTGGAAATTCGAAATCCACGCCGCCGCTGAGAACAAAGCGATTCACGTTCAGCGGCGTGGCGCCGGTGTTCTTTACTTCGATGTACTCGAAGTCTTCATCCGTATTCGTGCTCCCCGCGGGCGGAGGCAGCGGATGGTACATGATCTCCGTCACGCCCAACGCTGGCGTGTTGTTGTAAAGTGTCACCGCTGCGGGACCGCTCCAGGTATTGTAGAATAAGCTCGTCGCCATCTTTGCTCGCGCCACCAACCGCACATTCCCGTTCACCTGGATGGGAACACCCGTGTACCGCGTCCCATTCGTCACCCCGCCGCTGCCTCGTGGATCGGTGCCATCCAACGTATAGTAAATAATTGCCGCGCCCGGCGGGCCCGTAATCGTCACCGACAACGCATTGCTGTACGCGCCCTCGGTCACGCTGAATGTCGGCATCCGGGTGAACTGGCTGTCGATCCAGTTATATCGCCCCGTTACCCATTTCCTCATCTGCCAGATGATGCTCTTGGCATCATTGCCCAGGTAGTTCGTCGGATTCGCGTAATCCACATCAAAACCGCCGCCAGTTCCTGTCGGATTCGGCCATGTGTACACGCCGATCAAGCCCACGCGCCATTTACCCCACAGATCGCGCGCGGCAGCCTCGCTCAACATGGTCGAAAGCTCGTCGATGCGGCTCAGCGTATTGCTCAATCCACACTGATTCGTCCGCAGCACACTCCATCGATCCGCAATCTTCTGGTTAAAATCCGGATCGCCTCCCTGGCCGGTGGTGCCACTCAAACCCGTGCCGCCGTTGATCAACCGCCGGAGCCAAATATGTTCGTCCGTGCTCGCACTCGCGAAATACCAGCCATTCGTGTTTCCGCCGCGCATATAATCGGCGTTGCCATACGCGAGGTTCCAGTCCCAAATCGGCCCCGCGATCACCTTTCCGTTCCGCGGCTTCGTGAAAAAGGTACTTAAACGGTAACCGTCGATCTGCTTCGTAAATTCCACGATCCAGTGCAAATCCACAAATGAATCGACATCCAGATAGTGGGTGTAATGGTTTG
>Ga0111538_10005014_pt1 | contig 18178 bp, 11 predicted proteins | sample SoiMethybrSBSTD1_FD_79669 | JGI IMG/M metagenome (GOLD analysis project Ga0111538, IMG submission 79669) | Bulk soil microbial communities from a Populus tree surrounding site in Tennessee, USA - Soil MetaG P. TD hybrid SBSTD1 (version 2)... | ecosystem: Environmental > Terrestrial > Soil >...
AAACGAGTGCGGCAACACAAGAGCCGACTGCAGTAGCGTCGCCGGACACTCAACCGCAGGAACACGTCGCATCGACTTCAGAAGAGCTGGTGCCACAGGCCCAGTAGGTCTGCGCTCAGAATTTCACAACAACGCCTGCCGAAGCGCGAACATTCTTACTTCTTGAGACGTCGTTAACATCGGTGTACACCCAGTCCACCTGCACGATTCGGATTCCGACTCCTTTTCGCAAGCCGATGTCGAGACCGGCCCCCAGCAACATGGCAAAGCCGTTGTCGCCCTCTCCGTTCGAGGTTGAAACCCCACCAAACAGGGCATGTGCGAATGGCTGAACCACGGGTAAGCGAGCCGTCAATACCGGGCCAACGGTATAGGTGTAAACACTCCGGCTATTGTGATACGCACCGCTAACGTCGCCGGTAATTCCCAAAACGTGCTTGAAGTTTTTCGTGACAGCCGCGTTCCAGCCGCTTCCATTAAATGCCGGCTGGATATGGGTGAACTGATATCCCCCGAAGATCTCCACGCCCTGGGCAGACGCTGTCATTGAAAAAAGGACGGGGACCACACAGGACAGCAAGAGATTCCGTAGTGACCGCTTCGAGTTGAGCATAGATTTTTTTCGTAGCCCCCGTTTCTTGATGCACGCTTGACGACTATCTCAGGCGCGCAACCGTTCCCGGCACTGTAGGAGATGGTAGCTTTCCGGCGTTAACCGCTGATTACGCGGATGTAAATCAGCGTAGTCCGCGGTTACTTCATGGCGACCGCTTTATCAATGTTGATGTTGTTCTTCTGAAGCGTTACTCCGAGTGCGCGATCGTAATCTGCCAGGGACTTCCGATAGTTGACCAGCGCCGCGTTTTCGTTGGTCTGCATCTGTTCCAGATTGCGTTGCTCCTCGAGCACGAACCGCACCGTGGAGGCGCCCACCTCGAATCGTCGTTGTTCTGCTTCATATTGTTCGCGGGCGAGCTCGCTCGCAACGGTCGCTGTATCGACTCGCGCCTTGTTCATTTCCACAGCGTTGATCGCATTCCGCACTTCGAGCGCGATTTGTTGATCGAGCGCCTTGACGTTTCCCTCGTTGGTCTTCTGCTGCACAGATACCCGCGAATACTCGGCCTGACGCGCGGCATTACTGAGCGGGATCTCCATATGGAATCCGAAGGCGTATCCGCGCGAGTGCATCTTCAACAGATCGATAAAAGCGTCTCCGGCGCCGCCACGGATCATCGAGATGATTGGCGCATCTGGCTCAAAGGCGCTGCGAATGGTCCGCGTTCCACCCACGCCGCTGTGCAGGTAACTCCCCGTGACGTCGAGTGTCGGCAATAGCTGGTTCTTCGCGTATTGAATCTCTATCTCGGAATTCCGAAGCTGAAGAATTGCCTCCTTTCTCTCCGGCCGATTTTCGAGGGCCACGCGGATTGCGTCCGCGACGGGCAGGATGTCCGCCTGCCCTGGAGCGCTGGCATCCTGAGTGGGTGCCAACTTTGCCAGCACCAGTCCGGGGTCGGGCTCCCGGCTCACAACCTTCTTGATGTGGTCCTGGATCTGCGTCTGCGTAAAGGTGGAAACGATCAACTCTTCCCGCCGCGTGGCGACCTGACTGCGCGACTGAATAAGATCCAATTTCGCAAGAGACCCCACTTCGACCTGGATTTCGTTGTCGTGAAGGGTCTTCTCTGCAAGCTCGAGCGACTCGCGTTTGATCTTCAGGTCCACAGCCGCGAAAACAAGATCCCAATAACTCTTCTCTGCCTGATTCACGACGTCCATCACCATCCGCTCAAATTGGGCTTCGGAAATGGTCTTGTTGTTCTTTGCGATTCGGATGCTTCGCGTGTTGACGTCACTGCCAAAACCTCTCAGTAACCTTTGAGTCACCTGGTAGCGGATCTGGCTGAACCATGCCGGATTGAAAGTGGAGAAGACATTGTTGGAATTTGTGCGGTTCACGGAGAATTCGATAGCGACATCCGTGCCCGATTGGAGGTTCTGAAAAAAACCGACATCGAAGTTGTTCACAAACTGGTTAACAGAGTCCACACCCGTCAATTGCGTACGACTGCGGGCGGCGTCACTGGTGAAATTGAGATCGACCTGCAGAATGGGCTCGAAAGGCAGGTAATTCGTGCGGATCGCGTATTCGTTGGCCAGCGGATTGAGCCGGCTCACTTTGATATCCAGATTGTTCTCCAGAGTCAGACTGATAACGTCGTTCATCGACAACGGTATCTCCCCGTTTCGGCTCAAAGAAAGCAGTCTGTCCTGGGTGATGGGCCCGGTTTCAAGAGGTTTCGCCTTGTAGCGGTTCAGGACCTTGTCGATGGGTATTTGACCCGCCATTGCGGAACGACACAACGACATCAAAACAAGCGTCAGGAAGAAGACTCTCATCCTCATGGCTACTCCTCGGAATGAACGATGGTTCAGTCATTCAGCGCAGGTACGGGATGCGATTGGGATCAGGTGAATCGCGTAATTTTCCAGGCGGGATCAAGGTATCCGGCTATACTGACTGCCCTCGGAGGTGACGGAAGTGAGACTTATTAAGACGGTTTTACTATGTGTGATCGCGATTTCGGTTACGGTGCTGGCGCAAACGACTCCCGACATCGAGAAGGCGTTGTTGCCTGCTCCGGCCCAGATGAAGGAAGCAGCCACCGTCATTAAATGGAAGAGTGACTTTACCTACGACACGTTGAGGAAGGGAACAAATCGTCTCGTCTGTTATGAAAGGCCTGTTCCACCCGGCGGCCAGCAACCTTTCTCCGCGGAATGCACCAGCATCGCCAACCTGGAACGCGTTGCCGTAAGCCTGAAAATCGAAGCAAGCGCGCCGGACCAGAAGGCCCGCCAGGTAGCTTTCGAAGCGGCAGAGAAAGCCGGGCAATGGCCCAAGCCTGAATTCGGATCCGTGTTTTACAACATGACAGGCGCCAGCCAGGCAACGGCTCGCTCGCACGCGACAATTGCCGTGCCGGGCGCAACCACACAGACCCTCGGGTTGCCGGAGACTGGCACCCAGGGTGGGGCCTGGATCATGAACGCCGGTTCGACCGCAGCTCACATCATGATGCCGGGGCACTGATCCATGAAGCCGGTGATCCTTCTTCTGATTGTTGCAGCGTTCATCCCCGCGCAAGGTGTCCAGCAGTTCACCGGCACCATTACGGACAATATGTGTCCCGCAGGTGATCACTCCCGAATGCGAATGGGAGCCACCGACGCCGAGTGCGCGATTGCCTGCGTTGAGAGTCATGGCGCCGCCTACATCCTGTTCGACGGCAAGAACGCGTACACGCTGAGCGACCAGAAGACGCCGCAGAAATTCGCGGGCCGGAAGGTGACCGTTACGGGGAAACTCGACGCGAAGAAGATGACGATCGAAGTCAGTTCGATCGTCGCGGCAAGGTAAAACATAACCGCGGATTTCGCGGATTTAAACGGATTGCGCGGATTTTCTTCAGTTCATCCGCGTAATCCGTTTAAATCCGTGTAATCCGCGGTTACCAGGCCGGATTCTTGCCGCCCTTATAGGCCCATTCATCACGACCTTCGTTGTAGATCTTCCGCTTGGTGAACAGCCACTTTCCATTCGCTTTGACCATCTCGTCTTCGTAGTGCCCAAAACCATCGAAGACACCACGACGATCCGGATTGTCATTGGAGTAGTGGAACCAGTAGGAAACTCCCTTCGCCTTATTCCCATCGACCTTGATCACGATGTTTGAAATGTTGTGACGCGCCGCCGCTGCACGTTTACCGGCTACCGCCGCCGGACTCGGCATTCGCGCAATCACTTCCTTGATTGCCTGACGGCCTTTGACATCGCCGCTGCCGTAGTCGAGCACGCCGTCCTCAGTAAAAGTGGAAACGTAAAGGTCTGGATCGTGAAAATCGAGCGCGAAGAGATATCGCGCCTGCAGGTCCTCAATTTCCGCACGATCCTCGCCATAGCTGCTCGCCGGACGAGTTTGCGCAGACATGACGACCACTGCAAGAAGCGCGGACATCGCTGCGAATGCCAGAAGGAGTCTCATCTTTCGCATGTGGGAACCTCCCATAACTTTCGGTGTCTTAATTCTGCGGGAGAGTCTAACCCAGCAAGTCCAAACGTGCTTGTTAAGACAGACCCGAAAGTTTCGTCTAAGAAAACGTCAGGCTGCAGCGTTCTTCTAGTGTGACCCGGAGTTTTCCAAGGAGCAAACCCATGAAGACGGTGAGAATCCATTACATAATCAACGCGTTGGCAACCGTTGCCCTTCTGGTGGCGGCGATGCTGGTTCAGGGAGCCCAGTCCCCCGCCCCTGTTGTCCCCCAAAACGCGGCAGGAATTAGCGGCCCGGAACGTTATCTCACCCATATCTCGACCGATAAACCCATCTACCGCACGGGTGAAAGACTATACATACGGGGAGTCGTATTGCGGGCGGATGGTCACACGCCAAAGCCGGCTTCAGGCAATGCCGCGATCAACTCCGATCGCACGGCCTACATCGAGATCAAGGGGCCCAAGGGAGATACCGTGTCTTCGGGGTACTCGCAGATCACGGACAGCAGTCTCGGATTCGCATGGAATATTCCGACGAGCCAGGCAGGAGGCGAATACACCGTCATCGTCTCCCATCCCTTCACGGGTGACGCTCCGGCCCAGCGAAAGTTCGACATCCGGGCTTACCGGCCGCCACGACTCAAGAGCCAGATTGTTTTCTTTCGTGACGGATATGGTCCAGGCGACACCGTGACGGCATCCCTTCATGTCGAACGCGCCGAAGGCGGTCTGCCTGTCGGAGCAAAGGTTTCGATTGGAGCTCGTGTCGACAGCGCAGACGTCTGGAACGGACAAGGCGCCGTCGATAGCTCTGGAAATGTTGGCGCAAGCTTCAAGCTTCCTTCCAACATCGCGCGCGGCGAGGGAGTCCTCGCTATGGTCATTCAGGATGGCGGTACGGTCGAAACAGCGACCAAGACAATCCCGATCCTTCTGCAGACTTTGGATCTGAAGATATATCCCGAAGGTGGGGACCTCGTCGCAGGCCTGATGAATCGCGTTTATGTCGAAGGACGAACCCCTGCGCAAAAGCCAGCGGACATGGCGGGGGTCATCGAGGATAGCGCAGGAAGAGATGTTGCAAGATTCCGAACCGAGCATGAGGGCCGGGGACGTTTCTCGTTCACACCGGCTCGAGGTGAACGCTATTCACTGCGCGTCACGGAGCCCGCAGGAATCAAAACGGTATTCCCTCTTCCGTCCGTAAAAGATTCCGGCGCGGTCATCACATCCACGTCCGATGTTATTGCCAGACAAGAGGACGTCTCGATTCGACTTGCGGCGACCAGCAGCGGCGCTTACGACGTTGTTCTGACACAGCGTGGACGGGAGATCGCGTCCAAGCTCGTCAGGCTCAGGGCAAACCAACCCGTTGAAGTCAGCTTTACTGTTCCCAGGGCTCTTGATGGCGTATTGATCGCCACCGTTTATGACGAACGTCAGACTCCCCTGACAGAGCGGCTCCTGTTCCGGCAGCCCGCCCGCAACCTGAAAGTCCAGGTCGTCGCGGATAAATCGGATTTCATTCCGGGCGACAAAGTCACGCTTCGCGTCACCACTACCGACGAGCGAGGCAAACCTATGGGTGGGGTAGTGGGCCTCACCGTCACGGACAGCAGCGTCCTGGAAATGATCGAGAAGCGCGAACAGGCTCCCCGGCTGCCGGTGATGGTTCTGCTCGAAAGCGATGTGCGTGAGTTGGCCGACGCCCACGTCTATCTCGACGAAATGAATCCCAAGGCGGAGTTGGCGACGGATCTTCTCCTCGGTACACAAGGCTGGCGCCGGTTTGCCGTGGTGGATGGTGAAAAGTTCGTTGCCCGCAATGGAGACGCGGGGCGGCGCGCTCTAGGAATGCGGCTCTTGACTGACTCAGATAAGGCCAGAATGGCGCAATTCGGTCAGGGTATCGGTGGTGGAATCGGCATCGGAGTCGGCCAGGGTGTCGGTCCCGGAGCACCTAACGCGGTCGTAATGGACAACATTGCGATGATGAAGATGGTAGTCCCACCTGTTGCCGCACCACCACCGCCACCACCGCCAGCACGTCCCGACGACAAGATCGAAGCCAGACAAGCCCAGGAACGTCTTGAAGATCGCGCGTTCAAAGAGGTCGCCGCCGCTCCCCCTGTGGGAAATGTTGGACGAGGAGGTGGGGCCGGGGGTGGCATCCTCGCTGGTAACCTCGTCGCGCAAGCGCGCATTCGCAACGACTTTACAATCGTTCGCGAATACGCCCATGCACTCCGTCCAAACTGGACTGAAGGCTCGCGTATAGACTTTGCCGAAACGGTCTATTGGAATGCCGGCGTCAAGACAGATGATTCGACCGGCCTTGCCACGGTCTCCTTCAACCTCAGCGATTCCGTGACATCGTTCCGAGTCCTGGCCGACGGGTTCGCACAGGATGGAACGATTGGCTCGGCCGTAAGTCATATCGAATCGGTACAAGCATTCTCCATCGAGCCGAAAGTGCCGCTTCAAGTCACAAGCGGCGACGTGATCCGACTTCCTATCGGCATGATCAATGGCGTCAGCCGCGACCTTTCAAGCGCAGAGATTCTTTCCAGAAGAGTCGCGGGGCTCGAGTTCAGTTTTCCCTCAGACAACGGATCAACTCTGCGGGCCAGAGAGCGCGCTCGCCGAATGGTTCGCATCGACGTCGGCCGTGATTTCAACGGTGTTGCCGATCTTACGTTTGAAGGCAAAGCAGGCGCGTATCGCGACACTGTCACCCGAAAGCTCGACGTTCAGCCTCTCGGCTTCCCGTTCGAAACCTCGAAGGGCGGCCTCATCGAACCGAACGGATCGCAGTCGTTCGAGATCACGATCCCCAATGAAACCGTCCGGGGAAGCATTACCTCGAACGTCGTTGTTTATCCCACGCCGCTCGCGACGATGACGGAAGCACTGCAGGCGTTGCTCCGGCAACCGAATGGATGCTTCGAGCAAACCAGCTCCACAAGCTATCCCCTCGTGATGGCGCAGCAGTATTTCCTCACGCATAACGGCATTGATCCCGGGGTCATCGAGAAGGCCAGAGTTCTTCTCGAAGCGTCGTACAAGAAACTTACGGGCTTCGAATCGAAGACCAAGGGCTACGAATGGTTCGGCGCCGATCCCGGCCACGAAGCGCTCACCGCCTATGGGTTGATGCAATTCACCGACATGTCTGTGGTTCGCGATGTGGACCGGGAGATGGTCCAGCGAACGCGGGACTGGCTGCTGGCGCGACGCGATGGCTCGGGCGGATTCAGCAAGAACGCCAAAGCCCTCGACACCTTCGGACGTGCCCCCGACAGCACGACGAATGCTTACATCACGTGGGCACTCGTGGAAGCCGGGCAAAGAGGCCTCGAGAAAGAAATCGCGGCGGTGAAAGCGTCCGCCAATTCGAGCGAGGACAGCTATGTCATCGCACTCGCTTCCAATATTCTGCACATCACCGGCGATCGCGCCGGCGCGCGTCTGCTGATGGACAAGCTGGTAAAGGCGCAGGACGCTCCAGGCAACGTAAAGAGCGCGGTGACAAGCATCACACGTTCGAGCGGCGATGCACTCAACATCGAAACTACCGCCCTCGCTGTTCTCGCATGGCTGCGCGAACCCTCCTACGTTCAAAATGTCGAACGCGGTTTGAAGTGGATCGTGGAGTCCAACAAAAACGGACGCTTCGGATCGACGCAATCCACCATCCTGGCACTGCGGTCCATCATCGCTTATGACGCCGCGCGAGCTCACCCAAAGGCGCCCGGGCGCATGATTCTCACCGTTGATGGCAGGCCCGTAGGAACGCCGGTCGCGTTTTCGGCAGATACCAAAGGAGCGCTTCTCCTGCCGGAATTCGGCCGCGATCTCGCGCCGGGAAAGCACACCATCGCTCTCAAGATGGAACAAGGCTCAGAGATGCCGTTCTCGATGAGCGTGAAGTATCACAGCACACTTCCCGACAGCGCCGCACAGGCAAAGGTAGGTATTCAGGTCACACTGAAGAACGAAGACATCCGCGAGGGCAGCGTCACCGAAGCGGCCGTTTCAATTACCAACAAGAGCGACGAGGCAGTTCCCACTCCTGTGGCAATCGTTGGAATACCTGGCGGCCTCGAGGTCCGACACGATCAGCTAAAGGAATTGGTTAAATCCGGCAAGATCGACGCCTACGAGGTTCTCGGCCGCGAAGTCGTGCTCTACTGGAGATTCCTGAAAGCGGAAGACAAGGTCGATATTCCGATCAGTCTGGTTGCCGCGATACCCGGATCGTATACGGGTCCAGCCAGCCGCGCGTATCTCTATTACACCGATGAGCTGAAGCAATGGGCGCCGGGAGTGAAAGTGACGATCTCACCGAGGTAAGACGTCTCGGCAAAATTGGGGACGGTGAGCAATTCTCTCTCACCGTCCCGCCCTTTCCCGCGCGTACACATAGGCCTTTCTTGCCCAGAATCGCGTGCCTCATTTCGAGCCGGAACGCTTCCACCGCAATTTTGCGGTGTGATAGGAATCGAAGACCATGTAGGCATAGAAGCCAAAGGTCAACAGTGAAAACAAACTCTCCACGGCGTAGCCATCGACAAGATTTCCAAGCATGAGCAGGATGCCGAAGATGACGATATGCGCCCCGGCCTTCTTATACTCGGCGTTGTATAGAGCGCCGACTCCAGGGATGAGTCCCAGAAAGAATGCGAGTCCTGGATTGCGACCCCCGACATATTCCTCTGTCTCTGTCATGTCGGCCATCAACGGCGGCGGTGGGGCCAGCGTGACATCGCGCACCTGAACGAAACTTGAACGTCCGGACAACCAGTCGCGTCGCAACCGCTCCAGATCGGTGCGCATTTCAGAAGAATGCTGATAACGCAGTCTCCGATCCTTCTCGAGCGCTTTTTGAATGGTGTGGTCCAGCTGCGTGGGAATGCTTACGTTCAATTGAGCGGGTGGAGCCGGATCACGATTCAAAAGCGAGTCGAAAACGACAGCCACACTCGGGCCGGCAAAAGCCTGCCGTCCGGTGGCCATTTCATAGAGAACAACGCCCATGGAAAACACGTCCGATCGTGCATCCACTTCCTCTGCCCTTGCCTGCTCTGGCGACATGTAGGAGACCGTTCCGACAACCGTTCCCGCGATCGTCTTCGCGGAGCCCAGCGTGGTCGACTGGCTCATCCCCACGTCCCGAGGCGCAAGTTTCGCCAGGCCGAAGTCGAGGACCTTGGCCTGGCCTGTCTTCGTCAGGAAGAGATTCCCGGGTTTGATGTCACGATGGATGATGCCTTTGGCATGAGCGGCCTCAAGAGCGCTGGAAATCTGAATCGCAACTTCGACCAGTTGATCGACCGGCATCGGTCCCCTGGGAATGCGATCCTTGAGTGATTCACCTTCCAGGTACTCCATCACGATAAACGGCTGCCCATTATGCTCACCGATATCGTAGATCGTGCAGATCTGAGGATGATTCAACGCTGAGGCTGCACGTGCTTCCTGCCGGAATCGTTCCAGTGCCTGCGGCTCTCGTGCGAACTGCTCGGAGAGGAACTTCATCGCCACCGGACGATCGAGGCGCGTGTCGACGGCCTTGTACACGACACCCATACCACCCTCGCCGAGCAGTTCCTGTATCCGGTAATGTGAGACGAGCTGATCGATCACGCACGACAGTGTAGTTCTTGACCCGAGTCCGCTTCAACTTGATGCCGGAGATGACCGCGGATTACGCGGATGAAGCGGATTACACGGTTGAGGGAAACTCTATCCGCGCAATCCGTTTCATCCGCGTAATCCGCGGTTATTTCCGCACTCCCCTACTCGTCGAAGCGGTAGCCCACACCATGAACCGTAAGAATGATCGCCGGATTCTTCGCATCGACTTCAACCCGCTTGCGCAACTGCGCGATGTGCTGATCCAGCGTTCGGCTGTTGGGAACGTGATCGAGGCCCCAACATTTATTGAAGAACGTATCGCGGGAAATGACTGCCCCCTTCTTCTCATGCAGAAGCGCGAGGATTTTGACGTCCCGAAGGCTCAGTTCCACCACGGCGTCACCGCGGCGCGCACGCAGTTCGGAAGGAAAGACGTCGAGGTCCCGAAGCCGAAAGGGTTTCTGCGCTGCTATGGCCGACGTCGCCGCAAAACGACGGCGAGTCACCGCGCGAATTCGAGCGACAACCTCCTTCACACCGAAGGGCTTAACGATGAAGTCGTCTGCGCCGAGTTCCAGGCCGATAACCGTGTCGATCTCTTCGGACTTCGCGCTGATGAAGATCACGGACACATTGGCATCGCGACGCCGGATCTCCCGGCAAACATCGTAGCCACTCATGCCAGGCATCATGATGTCGAGACAAACAAAGTCAGGCGACTCTTTCCCAAACAGGCGCAACGCCTCGGTGCCACTGTCCGCTGCGACGACCTGATAGCCTTCGGCCTCGAGAATGTCGCCGAGGCCCGCTCGGGTATGAGGATCGTCTTCGGCGATTAGAACCTTCATGCTGTCGGCTCCTTCAAAGTATTCGACGCGGCAGGTGAATGTATACGCAGCTCGAAGCATGCACCGGTCTCGGACGCGACCACCACAAGGTCTCCCCCATGCTTTCTGGCGAGATCCCTCGCGATCGAAAGACCGATGCCGGTACCTGTGATGCCGTCCGAGAGTTTATTGCTCAGCCGATGAAAAGGACGAAAGATGCTGGCCTCCTGGCCTTTCGGAATCCCGGGGCCACGATCGCGCACGGTGATCGTCGTCGTCGAGTCGCGCTGTTCGCTGGTCACTTCCATCGAACCTCCGCCGGCCGCATATTTCTCGACGTTGGAAAACAAATTCCCAAGAATCTGCTCCAGTGCATCGCGATCGAACGTGACGGTAACATTTGCTCCAGCATTGAAGATGATCTTCACCCCTCTGGACCGCAGCACCACTTCGAAGTAGTCGAGCACCGACTGAATACACTGATCCACATTGCCTGGCACGCTATGCAGCGCGAGCCTGTCGTTCTGCTTCCTCGCGAATGTGAGGACATTCCCGATCAGGCGACTCAGACGCTGACTCTCCGAAACAATCACACGGAGTTGCTGCGTTAACTTCGCGTCGTTCTCGGGAACGTTCTGCTGAAGCAACTCCGCATACATCCGAATGTTCGTGAGAGGTGTCTTCAATTCATGAGAGACCTGATTCACGAAGCTGACGCGTTCCGCGGCCTCGCGCATTTCCCTCGTGTTTTCTCGATAGAGATAGGTCGCCAGGCCCACCAGCGCCAGCATCAGCGCGATGATTCCCATCGCGAGATTGAAGAGCGTGCCGCGGCCAAATGTTCCAGCCAGGTCCACAGCAGGCGCGAAATAGAGAAGACTCAACGAGTCGAGCGGATGGTTCAGTTCCAGGCTCGCGCGGGGTTCTTCTGCCCCCGCGGGTTCATAAGTACCCCACTGATAGATGGGCAAGCCATCTCCACCTGTCAACGCGATACGACCCCGTTGCAGATTCGGGTCCGAAGGATCGGAGTTGGGAAGTTCACCAACGACGTCCGAAAGCATCCGGGATCGATCGTATTCGGCCCCAATCACTCTGCCCGAAGCATCCCGCAGCCAGAACAGAAGGTTCGCGCCGTTGCCCCAATACCACGTGTACCAGCCATGACTGGAACTCTTACCAACCGATTCCGATGTCGTGAAGAACACTTGCTTGTCACGCCAGATTTGCCCTGAGCGTTCCAGGAATTCCTTTTCGTTGTCGGTAAGGGGGCCATCCGGTGGCGGATGTTGGCGATTGCCTGACGGGTCGAGCACGAAGATGGCGTGGATAAAGGGACTCTTCCGTACCACTTCACGAAGTTCAGCGGCGTCGTAAGAATCCCGATCCAACAAGCGAAGAAGTTCGGTTTCGCGTTTCTCGACAGCCCGGATGATGGTGGCATTAATGTCACGCAGGCGTCCGGCGAGAGCCTCGCGAAACCGGTTTTCCACAATCTCACGCTCCTGACTCGCCATCCGCAATCCAAGCCATCCCAGGGCTCCGATCGGCAGCAGCACAATCAGCGTGAGAATCAGAATCAGTTTCGGTTTCAATCGGCCCTTTTCATTTCTTGATCTGCCCCTGCTGGCTCTGCCGAGCGTTCTGTTCGTCGCGAATCACTTTGCGCTGCGTTTCCCACACTCCAGGGGCGAGGCTGTCCGCGTCCTTCTTGTTCTTGTTCTCGTACTCGCCGAGTTCTTTGGAGTTGTACTTCACGGCATTCTCATTAAGGAAAGCCGCATTGTCCAACAAAGCCCGGCGTGCTTCTTCAATCTTGCCCTGATCGCGGAGTGCAACCGCAACCTTGTTACGTTCGACCGCAACCTGTTCGATCGCCGAAGCCATCACCGCCGCGTTTGTACTCGATTCGACCTGGCCGGCAGAGCCAGTGAACCTGGCGGATGCGGAGCGAGAGATTCTGTCCGTCGCCTTCGAAGCCATGTTCAAATATCCAACCGTGACGTCGGCGATGGAGCGTTCCGTGCCGGCGCGTTGCGGCTCGACTTCTACTTCGAGAAGCACGTATTTTTCCTGCTCGCCATAAACCTGGTTGAGATAGGTCGTCGCCGTTTGACCCGTAATATCGCCTTCTCGCCCAAGCACCCGGACCGGCCGCACGCCGGCGCCGCACGTGATACGGACCGTGACTTCCTGTGCAACGACGGAAAGAACGTCATCAAATTCATAACCGAATCTTTGAGCCAGGTCTGTTGTGTGCTCAATGAAGTAATGATTCCCATCGCTTTTACGGGCTAGTTGGACCATCAGATCTTCGTTGTAGTCCACACCAAGGCCCAGCGTCGTCACAGAGATTCCTTCCTTGATCAAAGAGGCTCCCAGATTTCCGAGATCCCCCGGTGAACTCGGACCAACATTGGCCTGACCATCCGACAGCAGGATGATGCGATTCACACGGCCCCGGTCGAGAAACTTCCGGACTTCCGAAGCACCCTTACTTACGCCTGCAAACAAGGCCGTGCTGCCACCCGCCGATAAGCGTTCAATCGATGCCCGAAGCGCGTTTCTGTCGGAAACCTTTGTTGCGGGAACCAGAACCTCAACCGTCTGGTCGTAGGCAATGACGGAGACGATGTCATTCGGTCCGAGGCGATCGATCGACACGATCGCGGCCTCTTTCGCTTTTCGCAATTTCTCGCCCTGCATGGATCCCGACTTGTCGAGAACGATCGCAACGTTGACGGGGGTACGCCTCACGTCGTTAATCGGAACCCCTGTCAATCCAACCTTCAAGTAACCCGTCTGCTTCTGCCCTGCCAACATGTAGGGTTTTGCCAGGGCGACATCCACTTTCACCTGTTCAGCGGCCTGGGCGGTTTGCCGGACTGCCAGCATCATGCCAAGGGCGGCTCCCAGGGCCACCGCAACCCGAATCGTTCGTCTGATCATTTCAGTCTCTCCTTTCCTGCCACTGAAACGATTCAACAGCAGGATCGCGGTGACGTGGTCAGATTGGGGCAAGAAGGTTGTAAAAACATTGTGAGGTGAGACGGAATAGGGGGAAATGCCGGGGGAAATGTTCAATGTTCACTGTTCAATGTTCAATTGTCACTAGTCACAATTGAACATTGAACAGTGAACATTGAACATTTCCCCCGGTCACCAACTTTTCCTATCTTCCGAGCGACGCGCGAATATCGGCGACAGAGGTCAGTCGATCGGGCACCAGGCTATGAACCGACATGATTCGATCCACATTCAGTCCGAGCCGCTCGATGTTTTCCAGAAAAATCCGTGTACCTACAACGGGCGGATTCGGAACCGGGCCGGTAGCTGCCGTGGGCAGATTGAACATGTCCGCGTACACGAGGATTCTCTCCTTCGGAAGATATCCGACCACAAGGCCGTCTGCATGAGGAAGACCCTTGATCACGTGGATCTCGAACGTTCGGGTAGCGTCCTGAAAGACGCGCTTGTCGCCCGTGAATCCTTCGATCAGAGGTTTCTTGCCGGACTTGGACAAGGAGTCCGGAGCAAGCGTTCGCGGACTCGACAGCGCGTTCATGAGAAATGCCTTGTTCACCGCAGGCGTCACGATCGTAATGCCTTCCGCGACAACCGCGGCCAGCCCGCTGGTGTGATCGAAATGATGATGTGAAATCACTCCGAAGCGAATCGGCTTGCCGGGAAACACCTTCTTGGTTTCCGCGATGATCTCCAGACCGCGAGCTTCGCTTTGAGGCCCCGGCTCGAAGAGGACAATGTGGTCTGCGAACTCGATGGCGAGCGCATTGTAGGCCCCGCGGATCCGGTAAATCCCATCAGCCAGTTTTTCCGACGCCCCTGTTGGTGCTGCTGTTGCTGCTGCGGGTGCAGCTGCCGGTGGCGCTCCCGCAGGCGCGGCCGGTGGAGGCACAGTAATCAATGCCTGAAGGTTGGACGGATTCGGATGCGCGCCCAGAATATAGGCTTCAAATGTAGGCCAGCCGCCGCGCTTTTGAACGATGGTCGCGGGGAACTTCAACCCGTTGGCGCCCTCGCGGTAATTCGTGTATTCCGCTTCGACGAGCATGTCGCCGAAGATCGGATTCTCCAGCCAGGTCTGAACCTTCTCCACAAGCTTCGCATTGTTGATATAACCGACGATACGATACGCCTGGCCTCCTGGAGATTTAGCGGGAGCGTTGAACGTGACAACCTGGTAGCGATTGTTGCCAACGGCCTGAGTGCGCACGGTGGCATTGTTCGCTGCTGCACCCTTGAGGAATCCCCAGGGCGTGATCCAGATTTCCACTTGCTGTGCCCAGGGTGAGTTCGCCGCGATGTTCTGTTGGCCCGGCGCCTGTGCCGCGGCACCGCCGGTTACGGGCACGGCGTAATTCACCCACGTTGCCCTCGAAGCCGTTGTGGTGAAATCTATGGCGCGAACGTAATCGCTGGCATTGGCCATCGGCCAGGGCTGATTGGCGTTATTGTTCTGCCCGAGGTTTCCGTTCTGAGCAACGCCATAGTAGTGAATGGAATTTAGTCCCGTGACGCCCATGGCCTGCGACGCGTCGTTGATGACGGTCTTCGCATCCTGAGCGGTCATGCTTTGGGACAACAACAAGGCGGCAAGCGCCACCACCATAACGAACACTCTTTTCATCTGTTCCTCCTGTGAGTGGACGAGGTTATACCGGAGGGAGCGGCGTGTGTTCAAGTTGAATAAGGAACCGCGGATTACACGGATAATCCATGTAATCCGCGGCTAAGAGCGGTTAGAACTCGAAGCGAAGCTGAGCCGCTAACGAACGGTTTCCGGTCTTTTCATCGATTACACCGAAATTCGCGTTGTTGATGTTCAAATTCGGGTTTCCCGGATTGGGATGATTGAAAATGTTGTTGGAATCCACTCGGACAGTGAGCTTCGTCGTTTCCGAAGTCTTGAATGTCTTCTGGATGTTGGCATCAACCTCCCAGCGACCAGGGCCGTAAATCGGGTTCAGGCCCAGAGTACCCAGCTGTCCGGGAGCCGCATTCCGAAGCACAATGTTTCCATTGGCATCGGCGAGGGCGGTGTTCGTGCAGAGCGAAAAATAAGCCTCAGTTTCGCGCCCAGCAGGAGCGATCGGGCAGCCAGGATCCTTTACTGAGCCATACGCTTGATCGAGGTACTGCGCAACCTTGCCATCCCATACCACTTTCCCGTCACGTGCGAATGCTCCCACAATGTCGGGTGTCCCAGTACGATTGATGGTGTTTCTGGCCCCAACAGCCAGCGGCGCTCCGCTGGAAATGTTGAAGATCGTTCCGAGTTGCCATCCCTCGATCGCCCGGGCGAACCAGCCACCGGTATTTCCACCGATAAACTTCCCAGGACCGAACGGCAATTCGAAGGTCGCGTAGCCACGAAAGTCATGGACACGGTTAGAGGAGGCGACCGTGTAGTCCGCTGCGCGATTCAGGAAGTCCCGGTAGGTGGCTGTGATACCGCCCCCGTCCGGAGTGCTGCCCTGGACGCCCGTTGCGCGACTCCATGTCCACGTCGCCTGGTAGCTCATGCCGCGGGTCGGCCGCATCGTGAGCTGAGTCTGCAGCGAGTGATAGGTGGACTGGTCGGAATTGTTTCTCATTTCCATTCCGAGGAACTGCGGATTCGCCGTGATGAAGTTGTCCGGGAACAATCCGCTGGAAGCCATCGTTGCGCCAGCAATGGTCTGACCAGCGGGAAGGTTCACACCGATGTTAGCCGTGTTGAGCGAGTTCGCTACCGCGCGGAAATCCCCGTTGGCGACATTCGTCCGGAAAGTGGTGTGTCGACGCAGTGCTTCCGAGCCGGTGAGCACACGGTTGTCCACAACGGTGGTTCCCACCACCAATGGCGCTGTCGCAGTGCCGAAGTTCAACCCCTTGAACATCTGGTCGAACATGGCGGCATCACCACCGGCGCGTGTGGTATTCAAGGCTTCCAGCAGCCCATTGAACCGGAAATCCGGCTCGTTGTAGTTCAACGTCGAATGCAGCTTCACGCCGCGTGTCCCGACGTATCGCACATCGAGAATCATTTTTCCCGGCAGCGAACGCGTCACTCCAAACGTGAACGTTTGAACATAAGGGGTGACGTAATTCGGGTCGTAAAACGCCTGGTTCACCGATCGGTTGTTTGATGGAATAATGACTCTCTCGTCGATCGACGCGGGGACCGCGAGCGGAAGCACGATATTCGAAAGATCGCGATATGTCGCGCCGCCATTGTCGATCGCGTTGATTTCCAATCCTGGAAGACGTCCCGAGTCCGCATCGATCCACGACAGGCTGTTCCCCGGCAGCAGGTATGTGACCTGGTAACCACCGCGGACCGTCGTCTTGTCTTTGCCGCCAAAACTCGGCGACCAGGAGAACCCGACTCCAGGTCCAAAGTTGTTCCTGTCCTCCTGCCATATCCCGAGGTCCGGATACTTGGAGTCTTTCCCGATCAATACGACCTCGGTCGGACCGGCTTTGGTCACACCGCCGTTGTGAAACGCTTCGGCAAATGTACGTCCGGAAATTCCAAAGTAGCCGGCATTGCCATCCACGGGTCCGCGCGTCCAGTACTGGCCAGTGGCGCTGCGGAAATCCGGTACACGGAAGACATCGTAACGAACGCCGAGATTCAACGTGAACGTCGGAGTAACCTTCCAGTCGTCTTTGATAAAGAAGTTGACCTCATTCTGGTGATTCTCGCGAATCTTCCCACGAGTGTTTTTCGGTTGCCCGGCGTGCAGGTACGACTCTTTGTAGTCGATGTACTTTGTGTCCGTGGGCTCCCACGTTTCGAAGCGCATCGAGACGCTGCTCACCGATCCTGAGAGATATAAAAGCTGATTCTGCGCAAGCGTCTGGTTTGTCGGCAACATCTGCAGGGAGGTTGCGTTCAAACCCGGAGGAGCACCGATATTCCCCGCGCCGCCGGTGATGGTGGGAATCAAACCGAACTGCAGGCTCGTAACCGGAGTCGGCTGATAGCCGGCGGTATGGGCATACCGCAATTCGGTTCCGAACTTCAGGGAGTGATTTCCATGCGTCCACGTCATGGTGTCGCTCCAGGTCGTCAGCGGGCTGGTATTGCCGAAGTCCCCGCTGCCGCCGATCACGTGATTTGCAAACAGGGTCGGCCGGACGTAAACCGGATACCCGTTGATCTGCGGCAGGAACTTGTAGGCACCGTCCTTCTCACCCGGTGTTTCGATTGCCGGCGACCAGTAGAGAGAAGTCGTGCGATAACCGTATCGGAATTCGTTGAGCAAGGTCGGCTTGAGCGTCGACGTAAAACTCAACGTTCGCACTTTGGGCTTCTCGCGAATTTCGCCGTTATAACCGGTTGGCCAGGGCGACAAGTTGTTGTTGTCCGAATAGTGGTTTTCTTCCACCCATGTACCGGCGAGCCGATGGTTCGAAGTCAAATGGTGGTCAATCTTGATATTGATCTGGTTGCGATTGAAGGCCTCCATGATTTGTGCCGTACCGCCCGCAGATCCGGCGACAGTACGCCTCACCCAGCGATGCACCGCTGTATTGAGCCCATCGCCCGTGGCGCCATCATACGCATTCGGAAGCGGCATCTGATCCGTGATGGCCTGGATGAGCCCTGTCGGATCCGGGCCTCTTCGGTTCGGGTCTCCCGCATATG
>Ga0111538_10005015_pt1 | contig 18177 bp, 21 predicted proteins | sample SoiMethybrSBSTD1_FD_79669 | JGI IMG/M metagenome (GOLD analysis project Ga0111538, IMG submission 79669) | Bulk soil microbial communities from a Populus tree surrounding site in Tennessee, USA - Soil MetaG P. TD hybrid SBSTD1 (version 2)... | ecosystem: Environmental > Terrestrial > Soil >...
CTCTACGAGGGCTCGATCTGGGCGGCCGTGTTCTTCGAGAAGCGCTGGCGCGCTCGCGGGCTGATCGGCGCGCCGCTGATCGCCGACCAGTCGTAGGCTTCGCCGATCTTCCGTAGGCGGGCTCGCGTCTCGTCGCCGCAGAGCGCGCCCTCGACGCCCGCCTGGTAGAGGGCCTTCGGATCAATTCCCAGCGAGAGCACCGCCTCGTACTCGCGCGTGAGGTCGGTGTCGAACATCTCCGGGTCGTCGGTCGAGACCGTGCACGGGATCCCGGCGGCCACGAGCTCGGGAAGGGGGTGCTCGTCAAGCGAAAGGACGACTCCCGTGCGCAGGTTCGAGAGGGGCGTGACGTCGAGCACGACTCGCCGGTCGGCGAGCTCCTCGAGAAGAGCGGAGTCCTCGACGGCGCGGATGCCATGGCGAATCCGGTCGGGGTGCAGGCAGTCGAGCGCACCGCGGATCGACTCGGGGCCGGCAACCTCGCCGGCGTGCGGGACCGAGCCGAACCCCTCCTCCTCGACGAGCGCGAAGACGTCCGTGAACTTCTCCGGCGGGTAGAGGGCCTCCTCGCCGCCGAGCCCGATGCCGACGATGCCGCGATCCTTGTACTTCGTCGCCCGCCGGACGAGCTCGAACCCGTCCTCCACCGGTGCGCCGCGGGTGACGTCAGGCGTGAGCAGCACCTCGACCCCGTGCAGTTCCCGCGCCTCCTGGGCGCCGTCGCAGTAGCCCGAGAAGAGGTCGTCCCAGGGGACCCCGCGCCACGTGCGCTCGATCGGCGAGAAGATTCCTTCGACGTAGACGGCTCCGTGTCGCTTCGCCTCCGCCGCGTAGTCGACGACCACCTGGCGGAAGTCGTCGGCGGTCTGGAGGGCGTTCGTCGTCAAGATCCAGACCTCGATGAAGTGGTCGAAGTCGCGGTAGCGGTAGAGCTCGCGGATGCCTTCGACGGTGTCGGCCGGCAGAGCGAAGCCGTTCCGGCGCGCGATCTCGAGGAGCGTGTCGGGGCGCACGGTCGCCTCGAGGTGCACGTGGAGCTCGATCTTAGGGAAGGGGTGGGCCGCGATTTTCTCGGTATCCTCCACAGGCGCGGAGCGTACAGAGTCGCCCGCCCCCCGAGGCATCCAAGGAGGATCCCACCGCATGGCACGAGCCCAGGCACAGCGCCGCAAGACATCACGCACGCGCGCGCGGCGGAGTGCCTCGAGCGCCGAAGACCTGATGTTCTTCCCCAAGCTTCGCCGCAGGGCGAAGTGGGTCTTCCTCCTCCTCGCGATCGCGTTCGCGCTCGGCTTCGTCGCCTTCGGGGTCGGGACGGGCGTCGGCGGGACGAGCATCGGCGACGTCCTGCGCGACATTTTCTCGGGCTCGGGCGGCGGCCAGGACCTCGGCTCCCTCAAGGAGGACGCGGCCAAGAATCCCAAGGACCCCAACGCGCAGATCGCGTATGCGAACGGCCTGCAGACGGCCGGCCAGACGACCGCTGCGATCGCGGTCCTCCAGAAGTACACGACGGCGAACCCGAAGGACGCCACCGCGCTGCAGCAGCTCGCAGCCCTCTGGGGCGCGGCCGCCACCAAGGCGCGGACCGAGGCGCAGGCCGCCTCCGTCGTCGCGGCCCAGGCGAACGCGGCGCAACCGCAGGCGCCGACCGACTCTCCCTTCCTCCAGCAGGTGCAGGGGAACAAGATCGCGGAGGTCATCTCGACGGATGCGAACAACCGCGCGTCGGCAGCGAACCTCCGGGCGCAGAACGCCTACCGCGAGGCGGCCAAGGTCTACCAGGATCTCACCCTCCTCACGCCCGACGATCCGAGCGTCTTTCTCCAGCTCGGCGTAGCCTCGCAGAGCGCCAACGACATCGAGGCGGCGATCGCCGCGTACCGGCAGTTCCTCGCGCTCGCTCCGGACGACGCGAGCGCGTCGCTCGTCAAGCGGCAGCTCAAGATCCTCGCGGCGCAGAAGAAGGCAGGTTCGTCGTTGGTGCCGAGCGGTTAAGCTCCACCTGCTCTGAACGACCAAGGGGACACATGAACTTCGACATCAAGACCGAAGAACTCGCCAACGACGCGTACGTCATTGCCCTGACGGGAGAGGTCGACCTCTACACCGCGCCCGAGTTCAAGCAGCAGCTGCTGGAAGTGATCGGCCAGGGCGCCAAGGAGGTCGTCGTCGACTTCTCCGACACCACCTTCATCGACTCGACCACGCTCGGAGTGCTCGTGGGGGGCGTCAAGCGCCTGCGGCCGAACGGGGGAAGGCTCTCGCTCGTCTGCAACGACCGGAACATCACGAAGATCTTCGAGATCACGGGCCTGAACAAGGTCTTCCCCATCTACGAGTCGCGTGCCGAGGCCGTGGAGAGCGTCGGCCAGGAGGCACAGGCGCAGACGTAACCTCTTGACGCTCCGCGCACTACTCCCCCTGGTGCTCGCCGGAGCCGCGCTCCTGACTGCGGGCTGCGCAGGCCGCGCGGTCGACTCGAGCGCGGCGGATACGAACTCCGGCAAGACGCTCTTCTCCCAGAACTGCGGCGGCTGTCACACGCTCGCCGACGCGGGGACGGTCGCGAACGTCGGCCCGAACCTCGACGACGCGTTCCGCGCCTCGCGCACCGAGAAGGGCGGAGACTTCGAGGAGAGCACGATCTTCGACGTCACGCTCGACCAGATGAGGCTCGCGGCGCCGCCGATGCCTCGCTTCGACACCGGCCCGCAGGCGCTCACGGAGGAGGAGCTGCACAACATCGCGGCCTACGTCGCCTCCGTGGCCGGCCTGCCGCCGCAAGCCGCGAGCGGAACGGGAACGGCCGGCGCAACCGGCGAGACCGGCGCGACCACCACCCCCTGATGACGACGCTCCGCGGGGAGCGCGTCACCCTCCGGCCGCTCGACGAGCGGGACAAGCCTCGTCTCGTCGAGATCCTGGAGGAGCCCGAAGTCGCGCGGTGGTTCGGCATGAGCCCGGCGGAGGAGTCGGCCGAAGAGTTCATCTCCGATCCAGAGGTGACCGGCTTTGCGATCGAGGTCGAGGGTGCGCTGGTCGGCGCGATCGGCTTCTACGAAGAGAACGAGCCCGATTACCGCCACGCGGGCATGGATCTCTTCCTCGCCGAGGAGAGCCGGAACCAAGGCCTCGGCCGGGAGGCGCTCAGGCTGGTCGCGAACCATCTCTTCGAGAGGCGGGGGCACCACCGGCTCGTGATCGACCCGGCCGCGGCGAACGCCCGCGCCATCAGAGCCTACGAAAGCATCGGCTTCAGGCCGGTGGGGGTCATGCGGTCGTACGAGCGCGGGCCCGACGGGACCTTCCACGACGGGCTCCTGCTGGATCTCCTGCGCGGCGAGCTGCGCTAGGCGGTTCGCCTCCTCTCGGCCTCGCGCTCGAGGTCGACGACGACGTGCGTGATCGGGAGGTCGAACCGCTCCTCCGCGCGCTCGACGACCCCGTCCTCCAGCCAGTTGGAGCGGCCGGCCGGGTGCGTCGAGACGACGATCTCGTCGGCCGGGAACATCCGCAGCGCATCCTCGATCGCCTGGCACGGATCGTCGTCCCCGACGATCCCTCGCGCGTCGATCCCGTCACCCGAGAGAGCGTTCAGGGACTCGTGGAGACGCGCCTGCGCGACGCCCCGCGCGGTGTCCTCGTCGGACGTCCAGTGGCGGATGCGCGTGTTCAGCGCCGGCGTGACGACGAGGACCTCGGCGTCGCCCGCGACCGCCCGCCGCACCACCTCGTCGCGAAGCGACCGGCCCGCGACGGTCTCGTTCGCGACGACCAGGATACGGTGCCGTCCGTCCGCGTCCCGGCTTCGGTCCCAGACCGCGGGCTCGACGACCTTCGGGTCGCTGCGGAAGTAGCGGTACCCGACGATCGGCGCGAGGACGAGGAAGGCGAGCAGCGCCGCCCAGCCGTTCACGAAGATGCCGACGAGCGCCACCGCCGCGAACAGAGCGACCACGGCGATGACGAAGCTGAAGGCCTCAGCCTCCGTCCGCACCGGGTTTCGCATCGCGGCCTCCCTGCTAGATCACGTAGACCGTGGTGTACACCACGATCCACATTACGTCCACGAAGTGCCAATAGATCCCCGGGATCTCGACTCCCAGGTGATCGTGCGCCGCCGGCCCGTAGTGGCCGCGCAGCGAGCGGACGAGCGCGATTCCGAGCAGAGTCAGCCCGAGGAACACGTGGCACCCGTGCAACCCGGTCAGGCCGAAGAACGTCGTGCCGAAGGCGAGATCGTGCGGGCTGAAGCCGATCCGCGTGTACTCGCGCGCCTGAATCAGGAGGAAGGTCAGGCCGAGCCCGAACGTGATCGCCAACCCGGCGATCAGGCCGGAGCGGTTGTTGCGCTTGATGGACTGGAGCGCCCAGTGCATCGTGAAGCTCGAGGACACGAGGATGATCGTGTTCAGCAAGGCGAGGTAGACCGGGAGCTCGTAGGGCTTCGGCGGCCACTCGTCGTGCGGGACGGCCACGCGGGCGAAGAAGTAGGCCGAGAAGAACGACCCGAAGAGCATGACCTCCGAGGCAATGAAGAAGTAGATGCCGAGGAGCCGCGAATCGACGCGCGAGCTGCGGTTCGCGACCGGAGGATGCGCGCCGTGCGCTTCCGCGTGCGCGCTCACGCGACCACCTGCGCGGCTTGCGCTTCCTCTTGCGTGACGACGATGTGCGTGACCGGAAGCCCGAACGACCTGATGCGGCCGAGGACGTCGCGGCGAAGCCAGCCCGAGGTCGCCTGGGGGAAGGTCGAGACGATGATCTCGTCGACCTGCTCGTCATGGATCGCGTTCTCGACGGCGACGACGGGATCGGGATCGCCCAGATGGCCGCTCGCCTCGATCCCCGCATCCGCCATCAGGCGGCAGATGGTGCTGAGCCTCCGCTCGGCGCCGACGGCGTCGGCCGGGATGACCACCGTGAACTCCGCCGGGGTGGCGGCGCTGCGCTCGTTGATCGCGGCGACGAGCGGTTGACCGAGAACCGTCTGGTTGGCGAGGACGAGGACGTGCGCACGCTCCCGCGGCGACTCGAGGTCGACGACCACGTGGTCGACCGGCTTGTCCGTCGCCTTGCGGGCGCGCTCGATCAGGTTCGCCCGCAGCCAGCTCGACTTCATCTCGCCGGGATGCGTGGAGATGATGATCTCGTCGGGGTCGTACTCGTGGATGGCGTCCTTGATCGCCTGGAGCGGATCGGGGTCGACTACGGCGCCCCGCGCGGCGATGCCCGCCTCGTGGAGGAGGTCGAGAGTGCGCCGCAGGCGCCGCTCGGCGCTCGAGCGCCGGCTGTCGGCATAGACCACGAAACCGGCCCGCGGCGCGTTCTGCGGGCAGACGACGGTGACGCGGATCGGGCCCTCGGCGGCACGGGTCCGCAGCGCGTCGATCAGCGACTTCCCGGCCACGGTCTCGTTCGCCACGACGAGGATGTGGCGAGGCTCGACCATCAGTGCGAGATCACCTGTTCGCGCTCGGGCACCTCGGCGCGGTCACCGTTCAGGACGGCGTGGCGCGCCCCCCGCACGCCGTACTCGTAAGGACTGCCGACCACCTGGGGGATCTCGTCGAAGTTGAAGACCGGCGGCGGCGAGGAGACCTGCCACTCGAGGGTCAGCGCCCGCCAGGGATTCGCGGGGGCGATGGGGCCGCGCCGCCAGCTGACGATCATGTTGTACAGAAAGACGATCGTCGAGGCTCCCAGCGCGAAGGACGCGACGCTGATGACGAAGTTCAGGCTCCCGAACCGGTCCGCGTAGTCGGACACGCGTCTCGGCATCCCCTGGAGCCCGAGCCAGTGCATCGGGAAGAACGTGACGTTGAAGCCGACGAACGTCAGCCAGAAGTGGATCTTCCCGAGCCGCTCGTTGTACATCCGGCCCGTCATCTTCGGGAACCAGTAGTAGATCCCGGCGAAGATCGTGAAGAGGGAGCCGCCGAAGAGGACGTAGTGGATGTGCGCGACGACGAAGTACGTGTCGCTCGCGTGGATGTCGATCGGGATCGAGCCGAGGTAGATGCCCGACAGGCCGCCGATCACGAACATCGTCACGAAGCCCAGTGCGAACAGCATGGGCGTCTTGAAGTGGATGCGCCCCTCCCAGAGCGTGGCGAGCCAGCTGAAGACCTTGATCCCGGTCGGGATGGCGATGAGCATCGTCGTCGCCATCATCGGGATGCGAAGCCAGGGCGACATCCCGGAGACGAACATGTGGTGCGCCCAGACCGAGAAGCCGAGCACGAGGATCGCCATCAGCGAGAGGGCCATGAGCCGGTAGCCGAAGACCGGTTTCCGTGCGAAGACCGCGATCACCTCGGACGCGATCCCGAATCCGGGCAGCATCATGATGTAGACGGCCGGGTGCGAATAGAACCAGAAGATGTGCTGGTACCCGAGCGCGTACCCGTCACCTCCCGGCTCGAAGAAATTCGTGTGCAAGACGCGGTCGAGGAGGATGAAGAACTGGGATCCGGCGATGAACGGCGTCGCGAGGACGACGAGGGTCGACGTCGCGAAGTTCGCCCAGACGAGGAGCGGCATGCGCCAGAAGGACATGCCCGGCGCGCGCATCGTGATGATGGTGACCAGGAAGTTGAGCGCCGTCATGATCGACGAGGCGCCCGCCCACTGGACCGCCATCTGGAAGAAGAGGTTGCCCGGCGGCTGCTGCACCGAGAGCGGCACGTAATTCGTCCAGCCGGCTGCGAAGGCGCCTCCCTCGGGGACGAGGAAGCTCGCGAGCATGATCAGCCCGGCGATGGGAAGGAGCCAGAACGAGAGCGCGTTCAGGCGCGGGAACGCCATGTCCGGCGCGCCGAGCATGAGCGGGATGACGTAGTTCCCGAGCCCGGCGAAGGCCGGAATGACGAACAGGAAGATCATGAGCGACGCGTGCACCGAGAACAGCCCGTTGAACGTGTTGTTGTCCACGAACTGCATCCCGGGCCGCGCGAGCTCGGCGCGCATGAACATCGCCATGAGGCCCGCGACGACGAAGAAGAAGACCGTCGTCACGAGGTACTGGACGCCGATCACCTTGTGGTCGGTGTTGACCCGGAAGTAGTCCTTCCACGAGCGGGCGCCGTGGCCCGAGTGGTCCTCCGGCCGCGTCGGCCGGCCCGACGCCCAGTAGAACCAGTAGTCGAAGCCGCCGATCCCGATCAGGAAGCCGAGCGGGGTGATGATCATCCACGCCGTCAGGAGAACCTGGAACTCGTTCAGCGGGTGGTAGTCGAGCCAGGCACGGCAGCCGATGACGAGGAGGGTCGCAAGCCCGAATGCGAGCGGCGTGACCCAGGCTGCGCGTATCCAGCCGCCCGTCGTCAGCCGGCGGCGCCACTTGCCCCGCGGGGGCGGCGCTGCGTGCATCGTCGCTTGCTCGTGCTCGTGGACGACGGCCATCAGCTCTTCCCCGCAGTCTTCACGAGGTATTCGACGAGGCTCTCGAGCTGGGTGTCCGTGAGCGATTCACCGAAGGTGCCTGGCATTACGTTGGGCTGGAATCCGGGAGCTATTTCGGCGTTCGGGTTGACGATCGACTCGTGGATGAAGTCCGCGTTCTTCCCAACGAGCACCTTATCGAGATCGGGACCGACCTCTCCCTCGGTGCCCGCGTCGGCGAGCCGGTGGCACGAGCCGCACTGCTGGGTGAAGAGCGTCTTGCCGGCGGCAGAGCCCGAGGCAGCCGCCTTCGCCTTCTCGCCGGCGACCCACTTCGCGTAGTCCGCCTGCGAGAGGACGAGCGCCTGTGCCCGCATCACGGCGTGCCCAAGCCCGCAGAGCTCGGTGCAGATGACGGTGAACGTCCCTTCCTTCGTGGGCGTGACGAGAACGTCGGTCGTGATCCCGGGGACGGCGTCCTCCTTCATCCGCCATTCCGGGACCCAGAACGAATGGATCACGTCCTTGGCCTGGAGCTTCAGCTCGGTGGTCTGGCCAATCGGCAGGGCAAGCACCCCGCTCGTCACGTTCGAGTCGGGATAGTGGAAGGACCACGCGAACTGCTGCCCCGTGACCTCGACCACGCGATGGTTCGCCGGGACGGTGTCGATCTGATTCAGGACGACTCCGCTGTAGATCGTGATGGCCGTGACGAGGGCTGCCGGAACCGCCGTCCACACGACTTCGAGCCCCGTGTGGCCGTGGATCGGCAGGCCGTCGTCCATATCGTCGGGCGGCGCCCGGAACTTCCACACCGCGAAGAGCGCGACCCCCGCCACGAGGGCGAAGATGACGATGCAGATGATGGTGACGAACCAGTAGACGTCGTCGATCTTCAGCGCCTCGGCCGAGTCGGCCGGCGGAAGCCACGGGATGAGAGCGGCGACGAGGGCGAGCGCCACCCCCACGGCGGCACCCACCAACACCATCTGAATGATCGAGCGTTTACGCACGAAGAGCCGCGGAATGAATCAGCCGCAGAACCCTAACGCAACCGTATCCCGGTAAGGGCCTCGAACGTTGAACCCGAGACCCTCAAGGAGGCTAACTACATGGGAATTGGTGTGAGCATCTTCCTCATCGCGGTCGGCGCGATCCTCGCCTGGGCCGTGAGCGTGGACACGAACGGAATCGATCTCAACATGGTCGGGGTGATCCTGATGATCGTCGGCATCCTAGGTCTCCTGCTCTCGCTCATCTTCTGGTCGACGTGGGGCGGCTTCGGCGGCTGGCGCCGCGAGACCGTCTACCGCGAGGGGTCCGACCCGTATTACGACCGACGCCCGATGCCGTAAGAGGCGCGCGCAGAGCGCGCGCCTAGCGGCGCCTTAGAGGAAGGGCGGCCCAAGGGCCGCCCTTTTTCGTGCCTGAATGTGCCACGCGCCCGCTTTCACGGGCGCGCGCCTGCCGTTTTAGAAGAGCCAGATCAGCAGGAGAATGATGAGAATCAGGACGATAACTCCGCCACCGATGTACATTCGTCCTCCTCGTTCGGTTGGTTCCTTAACGACGAAGAGGCCGCCGCGGTTACGGGCTCAGTCGAGGCGGACGACGAGCTTCGCGCCGGGCCCGGCGGCCTGGCGCTCCCACGCCTCGGAGACCCGCTCGAGCGGATACGTCTCGATCGGGAAGCTGAACTCGCCGCGCGCAGCTTGCGACACGAGGTCGGCGTAGGCGGCGCGCCGTGTCTCGGCCGGCACGACGAAGTTCGAGTAGCCGTAGAGCTCGAGCTGCTTGCCGCGGACGACGCCGGAGGCAAGCGTGGCCGTGAGCCCCGCCGATTGTCCGATCTGGACGATGCGCGCCCCCGGTGCCGCGGCCTCGGTGGCCGCGACGAGGGGCTCGCCCCAGAGCGGGTCTATCACCACGGTGGGGCCGTCACCGCCGGCGGCCTCCTTGAACGCGGCGGCGAGGGCGTCCTGGTCGAGCCGGACAACGGCGTCGGCACCGGCCTCCTTCGCTGCCTCGAGGCCCTCGGGCCGCCTGCCCGCCGCCACGATGCGCTCGGCGCCCATGACGCGCGCTGCCTGGACGGCGGCGAGGCCGACCGTGCCGGTCGCCCCGAGCACGAGGACCCGGTCGCCCGGCCCGGTCGCGGCGCGCCAGCAGACCGGGAGCCAGCCGGCGAGCCCGGCGGTCCCGCAGGCGCCGGCCAGCTCGTCGGAAACTTCGTCGGGAAGCACGAGGGCCTCCTCCTCCGCAACCGTCGCGCGCTCGGCCAGCGTGCCGTCGCGCCCGCGGCCGCCAAGCCCGTCATCCGAGACGTAGACCCGCGTGCCCGGCTCGAGGGACTGCGCTTCGAGGACGACGCCGACGCCCTCGGAGCCGGGAATGTAGGGGGTCTTCGGGGGGCCGAGGTAGTGCTTGCCCGCCGAGAGCGCGATGTCGATGGGATTCAGCGGGACCGCGTGGATCTCGACGAGGGCGCGGCCCTGGTCGCGCTCGGGCGCGTCGACCTCGGCAGGCTCGGCAATTCCGCCGATCTCATGGATGAGCGCCGCCTTCACAGGCGGAGCCTAACCGTGCGGGAGAGCTACCGTCGCCGCTCGCCGGGCCAGCCGTCGCGGCTGTCTCCGGTGCGCGAATCGGCGCCGTAGACGTAGGCGAGCGGACCCATGAGGCAGAGAAACGCGATGAGGAAAAGCTCGACCATGGACCCACCGTGGCAGAGGATGTCTATAAGAGCAAATCGAGTTATGATTCGAGTCGATCATGAAACCTGATGGATGGCTCGGCGTCGAATTGCGCCACCTGGCAGCTCTCCAGGCCGTGGCGCGCGAAGGCTCGTTCGGCGGGGCGGCAGTCGCTCTGGGGTACTCCCAATCGGCGGTGTCGCAGCAGATCGCAGCGCTCGAGCGCATCGTCGGCGAGCGGCTCGTGGAGCGCCCCGGAGGCCCGCGTCCCGTTTCCCTGACCGACGCGGGCAGGCTCCTCCTCGGCCACGCGGAGGGCATCGTCGCGCGCCTCGAAGCTGCACAGGCCGATCTCGCCGCATACTCGGAGGGCTCGGCGGGCACCCTCCGCGTCGGTACCTATCAGAGCGTCGGCGCCCGGGTACTCCCGCGCGTCATGCTCGAGTTCGCCGGGGCGTGGCCGCTGGTCTCGATCCAGCTCACGGAATCGACGGACGACGCCGAGCTCCTCGGCCTGGTCGAGCGCGGAGAGCTCGACGTCACGTTCGTCATGCTTCCGGTGGAGGGCGGCCCGTTCGACACGCGGATGCTGATGGACGATCCCTACGTCCTCCTCGTCAGGCCGGACTCGCCGCTCGCGGCGACGAAGAACCCACCGAGCCTGAAGGAGATCGCCGCCGTGCCGCTGATCGGCTACCGGCAGTGCAGGAGCATTCACGCCGTCGAGGAGCGGTTCCGCGGGACGGGCCTCGAGCCTCAGATCGTCTTTCGCTCGGACGACAACACAACCATCCAGGGCATGGTCGCCGCGGGCGTCGGCTCGGCACTCGTGCCGCGGCTCACGGTCGAGGCGAGGGACGACAGCGTCCTCGCCCTCCCGGTGGATCCTCGGATTCCTCCGCGCGAGATCGGGATCGCGTGGCACAGGGAGCGCTACCACGCGCCGGCGGCGCGCGCATTCGTGGCGGTCGCGGACCGCGTCTGCAAGGAGCTCCAGGCCGAGCTCGAAGGCCGGCCCGCGCTGGTCGCCTAGGTCAGCGCGAAGAGCAGAGCCAAACCGACCAGGAAGATGATCAAGACGCCCGCGGCGACGATCGCCGCGGGGTTCACGAACGAGTCGTTGTCCTCCTCCCACTTCGTGCGGTGGCCGGCCACGGGGGCAGCGTAGCCGGATCACGTTTCAGGAACGGCAGGCGTGTGCATGAAGCTCTCACATGGCGTACGTCGAACCCCGGGGGCCCGCACGCGATTTCTTCGCGGCCGTATGTCTCTACGGCACGCGCTTCGTGGCCATCGTGAGCTACGCGGTCGCGGTCACCGTCGCCTTCGTTCTGCTCTCGCCGATGCTCAGGTCCGAGAGCTCGGAGGCCACCGCGGTCGTCCCGACCGGTTCGCAGCCCGTGCTCTACACGGTGCACCCCGGCGACACGCCGATGGCGATCGCGTCGTCCCAGGGAATCTCGCTGGCGCGCCTCTTCGCGCTGAACCCCGGGCTCATGCCACTAGCCGATGCCGACCAGCAACGCGTTGTCGTCGGACTGCGTCCCTAGCCGGGCACAAGCTTGACCAGTTCGCCGTCCAAGGACAGGGCGTAGAGCTCGCCGCGCGCGTCCTCTCCGAACGAGCTGAGTGAGGAGACCGGGATCGCATCGCGCCTGACGTCAGCTGCCTCGCCGCCGCGAAGGAGAAGGCTCCACATGCGACCGCTGCAGTAGTCGGCGAAGAAGTACCGGCCCTGAGCGGCGGGGATGTCGTCGCCGCGGTAGACGAACCCACCCGTGACGGAGCAGCCCTCGTCATGGCTGTACTGGTACACCGGCATGACGAGGTGGCCCTCCGGGTTGGGGTCCTTGTCCTCGTAGACGTGCGTGCCCTCGTAGACGTCCCAGCCGTAGTTCTCGAGGCCGGGGCTCTCCCTCGGCGTGTGGTCGATCTCCTCCCACTCGCCCTGGCCGACGTCACCGATCCAGAGATCGCCCGTCTCCCGGTCGAAAGAGAATCGCCAGGGGTTGCGGAGACCGTAGCCCTCGATGCGCCAAGTCCCTGAGCCGTGCGGGTCGATGGAAAGGAGCTTCCCGAGCCGCTCGTCCAGGTTCTGGGCGCGGTTCTCGGGATCGCCGCCCGAGCCGCCGTCGCCCATGCCGACGTAGAGGCGTCCGTCTGGCCCGAACGCGAGCTGCCCGCCGTTGTGGTTCGCATAGGGCTGGTCGACGAAGAGGAGCTCGCGCCGCTCCACGGGCACTGCGCCGCCGGCTTCGTACTCGACGACCCGCGTGTCGCCGTTCGTGTCCGTGTAGTCGACGTAGAAGAGCCGGTTGGACTCGTAGTCCGGGTCGAAGGCGAGCGAGAGGAGGCCTTGCTCACCGCCGCTCTTCACCTTGCTGCGAATATCGAGGAACGGGCCCGGCAGGAGCTCGCCGTTCTCGACGATCCGCACCGAGCCCGGCTGTTCGACGATGTAGAGGCGGTCGGGCTCGCTCGGGGTCCAGGCCATCCCGACGGGCGCATCGAGCCCGTTGACGACGACTTCGAGCCGGATCCGCAGCGGCTCATCCGCGCGCTCGGTCGCCGTGCCGTCGGTCGCGGTCGGCGCCGTGACGACCGGAATCGTCCCCTCCGACCCTCCCGGCTCGGAGCCGCACGCGGCGAGGAGCGCGCAAGCGGACAGCACGAGGGTTGCTCGTCGCACGTCGCCTATACACCTACCGGGCGAGCTCGGTGCCGGTCGCAGTCAGGAGCCGATGGCCGCGGACTCGAGGATGATGCGCTCGCGCGTGTAGGGAAGCGGCGTGGCGGGGTCGTCCGAGTCGATCTCGCGGGCGAGGCGGTGCCCGTCGTACGAGGCTTCGGCGATGATCCTGGGCGCGACGCAGTCTCCGATCCGGTAGAGGGCGCCGACCCCGTGGGCCCGCAGGGCGTCTGGATCCTCCGCGAGCTCGAGATAGAGCGCCTCGTCGGAGAGCCGTTGCGTGACGAGCACGATCGCGTCGGCGTCGAGCTCGAGCAGCTCGCCGAATTCGTCCGTTCCGCGGACGAAGCCCTCCCCGATCTCCGCCGCGAGGAATCCGGCGCGCTGCCTCACGCCCACGTCGTGCAGGTGCTGGCGAAGCATCGGGCCCTCGAGCGTCTCATCCGTCACCGGAGCAATACGCTCGAGGCACGTGACAAGTTCCACGTCGTGGCCCTCGCCTGCGAGCTTCTCGGCGAGCCCCGCGGCGGTGAAGTAGCCCTCGGCGTCGTAGACGACCACGCGCTTCCCCGGAACGGACTTGCCCTCGAGCATGATCTGCTCCGGCGTGAGGATGGACGGAAGCGCCGCGTCGGCTCCGGGGATCGGAGCGTGCGTATAGGCGTTCAGCCCGTCCGTCGACCAGTGAGCGCCGGTGGCGACGACGGCGATCTCGGCGCCGTACTCGCGCACGTCCTTGGCCGAGAGCTCCGTGCCGGTGATGACCTCGACGTTCTTGAGCTTCTCGAGCTGCACCGCCCGCCAGTTGAGGAAGCGACCCCACTCGCCGAGGCCCGGAAGCCTCGGCACCCAGCGCATGACGCCGCCGATCTCGGGCGCCGCGTCGACGAGGTGGACGCGGCGGAAGCCGCGCTTGCCGAGCACGATCGCGCACTCCATCCCGGCCGGCCCGGCGCCGACGATCAGCACGTCGTTGTCCGCGTTGGCCGCCGGCTCGAAGCGCTCGGGATGCCAGCCGCGGCGGTACTCCTCGCCCGCAGTCGCGTTCTGGGTGCAGCCGATGTGGTTGCCCCACTCCGCCTTCATGATGCAGACGTTGCAGCCGATGCACTCGCGGATCTCGCCGTAGAGGCCCTCTTCGATCTTGTTCGGGAGGAACGGGTCGGAGATCGAAGGCCGCGCGGCGCCGATGAGGTCCCACGCGCCGCTCCGAACGATCTCCGCCATGCGGTCCGGGTTGGTGAGGCGGCCGACGCCGACGATCGGCTTCGCGGTCACCTCGCGCACGCGGCCGGTCCATTCGAGCTGGTAGCCCTCGGGGAAGAAGCGCGACGCACCGGAATCCTTCGACCAGTCGGTGATCGAGCCGACGTTGACATCCCAGAGATCGACGAGATGATCGGCCAGGACGACGAACCCGATGCCCTCCTCGAGCTCGACTCCCGCGGGCCCAAGCGCCTCGACGCAGAACCGAACCGCGATCGCGCAGTCGTCTCCGACTGCGGCGCGAACCTCCTCGAGCGTCTCGATCCAGAAGCGCGCGCGGTTCTCGAGCGAGCCGCCGTACGCGTCGGTGCGCTTGTTGTAGAAGGGCGAGAGGAACTGCAACGGCAGGTAGCTGTGGCCGCCGTAGACGTAGACGATGTCGAAGCCCGCGTCGCGCGAGAGCCTCGCGGCGCGCACCCAGTCCTCGCGGACGCGCCGGATGTCGGAGAGCTCCATCGTCTTCGGGACGACGAACGGGTGGTAGTCGCTCGCGAGCTGGGAGGGGCCGAGCGACGGGCGGCGCGACTCGCGCCCGTCCGAGTGCACGCCTCCGTGCGTCAGCTCGATCCCGGCGAGCGACTCGTGCTTGTGCGCCTCGTCGCACATGAGGGAGAGGTTGCGGAGGTCGTCGGCGTCCCAGACCCGCGTCGAGACGACGGGCCAGTAGTCGGTGTCGCTCGAGATGAGGGCTTCCTCGGTGTTCACCGCGGCCCAACCGCCCTCGGCCTTCATGCCGCGAAAGCGGGCCTGCGAGCCGGGCTTCTCCGACCCGAACCCGGTGCAGTGCGGCACCTGGTAGAAGCGGTTGCGCAACGTCTTCGGCCCGATGCGGACGGGCTCGAAGAGGATGTCGTGCTTCGGGTCGCGGGGCACGGGACGGCTAGTCGAACTCGCGGAGCCCGAACCAGGTTCCGTTGCCGGTGTCGAAGTCGAAGTACTTCGTCCGCTCGATGCGGATGTCGCCGCCGTCGTGGAGCTTCCCCGGAATCGAGCCCTTGTGCAGTCGCACATGGTGGTAGTGGCCGGGAGACACCTCGACGGCGCGCCGGTGCACCTCGTCCCGGTGCCACTCGGGCGGCACGTCGGGCGTGGCGAAGAGGATGAGGTTTCCGTACTCGCCCTTCACGAGCTCGACGTCGTAGTAGCTCAGGAGGCCCGCCTGGCCATAGTGACCCATCCGCTCGATGAGCTCGTCCTCGAGGTCGAAGAGGATGGTGTGGTCGACCTCGTCGCGCGGGCTCCCGAAGAACCCGACGGCGGTGAGATTCTCGGTCTCCAGAAGCCGGCCCGTGTCCGGGATGACGATGAGGTGCCGGTGCCCCTCCCCGTCGTGCTCGCGGATGATGTGGCTGCCCGGGTCGATGTCGACCCACTGAAGTGCCCGCTCGCGTTCGTGCAGCAGCATGTGCCGCATCACGTCGACCTCGCGCAGCGAGTTCTCCGCGTTCGTGAACGGCTTCTCCGTAAGGACGTCGTCCGGCCCGAGAACGGCTGAGTACTCCATTGCCGGAAGATACTAGAGAGGTCATCTCGACAGGGAGCCTCGGCGCAGCGGCGCGCAGGTTGCCTCAGGCAAGGAGGCAGGGAGGGCTCATATCGACTGAGATTTGGGCCCGGCCGCTGCTCAAAGCCGGCCTGCGGCGATGATGCGCTGCAGGAACTCCTGCGTGCGTGGGTTGGCCGGCGAGCGGAAGATCTGCTCCGGCGGCCCTTCCTCGAGCAGGACGCCCTGATCGAGAAAGCAGACGCGGTTCGCGATGTCTGCGGCGAAGCCCATCTCGTGGGTCGCGATCACCATCGTCATGCCGCCCTCGGCGAGCTCGCGGATGACGCTCAGGACCTCGGCGACGAGCTCGGGGTCGAGCGCGCTCGTCACCTCGTCCAGGAGCATGAGCTGCGGCTGCATCGCGAGGGCGCGCACGATCGCCACGCGCTGCTGCTGCCCGCCGGAAAGCCGGTCCGGGTAGTCGTTCCGCCGGTCCTCGAGGCCGAAGCGGCGCAGCAGTTCGACGCCCTGCGTATCCGCCTGCGCGCGGGCGAGGCCGAGCGCCTTCCGCGGACCGAGAGTGACGTTCTCGAGCACGGTCATGTGCGGGAAGAGGTTGAAGGACTGGAAGACGATCCCGATGCCACGGCGGACCTCGTTCACGTCGAGCCCGCGCTTCGTGATCTCCCGGCCCTGGACGAAGATCCGGCCCGCGTTGATCGGCTCGATGAGGTTGATGCAGCGGAGGAGCGTCGACTTGCCCGAGCCGGAGGCGCCGATGAGGCACACGACTTCGTGCTCGGCGACGGTGAGGTCGATCCCCTTCAGCACCTCGCGCTTGTCGAACGACTTGTGGACGTGCTCGAGGACGAGGGAGGCCGGCGCGTTCACGCGGCGATCCCCGCAGCGAGGCGCCGGCGGCGGCTGCGCTCGTTGAGGTAGTCCGTCAACCGAGCGAGCGGAATCGTGAACGCGACGAAGATGAGCGCGGCCGCGACGTAGGGCGTGAAATTGAAGGTGGCCGACGTGTCGATCTGCGCCTGGCGGAAAGCTTCCACGGGGCCGATGAGCGCGACGAGGGCCGTGTCCTTCTGCAAGCCGATGAAGTCGTTCAGAAGCGGCGGGATGACGCGGCGCACGGCCTGGGGCACGACGACGTAGCGGAGCGACTGGCCGCGGCTGAGCCCGAGCGAGCGCGCAGCCGCGTCCTGGCTGGGATGCACCGACTCGATGCCGGCCCGGTAGACCTCGGCGACGTAGGCCGAGTAGATGATGATCAGGGCCACCGTCGCCCAGACGAGCGCCGAGGTCGGGACGCCCGAGAGCCCGAGCGCGGGCACCCCGAAGCCGAGGATGAAGATGAGGAGGATCGTCGGGATCCCCCGGAAGAAGTCGGTGTAGGCGATCGCCAGCGCGCGGATCGGGAAGAAGACCGGCCCCGGGAGGCTCCGCAACACGGCGATCACGAGGGCAAACGCGAGGATGAAGACCTCGGCGACGCAGAAGATCTTGATGTTGAGCCAGAACGCGCGCAGGATCTCCGGGAACGAATCGCTGAAGACCTCCCGGTTGAAGAACGCGGTCTTGACCTCGGGCCAGCCCGGCGAGTTGGTGACCACGAGGACCAGGACGGCGAAGAAGACCACGGTGCTGACGAGCGCGATGAGGACGCTGCGCGCGTCCCCGCTCATCCCGCCCAGGATCCTCGAGCGGCGGTCGCCTTCCATGGCTAGAACTCTGGCGCTACTGGAGGACGGGGGCGCTCGCCTTGTCGGAGAGCCACGTCTGCTGGATCTGCGCCAGCTCGCCGCCGTCCTTGAGGTGGGCGAGTGCCTCGTTGACGCACTCGGTCAGCGGACTGTCCTTCGCCAGCACCATCCCGAAGTACTCCTGGGAGCCGACCGTCGGGAACTGGCCGACGATCTTGCCGTTGGGAACCTGCACCGCGGTGATGAAGAAGGCGGTCGGGAGGTCGACCACGAGCCCGTCGATCTGCTTCGCCTTGAGCGCCGCCACTCCCGCATCCAGGGTGTCGTAGACCTGCGGCTGCTGAGACGGCTGGATGTTCTCCGTGATGTAGTCGTAGCTCGTCGTCCCCACCGGCGCGCCGAGCTTCGCATCCTTCAGGTCGGCGAGCGTCGTCGCGTTGGCGATCTTCGAGTCGTTGAGCGCGACCACTGACTGGTTCACGTCGTAGTAGGAGTCGCTGAAGTCGACGGCTTCGGCGCGCTTCGGCGTGTAGGAGATCTGGTTGATGTCGAAGTCGAAATCCTTCGGGCCGGGCTTGAAGGAGTTGTTGAACGGGACGACCGTCCACTCGACCTCGTCGTTCGTGAACCCCATCTCCTTGGCGACCGCGTAGGCAACGGCGCTCTCGAAGCCCTTGCCGCTCTCCGGATCGGAGATCTTCCAGCCGTTCGCCGGCGTGCCGCCGAACCAGGGCGGATACGCGGGGTTGTCCGTGCCGATCGTGAGCTTTCCGTCGTTGACGAGCTGGAGAGAATCCTTGGCGCAGGGGCTCGCTTCGAACGAGCCCGTCCCGCTGCCTGTCGCGGCCGGTGTGGTCGGAGCGCTCTCCTCGGTGCCACAGCCGGCGACGACCAGCGCGAGCGCCAGGACGAGCAGAGCAAGAGGGGTTCGGAGGCGCCGCACGAGAG
>Ga0111538_10005017_pt1 | contig 18174 bp, 15 predicted proteins | sample SoiMethybrSBSTD1_FD_79669 | JGI IMG/M metagenome (GOLD analysis project Ga0111538, IMG submission 79669) | Bulk soil microbial communities from a Populus tree surrounding site in Tennessee, USA - Soil MetaG P. TD hybrid SBSTD1 (version 2)... | ecosystem: Environmental > Terrestrial > Soil >...
ACGACGCGATCGTGTCCACCCAGCTCGACGGCACCGTCACGAGCTGGAACAAGGGCGCTGAGGCACTCTTCGGCTACACCGCCGCGGAGATGGTCGGCGAGTCGATCTCAACGCTCGCCCCCGAGGGGGTGGAAGACGAGCCGCTCAGGAACCTTGCCGCCGTGCTCGAGACGGGCGAGGGACGCTTCGAGGCGACGCGTGTCCGGAAAGACGGCATCCCGGTCGACGTCTCCCTGACCATCTCGGCCGTCCGCAACCCGGCCGGTGAGATCGTCTCCATCGCAGCCATCGTCCAGGACATCACCGACCGCAAGCGGGCGGAGCAGGAGCGGGCCGCGTTCACGCGCGAGCTGGAGGCGCAAAACGAGCGCCTGCTCGAGCTGGACAAGCTGAAGGACGAGTTCGTCGCGCTCGTCTCGCACGAGCTCCGCACGCCGCTGACCTCGATCCGCGGCTACCTCGAGCTCGTCCTCGACGGTGAAGCCGGCTCCGTGACCGACGAGCAGCGCCAGTTCCTCGGCATCGTCGAGCGGAACGCGAATCGGCTGCTCGACCTCGTCGGCGACCTCCTTTTCCTCGCGCAGATCGAGGCGGGCAAGCTCTCGCTCGAGGCCGGCTCCGTCGACCTCGCTGCCGTCGCTGCGGAATCGGTCGAGACCGCGCGGCCGCTCGCCGAGGAGAAGGCGATCACGCTGACGCTGGCCACGAGCCCCGTGCCCGTGTTCACAGGCGACCGGGCGCGGCTCGCGCAGCTCCTCGACAACCTCGTCTCGAACGCCGTCAAGTTCACACCGGAAGGAGGCCGCGTCGACGTCCGCGCCAGCTCGTCGCGCGACAAGGCGATCCTCGAAGTGCGCGATACGGGCATGGGCATCCCCGCGGAGGAGCAGGAGCACGTCTTCGAGCGCTTCTTCCGGACGACCCGCGCGACGGAGCAGGCGATTCAGGGCACCGGGCTCGGCCTCGCCATCTGCAAGGCCATCGTGCACGCCCACGGCGGCCAGATCACGCTCGCGTCGAGCGACGGGGAGGGAGCGACCTTCCGCGTCGCGATCCCGATCCGCGCCGTCCAGGCTGCGGCTCCCGCCCGGGAAGAGATCGCGTCGTGATTCAGGCGGCTTTGGGCCGGTAGCGGTAGCCAAAGCCGCGGACCGTCTCGATCAGCGACTGGTCCGCGCCTGCTTCGTCGAGCTTGCCGCGCAGGTAGCCGACGTAGAGCTTCGCGCGGGCGCGCGAGCCGCTGACGGCGTCGCCCCAGACGAGCTCGAGCAGCTGCTCGTGCGAGAGCACCTGATTCGGATGGCGGACGAAGACCGTGAGGAGCTTGAACTCGAGCGGCGTCAGCACGACCTGTTTGCCGCGCACGGTGACCTCCCGCTGGGCGAAGTCGATCGTGACGACCCCGTCTCCGTACGTGGTGGGCTCCTCGCCGCGAGGGCCGGAGCGTCGCAGGAGCGCCTCCACCCGCGCGAGCAACTCCTGGCGGCCGAACGGCTTCGTCACGTAGTCGTCGGCGCCGCTCTTCAAGCCGCGCACCTTCTCGAGCTCGCCGGCGCGAGCGGTCAGCATCATCACGGGAACCTCGCTCAGGTCGCGGATCCGCTCGAGCGTCTGCCAACCGTCCAACTCGGGCATCGAGACGTCGAGGAGGACGAGATCGGGCGGCGAGGCATAGAACTCCCGCAGTCCGGCCTTGCCGCTCTCCGCATCGGAGACGTCGTAGCCCGCGCGCGTGAGCAGCTCGCGGAGAAGGCCGCGGATGTCGCGATCGTCGTCGACGACGAGGATCCGGCTGCGCTTCATACGCGTTCCATACCAGATGCAGCCGACATTCGGCCGCCTGCCGACGATGGTCGGGTTGTGGCCCGAGTCCTCATCTGCGAGCCCCATCCCGAGGTGCGCGAGCTCCTCATGGTCATCGTCATGCGGCTGGGCCACGAACCTCTGGGTGACGACGCCGAGCTCGGCAGGGTCGAGGCGATCGTCGTCGAGCCCGCCCACGCGCCATCGGTCGAGCGGGCGCAGGCCTTCCGCGCAGTCGGCGGCGACGTGCCCGTGATCTGCGCCAGCATCGACCTTCCGAACGGGGGAACGCGGCGCCTCCAGCCGGTCGCCCACCTGGTCAAGCCGTTCGCGCTGCGGGAGATGAACGCGGCGCTCGCCACCGCTCTCGGCGAACCAGTCTCGCCCTAAACCTCTCCCGGTTCCTTGGGCTGGGCTAGCCAAGGCGCGAGCCGAGAAGCGGCTAGACAGGTACGGGTGGTACGACGAGGTGCTCCGAGCGAAGCGGCCTGCCGCCCGCGCAGTCAGGCGCCGCCGCGCGGGGCCGACCAGGGGCCTTAACGACCACGAGCCGCTCGGGAAGAGAGGCTCGCGGTCGGCCGTCAGTCAGTCCCCCGCTTCACGAAGAAGCGGCGACACCGTCGGGGATCATACGACTCCGGCGGAGCGCTTACAACACGCCCAGGTAGTTCTCCATCTCCCACGGAGTCAGCTGGACGCGGTAGTCGTCCCACTCCTTGCGCTTGAGCTTCACGTAGCTCGTGAACACGTGGTCGCCGAGCGCCTTCTTGGCGAGCTCCGAGCCGGCCAGCTCGTCGATCGCCTCGCCGAGCGTCTCCGGGAGCGCGACGATGCCGCGCGCCTTCCGCTCCTCCGGGGTGAGCTTGTAGAGGTTCTGCTCCATCGGCTCCGGCAGCTCGTAGCCCTTCTCGATCCCCTCGAGGCCCGCATGGAGAAGCGCGGCGAAGGTGAGGTAGGGGTTGCACGCCGGGTCCGGGCAGCGGATCTCGGCCCGCGTCGCCTGCTCGTTGCCGGGCTTGTAGAGCGGGATGCGGATGAGCGCCGAGCGGTTGCGCCGCGACCAGGCGACGTAGACCGGAGCCTCGTAGCCGGGCACGAGCCGCTTGTAGGAGTTGACCCACTGGGCGAAGACCGCGGAGATCTCGCGAGCGTGGTGCAGCTGCCCGGCGATGAACGCCTTGCCGACCTCCGAGAGGTGCCACTCGTCGTCGGCGTCGAAGAAGGCGTTCTTGCCCTCGGCGAAGAGCGACTGGTGCGTGTGCATCCCCGAGCCGTTCTCGCCGAAGAGCGGCTTCGGCATGAAGGTCGCGTGGTAGCCGGCCTTCTTCGCGATCTCCTTGACGACGAGCCGGTACGTGACGGTGTGGTCGGCCATGTCGAGCGCGGAGGCGTAGCGCATGTCGATCTCGTGCTGCGAAGGGCCGACCTCGTGGTGGACGTACTCGATCGGGATGCCCATCGACTCGAGCGCCTTGACCGTGTCGTGGCGCAGGTCGCTGGCGGCGTCCATCGTCGTCATGGCGAAGTAGCCGCCCTCATCGAGGGGCTCCGTCCCCTGGTCGTCCTTGAACAGGAAGTACTCGAGCTCCGGGCCGACGTTGAACGTGTCGAAGCCAAGCGAGCGCATGCGGTCGAGCGCGCGCCGGAGGACGTGGCGCGGGTCCCCGTCGTAGGGCTCCCCGTCGGGAGTGACGACGTCGCAGATCATCCGTGCGACGCGCACGTCGCCGTTCGGCATGAGCTGGAAGGTGGTCGGATCCGGAATCGCGACCATGTCGGATTCCTCGATCGCGTTGAAGCCGGTGATGGAGGAGCCGTCGAAGCCCATCCCGTCGTCGAGCGCGCCCTCGAGCTCGGCGGGGGTGATGGAGAAGCTCTTCAGGTGCCCCTCGATGTCGGTGAACCAGAGGTGGATGAACTTGACGCTCTGCTCGTTCACCTCGCGCAACACCCGCTCTCGCTCCGACGGAATGCTCGTCGCCCTGCCCTTCCGCTCGACTGTCGCCATAGCCCTTTCCCTCCGTTTAAATGAAAAGAGCCCCGGACGGATTCCGTCCGAGGCCTCGTCGCCTACGTACTTCTTTCAGTGTAGACGACGGGGCTGACGTCCGTCCAGGATCAGGCCGCCGCGGTGGACGTCGAGGTCCCGAAGGCGGTGAGGTACGGCTGCCAGACGTCGGGGACCCTCGGTGCGGCGAGCGTGACGAAGAGCGACGGCGAGGGAGCCTTCGGCGCGGAGACGAGGCGCATCTCGACCTCGTCGAGCAGGCGGTTGCCCTTCTTCAGGTTGCACGGCGCGCACGAGGTGACGACGTTCTCCCACACAGAATCGCCCCCACGGCTTCTCGGCACGACGTGGTCGAGCGTGAGCTTGCCCGTGGAGCCGCAGTACTGGCAGCGCCAGCCGTCCCGCGCGAAGAGCGCGCGGCGCGAGATCTTCCGCTTCACGGCGCGGGGGACGCGCACGTAGGAGACGAGCCGGATCACGTGCGGCCAGCGAAAGGTGTCGGTCGCGGAGCGCAGCGGGCGCGGAAGGTCTTCGAGCACCTCGGCCTTCCCCTTGAACACGAGCACGTGGGCACGCCGCACCGAACAGACGTTGAGCGGCTCGTAGCTCGCGTTCAGAACGAGAACCTGCTGCATTGCGACAAAGAGTAACTAAGAGGTCGCCTCTGGAAGCCGCAATTCGAGGAGATCCTCGCCCGCTTCCACGAAGCCCCGCCCTCGGTAGAAGTCGAGCGCGCGACGGTTCCCCGCCTCGACGACGACCTCGAGCTTGGCGGCGCGCTCGGAGATCGCATAGCCCTCGGCCCACTCGAGGAGCTGCCGGCCGATCCCCTCGGCCTCGTGCTCGGGGCTGACGAAGAGCTGATCGATGCACATCGCATCGCCGGTCGGCCGGAGCGCGACGTAGCCGGCGAGCGACCCCTCGAGATCGGCGACGAAGACGGTCTCGCGCTCGAGGACGGCGATGGTGCGCGCGTCGGCGCCGCGGTCGAGGCTTGCCAGGCCGAAGAGAAGCGCCTCGTCTTCCTCGCGGAAGGGACGGATATCGGCCTTGCGGTAGGTCACTTGTGCCTCTTCCGGTGATGCTGCCCCGGCTCTCGGTCGCGAGCACCGAGCCCGGCAAGAACGCAGGGAGACCCGGTGACCGTGATTACCGGGTCGACCGAGGACGCGGCAGGGCGCTGCGTGATCGCGGGCGAGAAGCAGGCTTGTATTGCTGGGAGAGGCACTGGCTAGTAGGTCATCGCCCGGTCGACGGCCTGCTGCTCCTCGGGCGAGAGGGCGACGGACGCGCGACCCCGATCGAGCTCCTTCACGTAGATCCGCGCGTAATCCCGTCCCTGGATCGCGCTGACGACGACTCCGGAGCGGGCGGCATCGAGGAAGGCGAGCGAGGCGGACTGGTGGCCTCCCGCGTCCTCGTAGGCGTCGTAGCGCACGATCGAGGTGTGCGAGAGGCAGCCGTCGACGCGCTTGTCGATCCGCGAGAGTCCGGCGGCGACCTCGTCCACGGCGCGGTGGAGATCGTCGATCCGTGCCTGGAGCGACACCGCGAAGTCGACGAGGTCGTCGGTGCCGCGGCCGATCATCACCTTCTGCGCGCGGCGCACCTGCCGAAGCTGCAGGAAGAAGGCGATCGCGAGGCCGAGCGCGACGACCGAGAGGGCGGCCGCGCCGATCGCGATCCAGGCGGCGGCGGAGAGACTAGACATCGCTTATCCGATGCTAAAGATGACCGGGTATTCGTAGGTGTTGTTCGCCGTGTTCGACTCGCCCGGAACCGGGTCGACGCTCACCTTCAGCTTGACGGGAGCCCCGAACGTCGGGGGCGGCAGGTCGGAGAAGATGACGGTCTGCGTCTCGCCAGGGCTGATCACCCCGATCTTCTGCTCTTTCTTGATCACCGGCTGCTGCTGGATGGTCAGCGTGACGACGACCTGCGTCTCCTGGCTGTCGCCCGAGTTCTTCACGTTCACCTGGAAGGAGAGATTGTCGGTGACCTGAATCGTGTTGTCCTCGCTGGTCGAGAGGCGTTGGTTTCCGGGCTGGGCGACGACCGAGGTGATCTGGTTGCCGTGCAGCCCGCCCGACTGCGGGCTCTGCGTGAGGCGGTCGACCGTCTGTTTCCAGAAGGTCGGGCTGCCGAAGTCCGGGTTCGACACGAAGACCGAGTCCGGAACCGGCACGCCTCTCACGCCCTCCTTGTTCATCACACCGACAGCTCCCTGCTGGAAGAGATCCTGGTAGACGACGTCGCTCGCTATCAGGCGTTGCGCCTGGACGGCGAGCCGATTGCCCGAAACCGAGATGCTCGGCGTACCCTGCACCGCCCCGAAGGCGGCAGCGAGGCCGGTCAGCCCGTTGACCCGAAACTGCATCGCCTCGACGAGGCTCTGCTGCTCCTCGCGCAGCGGGCCGGGCGCGTCGAGGTCGCTCGCGTTCGCGACGACCTGCGCCTGCTGCTCGCGAAGGCCGTCGAGCCGCGACCGGAGCTCGGCGAGCTTGATACCGGGGGTCGTCAGGGTGTCGTTCAGCTGCTTGCCGATCTGGGCGGACTCGGATGCGGGGCCGTTCACCGACTCCATGTAGTCCTGGTATTTCGCCTTCTTCTGGTTCCCGCGGCAGTTGTTGACGACGAGGACGAGGACGACGGCGAGCAAGATCGCGCCTGCGATGAGCAGCGCGAGCCGCATGAAGGACGGCGACGGCCCACTGGGCGGGCGGGTCGGCATCTTCCGGCGCCGGCGCGGAGGTGCACCTTCGCGCTCGCCCTCGACAGTCGGAGACTCGTCGAAGAAGTCGAACTCGATGTCTGATTGGGGATCGGGGCGCTCGCGCTCGACCATGACCGCGACATGGGGGCCGGAGAACGCCGGAGTCTAGCACCGTGCCCGGAGATTGCAGGAGTTTGCAGCCGAAAAGCCAAGGTGCTGGGGCCGTGGAGCACGCCGTCGCCCTCCACAACGATCACCTCGTCCTCGGGCGATTCCGACCCCTGCGACCGCTCGGCAGCGGAGGCTCGGGGTCGGTCTGGCTCGTGAGGGACGAACGGTCTGCACGTGACGTCGCGCTCAAGGTCGTCCCCCGAGAAGGCAAGGCCGGGTCGCGGGCCGAGCGGGAGGTGGAGGCCGCGGCCCGGCTTCGCCACCCGCGCTGCCTGCGCGCGCTCGCGCTCGAGCGCGACGAGGGCCACGTCTACGTCGCCTACGAATACGTGCCCGGGAAGACGCTCCGTCAATGCCTGCGCAGCGGCGAGCTCGACGACGCGGCCTCGGTCGAGGTCGGCGCGCAGGTCCTGGACGCCCTCGCCCACGCACACTCCAAGCGCGTGCTGCACAGAGACGTCAAGCCGGGCAACGTCATGGTCGAGGACCGCGAGGAGCTCTCGGTTCGCCTCCTCGACTTCGGTCTCGCCCAGCTCGAGGAGGCCGAGACGCTCACGGCCGCCGGCGACGTTCCCGGGACGCTCGCCTACATCGCCCCCGAACGCCTGGCCGGCCGCGAGGCCGACGGCGCAGCCGATGTCTGGTCCGTCGGCGTCCTCCTCTGGGAATCGCTGGCAGGCCGGCACCCGTTTTCCTCCTTTTCTCCGCTCGAGACCGCCAAGCGGGTCCAGGAGGGAGCGCCGCCGCTCGCGTCACTCCGTCCCGACCTCCCGCGCGCCCTGACCGCGACGGTCGACCGGATGCTCGACCCCGCGCCCGCGCGGCGCCCGAGCGCGAAGGTCGCGGCCGCCCGACTGCGCACCGCGTGGGAGGAGGTCGGCGACCGGCCGCGCGCGGTCACGTCGCGGACGACACTCGCCGAGCGGGCCGGGCACGCCGGCCTCGCCGCGCTCTTCGCCGGTGTGACGGCCTGGCTCCTTCCCTTCTTCCCGGCCGGCTGGCCCGTGCTGCTCGCCGCGCTCGTCGCGGTCGCCGCCCTGCTCAGCTCGACCGCAGGCCTCGCAATCGCTCTCGCCATTCCGGTTTTGCCGCTTGGAAACGTTTCGCTGGGGCTGGCAGTCGTGTACTCGGCGATCGCTGCAGGATGGCTCGCGCTCTTCTGGCGCGACCCGCGCTCGAGCTTCCTCTTCCTGATCGGACCGCCGCTCGCCGCCTTCCAGGCGCTCCCGCTCGCCACGATCGCCTTCTCGGATGCGAGAGGGCTGATCCGGCGCGGAGCCCTGGCGGCCGCGGCCGCGCTCGCGGCAGCGACGATCGCCGGCATCCGCAACGGAGAGTCGCTCGATCTGCACGCGACGTCGTCTCCGCGGGTGGCTTTCGACGCTCTGACGGCGTACCTCGCCAGCGGCCCGGAGGTCTGGATCGGCGCCCTGGTCCTGACCGCGGCGACCCTGGCCGCGCCGCTTGCCCAAAGCCGAGGGCTCTGGGGAATCGCAGCCTGGGGCTCCGGATTCCTCGCCGCGGCCCTCGTCGGGACAGGCGGCGCGGTCGGCGCGTTTCCGCTCGTGCTCTGGGTCTGGCTCGCGGCAGCGGTCCTCGCGCTGCCGCTGCTCCGCGCGCGTTAGAGACGCCGCTCAGGGCAAAATGCCCTCGATGAGCGTTCTGCGGAGCATCGAGCACCGCATCGAATCACTGGTCGAGGGGGTCTTCGGGCGCGCCTTCCGGACGCATGTCCAGCCGGTCGAGCTGGCCCGGAAGCTCGCAAAGGAGATGGACGAGCACAAGACCGTGTCCATCTCGCGCGTCTACGTGCCGAACGAATACGTCCTCTACCTGGCGCCGAACGACCGCAAGCAGTTCTCCTCGTACGAGGCCTCGCTCCTGACCGAGCTCGGCGACTACCTCTCGGAGCACGCACGGCGAGAGGGCTATTCGCTCCTCTCCACGCCGAAGGTGACGATGGAGGAGGACGGAGACCTCGCCATGGGCGAGTTCGGGATCGCAACGCGGCTGGTGCAGCCGCCACGCGGAGAGCGGGGAGCCGCTCCCCCCGTCCCCGCTCCTGGGGCGGTCCCCGGCGGAACGAAGGTCTTCACACCGCCTCCCTCCGCGACCGCGGCGGTCTCGGCCGAGGAGGCGGAGGAGCTCGGTCTCGCGCACGAGCCGCGCGCGAGACTCAACGTCGGCGGGAAGCCCTACGACCTCGCCCGCGACGTGGTCGTCCTCGGCCGCTCGCGCGAGTGCGACATCACCCTCGACGACGCCAACGTGTCGCGCAGGCACGCCGAGGTCAGGCGCCAGAACGGGAACTGGTTCATCGTCGACCTGGGCTCGACGAACGGCATCGAGGTCAACGGCAAGCGCACGGACCGCGCCAAGCTGGAGCACGAGGACCGGATCCTGCTCGGCAAGACCGAAGTCACGTTCGAGCGGTCATGAACGTCGAGCCCGTCCTGCTGGCCCTGCAAGCGGCCTTCCTCGTCCTGCTGTACGTCTTCATCTGGCGCGTCGTGCGCTCGGCAGGCCGCGACATGCAGGTCGCCCCGCAGGAGAGCTTCATCCTCGCGCCCTCGCAAATGGCGGCCGAGCACCAGGTCTCCGACCCGGGGCGGCTCGTCGTGGAGCGGAGCAAGGCGATCGCGGCGGGAAAGACCTTCGACGCGGGCCCCGTGCCCGTGACGATCGGGCGCAGCAGCGAGAACACGATCACGCTCGACGGCGACGAGTTCGCCTCGGGGCACCACGCCCGGATCGAATCTCAGCGCGACGGGGTATGGATCCTTGATCTGGGCTCGACGAACGGCACCTTCGTGAACGGGGAGCGCGTCGACGGCAGGCGACAGCTCCATCGTGGCGATCTCGTACAGATCGGCGACACGGAGCTCAGATTCGAACGATGAAGGTCACCGACACAGCCGGCTTCACCGATCCGGGCCGGAAGCGGCGGCGAAACGAGGACTCCTACGTCATCGAGCCGCCGCTCTTCGCCGTCGCGGACGGCATGGGCGGCGCGCAAGCCGGCGAGGTCGCCTCCCGCCTGGCCGCCGCGGCGTTTCGTGAGTTCCACGACGCCGACGACCTCGATCCCGAGGAGCGGCTCGTCGCCATCATCCAGGAGGCGAACCGGCGGATCTACGAGCGCGCGGCGGACGACTCGGAGGTCTCGGGGATGGGGACGACCATCACCGCCGCGCTCGTCGGCGGCACCGGTCTCGCCATCGGCCACGTGGGTGACTCGCGCGCCTACCGGCTGCGCGCCGGGCGCTTCGAGCAGCTGACCGACGACCACTCCCTGGTCGCGGACCTGGTGCGGAGCGGGCGGCTGACACCCGAGGAGGCCGACGTCCACCCGCAACGCTCGGTGATCACGCGCGCGCTCGGAACCGACGCGCAGGTCGACGTCGACACCTTCACCGTCCCCGCCGAGAACGGCGACCTCTTCCTCCTGTGCTCGGACGGCCTCACGACCATGGTCGGCGACGAAGAGATCCGCGACCTCGTGACGAGGGCGAAGGACCTCGACCAGGCCGGGAAGGGGCTCGTCAAGGCCGCGAACAGGGCCGGCGGCGAGGACAACGTCACCGTCGTCCTCTTCCGCGTCTCGGACGGCGCCGCCGAGCTCGAGGAGACCGCGGTCGTCTCCGGAAACGGGCGCGCGCAGGACGAGGACCTCGAGGACACGCTCACCGGGCTCGAGGCTCCGACGATGGCGGCTCCGGCGGCGGCCGCGGTCGCGCAGCGCGAGGAATGGGGCCCGGCCCTCGACGACGACGAGGTCGCCCGACCGCAGCCGCGAGTCCGCGAAGAGGAGCGCAGCTGGGGGCGTCGCGCCGTGCTCGTCGCACTCGCGCTGGCCTTCGTCGCCGTGCTCTTCGCGTCCGCTTTCTGGGCCCTCACGCGCGCGAACTTCATCGGCGTGGACGAGGACGGAAACGTGGCCGTCTACCAGGGCGTGCCGTGGGACCTCGGCGGCGGCGTCCACCTCTACCGCGCGAAGTACGTCAGCCAGCTCCAAGCCGTGCAGCTCACGCCCTCGGAACGCGCGACCCTCCTCGACCACAAGCTGATCTCGTACGACTCCGCCCGCGACCGGCTCGCCACCTACGAGCAGGAGGCTTCTCCGTAGTTTGACCCTGCGGAACCGGGAGCTCGTCAACCTCCTCCTCGTCGGCCTCCTGACGGCGGCGGGCTTCACGGCCGTCTACATCGCGCGGTCGGACGTCGTCTCGGCCGGCTCGCTCTCGTACGCGGCCTTCTTCCTCGCCCTCTTCGTCGCTGCGCACGTCATCCTCCGCTTCGCCCTCCCGAACGCGGACCCTTTCCTGCTCCCGCTCGGCGGGCTCCTGACCGCGGTCGGGCTGACGCTGATCTACCGGATCGACCCGGACCTCGCCCTGCGGCAGGGGCTCTGGGTCGTCGTCGGCCTCGCCGCCTTCGCCCTCCTCGTGCTCTTCGTACGGGATTACCGGGCGCTCGATCGCTACAAGTATGTCCTCGGTCTGACCGCGATCTTCTTGCTCGCACTGCCCGCGGTGCCGGGACTGGGGCGCACCATCAACGGCGCGAACCTCTGGGTCGGCTTCGGGGGTCTCGTGTTCCAGCCCGGCGAGTTCGCGAAGGTCCTCCTCGTCATCTTCCTCGCGGGCTATCTGCGGGACAACCGCGAGCTGCTCTCGATGGGGACCGGGCGCTTCGGGATGCCTTCGCTGAAGCACTTCGGCCCGCTGCTCGTCATCTGGGGAGGCGCGATGCTCGTCCTCTTCCAGACGAACGACCTCGGCGGCGGCCTCCTCTACTTCTCGATCTTCCTGGCGATGCTCTGGGTCGCGACGGCACGCTGGCAGTACGTCGCGGTCGGGCTCGGGCTCTTCGCCGTGGGGGCCTACGCGCTCTACCACGTCACTCCGCACGTCCGTGAGCGCGTCTCCATCTGGCTGGACTGCAGCTGGGGCTTCTCGCAGGCCTGCCCCGTCTACGACCAGGGCTACCAGCTCGCCCAGTCGATCTACGCGATCTCCGGGGGCGGCTTCTTCGGGCAAGGCCTCGGCCGGGGTGTCCTCCTGACGGCCGAGGGGAACACCTACATCCCCTACCTGGAAACGGACTTCATCTACGCGGCGGTCGTGCAGGAGCTCGGCCTCGCAGGCGCAGCCGGGCTGGTGCTCCTCTATCTCGTCTTCTGCTACCGCGGCTTCAAGATCGCGCTGCAGGCCGCGGACGGGTTTTCGAAGCTGCTCGCGTCCGGCCTGACGGCCGCCCTCGGGATCCAGGCGTTCATCATCATGGGCGGCGTCAGCGGGCTCATCCCGCTCACGGGCATCACGCTTCCCTTCGTCTCCTACGGAGGGTCGAGCATCGTCGCCAACTTCATCATCCTCGCCCTCCTCCTCATGGTCTCCGACCGCGTGAACCGGGAGCGCACATGAACGCCCAGGTTCGCAGGCTCTTCTTCGTCCTCGTCGGCCTCTTCGTCGCGCTCATCGTCATGACGACGTACTGGCTCTGGAAGGCGCCCGACCTCGAGGCGCGCCAGGGCAACCCGCAGTTGATCGTCCAGCAGCTCACGATCGACCGGGGCTCGATCTTCGCCTCGGGCGGGAAGACGGCCTTCGCGCGCAACCGAAAGGTGGAGAAGAAGCAGCTCGGCCGCACGTGGTACCTCCGCACGTATCCCACCCGCGAGCTCGCGGCGCGGCCCGTCGGCTACTCGACGATCGAGCGCTCGCGCACGGGGCTCGAGGAGTCGCTGAACGACTACCTGACGGGCTCGAACGCGAACCTCGACACGCTTTTCAACAACACGCTCGACAAGCTCCGGGGGATCACGCAACGGGGCAACGACGTCATCACGTCGATCGATGCGGGCGCCCAGAAGACCGCGCAGGACGCGCTCGCCGGGCACTGCGGCGCCGCCGTCGCGCTCGATCCGAAGACCGGCAGGGTACTCGTCTGGGCCTCGCAGCCGACCTACAACCCCAACCTCGTCGAGGGGCATTTCAACCAGATCCAGGCCGACGCGGCAGGAGCGCCGTGCGAGCCCCCGGCGCCGCTTCTCGACCGCGTCTCGCAGGGCCTCTTCATCCCGGGCTCGACGTTCAAGGTCGTCACCGCGGCCGCCGCGCTCGACTCCGGCAAGATCACGCCCTCGACGACGTTCAACGACCCGGGCTACTGCATCGAGTACGGGAAGAAGGTGTTCAACTTCGCCGACCAGAGCGGGCCGGAGGTCTTCGGGACAGTCACCTTCGCGCAGGCGCTCGAGCACTCCATCAACGCCGTCTTCTGCGATGTGGGCAAGGAGCTCGGCGCGCGGGCCGTCCTCGACCAGGCGAAGAAGTTCGGCTTCTACGAGAAGCCGCCGGTCGAGCTTCCCTCCGACGAGATCTCGGTCAGCGGCCTCTACCGGAACGGCCGCCCCTACGACCCGAGCGACCCGAACGCCGTCGACCCGGGCCGTCTCGCGTTCGGCCAGGAGCGGCTCCAGGTGACGCCGTTGCAGATGGCGCTCGTGGCCGCGGCGGTCGCAAACGACGGGAAGATCATGGAGCCGACGCTCGTCGACCGCATCGTGGACCCCGACGGGAAGGTCATTCGGACAACCGATCCGGACACCTGGAAGGAGGCCATGAAGCCGCAAACGGCAGCCGAGCTGACCGCCATGATGACCGCGGTGGTTCAGAGTGGGACCGGTGCAGCGGCCCAGATCCCCGGCGTCCAGGTCGCCGGCAAGACCGGGACCGCCGAGACCGGCCGGACCGGCGAGAACGACACCTGGTTCATCGCCTTCGCCCCCGCGCAGAACCCCGAGGTGGCGGTGGCCGTCGCTCTCTCGAACCAGAGCGGCACGGGCGGAGCGACCGCCGCTCCGATCGCCAAGGAGATAATCGAGGCGCTCCTGCGCTGAAGTACCTAGGCTAACCCGAAAATGTCGACTTCCGACACGCTGATCAACACCCTCTTCGACGGTCGCTACCGCATCGTTCGCAAGCTCGGGTCGGGCGGGATGGCGAACGTCTATCTCGCCGAGGACGAGGATCTCGGCCGCCGCGTGGCGATCAAGATCCTGAACGACCGCTACGCGAACGACGACCTCTTCATCGAGCGCTTCCGGCGCGAGGCGAAGTCGGCCGCGGCTCTCTCGCACCCGAACATCGTCTCCGTCTACGACCGCGGCGAGGCCGAGGGCACCTACTACATCGCGATGGAGGTCATCGAGGGGCGCAGCCTCAAGGAGCTGATCATGACGCGCGGCCCCCTGCCGATCCCGCAGGCCCTCGCGTACTCGCACGAGATCCTCGAGGCGCTGCGCTTCGCGCACCGGCACGGGATCATCCACCGCGACATCAAGCCGCACAACATCCTGATCGGCGAGCGGCTCAAGGTGACGGATTTCGGCATCGCGCGCGCCGGCGCGTCGCAGATGACGGAGGCCGGCTCGATCATGGGCACGGCGCAGTACCTCTCCCCGGAGCAGGCGCGCGGCGCACCCGTGACTGCCTCGTCCGATCTCTACTCGGTCGGCATCGTCCTCTACGAGATGCTGACGGGGAAGGTGCCCTTCACCGGCGATTCGGCAATCGAGATCGCCATGAAGCACCTGAACGAAGCGCCGAAGCCCCCGTCGAAGATCCGTCCGGAAATTCCGGAGGAGCTCGACCAGGTCGTCCTCCGCGCGCTCTCGAAGAACCCGGAGGACCGCTACCAGACCGCCGAGGAGTTCTCCGAGGACCTGCACCGGGTCGAAGCCGGCCTGCCGCTCGCGCCCGGAACGTCCGAGGCCGCCACCGCGCTCCTGGCCGGAGCGGCACTCGCCGGCGGCGGCTCGACGGAGGTGCTCGCCGGTACCGCCGTGACGCGCCCGCAGGACCCTCCCCCGCCGACGGCACGGACACCGCCACCCCCACCCTATGGGCCCGGCTACTACGAGGAACCGCCGCGCAAGCGACGCCGCTGGGGACCCTGGCTGCTCGTCGCGCTTCTGCTCGCCGCGGCCGGGATCGCGGGCTGGTACGTCTTCTCCCAGATCCAGGACCAGCTCGCCGCGAACGAGCCGGTCGCCGTGCCGAACGTCATCGGGCTGAAGGAGGAGGCAGCCGTCAACCTCATCCAGCAGGCCGGGTTCGAACCGGATGTCCAACGCGCCGCGAACGCGGATGTCGAGAAGGGAAGGGTGTTCGATCAGAACCCGAACCCGGGCAACCGGATCCAGAAGGGTGACCGCGTGACACTGCTCGTCTCCACCGGTGCGCCGAAGACCTCGGTCCCCGATGTTACCGGGATGAACTACGGCGACGCGGTGCAGGCGCTCAACGACGCCAACCTGAACGCGAGCAAGAACGAGGTCTTCTCGCCGAAGCCTGTCGGCCAGGTAGTCGACCAGAATCCGGCCGCCGGCGAAAATGTGGTCGAGGGAACCGAGGTCGTCCTCGACGTCTCCAAGGGCACGAAGCAGGTGCAGGTGCCGAACGTGGTCGGGATGCCGGAGGCCGACGCGCGGGCCACCCTCGACCAGGCCGGCTTCGAGGTCACGTCGACGAGCGCTCCGTCGGACACCACGCCGGAGGGCAACGTCTCGGATCAGAATCCGGACGGAGGCACTCAGGCTGCGAAGGGCTCGACCGTATCGATCACCGTCTCGAGCGGGCCGAGCACGACCACGGTCCCGGATGAGGTCGGGCAGGACAAGCAGGTGGCCATGGACGACCTGAAGGCCAACGGCTTCAAGGTCCACGCGACCAACGTCGCCTGCGCCGACCCGAATCAGGACAACATCGTCCAGGATCAGGACCCGACCGGCGGCAGCGACGCGCCCAACGGCAGCACGGTCGACATCTTCGTTTGTAAGTTCTGAGCCGATGGCCCGAGTCCGGGTGGCGGTGATCATGGGCGGGCGCTCGAGCGAGCACGACATCTCGGTCGCCTCCGCGCGCTCGGTCGTGGACGCCCTCGATCCCGAGCGCTACGACGTGCGCGCCGTCGAGATCGGCCAGGACGGGCGCTGGCAGCTCGAGCCGGCGGCGGAGCGGGGGCGAATCGGCACGGGCGGCGAGAACCTCCCCGTTCCGGCAGACGGGTCCGTCTCGCCGTTCGAAGGCGTGGACGTGGTCTTCCCCGTGCTCCACGGGCCCTTCGGCGAGGACGGAACGGTGCAGGGCTTCCTCGAGCTCGCGGATGTCGCCTACGTCGGCGCCGGGGTGACGGCGAGCGCGCTGTGCATGGACAAGGACCTCTTCAAGGCGGTCATGCGCGACAAGGGCGTGCCCGTCGTCGAGAGCGTCACCGTGCTCGACCGACACCGCGACCGGGTCGAGAATCCCTTCGGCTTCCCGGTCGTCGTGAAGCCCGCGCGGCTGGGATCCAGCGTGGGCATCTCGGTCGTGCGGGAGCCCGCGCAGCTCGGCCCGGCCATCGACCTGGCGCTCGAGCACGACGAGAAGATCCTCCTCGAGGAGCACGTCGCGGGGATCGAGGTGGAGTGCAGCGTCCTCGGGAACGAGGAGCCGATCGCTTCCATCCCCGGCGAGATCGTCCCGCTCGTCTCGGACTGGTACGACTTCGCCGCCAAGTACGACCAGGGCGGCATGGAGCTCGTGATCCCGCCGCGCCTCGACGAGCGAACGATCGCGCGCGTGCAGGAGCTCGCCGTCGCCGCGTTCGTCGCGAGCAACTGCGAGGGCATGGCGCGGGTCGACTTTTTCGTCCGCGGGGACGGCGAGGTTCTCGTCAACGAGCTGAACACCATCCCGGGCTTCACGGCGACAAGCGTCTACGCGAAGCTCTTCGAGGCCTCGGGCATCCCGTACGCGGAGCTGCTCGACCGCCTCGTCTCGCTCGCCCTCGAGCGCCACGATCGCCGCGCGCGCCTCAAGTACTGACGCGGACCGAGAGCCCGTCTGACATGCGCAGAACCGTGCCCGACGACGCCCGAAACCAGCCTAGTAACAGACTGTTACTTGTTCCGGCCTTGGGGCGAAAGGCCCTTCCTTGCTCGGATTTCCTGCGTGCCGGGAAACGCCCGAAGTGCGACGAGGGACGCCAAGTGACAGTCTGTCACTTGGCGTTCTCCTCTCAGCTTCTGGCACGCACTTCGTTGATGTGGGCGCGGCTCTCGAGGCTCGTGATCCAGATCAGGTAGTAGCGGAAGGTGCCGCCGCGGAGGCCGAAGGTCGTCTGCTCCGCAACGGTCTGGCTGTCCGAGATCGTTTTGAAGCCGCCGTCGGGGCTGTTCGATCCCTGGATCACGGCAGTGAATCCCGGCGTGTCCGTCGTGAGCGTCAGCTCGGAGAGCTCGACGCCGCTCTCGGCATCGAGCACGATTCCGACACCCGGCTTGTCGAAGCTCGAGTAGGTCTCCGTCGTCCAGTAGGTCGTTGCGTCACCGTCCGTGGCGGCGAACACATCCTCCGGATGCTCCGTGCCGTCGCCGTCGGGATCGAAGTCGGCCACGGCGGCGAGGCGGACTCGTTCCCCGCTCCCGCCGGAACCACCTCCGCCGCCACCGCCGCCTCCGGTGAACGAATCGGTGCCGCCGCCGGCGATCACGAGCGCGAGGACGAGAGCCGCCACCCCCACGACCACGAGGGCGATCAAGATCGGCACCGGAAATCTCCTGCGCGCGCGTCGGGCGGGAAGCGGAACCGGTTCGGGAACGGAGATGCTCTCGGTCGCGCCGAAGTCGGGCCGCGTGGTCGGAGGCGGGATGCTGTCCGTGCTCGCGCGTGCCGCCTCGAGGGCCGCCATCATGGCTTCCGTCGACGGGAAGCGGTCCTCGGGCCGCTTTGCCATCGCACGGACGATGATCGCGTCGAGGCGCGGCGACACGTCCGGCCTGACCTCGCGGACGCTGGGAATCGGCTCCTGAATGTGCTTCATCGCGACCACCATGAAGTTCTCGCCGCCGTACGGGGGCTCGCCGGTGAGAAGCTCGTACAGGACGGCCCCGAGGGAGTACTGATCCGAGCGCTCGTCGACCGGATGCCCGCTCGCCTGCTCGGGCGCGATGTACTCGCTCGTGCCGAGCAGGGTGCCGGTCTCGGTCAGGCCGTCCGCCGGCTCGAGTGACCGCGCGATCCCGAAATCCGTCACCTTGGCCACGCCGTCCTCGTCGATGAGGATGTTGTGCGGCTTCACGTCGCGATGGACGATGCCGTGCTCGTGCGCGAAGGCGAGCCCGCGCGCGACCTGGTGGACGAGCGCGAGCGCTTCGTCGACGGGCTGTTGGCCCTCGCGGTCGACGAGCTGCTTCAGAGTCTCCCCGTCGACGTGCTCGAAGACGATGAACTGCCGGCCCTCGAACTCCCCCCGGTCGATGACCGTGACGATGTTCGGGTGGTTCAGCTGGGCGAGGGCGCGGGCTTCACGGCGGAAGCGCTCGACGTACTCGGGGTCGTCCGAGAAGTGGTCGTGCAGGATCTTGATCGCGACCATGCGCTCGAGCACGGTGTCGCGCGCCTTGTAGACGCTCGACATCCCACCCGAG
>Ga0111538_10005018_pt1 | contig 18171 bp, 10 predicted proteins | sample SoiMethybrSBSTD1_FD_79669 | JGI IMG/M metagenome (GOLD analysis project Ga0111538, IMG submission 79669) | Bulk soil microbial communities from a Populus tree surrounding site in Tennessee, USA - Soil MetaG P. TD hybrid SBSTD1 (version 2)... | ecosystem: Environmental > Terrestrial > Soil >...
CGCGCGGCGCGTCCAATCGTCTGGATGAGCGACGTCTCGGAGCGCAGGAAACCTTCCTTGTCGGCATCGAGGACCGCGACCAGCGCCACCTCCGGCAGGTCGAGGCCTTCGCGCAGCAGGTTGACGCCCACCACGACGTCATGCTTGCCGCGGCGGAGGTCCTGGAGGATCTCCACGCGCTCGAAAGTCTGCACCTCGGAATGGAGGTACTGCGACCGCAGCCCAACCTCCTCGAAATGCTCGTGGAGGTCCTCCGCCATCCGCTTCGTGAGCGTGGTGACGAGCACGCGCTCCCCGCGCGGCGCCGCCGCTTTGATCTCGGCGACTAGGTCGGGCACCTGGCCCGTAGCTTTGCGCACCTCGACGACGGGGTCGAGAAGACCGGTGGGCCGATTGATCAGCTCGATGATCTCGCCGCCGGACTTCTCGAGCTCGTAGCGCGCCGGCGTCGCGCTCACGAATACGGCTTTTCGGACCATGCTTTCCCACTCGTCGAACCGCATGGGGCGGTTGTCGAGCGCCGAGGGGAGGCGGAAGCCGTAGTCGACGAGCGTCTGCTTGCGCGAGCGATCGCCGTGGTACATCCCGCCGACCTGCGGGATCGTCACGTGGGACTCGTCGACGACCACGAGATAGTCGTCGGGGAAGTAGTCGTGAAGGTTGTGTGGGCGCTCCCCCGGCGCCCGCCCGGAGAAATGCCGGGAGTAGTTCTCGATCCCCGGGCAGTAGCCGATCTCGAGGAGCAGCTCGCAGTCGTACCGCGTTCTCGACTTGAGCCGCTGCGCCTCGAGCGCCTTCCCCTGCCCCTCCAGCTCGTCGAGGCGCTCGCGGAGCTCCTTGCGGATGCTGTCGACGGCACGCTCGACTTTGGGCTGGCTGATCACGAAGTGCTTCGCGGGGTAGATCGTGACTTTGTCGAGCTCGTGGAGCACCTCGCCGGTGAGCGGCTGCACTTCGAGGATCGCTTCCACCTCGTCGCCGAACATCTCGATGCGGACTGCGGTCTCCTGGTAGGCCGGCAGGACCTCCACGACGTCGCCGCGGACGCGGAACGTCCCGCGAAGGAGCTCGAGGTCGCGCCGGACGTACTGGATGTCGACGAGCCTGCGGAGGAGGTCGTCCCGTTCCAGGCGACCGCCCCTCTCCACGACGACCAGCATCCCTTTGTAGTCCTCGGGGTCCCCGAGGCCGTAGATGCAGGAGACGCTGGCCACGATGATCACGTCCCGACGGGACATGAGGGAGCTCGTCGCCGACAGCCGCAGCCGGTCGATGTCGTTGTTGATCGAGGCATCCTTCTCGATATAGATGTCCCGCTGCGGGATGTAGGCCTCCGGTTGGTAGTAGTCGTAGTAGCTGACGAAGTACTCGACGGCGTTGTGCGGAAAGAACTCGCGCAGCTCGGAATAGAGCTGCGCCGCGAGCGTCTTGTTGTGCGAGACGATGAGCGCGGGTTGGCCCAGCCGCGCGATGGCATTCGCGACCGTGAACGTCTTTCCCGATCCCGTCACGCCGAGGAGCGTCTGGAAGTTCCTCCCCCGCTCGAATCCGCGCACAAGGGCGTCGATCGCGCGGGGCTGATCGCCTTGGGGAGGGAAAGGGCTCACGAGCTGGAACGAGGAGGGGCTCGTCACGGGGCACGGAGCTCCAAGAGGGGCCGAGCGCGGTCCACCCACCCCGCCGGCAGGCGAGGGATCCGGCGGAGGTCCTCGATCGAGGCAAATGGCCCGTTGGCCTCGCGGTAGCCCACGATGGCCCGGGCGCGGGCTTCGCCGATGCCTTCGAGGAGCGTCCACTCGTACCACGGCGCGCGATTGATATCGATGCGGAGCGGTTCCACCGCGAGCGTCTCGACGCGGGGGTCATCTCCGCCCCGGTCGGACAGGAGCGCGGGCCCCGCCACGATCAAGACCGCAGTCAGCAGGAACGCGAGGTCGCGGAGCGGCGTGGGGCCGCTTGGCCTCGGTGAGGGCCCACGCGTCGGCTCAACGGCCGCTGGCAGGCTGGCGCTCGAGGGTCCTTGCGGACCCGCTGCCGGGACGGGCAGCTTGAGGGGCGGCTGCGCCGGAATCGCCGGCGCGGTCGGGGATTTCTCGGCCTCGAGCGTCATATTGCTTTTCGAAGGTTGCTGCGGGGTCCGCGGCGATGGGCCGCGAGCTCCGGAGCTTCAGGCGCATTGTACCGTAGGGATAAGCGCGGAAGGCCTGCCGCGCCAGTAGCTCGAGCCGCGGCGCTAGCTGCTCGAGGGCGTCGGGGTCGACGTTCGGGCATCCGAGCTCGACGGTCAACTCGAGGTTCCGGCGGGTGAACCCAATGAGCTCGACGTTGAGCTCTTCGCGGAGCCGCCGCTGAAACGTCGTCGACGATTCGCGGTCGCTGATCTGGATCCTCAGATCGTCGATGGAGAAAGTCGTGGAGTGATAGACCTCGGCGGATTCGCAGCCGAAGCTCGATGGCGACTGACAGTCGATCTGGAGCTGGCCGCGGGCTTTGGCCCCCCAAGCGCGCAGGTAGTACTCCGCGACTTCCAGGTCGAACGAGCTGGCGCTATTCGCCGAGCCGGAGCTGGAAGTCGGCGCTGCGGATCCCTTGCGCCAGCCAGGCGCGTCCGGAGGGATCGTGAGGAGGAGCCGCGCGGACGAGCCGCCATCGCCCTGCTTGCGGACGGAGACTTCACTCACTCCGCGGTCTTCGAATTCTTTCGCGAAGGCCGTTTTGAACCGGATGATCGCCTGGAGGTCGGGACTGGAATCGATGGCGACCTTGGTGAGCACGCCGAGAGCCACAATGCAGGCGAGCCCCAGCCCAATGATCACGCTCCAGGATTTCGATCCCATACCACGTCTCCTCGGGGTCCAATCCCTCCCTCCTCCTTCCTCCTCGGAGCGGGGCAGGACCCGGAGACGCTCCGAAGCTCGAGCCCCCGGCGCGCCGGGGCGCTCACGACCCTCGGAACGGGGCGATCCGATTCCGGAAGTCGGCGAAGACGTCCCCGACCTTGACCTGGTTCCTCTCGAACCAGCCCTGGTTCACCTCGAGGGCGTAGCGCACCCCATTCTTCGACCAGGTGCTGGTCTCGTCCTTAGCCTTCATGTCGTGGATCTCGAGGATCTTTCCGGAATCGTCGATGAACGCGATCGAGAGCGGAATGAGGGTGTTCTTCATCCAGAAGCTCTGCTGTGTGGTGTGCGGGAAGATGAAGAGCATCCCTTCGTTTTCGGGAAGGCTCGGCCGGTTCATCAGGCCGAGACGCCGGGAAGGGCCATCCGAGGCGACTTCCACGACGAGCTTCTTGCCGCCGACGTCGAGACCGACACGATCCCATGCTCCGGGAGGCGACGGAGGCGGCTTGCCGCAGCCGGCCGATGCGGCGACAAGACCAAAGAGCGCGGCGAGCATTCTCCGGCGCATCACGTCGCGGGGAAAGTCGATCCGATGCGTTGTCATCCTTTATGGGTCCTTTCGAGTGGCGTGCGTCCAGTCGAGACCAATATCGAGGCTCGGCGCGGAGTGGGTCAAGGCCCCGACCGAGATGCGGTCGACGCCGGTCTCCGCGACCGCGGCGACGTTCTCGAGGCGGATTCCGCCCGACGCCTCGAGAAGGATCCCCGGGAATTTGTCGCTGCGCGCCCCCACCGCCCAGCGGAGATTCTCCAGGCTGAAATTGTCGAGCAAGATGACGTCCGGAGCCGCCGCGAACGCCTCGATCAGCTCCTCGCGCGTGTCCACCTCGACCTCGATCAACGGCGCGCCATCCGGCTGGCGCGCGGCCGCACGGCGCAGCGCGGCCACCCAATCCGAGGTCCGGTTCGCCCCCAGGGCGCGGAGCGTGCGAGCGTGATTGTCTTTGAGCAGCGTCGCGTCGGAGAGGCCTCGCCGGTGGTTGCGGCCGCCACCCGCTCGGACGGCGTACTTCTCGAGAGCCCTCCAGCCGGGCGTCGTCTTGCGTGTGTCGAGCAGCTGCGCGCGTCCTCGGACCGCGTCGACGAACCGCCGCGTTAGGCTCGCGATGCCGCTCAATCGCTGGAGGAAATTGAGGGCGATCCTTTCGGTGGAGAGGATCTGGAGTGCCGGGCCTGACACACGGAGGATTACGGCTCCGGAATCGAGCCGGGCCCCGTCTTGGAGGACTTCCTCGACCTGGACCTCGGGCGCGGCCGCTCGGTAGAGCCTGCGCACCACGGGCAGCCCGCAAGCCACTCCCGCCTGGCGCGCCGTGAACTCAGCACCGATGACTGCCCCCGGGCCAACGGGGCCGGCGGGGCCGAAAAGCGCGTCGCTCGTCAGGTCCCCTCGGGGCAAGTCTTCGGCGAGCGCGCGCTCGATGAGCCACTCCGCCTCGCGGACCTCGTCGGGCCCGAACACCGGCGGGCCTGCGGCCGCCCCCCCTCCCGGGCCTGAGGCTCGTGGGGACGCGGGCGGCGGCGGGTGATCGGAGGGGATCGAGGGCATGCGGGGCGGCTTCCGGGGAGACATAGGGTGCGGGTCCGGCGCTCGAGCCCCGTCGCAGCACACGATGGGGTCGCGGGCAGGGAGAGGGAGGATTGTAGCAACTTGGCGGGGGGCTTCCATGGAGCGGCAGAGAAGAGGCCCGGGGGCTTGCAGCACGCCGAGGCCGCCCCTGGACCGACTGGCACAACTCTCATGGCGAAAAACACTTAAAGACGGCCTCCTGCTTCCTCCCGAACGGCTTGCGCGCCCTGCTAACCTTGAGAAGATTACCGCCCCTCTTCCCGCTCTTGACGCTCGCGCCCACGCGCCGATACCATCCCGGGCTCGCCGGCGACAGCGCCGCCTCGGAAATCTACCTACCAAGTCCTACACTTACACCTTCCGCGAGCCGCGCCTCCGACCCATTTCGATGATCAAGCTCACATCCGAAGCGCATAAAGTCTGCGTCGCCAAGGCGCAGGAGGCCGGCCAGGCGCACATCTTCGAAGGATGGGAGGACCTGACGCCGGAAGCCCAGCGAGTACTCATCGAGCAGGTACAGAAAGTCGATTTTCAGCTCCTCCGGCGGCTCGTCCACGACTACCTCCAGAACCAGGGCCCCGAGGCCGACCCGATCCAGGCCCCCTTCGAGCGGCGCTTGATCGCCCCGGTCGTGCCCTCGCAGCTCCCTTGCCCGCAGCGCGAAAAAGAGGACTTCGAGCTCTGCCGGACGCTCGGCGAGTTCGCGCTCCGAAACCGGCAAGTCCTCGTCGTCACGGCCGCCGGCGGGAAAGCGGATGCTCCCGGCGAGCCGCCACTCGGCCTACTCCCCGTGGGGCCGGTCACGGGAAAGAGCCTCTTCCAGCTCTTCGCTGAGAAAATCCTCGCGGTCGGCCGGCGCTACCGCACCGCGATCCGCTGGACCATCGTGTGCCACCCTGCGGAAAGGGAACAGGTCACGCAGTTTTTCCGCGCCAACAGCAACTTCGGCCTCGCCTCCTCGGACGTCTCGATCTCGGACCAGGAGATGCTGCCGATCGTCGATCTGCGCGGCAAAATCCTCCTTTCGGGGCCGGGCCAGATGGCCATGGCGCCCAACGGGCACGGCGGAGTGCTGCTCCGGCTCCTCGACGAGGGCCGGATCGAGGGGCTCGAGTCCGCGGGGATCCTTCACATCTTCTACTTCCAGCTCGACAACCCCCTCGTCAACGTCTGCGATCCGGTCTTCCTGGGACATCACATCAAGAATCAGTGCGACGTTTCCTCGAAAGTCGTGCGGAAAGCCGCCCCGGACGAGCGGGTGGGCGTCTTCTGCAACCGGGACGGAGCGCTGAGCGTCGTCGAGCACTGCGAGTTGAGCCCGGAGGACCGCTCGAGCGTGGAAGCCAATGGAGGGCTCGCGTTCTGGGCGGCGAATACCGGCACTCACCTCTTGAGCCTGGACTTCCTTCGCCGCCTCCGCGCGGAAGGGGTCGAGCTGCCGTTCCACAGCGTGCCGCAGGTGACGTCCTGCAAGAGCTCGCGAAGTCGCGCCGCGTGCCCGTCGAAGCCCAACAGTCTCCGGTTCGTGACGTACGCTTTCGACGTGCTGCCGTTCGCGGCGCGCGCGTCCGTCATCGAAGTGAGCCGCGCGGAGTTCTCGCCGATCAAGCGCCGGACGGGCAATTGCGACTCCCTCGAGACGGCCCGTCGTGACCTCTCGAAACTTTACCGGGAATGGCTCGACGGGGCGATGCCCGGAGCACTGGCGTCCCTGGGTAAGGCCGGCGCCGCGGTCGAGATCTGCCCCACCTACGCGCTCGGTCCCGAAGACTTGCTTGAAAAAGCGGTCGAGAAGTCCGGCGAGCGGGCAGGCGATGCCTCCCCGGATCGGGCGAGCGCCGGGACCTCCGACCGGCCGGGCGCGCGCCCCGATTTGCAAATTCGCGAGACTCCGCACGGACTGATCGTCGGAGGGCGAGGCGAATGATGTTAAGAGACCGTAGAGGCGCATGGCTTGTTGCCGCGGCTCTCGGTCTCCTGGTCGGAGCCGAGCCCTGCCGCGCTCAGGATGTCTCCCGATCGCTCGCGGGACTTCGGTCCCAGGTGCCCGCCGAGCAGCAGCGGGCCGAAGCGGCGATTCTCCGGCTCGGCAACGAGGCCCTCGCTGCCGTGGCGCAGGAGACAGAGGCGGAGTCCGCCGACGGGTTCTATCGCTTCCGAGCCGAAAAACTCTTCCGGGACCTGCTCGCCGGCTTCCTCACGGAGCTCGAGAAAGAGCATCAATCCCTGGTCCTCGATCGCAACGAGCTCACGGTCTTCCAAACGCGCCAGGCGCTCGCCGTCGAGCGGAAGGAGTACCAGGCGAAGCTCGCGAAGGCGAAAGAGGCGGATCCGAACATCGGCGCGATTTTCGACGACCTCGTGGCCCTCGAGCGGCTCGAGGAGCGGGAAGCGCTGGCAGAGCGCAAGGCGGGGCCTCCTCTCGATGCCGCCGCGAGCTCCGACCTCGCGAAGCTGCGGGCGAACAAGGCGGCCGCGGTGGCGCGTAACCCGGGGATCGAGGAGCTCTACGCCCAATTCTCTCGACTTGCACGGCGCGACGCGTTCGGCCCCGAGAACCTCGAGCTGAACGATCTCGAGAGCAACCGGGCGAAAGAGCTCGAGGAGCGCATCGCGGAGCGGGCTCCCCGCGTCGAGGCGCTGGAGCAGAGAGTGGCGTCGATGGGGCTGCCCGGGCTGAACGCGATCCTGGCGCGAGCGATGGACACCCGAGCTGCAACGGCGAACTACCTCGAGGAGCTCGTGCAGCGGACACTCGCGGGGCTGAAAGATCCGGCCGTGCCAGCCGACGCGGCGTTCGATCGAACGCGGTACGCGCGCGGCCTCCTCTGGGCGCGCGAGGCCGACGCGGGCGGTGGATCGGCCGAACGCGCCCGCGCGGTCCTGGAAAAGCACCTCGACCTGTCGGTGCGTGATCTGGCCTCGCCGGAGTACCTCATCCGGGAACGCGCCGCGGAGGAGCTGTACCGCCTCGGCGACCGGGGGCGGAAGGCGCTCGGGAGCCAGGCGGATAAGTACTCGTTTCTCGTAGGCCTGTTGCGCTGGCGCGTCCGGCCGGCGACTTACGCGCGCACCGGCATCGACTTCGAGGACTACGCCCGCCTGTCGTTCCGGGAGAAGCGCCGGAAAGTTTTCGACTACGCGCGCGTGGCGCAGGCGGATGCGATCCCCACGCTACGAGCCGTCGTGAAGGACGACGTGCTCGAAAGCAGCATCTTCGTGAAAATCGCAGCCGCCACTGCGTTGATCGGGCTGCACGACCGCTTCGGCTACGACGTCCTGACGAAGACTCACCCGGACCTTGCGCTCAAGCGGCCCGAGGTCTCGAAAGAGCTGCTCATCATCCAAGGTTACGAGCACATCCGAGACAAGAACTACGTCGAGGCGGTCGAGTCTTTCCAGAAAATCCTCGACGAGTTCCCTTTCGATTTCCGCGCCAACTACCACATCGCGTTCGCCTACCTTCTCCTCAAGAACTTTCCCAAAGCGATCCATCACTTCGAGATCGCGCGGAGGATCAGCCCTCAGGACCAGCTGACGCTCTACAACCTCGCCTGCGCCTACGCGCTCGCGGGGGGCAAGCCGGACGAGGCTCTCGAGGCGCTCGAGGCGTCGGTGAAAGCTGGCTTCGACGACTACGAGCACCTGGAAAAAGATCCGGACCTCGAGTCGCTCCGCGGGCTCGAACGTTATCGGCGCCTCGTGCAGCAGATGATGGGGCAAAGCTCCGAGAAGTGAGCCGCCGGCAGGGCTCGAGGCGCGAGCCTGCATTCTCGGCACCGGGCCAGGTATGCCCCCCGGAGGCCGCGATGCTATTCTCTCGAGGAACTCCCTCATGGTTTCTCCCGAGAATATTTTAGAGACGCTCGCGGGCCAGCTCGCCGCGATCGGACGCAACAATGCTACCGGCACGCTGACGGTCACTTCGTCGGACGGCCGGACCAAGCAGTTTTTGTTTCGTCAGGGCTCGCTCGCCGACATGGACACCGGCCGAGAGGACACGGTCCTCGAGGCGGCGCTCGCATCGACCGGAGCGGTCACCGAGAAAGACGTGAAGCGGGCGAAGAAGAGCGCCGCGCGATCGGGGCAGTCGGTCGGCGCCGAAATGCTCGAGCTGCAGAGCCTTCCCGAGGCCGAGCTCGCTGCATCGATCCGGAGCCGACTCGTCGAGGAGTTCTGCGAGAGTTTCCAGTGGAACCCCGCCACCGTGGAGCTCATCGAGCACGGGCCCGAGCTGACTCTCGAGGGCTTCCGGAGCGATCTGTCCGAGTTCTTCGACGTCTCCGTGGATGCCGAAGAGATCCTGGTCGAGGCTTCGAGCCGCGTGAGTCGCTGGGACCTCATCGTCGAGCACGTGAGCATGCTGGGGGACGTCATGTACGCGACCCCCACGAGCTTCCGGTACTTCCGCGAGCAGGACCACTACCCGGCGGAGCACTCGGTCCTCAGCACGGTGGACGGGATCAAGGACGTCGAGGAAGTCATCGCGGAATGCGGCCGCGATCCGTTCGAAGCCCTCGCGCTGGTGCGGACGCTCCAGGCTCAGGGCGACCTGGAGCTCATCAATCCGGTCCAGATGTACCAGCTGGGCGTCGAGTGCATGAACTCGAGCCGGTTCGAGAAGGCCGTGAAGCTTTTGCGGCGCGCCCACGAGCGAGGCCTCGACGACTTCGACCTGCAGCTCAAGCTGGCGCAGTCGCTCGACGCTTTGCGCCGGCACGGCGAGGCCATCGCGAAGTACCTCGAGTTCAGCGAGAAGTGCATCCAGCAGCTGCGCTTCGAAGATGCGATCCGCACGCTGCGGCGGGTCGTGAAGATGGACCCGACGCGCATGGAAGTGCAGGAGCTCCTCTTCGAGGTGCTCCTCGAGCAGCGATTGGCCGCCGACGCGGCCGAGCAAGGCTTGATCCTAGCGGCCAGGAAAGCGGAGGCCGGCGACCCGCGAGGAGGCCTGGACGCTCTCAGGAAAGTCCAGACGCTCGCGCCGCAGGACACGAAGCTTCTCCAGAAAGTAATCGAGCTCGCGGAGGCTTGCGGGGACCGGACCGCGGCGCGCGCCGAGCGCGAGGCCCTCGCCAAGAGCTTCGACGAGCGCAAGGACGTCGAGCTAGCGCTGGAAACGTACCAGAGGATGTTCTGCGACGGGAACGACAGCCTCGACGTCCGTCTCAAGCTCGTCCACCTCCACCGTCAGCGCGGCAACCGGCAGAAGGCTCTGGACCACATCAACGCCCTCCTCGGGCTGCCCGAAAAGCAGAAGGTCAAGGACGAGAAACTGCTTGAGCAGCTTCACGAGATGGTCCGCGAGCTGAAACCGAGCGACATCCGCTCGAACCGCTGGCTTGCGGATCACTACTCGAAAACGAATGAGAAAGAGAAGGCCGCCAACGTCCTGAAAAGCTGGATCGGATACCTGGAGACCGAGGGAGACTTCGCCGAGGTGGCGCGTGCCTACGAGCAGCTCATCTCGATCGTCGACTCCTCGGAGCACCGTTGGGGCTTGGTGCGCGTGCTCGAGCGGCTGGGCAAGTCGGTCGAGTGCCGCCGGGAGATCCGAAGCCTGGCCAACATCTCGCTGCGCAAGCGGGACTTCGAGCAGGCCGCGAAAGCTGTCGATCACGTCCTGAAAAGCGCGCCGCTGGACATCGAGACGCGCAAGCTGCAAGTCGAGCTGCTCGAGGCTCAGGACCAGACGGCTCTCGCCGCGCGGCGCCACGAGGAGCTTGCGGTCCTTTACGTCCTGTCGGGCGACGTGCAAGAGGCCGAGCAGTCCTGCCGCCGCCTGACGGAAGGAAGCCCGGAGCTGGCCGAGAGCGTTCGCAGGCTGGGGCGTCTCTGCGGCGACATGGGAGACCGCCAGAAAGCGGCAGAGCAGACGATCAAGGCCGCGAAGCTCCATCTGCAGCACAAGAACCTGGGTCTGTGCCAGGCAGCACTCGATCAGCTCTTCGCGCTCGAGCCGGCGCACGCCGAAGGAAAGGCCCTCCAGGCGGAGCTGCGCGCGCGCGAGGCGCCTCCACCGCCGCCCGAAAAAGAAAAACCGGCGCCCGTGGTGGTTGCGTCACCTCCGCCGCCGGAGCCGCAAGCGGCACCGGTGGAGGCGAAAGCCGCGCCGGAGCCGTGCTCGCCCGCGTTGGCATGGCCGGTCGAGCGCGAGCCTTTCCAGGACTCGAAGCCCGTGCGCGCGAGCAACGTGTCGAACATCATGAACCGCCTCAAGCGGCTCAAGTCCGGGGCGCTCGTCGGGTCGGGATCGCCTTCGGAGAAAGGGCCTGCGGCCGCGCCGCAAGATGCGCCGGCCTCCGCGGCACCGCCGCCCGCCGCGGCAGCAGCAGCACCGATAGCTCCGGCGGCGGAGTCGAGCCAGGGCGCAGGCGTGGCGACAGCGCTCAAGTCCGCCGCCTCGCGTTTGAAAGCGCTCGCGGGGAAAAAAGCGCAGCAGGCTAGCAGCGCGGCGCTGAGCTCGGCGGAAGCCCCCGCAGCTCCTCCGGCCCCAGCGCCGAGCGTCGCCAGCGCGCCACCGGCTTCCCCCGTAGCAACAGATTCTCCGGCCGTGCCGCCGGCTGCCCCCTCGATCCCGACTGCTCCTCCGGAGCCGACTTTCGACTTCTCCGCTCTCGACAACATGCCCGAGCCGGTGCGCTACGCGCCGGACGGCAGCGTCATCGGCAGCGCCCCGGCCGCGCCGGCGCCAACCCCAGCGGCCCCCGCAGGGGATGGGGCCGCTCTAGCCCCGCCAGCGTCACTCGCCTCCGCCGCGCCTCCTGCGCCGCAGGGCCTTTCCGACGGGGCGAAGAAGGCAAAAGTCGGCAACGCCGCGTCCCGCCTCGCCGCGCTGAAAAAAGTCGCGCAGAGCTGATCTCGTCCGCCGCGCGTGCAATTGCGAGTTGACCCGCGCGCGGGGCTCGAAAAGGATAGCGCCGTGCACAGGAAGGCAGGATCACGGCCTGCGCGGCTCGCACGCGCGCTGTCGGGCGCCCTCGCTCTGGCCATCGCCACCGTGTCGAGCGGGGCCGCGGGGGACATCGCGATCTCGGAGATCCATTACCACCCGGCGCCGCGAGAAGGCCGCACCGAGTTCGTCGAGCTGACGAACACGGGCAAGGTGGATCGTGACATCGGCGGATGGAAGCTGAGCCGCGGCGTCCAGTTCACGTTCCCGCCGGAGTTCCGCCTGGCGCCGGGAAAATCCGCAGTCGTCTGCGAGGACGCCGATGAATTCCAGAAAGCGTTCGGCGATGCGGCGCGCCGAGCGGGCGTCTACGAAGGCAAGCTCTCGAACGGAGGAGAGACACTGCGCCTCGTCGACGCTGGCGCCGACACCATCACCGACATCGAATATTCTGCAGCTCCGCCGTGGCCATCCGCTGCCGACGGCGGTGGCGCATCGCTCACTCGGTTGCGATTCGATCGAGACGCCGACGACCCCGCGGCCTGGGATGCCCGGCCGCCGACCCCGGGAATCGCCGCGGCGACGGACGCGCCCTTGCGTGACGCGCTGCCCAGCCTCTACTCCCCGCGGCTCGAACCGAAAGCTCCGCTGCCGGGCGTAGAGATCGGCGCATCCATCGTCTTCGCGGGTCCCGGCGCCGCCCCTCGCGTCCAGATGCACGTCGCTTCGAACGGCCGGGTCGAGACCGTCGACCTCGTCGAGGCTCCTCCTGCGTCCGGGGCAGCGGCGGCGAGCCCGCCGGAGCGCATCGCGCGGACTTTCCGCGGCAACCTCCGGCCGCGCGCCGCCGGGAGCGTGTTGCGGTACTGGTTCACTGCCGACGTCGCGGGTGGAGCGCTGCTGCGGCTCCCCCACTCCGACGCGCCCGCGCCTGCCTACCTAATTCTCGTGGATGCGCCGATCGCTTCCCGCCTGCCGGTCTACCGGCTCCAGGTGAGCCCCGCAGCGCTCGCGGCGATGGACAACAACCCGTTCTCGAATGAGCTGCATCCGGCGCTCTTTTTCGACGGAGCGCGCGGCGTCGAGGCGCAGATCCGCTACCGCGGGGCGTGGGGCCGAAACTGGTCGAAGAAGCCGATCAAAGTCATCCTCGCGAACGGGGCGGAGCACCGTGGACGCCGCCGCTTCAATCTCAATTCGGCTTACCGGGACGATTCGTACTTGCGAGAACCGCTCGCTTACGAGGTCTACCGGCTCGCAGGAGCTCCGAGCCTCGAGTCGCGGCTCGTCCGCGTGCAGATGAACGACGAGTTCTGGGGGCTTTTCGTCGAAGTGGAGCAGCCGAAGAAGTCCTATCTGCGCGAGCTCGGCATGCGCGGCGGGCTCCTTTTCAAAGCGGCGTCCCGCGCTGCCCGGGCGGACGAGCGCGCGCTGCCGCTCGTCGAGGCCCTCGCGAAGGACTACACGGTCGAGGTGGGAGATCCGGGCGACCTCGGCCAGCTTTGGCGCTTCACGCGCGCGCTAGAGGAGTCAACGAACGTCGCAGAGTTCTTTGCGGACCGTATGAACGTCGAGGCGTACATCAACTACGCCTGCGCCACGGTCCTCGTTCAGAACTGGGACGGTTTCAACAAGAACCACTTCCTCGCGGCGGATCGCGGCGGCGCCGGGAAATGGACGGTCGTGCCGTGGGACCTCGACCGCACTTTCGGGGACCACTGGAGCCAACGCTTCGACGTCGCTACGACGTCGCACCTCCTCGGCACGCGGCGTTTCCCGGGCACGACGGGGTACAACCGGTTGCTCGACCGCTTCCTGTCGGAGCCCGACCTGCGGCATGCTTTCGAGGCGCGGCTCCGTCAATTGCTCGCGCAAGAGTTCACACCGGCGAAAATCGGAGCGCGGATCGACGCTCTCCAGAGCGAAATCGAGCCGGAAGTGCGCCTCGATCGCGCCCGTTGGGGCGGCTCGAACTGGAGTCAGGCCGTCGAGCGCGTGCGACGTTTCGTCCGCGATCGCCATGCTTTCCTCCTCCACGAGCTCCCGGGAGGCGAGCCCGAAAAGCCCAGGAGCGCCGCGCCGGACGACGGAGCGCGGCTCGAAACGTTCCCCGTGGCGCTCAGCATCCAGCTCCCTGCGTCCGGCGGGTTGGCACCGCCAGCGGCCGGAACGCGCTGGCAGATCCGTCGCGAGCCCGGGGCGTGGGAGACGCCGATCGTCGACGAAATCTCGGAGAGCGCGATCGAGCGCCGGCTCGTGCCGAAAGGCGTGCTGCTACCGGAGACGATGTACGCCTGGCGCGCGGCGTGCGTCGCCGCGGACGGCAAATCGTCGCCGTGGAGCGAGACGCGCCGATTCAAGACGGGAGATTTCCCTATCGTCGCAACGCCGTTCGACCTCGCGCGCGCGTTCAACCAAGACGTCATCGCGGGCCCCGAGGTTGGCGCGAGGCGGGAAGCGCCCGTCGACGATCGGGGCGGCGTCTTGATCGTCGACGGCTTCGACGGGACCGCCCGCACGAACCCCGACGCCCAAGGCGTGCCGCGGGATGGCCTCCTCGGCGTTCATCGCCTCGGGCCCTACCGCGGGCGCAACGTGCTTCAGCTCACGAGCCTCGATAAGGAGCCCGTGCGCATCATCGCTCCGCCCGGCGCGTGCTCTTTCCTGCGGTTCGTCGTGACGGGAGGCGGCGGCGACTCGACCATGCCGCTCACCATCGTTTTCGACGATGGCGCCGAGCTCGCGGCGGAGCTGCCCTGTGACGACTGGTACGACGATTACCCGCCGGACGACCCGGCCGGGAGCGTGCGACCGGGGTCAGTCCCGATCCTCAACACCCTGGACCGCATCCGCGCGGGCCAGTGGAAAGACCGCAACGAGCCTGCGCTCTTCGAGTTCACGCTCGCCATCGAGCCGCCCCGGACCGTGCGCGAAGTCGTCCTGCGGCCGGCCGGCGCCAAGTTCCAGCAGCCGGACATGACGCGTTTCAACCTCTTCGCGGTGACGGCGATCCGACTGCCGTGACGCGGCCCGCAGCGTCGCGGGGAGGTCATTTCGAGGCGGGCTTGCCGGGCACGATGGGAGTGTCGTCGGCGTTCCCCCATTCCGACCAGCCGGCGTAATAGTTCCTCGGGTCTTTGGCGCCCAGGAGCTCCAGCGCGAAGAGGGCCACGGACGAACGGCCTCCGGACTGGCAATGCGTCGCAGTGGGCTTCTGGATGTCGATGCCGGCGCTCTCGAACCGCTTCCGGAGCTCCACGGGCGGCAGAAAGCGCTGCGTGGTCTTGTCGAGGAGGTCGCTCCATTCGAGGTGTTTCGCTCCTGGAATCGCGCCGCCTCGGCGGTTCGACAGCTTGTCCGTGCCGCAGTACTCGGCCTCGCTGCGCGCGTCGACGATCTGGAGCGACCCCGGCGCGGCGAGCGATTTCAAGATGCTCTCTTTCGTTGCGTGGCGCGCCGCATGGGCGCGGGCAGTGAACGGCACAGGCTGGACCGACGCGGGCGCGCCCGTCTCGACCGGGTGCTTGCCGGCTTGCCAGGCTTTCCAGCCGCCGTTCAGGATGCGAGCGTCCTCGACGCCCCAGTAGCGCAGGATCCACCAGACTCTGGCCGCGTCTTTCGACAAGGCGTCGTCGAAAACGACGACGGGAGTCCCCGCGCCGATCCCGAGCTGACCGGTCCGGCGGCTCCAACCTTCCGCGTCGCTCCCGTCCCCGAAAGCTTTCGCCCACACTGCGGCGTCGACCGCGCGCGAGCCCGGGATGCGCGCTTCGGCGTTCGCTCGCGGGCCGCGGGCGTCGAGGACGACGTACTTCGACAGCGCGCCGGGAGCCGCGAGGGCTTCCGCCTCGATGAGGAGGTCGGCGCGCGGGTACCCCGTGGCGCCAGGTGATCCGGAGGCTTTCGAGGAAGCCCCAGCGTCATCGGCGCGGAGTGGCAAGGACGCCGCGAGCGCAAAACCACCGGCGAGCGCCGTGTAGGTAGCGATTCTCATGGAAAAACTCCTTTCGAAGCCCGAGACGAGAGCATTGTAGAGGAGCAACCCTCGTCACGGTTTTGGAATCTGGCTCGCGGCGCGGAGCGCGAGCTCTTCGCGGATTTTTTTCTCCTCCGCTTCGAGGCGGGCCGCATCGGCGCCCACCTCGCGCAGGAGCAGATCGGCCAGTGCGACCGCGGCTTCCGCTTCCTCGTAGCATACGGCCGTGGCGCCGAGGTCCTCCAGCGTCGAGCGCTCGTTCAAGTAGCGCGCGCGGACGAGAATCTTGAGCTCGGGGTTGAGCGCACGGCTGGTGACGATCACGGGGATGCGGCTTTGCAGCTCGGGAAGCGTGACCAGGAGGTAGCGGGCCCGCTCGATGCCTGCGGAGATGAGAATGTCCTGCTGCGCAGCGTCCCCGTAGATGCAAAGCTCGCCGTCCGCAGCAACGCGTGTAGCCGTGTCCACGTTGAGGTCGATGATGAGCGTCCGAACGCCGAACTCGCGCAGGAGGCGGTGGACGGTCTGTCCGACTGGCCCGAAACCAACGACGACCGCCTCCACGTCGGCCTCCGCGAGCTGCGCCTGCGTCGCTTCGTTCACGGCGCGCCCGCGAGCCTCGGCGCGGCGGTTGAGTAGCGCCCAGAGCCGGGGCCAGCGCCGGAGGCGCTCCTCGACGGCGCCGAGCGGGCGGAACAGCAGCGGATTGATGCTGATCGAGAAGAGCGCGGCGGCCACGAGCACACTCTGGCCTTCCGGGGGGAACATGCCGAGCCGGCGGGCGGTCTCCGCCAAGATGAACGAGAATTCGCCGATCTGCGCGAGGCCCACGGCGACCGTCAGCGCGGTGCGAGCCGAGTAACCCAGCACGGCGACGATCGAGATGGCCGCGAGCGGTTTCCCGAGGAGGACGATGGCGAGCGTCCCCACGACGAGCCCGGGGCTATCGAGGATGACGCTCGGGTCGAAAAGCATGCCGACCGACACGAAAAAAAGGACCGAGAATGCATCGCGCAGCGGGAGCGCATCGGCGGCTGCTTGATGGCTCAGTCGGCTCTGCCCCACCACCATGCCGGCGAGAAACGCGCCAAGAGCCATAGAGGCGCCGAAGAACTTGGCGGAGCCCGTCGCGATGACAAGGGCCAGAGCCAGCACGCACAGCGTGAAGAGCTCCCGGGAGCGGATGCGGGCCACGTGCGCAAGCAGTCGCGGGATGAACCAGCCGCCTCCGACGAGGACCAGCGCCGCGAGAGCAGCCAGCTTGAGGACTGCCCAGCCGATCGCACGCGCGATGTGGTGCGCGCCCGCGGTGCCCCCGGTGGCCTCCGCGAGGATGGGCAAGAGGACGAGGATGAGCACCGTGAAGATGTCCTCCACCACGAGCCAGCCCACGGCCACGCGGCCGTCGGCGCTCTCGAGGCGGTCATTGTCGAGCAGCACGCGGATCAGGACCACGGTGCTGGCGACGGAGGCGGCGAGACCGAGCACGATGCCCGCGCCAAAGCTCCAGCCCGCGAGGAGGGCGAGGCCTGCGCCGAGACCCGTGGCAACGAGGCTCTGCACGACGGCGCCGGGCAGCGCGATCGCCTGCACGGCGAAGAGGTCTTTGAGGTGAAAATGCAAGCCGACGCCGAACATGAGCAGGATCACGCCGACTTCGGCGAACTGATTGGCGATTTCCTGGTCCGCGACGAAACCGGGAGTCCGGGGTCCGATGGCGAAACCGGCGAGGACGTAGCCGATCATCGGGGAAAGCCCGAGTCGGTTCGTGATGTAGCCGAAGACGAACGCTGCGGCGAGCCCTGCAGCAAGGTTGACGAGGAGCGGGACGTCGTGCATGGCCATGTGGTATCAGCGCTGCACCGGGGCTCGGAGAGAAGTTTTGAGTTTTTTTCCGGGCCGGTATCCTGCGCGCAGAAAGGCTCGAGGCGATGAATCTATTCTCCGAAGAAGGGCGCCGCAATCCCTACCCCTTGTACGAGGAGCTCCGGCAGGCAGCTCCCGTCCTCCACGTGCCCGCGTTCGACGCGTGGCTGGTCCTCGATTACGCGGACGTGAAACGCGTGCTGAGCGACCCCGATGCTTTCAGCTCGAAGCTGGGGCCCCGGTGGATGATCTTCAGCGATCCGCCGCGTCACACGAAGCTTCGTGCGCTCGTCTCGCGAGCCTTCAGCTCGCAAGTGGTCACGAGCCTCGAGGGCCGCATCCGGCAGCTCTCGCGCGGTCTGCTCGACGCGATGTCTCCCCGGGGGGAGGTGGACCTTGCCGCGGACTTCTCGATCCCGCTGCCGATGATGGTGATCGCCGAGATGCTGGGCGTCGCCGACACAGACCGCCCGCGGCTGAAGCGCTGGAGCGATGCCGCCCTGGGCATCAGCCTCGATCTTCTGGGGAACGCGGATGGAACGCGGGCGCTCCAAGAGTTCGCGGCGGCCACGGCCGAGATGGACGTGCACCTCGCTGCTCAGATCGAGCAGCGGCGGTCGAAGCCCCACGACGACCTCCTCGCGAGGCTCATCGAGGCCGAGGTCGATGGGGAACGCCTCTCTCGGGAGGAAATCCTCGGATTCTTCCAGCTTCTCCTCGTGGGTGGGCAGGAAACGACGACTCACCTCATCAACAACGCGATGCTCGCGTTCCTCGAGCATCCGAGCGAGCTCGCGCGGCTGCGAAGCGCGCCGGAGCTGCTTCCTGCAGCGATCGAGGAGGTGTTGCGCCACCGCTCGCCGTTCCAGTGGACGCCCCGCGTGACACGCCGCGACACGGAGCTCTCCGGCTCGAGGATCCCAGCAGGAAAGCGGGTCCTCGCGATGCTGGGAGCAGCGAACCG
>Ga0111538_10005019_pt1 | contig 18167 bp, 15 predicted proteins | sample SoiMethybrSBSTD1_FD_79669 | JGI IMG/M metagenome (GOLD analysis project Ga0111538, IMG submission 79669) | Bulk soil microbial communities from a Populus tree surrounding site in Tennessee, USA - Soil MetaG P. TD hybrid SBSTD1 (version 2)... | ecosystem: Environmental > Terrestrial > Soil >...
AGCGCGGCGACCGCACCTTTCCAACGAAACGGCTGCGTCGCGATGCCCGCCCTTCGGCTGGTGCGCGCCGCGTAGAGTCCCAAGAGAATGATGAGCAAGACACCGGGAACGACGCCGGCGAGAAAGAGATCGTCGAGCGGCACCTGCGCCACGTACGCGTAAATAAGAATCGGAAGGGAAGGCGGAAAGAGAAGTCCCAAGGATCCCGTCGTGGTCACGAGCCCCAGCGAGAAACGCTCCGGGTATCCGGCATGCAGCAGCGCGGGAAGAAGGAGCCCTCCCAAGGCCACGATCGTCACACCCGATGCGCCGGTGAACGCGGTGAAGATCGCACACGTGGCCAGCACCACGTACGCGAGCCCGCCCGGCATCCATCCCAAGAGCTCGCGCGAGACGCGCACCAACCGGCGCGCCGTTCCCGCTTCCGCGAACATCGTTCCCGCGAACGTGAACAGGGGAATTGCGACCAGAAGCGGAGCGCTGGAAAGGCGCGTCATTTCGATCGCGATGGCCGTCGAATCGATGCCCGCGGCGGCGAACGCCATGAACGCCATCGCGGCGAGCACGAGAAAGATCGGCACGCCCAGGAGACCGGCGAAGATCGCCGCGGGAATTCCGAGCGACATCACGATGCCGGACCCGCGCGGAATTCGTCTCCCAACTCTTCGCCCGAAGGTGCTTCGCCGGCCAGCTCCAGAAAGATCAAATTCGCGAAACGAATCGCGATCGCCAGAAATCCGGCGGGAATGGCCAGCACGACGATCCACGAAGGAATTCCCAACAGCGCGCGCTCTCCGCTCGAGATCTCATCGCGCGCCAGAAGCAATCCAGCGTGCGCGATGGCCAGGCAGATCACGACCGAGAGCACCGCCGCCAAGCTGCCGACGATCCGGCGCGCTCTCCCGTGGACGAACCGCTCGAGGAGGCTGATTTGGATGTGCCGCTTCTGTCCGGTCGCGACGATGCCGCCCAAGAGCGCAATGAACAACACGAAATGGCGCAGCAAGGGATCGACCCACAGAAGACCGGTGTCGAATACGTTGCGGAGGAGAATCTGCAGCGCGGAGAGCAACACCATGGACAGCAACACGATCGCCACGAGAAGCGCGACGATCCCGTCCAGCCCGCGGCGAATCGCCGTCATCCACTTCGTTCTTCGCGTGGCAAAGCAGATTCCGGCGAGAAGGATCAGCCCCGCCGTCATGCCCAAAAGGAATTCGCCAAGAGCGGGAGGTGCGGAGAGCGCCTGCGCCAAGGGGGAAGTTTCGCTCACCCGCTCTTCCCGGCGGGAGCCGCGCCCGACCTCACGTCGAGCACCGTCTTGCGAACGCGCGTCAGGAGGTCCGCGGAATAGAGCGAGCCGACGCACTTCTGCGCCGCTTGGTCGCCGAGCTTGCGAAATTCGGCCAGGGCCGCCGGATCGAACGGCACCGACTTGATGCCCGCGGCGCGAATATCGTCCAGCGCCTTCTTGTTGTCCTGGCGCGTCGAGGCGCGCAGACGGGTGAAGACCTCCTGAGAGATTTCGCGAATCTTCGCCTGCGACGCCGGCGTCAACTTGGACCATGCGGCTTTCGTCACAATGACCGCACCAATGCCGTGGCTGATCGGCGTTTCGCTCATCGACGTGACTTGCGTGTGCCATTGCAGCACGACGCACGCATACGGCGAGCAATACACCCCGTCGATCAATCCCGTCTGCAAGCTCGTGTAGACGTCGGTATAAGCGAGGGGAACCGGTGAGACTCCGGCGACCTCGAACAGAGATTGCGGGAGAGGATCCCCTTCCCAAAGCCACATCTTCGAATTGCGCAGGTCGGTGAGATTGCGCACCGGCTTCTTCGTGAAGAGATGAATGAATCCGACCTCGGCCCAGCCCAGGAGCACGTGTCCCGACGCATCGAGCGCCTTCTCGAATTCCGCGTCGTAGGCTTGGTGCACGGCATCGAGCTCGGCTTCGTTCTGGATGAGAAACGGAATCTCCATCACCCGCAACGACGGAGCGACCGCGCCCAATCCGTTTCCGGTGAAGCCGCCCCCGTGCAATTGTCCGGAACGCATCTTCTTCAAAACGAGCGACTCGTCTCCCTGCACGCCGCCCGAATAGAACTTGAAGCCCGCTTCGTTTCCGGTGGCCTCGCGCACGCGCGAATCCATCTCGTGCATGAGCTTCATCCAGGTCGATCCGTCGGGAGCAATCGTGGCAATTTTGAACAGGACTTGCGGAGCTACGGCTTTGGTGCCTTTGTCTGCGGCGTAGGCATCTTGAACACCCGCAGAAGCGAGCGAGGCAAGAAGACACGTCACGGCGACACAGCGCAAGAAAGCTGGGAAGTGAGTTCGTGCGGTCATTCGAAGATTTCCTCGGCTCGCTCGAGAAGCTGGGCGGCTTCGCGGCGCGCAATCTGGTTCAGGAATTCCGCCTCGGGAAGCGCATTGGGCGGAGCTTGCAGAACTTCGTTCAGCGAAGACTTGTAGCATTCTGGATCGAACGCCTGCACGCAATAGGTCTTCGCGTAGAACACTTGCGCTAAAAGCAAGTTTCGGTCCGCGATTTCGAACGCGCGAGTGAATTCTTCTTGCGCTTTTTGGAGGTCTCCGCCAAGTGCCGCCGGACGCCCGGCGTGAATGGAACCCAAGAGGATTCGCGGCATGCCCCAGTAGCTCGATTCGTCGAGCTCGACCAAGCGCTCGGCAAACGGAACGAGACGCGCGAAGTCCGCCGCTGCCGTGGGATCCTCGAGATTGAGCTGCGTCCATCCGGCCCAATTCGCGGCGATCCACAACATGGCCGGCGCGTCTTTCTCTTTCAACTTCGGGAGCGCGGCGCGCAGCTCCTCGAACGTGCCGGAGCGAATCGCCTTCTCGAGATCGGGATGCTTCAGCGCTCGCCAACCATGCTCGCGGCCGCGATCGTAGAAGCCGGAGGCGCGCAGCGTATCGACCGGCTCGACAAACGCGAACGCATACGCGAACGAAAGAATCGACGTCATGCGCGAGACGTCACCGTTTCCGGGATCCGTTTTCTGCATTCCTTCGAGAAGGAGAATGCTGGTGGGAAGCGCATCCTCGATGAGCTGCGGATCGTCGGAGCGCAAGGCGACGTCCACGGAATTCTCGAGCACCGGCGTCATCGCGCCCACCGCCATCTTCGACGTGCTGCACGCGGAAAGAAAAAGAGGCAAGATCGACGCGGCGAGGAGACCGTGAACCGGAGACCATCGATGCCCTTGCATTCCCGTTCCTCCCCCACATCGCGACGCGGCGCAGTTTTTCGCGCCGGCAGGCCGATCGTCAAGCGTTTCCCGCGCACCGCGGCGTTGGCCCTGCTTCTCGGCGGAATCCTCAGCGGGGATGCGTTCGCCCAAGAGCGTCATTCGATGGGCATCACCGCCGGCGTTCCCCAAACCGTAGCGTTCACGTTCGAAGCTCCGCTGTGGAAAACGATCCGCGTGCAAGGGAATCTGGGAACGATCTTCTTGTACAGCTCGGCCTGCACTCGTCTTCTGTGGGTCGATGATGCGCGCCGTTGGCAGCCGAACTTGTTCGCCGGATTCGGCGGATGGTACAAGGTCGGTACCGACACTGGCGACTCGGAAGGAGGAACCGCTTACGGTTGGCTTGGAGGCGGGCTGCGCTATTCGTTTGACAACGTGACTTGCTTCGGAGAGCTGGGTGCGATCTTGGGATTGAACGAGGAGAAAGGCTTCGATCCGAATCAGCCCGCGTTCGCGATCGGCTTGTTGTTTCATCACGCGCACGGAAGCGAGTGATGCGTGTCTGCTGAAGCGAGACGAACATGAGGGCTCCGAATCTCGACGATCCCCATGCAGGGCAGCCTGTGCGGCGGGCCGGGCCTTCGCCTGGGCAAGCGCGAATGGGTCTCCTTGTGGTTCATGGGCGCGGCGGCTCGGCGAGCGACATGCTCGGTTTGGCGCGAGAGCTCCCCGTCTCACGTGTCGCCATTCGCGCGCCGGAGGCGCTCGCGCACACTTGGTACCCGCATTCCTTTCTCGCCCCCTTGGAACAGAACGAGCCCTGGCTTTCTTCCGCGCTGCGAACGCTCGACCGCGAGTTGCAGTCCTTCATGGGCGAAGGGCTCTCCCCCGATCGCGTCGTGCTGCTCGGGTTCTCGCAGGGAGCTTGCCTGGCGCTTGAATTCGCGGCCCGCCATCCGCAGCGTTACGCGGGCGTCGTTGGACTCTCCGGAGGCGTGATCGGTCCGCCGGGAACGACGCGCGAGCCGATCGGTATGATGGGCGCCACACCGGTCTTCTTGGGCTGCAGCGATCGTGATCCGCACATTCCCGTCGAGCGCGTGCGCGAGAGCGCGGAGCTCTTTCGCCGCATGGACGCTGCCGTCGATCTACGCATCTATCCGAATTTGGGACACACGGTGAACGAAGACGAGATCGCCGCGGTCGCGGAACTGCTGCAGACGGCGGAGAGCGCCTGATGCATCCGCACCGCGAACCTCTGCCCATCGAATTCCGCACCGAGCTTCGGCCCGGCGACGTCGAAGCCATCGTGCGCTTCCATGGCGAGGCCTATGGAAAGGAATTCGGATTCGATCCCACGTTCGAGACGCATGTCTCCGAGCCTCTCGCCGCATTCATACGGTCCACTTCCCCGCGACAGCGCGTGTGGATCGCCGAATCGAATCAAACCATGGTCGGCTGCATCGCGATCGTCGAAGCGAGCGCAACGCAAGCGCAGCTGCGCTGGTTTCTCGTGGATGCATCGGCGCGCAATACCGGGCTGGGACGCCGGCTCTTGAGCGAAGCGATTGAATTCTCGCGATCGATGAAATACGAGTGCATCTTTCTCTGGACGGTGAGCGTGCTCGAGGCCGCCGCTCGTCTCTATCGACAGCTCGGATTCGAGATCGTCGAATCTCATCCCGGTCGTCTTTGGGGAGTCGATCTCAACGAAGAGCGCTACGAGCTCGAGCTCTCCTGAAGCGGACGCACCTCAAGTCTTGCCGGACCACGCCGGCATCACGCTCATGTACAGCGTCGCCCGGCGGCGGGCTTCCTCTTCATCGAGATCGGGCTGCCACCATTGCATCCAGCGAGCGATGAGCGCATGCACTTCTTCACGAGGGAGAAGCCGGCCCTCTTCATCGGAGCAATCTCGGCAATAAAACGGCGCCGGACCGGGGTGCTCCTGCAACGACTGCGAACAGGAATAGCAGTGATGCGGTGCGGATTCCGGCAACCCCGCCTCCGGCAACACGCTGCGGCGAAACGTCCACGCTTCCTCTTCCAGAATCGCGCGCCATTGCGGAGCAACCAGGGTGCGCGCGATGGAAACGACTGCGTCGAGCTCCTGCTCCGGCGGGCGCGTTGCGGCACGATCCTTCCACAGCTCGGTGAGAAGGCGCTGCGTCAGAGCACGCTGCACTGCGGGATCGGACGGTGCACCAGGAGGAAGAGGAACTGCACGCTCGGGGCCACCGGCCATTGTTGACTTCGCGCGCCTACCGGCCGGCGTTCGCGCTTCCTGCTCCTCACGCAAACGCGCTTCCAGCGTTCGTGATGCGGCCGCCACCTCCTCGGTCCAAACAATTCCGGCCGACTCGATCCACACGCGCGGCTTCGCTCCCAAACGCACCGCCAAACGCGTGATTGTTCGCGCCCAAGCGAGCGACTGGCGGGGCCCCACTCGCTTCCCGAAATGGGGAACGCGGCCGTCGACCAGGATTCGCTGAATCGTGTGCGTCGACACACCCAGCCGTTTGGAGAGAACCGCACGCGACTCGGCCTCCGCATCTGCGGCCTGCAACTCGGTCCAAATCGGACGGAATCCCGGCGGAAGTCCTTTGGGGGGCGTAGGTTTCGATTTCATGGTCTTACATTGTCGGCAATGGACGATTTACAGACAAGCCCTACCTGACACCCCTTGACGTTCTTGAATTTCAGCGGCATGTGTATTGCCCGCAATGCAGCGTGCATTGCCCCATCCACCCCGAGGTGCTCCATGATTCGCGCCCCCCAACCCGGCCTTCGCTCACCCTGGATCTGGATCCTCTTCGCTCCCTTCCTGTGCCTGCCGGATGCCGGCGCCGTTCCCTCCTTCGTGGAGCTCCCCCGCTTCGGCGCCGACGGGGCCACGATCACCGTCGCCTGGGGCGACTACGACCTGGACGGCGACCCCGATCTCGCCGTGGGCAACACGAACAACCAGCAGAACTACCTGTACCGGAATGACGGCGGATCTGCATTCACGGAATTCAACGCCTTTGGTTTGAAAAGCACGTTCGCTCTCGTCTGGGGAGACGTCGACAACGACGGCGATCCGGACATGGCGGTTGGAAACTGCCTCGGCTTTCAAGCGATCAACCGGCTCGTGATCAACAACGGCGATGGCACATTCACCGGGCAGAACCAATTCGGTGGAACGTTGACCACGTCGATGGCGTGGGCCGACTACGATCGCGACGGAGATTTGGATCTCGCCGTTGGAAAGGGAATCCTGGGCACCGCGGCGCAGAACTTTCTCTATCGCAACGACGGCGCCACGTGGACCGAGATCCCCGCGTTCGGCCAGGGACAAACGCAATCCGTCGTTTGGGGAGATTTCGACTCGGACGGTGATCCCGATCTGGCCGTGGCCAACGGCGGATTCGGATTTACCGGGCAGAGTTACCTCTACATCAACAATGGCAACGGAACGTTCACCGAGCGCCCGGAGTTCGGAATCGGCGACGCGACGTCTTTGGCGGTCGGCGACTACGACAACGACGGCGATCTCGACGTGGCCGTCGGCGTCTGGAACGCCGGCCAGTGCAAGTTGTACGTGAATCAAGGCGACGGAACGTTCGTCGGCCAGAATCAATTCGGCGCGCGCGACACGAACACGTGCAATTGGGGCGACTTCGACAACGACGGCGATCTCGATCTCGCCGTCGGCAACGGAGACTTCGGCAGCGCCGACCAAAATGATCTCTACGTCAATGAAGGCGCCGGCGTTTTCACGGAGAGTGCGCAGTTTGGATTGGGAAGCACCGATGCGGTCGCGTGGGCCGACGTCGACAATGACGGCGATTTGGATCTTGCGGCCGGCAACGAGCACACGCCAACGCAAAACTATCTCTACGTGAATCAAGAGGACGACGACGACGGGCTCTTCCTTCACCTCGTCGGTCATCGCCACGATTTGGGCGCGGGCTATTCGAACCGCAGCGCGGTCGGCGCGAAAGTCGCCGTTTACGAATCCGGATTCCTAGGGAATCCGGCGCATCTTCTGGGATATCGGGAGATCGAAGCGCACGGCGGGTTCGCCGCTCAGAACTTGATCGATGCGCACTTTGGCTTGCCGGGGAGATCAAATGTGGACGTTCGCATCCGTTGGCCGGGATCCGAGGGAACGTCCGTGACCCAAGATCTCCCCGGTGTTCCCGTTCCGGGGCGCTTCACGATTCACGAAGGAACAACGCAGACCGCCGTCCCGCTGGCGAGCGGCACGGCCAGCTCCTGGCTGGTTGCGCCCAATCCGGCATTCGAAGCGGTCACGATCTCCGCGTTCCGCGGTCAAGACACGCGCGCGAAATTGGAGATCGTGGATGCGCGCGGAAGGATCGTGCGCCGGCTCGATCCCGCTGAAGCTTCAGGACGGGGCTCGGCAGTGTGGGATCGACGCGACGAGTCCGGTCATCCGGTCGCGGCCGGCGTGTACTTCGCGGGCTGGGCGAATGGTGACGGCGGGCATCCGGCGCGTATCGTGGTCGTCCGTTAGCGACCATTGCGCGGCGAGAAAAGGAAGCGCGCACGTCACGAGACGTGCGCGCTTTTGTTTGCGCCGGCCGCCATTGCCTGCGCTATTTTGCCGCGTCATCCAATGCGAACGGCCGTCACCAAGACATCGGGATCGTGAATGCTCAACGCTGCAGCGTGATCGCCCTGCATCGCGAAGCGAATGCGCACCGCGTCGGCACCACCGGGGAAGAACGCGTTCTCGCCGAGCGCGAACAGGACTTTTCCCGAGCGTTCGCCGCGCGCGATGCGCAAAGATCCCTTGGAGTCGATCGAGATCACGAAGCGCTCGTCCGCGCCGTTCCCGAATCCATAGGTGCCCACGTAGCGCTCGAGCTCATTCGCGCTGACCTCGACCGACGCCGCGCGTTGATCGGCGTCGCCCAAGCTCTCCAAATACTCCGCGACGCTCTTCGCTTCGTCTCCGCCCGCGATCGCGTGCCGCATGAGCGGGATTCCGTGCGGACCAGGAATGCGCTGCACGCCGGGAGATGCTTGGACAAAAGCACGCACGACGTCGACCTGCCCCAGCATCGCCGCGGAGAAGATCGAGGGGCGCGCACCCTTGGCCAGCAAGAATTCCGCGATGTCCCGGCGTCCCATGTGCGAGGCGGCGCCCAGCGCTGATTCCCAATCGCCGAATCCCCAATCCCACGACGCTTTGGCGAGCGCCGGCCGCGCCGTGACGAGCGCCTTGACCTTATCGAGTTCGGTGTGCGAAGCGCCGACGATTTCGCGAACCACGTCCGGCGCTTGGCTGGGAAATTCGGGATGAAATGGACTGAGCGTCTCGGGAGAGCCGGCGTTGGAACTCGATTGGGCGTGCACAGACGGCGCAATCCCGGAAACAAGACCACCGGCCGCCGACACCAGTCCGAATCCTGCGCCCGCCGCCAAGAACTCTCTTCGATTCACATTCATGACGTACCTCCCCGAGCGAGAGACGGATCCAACGGAGCGTTGTGTTCACGCCGGCCCGCCCGACCGGCGAGGAAACTCGGCGATCTGGCCCGGCTCCAGCGGCCCTGTCCGGCGCAAGATGCGCGCGTACAAATGCAAACTCAAAGCGAATGGAATTACGTAGTACACCACTCGAAAGAGCGTCGCAGCGAGAACCGCCGATTCGTATTCGACGCCGAGCAGCACATAGATCCCAGTCATGGAAGCCTCTTGCACGCCGAGACCGCCGGGCAGCATGGAGAGGTATCCGGCGGTGATCCCGAACGCGAACCCGGTGATCAGCACACCCGGGTGAATGGCAGAATGGAGCGCGGCGAAACAGGCACCGAGCGCCATGACACTCGTCGCCCAGTCTCCGGCAACAAAAAGCAATGGTGGGCCAAGCACCGCCGGTCGGCGGCGAATCACCTGGATGCCCCGCTCGAGCTGAACGTCCAATTCGCGCAGCATCGGCTCGACGTCGCGGCGCAGTACCCTCCGAGCGAGCCGGCCGAGCGTTCCGATCAGGCGTCTGCGTTCCCGGCTCGATACGAGCAAAATCGTGATGCCCACGAGGACGCCGACCGTCGCGGCGGTTGCGATCGACAACTCCAGCGTCCGTCTTTGACCCAGGGGATGATTCACGAGCAGATACACCAAGCCTACGGGCAGGAGCGACATCATCACCAGGTTATTGAAGTACGAGTGCAAGAGTGAGGCTCCAACGATGTCGCCCAATGCGGCACCGCGACGACGAAGCAGAATCACCCGAAGCGAGTAGCCCGCCAGACCACCGGCGGAGACGAGGTTGTTGAGGGCGAAGGAGACGAATCCAATCTCGAGGAGGTCCAACCGGCGCAGCCGGATCCCAAAAATGCGATTGATCATGCCGTAGCCGGCACACAGGCAGAAGTACGACAACGCCGTGGCCACGAGCGCAACCGGCATCCATCGCCAGTCGGCATGACGGAGTACATCCGCCGCCTTGCGAGCGTCCATTGCAGCGGCGAGCGCGCCCAAGAGCACGCAGATGATCACCAGCGCGATCCCAATGGGCTTGCGCTGCTTCGTGCCGCTCATGCCCGATTCCCCGCCGACTTCACCAATCCACCACTCTGCATTCGACTCAATCTTTCGTCGTCCCTCCTTCGGTGATCCGAGTGAGGGCGATGGCCGCGTTCAGAAGCCCCGGCGGGCCGCCTTCGTAAACCAAGAATCGCTCCTCCCAAATCGGCTCGAACTTCGCCTTGTACGCACGAAGCCCCTTGTAAGAGAAGAAGCGATTCAGATGTTCGTAAAGCAGGTGTATTCCACGCTCCTCCAGCGTTGCTCCAGGTCGATCTCCGACACCAGCCAGCGGTGCCAACCCGAGGTTGAAGTACCGCGCGTCCTTGCTCAGCGCCACCATGACCTCGATGAACAACAAATCCATGGCGCCATTGGGGATTTCAGCGCGATGTCGCATGAGATCAATCGTGGTGTGACCGGCAGGCCAACTGGGGATGATGTTCACGAAGGCGAACCCATGGCCGCTCGCGTCCCGCAGCACATAGAGCGGTGTTTTCTTCACGTAGGAACGATCGAATTGTCCGAGGGTGAACGTCCGCTCACGCCTTCCGGGGATCGAAAGCCACTCCTTCGAGATCTCGTGCATTTCTTCGACGAGGTCTGTCGCGTGCGGCGGCAAATGGTAAGTGACGGTCAGGCCAAGCATCTTGGCGCGAGTGCGAATACGCCGAAACTTGCTCGAGTTCTGAGTTTTTCCGGTGAATGTTTGGAGATCGACCACCGCCTCTTCCCCGACTTTGATCACCTGCAGACCGAGCTTCCGGTAGGTGTCGAGCAAGTTTGGCAGCACCTGATGAAACGCGATCCGCCAGCCATTGTCGGAGCAGAGGTGGGCGAAGTCGCGCACGCAAGTCTCCAACTCGATCTCGGGACCGATCGGATCCCCAAGACTGATGGCGACCCCCCAAGCCGCCCGGTACGCGACACAACAGCGTCGATCGGGGGTGAAGAAGTAGGATTTGTCGGGCCACAGTTTGAAGTAATCGAGTGAGGACCGACCGTGCTGCTGCAGAATGTTGCTCACCAACGCGCGTTCGCGCGGGAGTGTGCCCAACCGGTAGGCCAAAGGGCGGAAGAGCGAAAAGGCCGCAATGATCGCGGCGGTGAGTCCCATGAGGCCGAGCGAGTCGAGGAAGAGGCGCGCGTGCCGCGTGTACGGCACAAGGTCGGGATTCCCCACGAGAAAGAAGGCGCGCAGTGTTCGAGTCCCCGCGTCGGTCCAACGGAAGTTGATTCCGAAGTCACTCTTGTCGAGCAACCAGAACCCGGCAGTTCCATAGGCCAACGCGATGACCATGCTGCCGAGCATGAGCAAAACGCCTTGTTTGAGACTGTGTGGCTCGGTGCGCACCGTGAAGTGGCGGCGTTGGGAGGCGAGCAGAACCCCGGTGGCGGCCGGCGCAAATGCGAGATAGACGTGATGCCCATGTCCAAAGTGGGCGAGCGTTGCGAGCGTCAATGCGGCCATGCCGAGGAACCACGCCGTCCTCCGCCGCATCGATAAGTGGTATGAAATGATGACGAGCAGGAAGCTCGTCGACAAAGTGAGAAGCTTGCTCCAGTGGTGCAACCCAAACGGCAACACGAGGCCGAACAAGCGAGGCGGCTCGGAAACTCGCACCAGGAGAAGCTGCAGAAGTCCCAGCATTCCATTGACGAACGTGGCTCCCGCCACGAGTCGAATGGACCAGTTGGCCCGTCGCGCGCTGGTCGTCATTGCACGCCTCAAACCGCGCTCGGCCGGAAAAGCATTCCGCGCAGTCTGCCGCGAACGCCTTGGCGACGATCCCGCGTCAGGAAAGGCGGCGGCGCCGGGCTGCGATCACCCTCCGAAGCGAAACACGGCCGCGAGGGTCAAGCTATCCAAGTCCTCTCCGGTGAGATCTTCGATCTCGTCGTCGCTCTGGAAACGGTAGGTCGCGTAGGTATCGAGAGAAATCCCGCCCAGGCCGAAGTTCACTCCTGCGCGAAGTGCGTAGAACGGATCGCTCTGCCACTCGTCATTGATGTAGCCAATGCCGATTCCGCCGCCGAAATAGATCAATCCGCTCGTGAGAATGTAGGCCGATGGCTCGATGAGCCCGTGATCGGAGCCCACATAGTCCGGGACGTACTCGACGTTTCCTTCGAGAGTCACGAGCGGCATCCCGAATTGAAAGGAGCCGATGAGCCCGAAGCTGTTCTGGTCGAGTCCTTCTGCATCGCCGAGATCACCGATGTTGCGCAGGTAGTGCAGGCCCACGCCGAGACTGGTTCCTACGATGGCCGAGGCTTCTTGCGGCGCCCAGGTCAGGGCGAAAACCGCCAACACAATGACGGCGAATCGCTTCATACGGCGAACTCCTCTCGTCGGAGCGAATTGGATCCTGTGAATCGCATCGGCAAAAGATCGCGCCGCGTGGAGAATTCGTCCAGGAGAACAACCGCGCGGCAGATCTGCAATCGGAGTTGGAGGCGCTGTTTACGAGACAAAACCAGAGCACGTCGAAGGCTTCCACTTCAATTCCCGCAACGTTCCTGCGAGTGACGGTCTCGGTCTAGTTTGAAGGTCGGCGTCCTCCAATTCTCCTGAGTTGGAATCCGATTCCTGGACGACGCTCTTTCGTCCCGTTTGTTGTGATTTTGCTATCTTTTACAATAAGCAGCTATTGCTTTCCTGGCCGGATTCGGCGAAGATCGATCGGTCGTTTTCCGCAAGCCGCACCGCCGACAGTCCAAAAATCAAGGATCAACCTCTGTGTCGGCTCCGACCGAAATCCACGCCCGAGCGGAAAAGGACGTCTTCCACCGTCTGGATCGTCCGGCCGCCGAGATCGCCTACACGTCCGCCGGCCTCCTCATCACGATTGTGGCCTCCATCCTGGTTGCGATGGAGATCACCGCCATCGTGCGAGCAGGAAGCAACGACCCTGGCCTCGTATTCGAACAGGTCGTCTTCAGCCTGATCGTGGGCGGACTCATCTATGGAAATCTGGTCTATCAGCTCACCCGTATCGGCTACATGCGGCGCCTAAAACATCACCGCAGCGCTGCCACTCCCGATCTTTCCGCCTACTTCGACGGTTCGGCGCCGCGAGTGACCATCCTCGTTCCATCCTATCGGGAAGAGACGCGCATCATCCGGCAGTCGCTCCTCTCTGCCGCTTTGCAGCGATACCCCCGAAAACGCGTCGTTCTCTTGATCGACAACCCGCCCCATCCGCGCACCCCTCAAGATCGAGATGCATTGAAGGCCGCCCGCGCGCTGCCCGCGGAGATCCAGCATCTCCTCGACGATTGCGCCGACCGAATCGCGTTGTACATCGGCGCGATGCGGCGCCGTACCGCGGTTCGCGTCCATCTCGATTTGGAGCGCCACGAGCTGGCCCGCGTCCATGCTGAAGTGGCGGCATGGCTCACCGCGTGGGCCGAAGAGGATCCGAAAGTCGACCACAGCGACCGCCTGTTTGCCAGCGTGACCTATGAGCGGCTCTCCGAGTTTTATATGCGTCAAGCCGCAGTCCTCTACTCCGGCGGGATGCTCGATCTCGGCGAGATCGAGAAGGCGTATCACAGTCTCGAAGCCGTCTTTCGCGTGGAGATGGCCTCGTTCGAACGTAAGACATTTGCGAACCTGTCACACGAGCCGAACAAGGCCATGAACCTCAACAGCTATATCGCACTGATCGGTGGCGCGTATGTCCGCGTCGACGACGGCGCTGGCGCGCGCCTGGAGACAGCTCCGCCGAACGCGGCCGACCTGATCGTCCCGGATACCGACTATCTGATTACATTGGATGCCGACAGCATTCTCTACCCGGATTATGCGCTGCGCCTCGTCCACTTCATGGAGCAGCCAGGGAACGAGCGCACCGCCGTGGTTCAGACACCGTACAGTGCAGTACCCGAAGCCCCGGGACTCTTGGAGCGCACCGCCGGCGCAACCACCGACATCCAGTACAACATTCACCAGGGCTTCGCCAACTACGGCGGCACCTATTGGGTCGGCGCGAACGCGCTCCTTCGCATGCAGGCGCTCATCGATATCTGCCAGACCGAGAACATGAACGGAATCAAGATCAAGCGATATATCTCGGATCGCACCGTGATCGAGGATACGGAGTCGAGCGTCGATCTACTCGCCAAGGGATGGCAGCTGCACAACTTCCCCGAGCGACTCTCCTTTAGCGCTACGCCTCCAGACTTCGGGGCGCTCTTGGTTCAGCGGCGCCGCTGGTCCAACGGGGGCCTCATCATCTTGCCCAAGCTGTTGCGTCATCTGCTCGTGCGGCGCAATCCGCTGGAGAAAGCACGAGAAGGTTTCTTCCGCATTCATTATCTGATCTCGCCCACCCTCGTGAACTTCGGCGTGCCGATCCTCTTGATCCATCCGTTCGAACGCAACCTGCACTCCCTGTGGCTACCGCTGACTGCATTGCCCTACTTTTTCTTCTACGGGCGGGACATGTTGCAGATCGGCTATCGGCCGTTTGATCTGTTTCGCGTCTACTCCTTCAATCTGATGCTGATCCCCGTCAACTTGGGCGGCATCCTTCTCTCAATGCGCCAGATCCTCACTGGGCGCCGTGTCGCCTTCCAGCGCACACCCAAGACGAACAGCGAGACCCGGCCGCCGAGAAAATACGTCCTCGCCATCTATGTGTTGGCCGTGCTCGCATTCTCGAGCGCAGCCATCGATCTGATCGACGGACTCTATCTCCAGCCGCTCTTTGCCGCCTTCAACGGTGCCCTCTTTCTTTACGCGATTCTCCGGTTCCTGCCGGCTCCCGCCGGCCCCAGGTTCGCCGGTTCCGAGGTGCCCGCTCTTCAACCGACTCCCATCGAGGCGCACCGCGGCATTCAGGACCAGGCCCTGCAGCAGGCCGGGTAACGAACGACCTCAAGATTGTCGAAAACTCCAAGTATGACGTTGCGTGCCTCGATGATCTCCCTCGGCACCCTCCTCGCAGGAGGATCGGCCGCGCACATGATCTTCCGGTTGCGCGCGCTGGTGGGGCCCCGCCTCTGGGTGGATCGCGTCAACGTGGTGGCGGGCGATGGTGCCCTGATTCTTTTCGGCCTCGTGGTGCTTGTCATCGGACTTCGCGTTCGTCGCCCACTCGTGGAGCAGATTCGCTACCTGCTGGCGCACCGCCCCACGGCCACCGCGTTGACGGCAGGAATCTTGTTCGCCGGGGTGATGTTGGTTGCGGTCGAAGGCGCGTATCGCTTCACCGAGAAATACCAGTCCTTCCCGAAAGTCGTCGAGAGCGGGAGCTACACCATCGATTTCTTTGCGAGCGATTCACTCCTCGGATACGGTCCCGCCCCTGGCGCGCACGCCACCTCGAAGAAGGAGGTCGATGGGGTCACGGTCTACGACGTCGTCTACACCATGGATGAAAAAGGACGGCGGGTGACTCCTCCTCCCACAGTACCCGGCGGCCCCTTGGTGCTGTTCTTCGGCTGCTCGAACACTTTCGGCGAAGGAGTCGAAGACAACGAAACACTCCCGAGTTGCTTTGCCGCTCTCGTCCCATCGGCCACCGTGCTCAACTACGGCTTCTGCGGCTACGGCCCGCAACAGATGCTGGCCATGATTGAAGACGGCCGGCTCGACGAAGTCGTGCGCGGACGAGACGTGATCGGGATCTACTTGTTCATCGACGCACATGTCCAGCGTGCGGTGGGCAGCATGGTTGTCACGACCACGTGGGGAACGGACATGCCTTACTACGTGACGGCGGGCCAGAGCGGCGTCGAGCTCCGCGGCTCTTTCCGCAGCGGGCGGACCTTCACGAATTGGTTCTACGCACTTGCTTCGCGCTACCGAACCTTCTCCCATCTGGGGTGTGACTTGCCCCAGCTGCGGGAGTCCCATTTCGCGCTCACCGCTCGGATCGTGGAGCAAGCCGCCGCTCAACTTCGCGCGCGCTCAGCCTCGTCGCGTTTCTACGTCGTTCTCCACCCGCACGTCCTCAACAAGGACAAGTTTGTTTCCCAGTTCGACGAATCGGATGTGCAGGTGCTCGACTACGTCGGCCTTTACGGTCGAAAAGACGAGAACTACATGATCGCGAACGATGGACACCCAACGCCACTTGCGTACCGCACGATTGCCGCGGCGATCGTGCGCGACCTGGGTCTCGGTGAAATGGAGTCCTCATCAAAACGCTGAACGTCGCGACGTCCCTGCCGGCAGACCCCACGCCGCCGAACATTTCCCGCCCCGAGCTCGACGCTCGGAATCATTGGCACAAGGCGGCCGTCACTGCTTTCGCCACCGCCGTTTTGCTGGCGGCGATCGCCGCTGGCGCATACCTGCGCCTCTCCAGCATTGGTCGCTACGGTTTCTGGACGGATGAGCTCTTTCACGTCTTCGCGGCCAAGTCATACCTCGCCGACGGGAGCATGCACATTCCCTGGAAGACCGGGGAGTACACGCGCGCGCTTCCCGTGACTTACTTGACGATCCTCTCCTTCAAGCTCTTCGGTGAGAGCGAGGCGTCGGCACGCCTGCCGTTCGCGCTGGCGAACATCGTTTTCATCTTCCTGGCCTATCGAATCATCCAGGACATGTTCTCACGCAACGTCGGCATCATCTTTGTCCTGTCGATCTCTCTCTCGGTCTTCGCGATCCAGATGTCCCAAGAGTGCCGCATGTACACGCTGTTCCAACTCTTTTATTTCCTGATGTCGATCGCATTCTTCCGAGGACTGGAGCCCAGCGGCACGGCGACGTCCCGGCAGTCCCACACCGGCATCTCTCTCAAGCATTTCGCGCTGGCCTTGGGATTCGCCCTCATCGGGTTCACGCTCCATGACATGACGTTCAATTTCATTTTCATCATCCTGGCGTACTCGATCGTGATGTTCATCCACCAGGGTCTGCGCGCGGGGTTCCGCGAATCGATCCGTTCGAAGTACTGCGTCCTCCTCGCGTCGGTCGGCGCATTGGTGCTCCTCCTGGCGTTGATCCGCCCCCAGCTCCTTCACGAATTTGTCCAGACCGTCCTGCGGGCACCCACCTGGAATCGATCCTCGCGAAGCAACCTGGCCTTCTATCAGTGGGTGATCACCGACTCCCATCCCATCCTGTGGGTGATCTACCCATTGGGGGCTTTTGTCGCGGTGTATCGCTACGGCCGCAACGGCCTCTTCTTCGTGCTGTCGTTCTGCGTTCTCTTTCTCATGCATAGTTTCATCTTCGTTCAACACTCGGAACGCTACATCTTTCATCTTCTTCCGTTCTTCATCGCGATCGGAGCCGCCGGCGTCGACTTCATCCTTTCGTCGACGGTTGCCTTCGCCTCGAAATCTTCGCTCACGGGGTGGCAGAAGAGGCTCTTTTACGGCGCTGTGGGTGCCTCGCTCTTGCTCCTCGTCGTTCCACGAATCCAGAGGACCATTCTCGACACATCCGTGCCCAAGTTCTCGAACTGGAAAGACCTGGATCCCGCACTGATCCAAGCGGTCAAACGAGGTCCCTCACTGACCACGGAACGTTGGGGATTCAATTACTACTTCGGGCAATACCCGAACTACATCATCGAGGCGAGCGCCCTCGACAGTTCCAAGGACGCGGTCCTCATCACGACTCTCGACGAGCTCGAGAAGGTCATCGCACAACATCCTGACTTCTATTTGGTGACGTACAAACAGCAGCTCGATCACGACGCGTTCGTGACTCCCCCCATGAGGGAATACATTCTTCACGAGCTGGAGCGCGTGGACCACGAACCCGACATCCACATCATGGTCTTCCACAAGCCGCGGCATGAGGGTGGCTGAGCGGTAAGCTAGACTGGGCGGTAGTGTGGCGTCCCTAACTATCCCGAGTTGGAACCAGATTCTTGCTTGGCTGCGAGGGATGGCGGCGCTACGGGATTCGTGGGGGAAACTCAAAGGCTCGTATCGCTGACCGCGAGATTCTCAACCGTTGAAGTTCGCGTCCCTATCGATAGGTGGCCTTGATCCTGCCCCAGCTTCTTTCCTCAAGCGAAACACTCGGCTCGCACGGCAAACCCTCAATCTCAATGCATGGATCTTGGCTCAAGCCGAGACCAGTCCAATCCATCTCATGGAGTGTCTGTTCCGAAGAGCAGTCCGCAGTCACCTGAGCCCCAAAGTTCGATGGGCCGATGCATAGGCTTCCCGTTGTGTTCACGAAGGTCTGAATCGTTCCGGCAAGCACCGGACCACACGGACATCCAGTGGCCGAAAGAAGCAAACTCCTCGCACTGCCCTGGTTCACAAAGCCATTTGTCGGCGCGAATCCAAAGATGACATTCGCAGGAGTCGTGGACACAAGACCGAACTCCGCTTGTGACATTCCCACTTGAGGACAGCACAGAAGCCATAGATAAGAGAGAAGTACGCCTGGGGTAGCGGGTGCGATGTGTACATAGGGATCCACGGAACTCGCGC
>Ga0111538_10005020_pt1 | contig 18163 bp, 19 predicted proteins | sample SoiMethybrSBSTD1_FD_79669 | JGI IMG/M metagenome (GOLD analysis project Ga0111538, IMG submission 79669) | Bulk soil microbial communities from a Populus tree surrounding site in Tennessee, USA - Soil MetaG P. TD hybrid SBSTD1 (version 2)... | ecosystem: Environmental > Terrestrial > Soil >...
ATGGGCCGCCAGCCGTGGGTCGTGCAGGACCTGCTGAAGACCTCCGAGGCCACCTCCCCCAGCGTGGGCACCGCGACCGTGGCCACGAGCCTCGGGGTGTTCGTGGCGCTCTACCTCACGCTCGGCGTGGTCGACTTCGTCCTGATGCGGCGCTGGGCGCGGGTCGACCCGCCGATCCGCGATGTGCCCCTGAGCCCCTACCTGGATGACGCCGGCGCCGAGCCGTGGGGCGTCGACCTGGCGATCGAAATCGAGCTCAACGGACGCGTCGTGTCCAGGCCGCCGTTCGCCACGATGTACTGGACGCCCGCGCAGCAGCTTGCCCACATGACGGTCAACGGGGCGACGCTGCGCACCGGCGACCTGTTCGCGTCCGGCACCGTGAGCGGCCCGGACCGCGACCAGTTCGGTTCGCTGCTGGAGCTGTCCTGGGGCGGGCGCGACGAGATCGAGACGGGCGCCGGCAAGCGCACCTTCCTCGAGGACGGCGACGAGGTGGTCCTGCGCGCCACCGCGCCCGGACCCGAGGGCGTCGTCGTGGCGCTCGGCGAGGTGGCCGGCCGGGTGCTGCCGGCGATGCCGACGTGACCGGGGTGCCGCAGCAGTCACTCGGCTGGCTGCGCCAGGGTACCGACCGGCTGCTGGCCCTCGTCGCCGGGCTGTCGGACGACGACTTCGCGGCGCCGTCGCTGCTCCCGTCGTGGAGCCGCGGCACCCTCGTCGCGCACCTCGCACTGAACGCCGGCGCGTTGGGCAACCTCGTCGCGTGGGCGCGCACCGGCGTCGAGTCGCCCATGTACGCGAGCGCCGAGCAGCGCGCCGCGGACATCGCGCGGCTCGGCGCCGCGCCCCCCGCGCAGATCCGGGCCGAGTTCCTCGCCGGCACCGCCCGGCTGGACGCCGACCTCGCCGCGCTGCCCGAGGCGTGCTGGGCCGCGCCGGTGCGCACCGCGCGCGGGCGGCCGATCCCGGCGAGCGAGATCCCGTGGATGCGCAACCGGGAGGTCTGGGTGCACGCCGTGGACCTCGATGCCGGCGTCGGGTTCGACGGCTTCCCGCCTTCGCTGCTCGTCGCCCTGCTCGACGATGCCGCCGCATTGATGTCGGGCCGGCCGGAGGCGGCGCCGGTCGCCGCCCGCACGCCCGACGGCGCGCGCACCTGGGCGTTCGGCCCCGACCCGACGACCACGGTCACCGGCGACCTGCCGGACCTGTGCGCGTGGGCACTCGGCCGTGCCGGCGCTGGCCTGGATAACGGCTGGCCCGCGCTTCCCGAGTGGTTGTAGCCTGCGGCGTGCCATTCACCGGCCTCGACGCCTGGTTGTCCGGGCGCGCTTTCTCGGGCGTGGTGCTGATCCGCCGGGACGCGGAGACGCTGTTCTCCGGTGCCTACGGGTTGGCGAGCCGGCGCTGGCCGGTGCCCGTCACGCTGACCACGCGGTTCGACACCGCGTCGGCGACGAAGCTGTTCACGTCGGTGGCGGCCCTGCAACTCGTGGACGACGGCACGCTCGACCTCGACGCACCCCTCACCGACGTGATCGACCTCGCCGGCACCACCATCACCGATACGGTGACGCTGCGGCATGTGCTCACCCACACCTCCGGCATCGCCGACGACGCCGACGAGGAGGCCGGCGAGAGCTACGCCGCGCTGTGGGTCGATAGGCCCTGTTACGCGGTGCTGGAGACGCGCGACTTCCTGCCGGGGTTCGCGCACAAGCCGCCGTTGTTCGCGCCCGGAGCCGGGTGCCGCTACAACAACGCCGGGTTCGTGCTCGCCGGGCTCGCCATCGAGGCGGTCACCGGCGTCAGCTACCGCGACCGGGTCCGCTCGGCGGTGTTCGGGGCGGCCGGCATGCACTCGTCCGGGTTCTTCGACAAGCGCGACGCCACACCCGACGTCGCCGAGGGCTGGGATCTCGTCGACGGCGCGTGGCGGCAGAACATCTTCAGCTATCCCCCGATCGGCTCGCCCGACGGCGGGGCGCACGTCACGGCCGCCGACCTTGTCGCGTTCGCCCAGGCGGTGCGCGCCGGGCGGCTGCTCTCGCCCGAGCGCACCGAGCTGTTCCTGACGCCGCACGCGCTGCACCACGAGCGCGACGACTACCAGGTCTGGTACGGCTTCGGCCTCGTGTTCGTGATCGGGTCGGCCGACGGGGTCGTGCGCAACTTCTTCAAGGAGGGCACCAACGCCGGCGCGAGCGCCATCGTGCGCCACTACCCGGCGGAGCGGGTCGACGTCGTCGTGCTCTCGAACAGCGAGGACGGCGCCTGGGAACCGAGCCGCGAGATCGACCGCCGGCTGTCGGGATAATCCACTGTGGACAGTGTCGGATTCTGGCACTGGACTTCTTCGCCGCAGGGCCGGTTTCGGGGCGGATTTTGTCGTACCGGTGTTCTAGCTTCGTTGGTATGGACCGGCGGGTGGTGGTGATGGCGCAGGCGGTCGACGCCTGCGCCATGATCCCGCTGGAGTCCGTCGAGTGTGTGTCCGTGCTGGATGCGGTGGTGGCCGCCGAGCGCACGCTCGCCGGGTTGAAGCTTCGGCTGGTCCGTCGTCTCGACGTCGACGACGTCGCGAAGCGGGATGGGGCCAGCTCATTGGCGGCATGGCTCCGGGACCGGTACCGCTGTACCTGGGGGACCGCCCGCCGGATGATCGCGGCGGCGGCGGTGGTCGCGACCGGCCCGGTCCGGTTGCGCGACGCTGTCGCGGCCGGTGACCTGCACCTGGAGCAGGTCGAGGCGATCACCGAGTCGTTGGCCAAGCTTCCCGCCGTGGACCGGCCAGCGGCGGCCGACCGCCTCGTGGCTGAAGCCGCATCGTGGGATGCCGCGGTGCTGCGGCGGATGGGTGCTCTCATCCGCGACGCCGTCGACGCCGAGTCTCACGACGCCGAGGGGATCGGCGGTCTGGAGCGGTTGGAGAGGCGTGAGCAGCGGGACCGGTACCTGTCCATCCGGGCGGCGCGTGACGGGGTGGGGTACCGGGTCGATGGGCGGTTGACCTGCGAGCAGGCGGCGGTGGTGGGTGCGGCGTTGGATCCGTTGTGCAAGCCGCGGGCCGCGGATGACCGCAGCCCGGGGCAGCGGCGGGCGGACGCGCTGGAAGAGGTCTGCAAGCTGGCGCTGAACACCACGGAGTTGCCGGACAACGGCGGGGACCGGCCGCAGGTGGTGGTGACCGCCGACTTCGACGCGCTCACCCAGCGGCTGACCGGTGGCCGGTTGGACACCGGCGAGCGGGTGAGTGCCACCGCGGTGCGGCTGCTGTGCTGCGACGCCATGTTGCTGCCGGCGGTGTTGGGCACCGCGGGGCAGGTGCTGGACCTGGGGCGGGAGCGGCGGCTGTTCAGCGGACCGATCCGGCGTGCCCTGATGCTGCGCGACGGCGGGTGCGCCTTTCCCGCCTGCGACCGGCCGGCCCGCTGGTGTCAGGGCCACCACGTCGTCGGTTGGCAGGACGGCGGCGGCACCTGCCTGTCCAACGCGGTGCTGTTGTGCGGGTTTCACCACCGCCTCATCCACCAACCGGCCGGCTGGACGGTGTACATCGACCCCGCCGACGGCCTACCGACCTTCATTCCCCCACCGTGGGTCGACCCGCAGCAACGCCCCCGCCGAAACCGGTACCACCGGCGACAGTAGGCCGACCGCCGCGCCGTTCGGCCGCGCGGTGGCGAGCGCCCGGCGCGGTGTGGGCGGTTCGCGCTGCGCCGACCCCGGCGATGAAGCACAGCACGGCGGTGGCGCCGGCGACGACCGTGACGGCGAGCGACGCCGGCGTGGGGCCCTGCCCTGCGTAGAAGAACCCGGCGCCGACCGGTAGCAACGGCGCGGCCATCAGATAGCAGCCGGCCACGATCCACCGTCGCGCCTGATGTCCTCGGCCCACCGCTTGCCCCGCTTCCCGCATCGCATCGATTCCCGTGCCGATCCTCGCGGCGGCCACCAGCAGCGCTGCCGGACACTTTGTCCGCTTTACGGCGGCCCGTCTGGCGGCCGCCAGTCCGCGTGGCGGGCCATCGAACGCAGGGCGATCCGCGGCGGGGTCATGCGCACGAGCGTGTTGCGGGCCGCGACCGCGACCCTGTTCTCCAACCGGCTGATGCGGCCGATCCGGCGGGACATCCGGGCCACCCGCTGGCTGCGGCGCCGTCGCAGCCGGTCGTAGGCGCCGAGCGAGCCGGCGGCGGCCAGCACGACCGCATCCTCCAGCGCCTGGTTCGCGCCCTGGCCCAGGTTCGGCGTCATCGCGTGGGCGGCGTCGCCGAGCAACGCGACCCGGCCGCGAACGTAACTGGGCAGCGGCGTGTCGAGACAGCGCAGGTCGTCGCGGAGCACATGGGCCGGATCGGTCGCCGCCAGGAGCGCCGGTATCGGGTCGTGCCAGCCGCCGAACCGCTGCCGGACGGCCGCCATCGGATCCGGCTCGCGGCGCCCCGGTGGCAGGTTCGCGGCCCCGAACCAGTACACCCGACCGTCGTGCAGCGGCACGATGCCGAACTCTTCGCCGCGTCCCCAACTGACGCCCGTCTCGATCTCGCCCGGCCACGGTTCTCGCGTCACGCCGCGCCAGGCCGCGACGCCGACCGCCACCGGACCCGGATGCTCCGGCCACAATGCCGCCCGGACCGCGCTGTGGATGCCGTCGGCCCCGACGACGAGGTCCCCGGTCCAGCTCGACGAGCCGGCCACCACCGTGCCGTCGGCCGACACCGAGGTCACGCCGATCCCGGTTCGCAGGGCCTCCGGGGGCAGGGCATCCAGGAGGATGCGGTGCAACGTCGCCCGGTGGATCCCGACGGCGGTGGTGCCGAGCAGCTCGCCCATCACGTCGCCGTCGATTCGGGCCAGCCAGCGACCGTCCGCGGTGCGCGTGCCGCCACCGGACTCCGGACGTCCGCCGGCCCGCACCGGCGCGCCGACCCCGAGGGCGTCCAGACACCGCATGCCGTTGGCCTGGATCACGAGCCCCGCGCCGACGGCGCCGATGACCGGAGCCCGTTCGAGCACGGTCACCGCCCAGCCGGCACGGCGCAGGGCGATCGCGGACGCGAGGCCACCGATCCCGGCACCGACGACGATCGCCGTGCGCATGTCCCACCACCGTTCTACAAATGTAGAACGCGATACTACCGGGATGGCCAGCGACCGGCTCACCGTCCTCGCCGACGCCGCGATCGACCTGATCGCCGACGCCGGCATGCGCGGGCTCACCCACCGCGCCGTCGACGCGCGGGCCGCACTGCCGCAGGGCACCACGTCGGCCTACCTGCGCACCCGCAAGGCGCTCGTGGAGGCGGTCGTGCACCGGTTGGCCGACCTCGACCAGCGCGACCTCGAGGCCACCGACCTGCCGGCGGAGATCGCCGCGCCGGGGCCGCTCACCGGCGACGACCTGGCCCAGATCGCGGCCGGCATCGCCGCCCTCCTCGACCGGTGGCTGACCGTCGACCGGCGCCGCACGCTGGCCCGCTACCACTGCGTCCTGGCTGCCACCCACAACCCCGAACTACGCTCGATCCTCGTCCACGGGCAGCCGTCCCGGGCCCAGGCCCGGGCGCTGCTCGCCGCCGCCGGATCACCCGACCCGGCCCGTGCCGGCGACCACCTCGTCGCCTGCATCGACGGCCTGCTGTTCGACCGGTTGGCCGGCGCCGGCGCCCGCACCGCACCGCGGCCCGGCACCGCGGAGGGCCGCGCGGACCTGGCGACCGCCGTCCGCGCTCTGCTGACCGCCTTCGCCGGCTAGCCGGTGCACGGCGGACATATCGTGTGCGCGTGACCTTTGACCTCGTCTGCGAGATCGAACCGCCCACCAAACCGGACCTGCGCCACGTCCGGCACCAGATCGGCGTGCTCGCCCCGGTGGCGCACTCGTTCCTCATCCCCGACAACCACATCGGACGCGCGACCGTGTCCAGCATCGCGGTGGCGCACGAGGTCGACGCGATGGGCGGGCGCAGCATCGCCTGCCTGAACTCCCGCGACCGCAACCTGCTCGGCTTCCGGCGCGACATGCTCACGGCGGCCGCCTACGGCGTGCGCGAGTTCCTGTTCGTGTACGGCGACAAGCCGACGGCCGGTGGACGCAGCAGCGAACTCACCGTGCGCACCATGATCGAGCAGGCGCGCGGCCTCGGCGACGATGCGGCCTTCGACGGGGTGCCACGGTTCCGGGTCGGGGTGGCGGCCGGGCCACGCCCGCTGCCGGCGTGGAAGCGCGCCGCCGACTTCGTCTTCGCGCAGGTCAGCTTCGACGTCGACGCGCTGCTGCGCTGGCGCGACGGGAACGCGATCGACATACCCGTGTACGCGGGAGTCATGGTCCTCGCCAGCGCCGCCATGGCCCGGCGGCTCGCCGCAAGCATCCCCGACATCGAGATCCCCGCGGCGCTGGTCGACAGGGTGGCGACGGATCGCCGCGCGGGTGTCGACGCGGCCTGCGAGCAGATCGAGCGGCTGCGGGAGAGCGGCGCGTTCGACGGGGTGCACCTGATTCCGGTCAGCCGCTACCGGGAGATGGCCCTTCGGCTGGAGAAGACCACAGGCTCGGCAGGTTGACCACCACCGCTTCCTGGCTGCTGCGCGCGATCACCACCACCGCCTCGCCGGGACCCGGGTTCTCCTCACGGTGCGGCGTGTACGGCGGCACGAACACGTAGTCGCCGGGCGCGGCCTCGATGCGCACCTCGGCGTCACCGTCGGCGAAGACGAACACCGGGTTGCCACTGACGACGTGGATGGCCGTCTCGGTGTCCCCGTGGTGATGGTCGCCGGACGAGGCGCCGGCAGCAACGTGCGTCTGCCCCATCCAGATCCGCTCGGAGCCGACCGACGCCCCGGAGATCGCCGCACGGCGGGTCATGCCGGACGTCTGGCCGGTGTCTCCGCTCAGGTCCGCCGGGCGGATGTGACGCAGCGGTGCGTGCCAGTGGTCCGTCGAGTGGTCCGCCATGCGCAGAGCCTAGGGTAGGCGAATGCCGAACGCCGATGACGAACGTCTCCTCCGCCGCGCCATCGAGCTGTCCGCCGAGGCACTGGCCGGTGGCAACCCGCCGTTCGGCTCGCTGCTCGCGGGGCCCGACGGCGCCGTGCTGGCAGAGGAGCGCAACACCTCGGTCACCGACTCCGACATCACCGCGCATCCGGAGCTGAAGCTGGCCCGCTGGGCGGCCGCGTCGCTCGACCGGGAGCAGGCCGCCGGCACCACGATGTACACGAGCTGCCAGCCGTGCGGCATGTGCACCGGTGCGATCGAGCGCTCCGGGCTCGGCCGCGTGGTCTACGCGATGTCCAGCGAGGAGTTGGCGACGCTGAAGCCGGCCAGCGCCGGCCCGTTCCCCGTGCCGCAGGAACACAGCGAGGGGCTGCTCACCGAGGCGGGGGTCCCGGTGCGGGAGTTCTACGCGGCGCCGTAGGCGGTGAGGCTGCACCACGCGACGTAGGCGGCCGGGTCGTCCGGTTCCGCCGTCGTGCGCGCGGCGAACAGCGCGTCGGCGAGCGAACACCCGGCCCGCAGGCCCTCGTGCAGCGCGGTCATCGCGTCGACGCCGGCGCCGTCGGGAATCGGCAACCCGGCGGCGACCACGCCGGCGGTCCCACGGGCCAGCAGCGCGCTGGCGAAGCCGAGCACCTCGCCGCCCTCGTAGCCGCGCTCCACCCCCGACTCGCACGCGGCCAGCACCACCCGGTGCGGCGCCACGCCCAGCGCGAACAGCTCGTGCAGCGTCAGCGGGCCGTCGCTGAGCTCCAGCGCGGAGAACAGCGGGCTGTCCGAGCGCAGCCGCCCGTGGCAGGCCAGGTGCGCGAGGTCGGTGCTGCGCACCAGGTCCACGGTGGCCTGCGCGGTGCTGTCCGGCGGGAGCAGCGCCGCGGCATCCGGATAGGCCGCGCGCAGCGCCGCCACCTCACGCGCGGCGCCGGGCAGTCCGGGCCCCGCCACCAATGCGACCCGGCGTCGGCTCCCGGGGTCGGCCGCCGCGCGCCGGCTCCGCGACCAGAAGGTCGCCGACGGGGCGACGGTGACCGGTGCGGCCGCGAGCGGCGACCATGGGACGCGCAGCAGCGGACCCGACGGGACGACGACCAGCGGCGCATCCCGGGGCACGCCCAGCGGATCGATCACGAGGCTCGCGAGGGCGGCCAGGCCGGCGCGGGCCGCGTCCCTGGCCTGCTCCGCGTGCCGGCCGCCGCGCAGCATCCGGCGCAGGGCGAACAGCACCGCGTCGACCTCGGTCCGCACGGCGCCGAGCGGGCCGGCCTCGACCAACCGGGCGCGGCGCGGTTCCACGACGACGGCGAGGAGCCGGTCGTCGATCGGCGCGTACTCGACGAGCGTCGCGCCGCCGAGCAGATCTCGCAGCTCCCCCGGCCCGACGACGCCGGCCGACCCGGCCCGCGCCGCCGAACCGCTCTCGCGCGCCCAGGACAGCCGGCGGATGCGCGCCTCCAGCGCACTCTGCCGGGCCAGCAGCTCACGCGGTTCCTCGCCCCGCTCGCGCCGGGCGGCCTTGATCTCGCGGGCGACGCCGCGCAGTGCGATGACGTCCTCCTCGACCTCCGGAACGGGCGGCTGCACCGTCAGCAGCGATGCGGCCCGGGTGCGTTCGAGCCAGCCGAGCACCCGCACGGCGTCGCGGCCGGTCGGTGTCGCCGGGAGCAGCGCGCGCAGGCCCAGGTCGCCGAGTTCGGCGCCGTGGCCGGCGGCCAGCACGCGCAGTTCGACCGACGGCAGCGCGGCCCGGTGCCGGGCGAGATCCGCGAGCCCGGCCCGGCACTCGCGCAGCGCGCCGGCCGGTGACCCGCCCGCCTGCTCGCGCAGCGCCGCGGCGACCCGGCCGCGCAGCCGCACCACCACCGACTGGCGGTGCGCGAGCGCGGTGGCCGTGGCCAGGTGCCGGCGCGCTGGCCCGCGCTGACCGACCGCCAGGCCGACCCGGCCGGCCAGCAGGTACGCCCCGACGGCGTCGGCGCGCAGCCCGTGCCGGGCCAGCGTCGCGGCGGCCGCGCGCAGCCGGCGCAGCGACTCCGGGCGGTAGCCGTCGCGGGCGGCGGACGCCTCGACCGCGACCACCTCGGCCCTGGCGACCCACGCCGCCCGCCGCTGGTGGCGCGAGTCGTCGACGGCGGCGCGGGCGTCGGCGCGGGCGAGGTCGGCGTCGCCGGCGGCGAGTGCGAGCCGGGCGCAGCGCAGCCGCGCCTCGGCGGCCATCAGCCGGGCGCCGTGCTTGTCGAACTCGGCCGCGGCCGAGCGGGCGACCGCCGACGCCTCCTCGATCAACCGCAGGTCGACCAGCGCGTCCGAGTAGTCCATGTAGTGCTCGCCCAGGGAGATGCCGGCGGCCGCGTAGAGCGGGCCGGCCTCCTCGAAGCGGCGCACGCTCGCCGCGACCAGCCCGGCGTAGAAGCTGGACCAGGCGAGGCTGTTGGTGAGCACGCCGAGGATGAGCGGCCCGAGGTCGGCGGCGAGCACGACAGCCCGGTCGAGGTACTCGAGCGCGGCCCGCGGGTTGCCGAGCTGGGTGAGCGCGTTGGAGATGTTGTTGGCCGCCTTGACCCAGATGATCCGCGGACAAATCGGGTCGTCGAGGACGCGGTGGTAGAGCGCGACGGCAGTGCCGAGCCGGCCGGCGCTGTGGTGCAGCAGGGCCTGCTGCATGACGAGGTCGGGCCGCTGTTCCGGGACGACGAGCGGCTCGGCGCGCTGCAGGTCGCGCATGGCGGCGGCCTGGCGGCCGAGCTCGTGCAGCGCCACCGCCCGGGTAACCAGAACCTCGCCGAGGCGGCGGGGCAGGGCGTTACGCTCGGCCCGGCGCACCGCGTCGTCCAGCAACGCCTTGGCGCCGGTGTTGTCGAGCACCGCGTGCCGGGCCCAGGCCAGCGCCCGGGTCGCGACGACGAGCGCCTCCTGATCGCCGGACTCGCGTGCCCGGTCGGCTATTTCCGACGCCAACGCGATGTATCTGACCGGATGGGTGGTGACTCTGGAATACGCCGTCTCGGCCTCGGCCACGAGGCCAGCACCGGTGACAACCACCATCATGGAACCGCTCGAGCCGACGGGATCTGCCAGTCCGGTCAGCTTACCGCAGCGGGTTGAGGGGGGATCACTTCCATGTCCGTGCACACATTCCTGCCCACACGCTCCGAGTCGCAGGTCAAGGCCGACGGCGAGGCCGTCCACCGGCAGCTCACGGCGCTGACGCGCGGGCAGCGTGAGCGCATCGACGCGATCATCGACAAGATCCGCCGCCGCCAGGACAGCGCCCCGCAGGGCTATGCCGTGCGGTTCGACCGGCTGGCGCAGAAGCGCACCGACGGCAGCGACGCGGCCGACGCGCTCGTCGCTCGCGGCCAGCTCGTGGTGAGCGCCGGCGGCCGCAGCCGCGACGACGCCCGCAACGTCCTGCGCCGGCTCGACCCGACGTACGACTACGCGCCGATCCGCACCCCCGACTGGATCGTCCGGGACGCCGACTCGATCGTGTTCACCGCCGGGGGCCGCGCCGCGCCGAACCTGCGGGCCGACATCGCGGCGCTGAAAGAGCAGGGCATCACCGCGGCGCTGAACCCGATCGTCCCGCTGGGACACACCATCAAGGGTGACGACCTCCCGCTGCGCACCGAGGTCACGGCCGGCTCGCCGGGCACGCCGCTGACCGACCCGGCCCAGCGGGTACGGGTCGCCGTCGTCGACACCGGCATCACCCCGGAACTGCGCACCGACCAGTGGCTGTGGCCGATCCCCCGGCTGCTGGAGAACGTCGACCTGCTCGACGTGCTGCCCACGCCCGGCGACGGGCGGCTGGACTGGTTCAGCGGCCACGGCTCGTTCGTGTCCGGGGTCGTGCAGCAGATCGCCCCGCAGTGCGAGATCCGCGTCTACCGGTTCACCACCAGCGACGGGCTGGGAACCGAGAAGGACGTCGCCGAGGCGATGCTGCGCGCCGCCCAGGAGGCGGCCGCCGACGGCGTCCGGCTCGTCATCAACGCGTCGGTGGGCGTGCCGGCCGTCGACGGGATCGCGCCGGTGGCCTTGGGCAGCGCGGTGCGCCAGATCAAGCGGGACTACCCGAACGTGGTGATGGTCGCGGCCGCCGGCAACAACGGCGACACGGATCCGATGTACCCGGCCGCGTTCCCGGAGGTGATCGGCGTCGGCGCGCTGACCGCCGAGTACGACGCGGCCCCGTTCTCCAGCCGCGGCGACGACGTCGACTGCTCGGCCGTCGGCGTCGGCATCGTCTCGACGTTCGTCGAAGGCGTGATGCCGCCGGAGCCGTCGACCCCGCAGGACGACCCGTTCATCGCCGACTACACGTTCGGCAAGAACGCCTGGGCGCTGTGGAGCGGCACCTCGTTCTCGGCACCGCAGATCGCGGCGCAGGTGGCGCGGCTGTCGCAGCAGGAGAACCGCGAGCCGGCCGACGCGCTGAAGGTGCTGCTCGACGGCACGAGCGAGCAGCTGGCCGGATTCGGCAAGGTCATCCGTGGGCTGCTCGCCGGGACGCCCGCGTTCCCACCCGCGTAGCGGGCCGGCTCACGCGATATCGACCCAGGACGTGCTGACCGCCGCCGCACCGTCGCGGCGGCAGGTCAGGCTCAGCGGCCCGGGGTGCAGGTCGTCGAGGGTGAACCGGCCGCGCTCGTCGACGTCGGCGACGCGCGGCTCCGGCAGCGCCGGCTGGCGCGCCTCCACGGTGCCCGGCCCGGGCGGTACGAGCTGCCCGAGGACGCGCCGCGACCGGCCCGCGCCGCTCACCTCGATTTCGACGGCGAGGCCGGCGGATTCGAAGGTCAGCAGGCGGGCCTCGGCGCCGCCGCGCACGGCGAGGGCACCCGATTCGGCATCCGAGTCGGCGACCAGCGCCGCCAGCTCGGCGTCGACGCTGCGCAGGCCGAACATCTGCTTCGCCATGGCGACGAACTCCGCCGGCGGCGGGCCGTCGGTCTCGGCGAGCAGGTCTCGCAGGCGCGCCATCAGGACGTCGTCCTCATCCACAGCGCCTCCCCTGCTGTTGCGTGCCTATTCATGAGTCACCGGCGAGCCCGCTGATACCTTCCGTGTCAAGGAATTTCCGCAACTGGGCCAGACACCGGCCCCGGGTCGGCCCCAGGCTCCCCTTCGGCATTCCCAGCATCCGCGCGGCCCAGTCGTACGAGGGCGCGCCGTCGTCGGGTTCGAGCACCAGCACGCGCAGGATCTGCTGGCAGCGCTCGGTCAGCCGGTTGAACGCCCGCCACAGGCCGGCGTCCCGGTCGGACACCAGGGTGGCCAGGTCGGCGGCGGCGGCCTGGCCGGCGAACCGGTCGAACAGCGCGTCGTCGGCGGTGGGCAGCACCCGCTTGCCGCGGCGCAGCACGGCCATGCACTCGCGGCGGCAGGTGGTGGCGAGCCAGCCGGGCAGGCGGGCCGGATCCTCGATCGTGTCGAGGTGCTCGAGCAGCCGCAGCCACGTCAGCTGGAACGCGTCGCCCGCGTCGGCGCCGTTCAGGCCGAACGAGCGGCAGATCGACCACAGCAGCCCGCTGAACCTGTCGACGAGCGCGTTCCAGGCGGCCCGGTCGTCGGCGGCCGCGGCGCGCACGAGCAGGGCGAGCGGCTGTGCGTCCTGCGCGTCCTCGCCCATGGCGAACAACCTAGCAACGAGGCGGTCACCGTCCGAGTACGGCGCGCCCTTCACACCTCGGCGACGACCACGTCCAGCTGCCGGGGCCGCCCGGCGACCGGTTCGTGCTCGTCGACCGGGTACTTCAGGTCGCGCAGCGCCGTCGCCACGTCGGCCGCGCGCCGCGGCCGCGCACCGGCGAGCGCCAGGTCCCTGACGATGCGGCCCTTGGTCGCCTTGTTGAAGTGGCTGACGACGGTCCGCCGGCTCACCCCGTCGACAATGCGCTCCTGCAGGACGCGGACGGTGACTGTTTGCGCGGCGAGTGCGCCCGACGGCGCCCACATGGCGCCGTAGGCGCCGGAACGCAGATCCAGGATGGGGCCGCTGCCGGTGAAGGAGTCGGCGGACAGGACACCGCGCCAGTACGGGCCGAGGCCCCCGACGCCCGGCAGGGCGGCGCCGACCGGGCAGCGGTACGGCGGCACCCGGTCGGTGAGCCGCAGCACGCCCCACAACCCGGAGAACACAAGGATCCACCGGGTCGCCAGCCGGCGCGCCGGCGCCGGCAGCGACGCCAGGTCGAGCGCGTCGTACAGCACGCCGGTGTAGAGCCGGGCCGCCGGCAGCGCGGGCGCGTGCCGCAGCCGGGCGTTGCGGCGCACCTCGTCGACCTGCGTGGGCCCGAGGCCGAGCGCGGCGCGGGCCGGCTCGGGATCGGCCGCTGAGCACAGCGCGGTCAGCGCGCCGAGGACGCGCTCGCGCGCCGGGTTCAGGTGCGGGTGGCAGAGCCGGCCCGGGTCGAGCGGGTGGCCGGAACGGGCGGCGGCCTTGCCTTCCGAGGGCGGCAGGAGGATGAGCACGCGCCGACCTTAGCGGCGTGGACGCAGAATGGACGCCATGCCCGGCCCGCTCAGCCTGCTCGCGATCGGCGAGACCATGGTGCTGGTGACGCCCGAGGTGGCCGAGCCGCTGGAGACGGCGACCGCGTTCCGGCTCGACATCGCCGGCGCCGAGTCGAACGTCGCCAGCCACCTCGCCCGCGCCGGGGTGCCGGCCGCGTGGGCGAGCGCCGTGGGCGACGACGCGCTGGGCCGCCGTCTGGTCGCGACGCTCGACAAGCGCGGCGTCGACACGTCACTGGTGACGATCGACGCCGAAGCGCCGACCGGCGTGTTCTTCAAGGACCCCGCCCCGCACGGCACGCGGGTGCTGTACTACCGGCGCGGCTCGGCGGCATCGCGGCTCGGGCCGACGTTCGCGGCGGGCCTGCCGCTGGCCGAGGCGGCGATCGTGCATGTCTCCGGGATCACGGCGGCGCTGTCGGACTCGTGCCGCGCGATGCTGGACGCGGTGATCGCCGCCCGCACGAAGCACGGGCTGCCGGTCTCGTTCGACGTCAACTACCGCTCCGGGCTGTGGTCGCCTGAGGTCGCGGGGCCGGTGCTGCTCGACCTCGCCCGCCGGTGCGGCCTGGTGTTCGTCGGCCGCGACGAGGCGCAGACGCTGTGGGGCACCGCGACCGCCGCCGAGGCGCGGGCGCTGATCGGCGCCGGCAACCGGCTGGTGGTCAAGGACGGCGAGGTGGGCGCGCACGCCTTCGCCGGCGGCCGGGAGGACTTCGTGCCGGCCGACCGGGTCGACGTTGTCGAGGCGGTCGGTGCCGGTGACGCGTTCGCCGCCGGGTACCTGGCCGCCGACCTCGCCGGCGAGCCGCCCGACCGGGCGCTCGAACGCGGGCACCGCTTCGCCGCCCGGGTGCTCGCCACCACCGGCGACTTCTGAGGAGACGCGTGGACGACTGGTTCGAGCGGCAGTTCGCCGACACGCGGGTCATGGTGATCATGCGCGGCCTGGACGCCGATGCGAGCCTCGCCCTCGCCGAGCGCGTCTGGGCCGCCGGGGTGCGGATGGTGGAAATCCCGATCCAGACGCCGGCGGCGGTGGAGGCGCTGCGCGTCGTCGCCGCGGCCGCGCGGGGGCGCGGCCTCGTCGTCGGTGCCGGCACCGTCGTGAGCGTGGATCATGTCGACGCGGCCCGCGACGCCGGCGCGGCGTACACGGTGAGTCCCGGCGCCGACGAGGAGGTGGTCCGGGCCTCGCTGGATGCCGGCCTGCCGACGCTGCCCGGGGTGGCCACGGCGACCGACATCCAGCGGTGCGCGCGGCTGGGCGTGCGGTGGCTCAAGGCGTTCCCGGCCTCGACGCTCGGGCCGGGCTGGATCACCGCGATGCACGGACCGTTTCCCGGCGCGCGGTTCGTGGCCACCGGCGGCGTCGACGTCGGGAACGCCGGCGAATTCCTGGCCGCCGGGGCGCGGGCGGTGTCGCTCGGCTCGGCGCTGGCCGATCCCGGTCAGCTCGCCGCGCTGTCCCCGCTGGTCGGCCGGTAGCTCAGCCCCGCAGCACCAGCACCCAGTCGAGGTCGCCGGCGGCGTTGCGGCCCGGCGTGACGAAGCGGGCGACCGCACCCGCCGCCACCCTGCCGGCCGGCCGCTCCCGCCCGCAGGTCGGGTCGAACCACGCAGCGTCGGCGTCCGTGCGCAGCAGGGCACCGTCGACGGCGAACTCCCGCGCCGCGTCCCGGTTGGGCACGTAGGCGACCGTCCACGCCCCGTCCGGCGTCCCGGCCGCGGCGATGTGGCGCAGCCCGTCCCCCTGCCCCTCGGCCACGAGATCCGCGCCCAGCTCGTCCGGCCCGGCGCCGGCCGGACGCAGCCGCCACCACGGCATCGAGTTCCAGAGCGCGAACTGGTGGGACATGTGCCGGGCACCGGGTGAGTCGAGCGCGGCGCGCCAGTGCGGGCTCCACGGGCCGGCGCTGGGAGCGAAGTTGTACACGCCGACCCGGCCGTACACCTGGCCGGCTGTGCCACCGCCGAGGACCGCCCACCACTCGGCCCCACGCCGGGCGCACCGGGCGGGCCCGCGCAGGCCTCGCCGGCCGTGCGCCAGATCAACGCGACGGGGCACCCAAGATCACGTTGATCTTGCAGTTGTGGTGGCTGACAAAACATCACAGAGCAGGCCAAATTCTGGCACCACAACTGCAAGATCAACGGAGGAAGGGGTGGTGCGGGCCGGAGCCGCCCTCAGCGGGAGGCGCGGCCGCTCGACTCGCGGGGAACGAAGCGGGGATCGGGCATCCGCATGGGTTCGTCGAACTCGCGGCCCTCGATCGCCTCGAGCAGCAGGGTCGCGGCGACCCGGCCGTCGTCGAACGGGTGTTGCGTCACGGTGGACAGCGCCGGGTGGAGGTACTGCGAGATCGTGATGTCGTCCCAGCCGACGATGGAGATGTCGTCGGGCACCCGCAGGCCGCGGGCGAACGCGGCGCTCATGCCCGCGACGGCCATCAGGTCGTTCGAGTACACGATCGCCGTCGGCCGGGACTCGGCGTCCAGCAGCTGCTCGGTGGCCGCGCGGCCGCCCGTCGCCGTGTAGTCGCTCTCGATCCAGCCGGCGTCGTCGATGCCGTGCTCGCGGAAGGACCTCTGGTACAGCTCGCGGCGCAGCCGCGCCGGGGCACTGGACTGCGGACCGACGACCTGGGCGACCCGGCGGTGGCCGTGCCCGACCAGATGCGTGACCACGTCGGTGATCGCCTGGCTCTCGTCGTAGACGAGCACCGGCATCGTCGTGGGCTCCGGCGGCCAGCCGAGGCTCGCGAACGCCAGCCCGGCCTCGCGGACCAGTTCGAAGCGGGGATCGTCCTGCCGCAGGTCGACGATCACCATGCCGTCGACCCGGCCGTCGCGGGCCAGCCGCTGGTAGGCGTTGCGCTCCGCCTCCGCGCTGTCGACCACCTCGGTGACCAGCGAGTACTTCGACGTGGACAGCACGCTCTGCAGGCCGGCCATCAGGCTCGTGTAGTACTGGTCGCTGGCGAGCGCCTCGGGCGAGACCTGGAAGACCAGCCCGATCGCGTACGCCCGCGACACCGACAGCGCGCGGGCCCGCAGGCTGGGCGTCCAGCCCATGCTGCGGGCCGTCTCCACGATGTGCAGGCGGGTCGACTCCTTGACCCCGGGCCGGTCGTTCAGTGCGTACGACACCAGGGTCTTGCTGACCCCGGCCGCCGCCGCGACGTCACTGATCCGGATGGCCCGCCGTCGGCCCGCCGCTTCGCTCATCGACCTTCACTTTCCTATTCCGCTTCGAAGGAATGCTACGCAACGCGCGTCACCATTCGGCGAAGCCGCCGTGGGGGTAGCTCCACAGCGGGTTGCCCCGCGGCACGAACGGCTCGGTGCGGGCGGCGGCGCGCACGGCGTCCTCGTCGATCTCGATGCCCAGGCCCGGCCCGGTCGGCCGGTCGAGGTGGACGGACACCGCCACCAGCGCCTCCGGGTTGCGCAGGTAGGCGAGGTCCGGTGAATCAGGGGAACGGAGGTCGATGATGTGTTCCGGGGCGTAGAAGTTCGGGACGGCGAGGTCCAGCTGGACGCAGGCGGCCAGCGCCACCGGCCCGATCGGACAGTGCGGGGCGATCTGCACGTCGTAGGACTCGGCCATCGTCGCGATGCGGAAGGCCTCGGTGATGCCGCCGCAGTGGGCCGGGTCGGGCTGGGCGATCGCGATGCCCGCCGCCAGCACCGGGAGGAACTCCTCGCGGCAGAACAGCCGCTCCCCCGTCGCGATCGGGACGCTCGTCGTGGCGACCAGGCGGCCGATCAGGTGCGAGTGCTCGGGGCGCAGCGGCTCCTCGAAGAACGCCGGCGCGGTGTGCGCCGCCGCGTCGGCGAGCCGGCGGGCGTGATGCACCGAGACCCGGCCGTGCAGGTCGATGCCGAAGTCGGCCGACGCCGGCCGCAGGAAGCCGGTGGCGACCGGTGGCGACGGCTTCGACGCCGCCGAGGTGCACCTGCCGGCCGCTCAGCGCGCGCTCGTGGCCGCCGTGACCGCGGCCGGCACGCGGACGGTCGCCGTGATCGTGGCCGGCGCCCGCACGGTGTCGGATCGGTGGCCGGGATGTGCGACGCCCTGGTCTATGCCTGGTATCCGGCCCGACCGGCGGCCTCGCGATCGCCGATCTCGTACTCGGCGACCGGGAGCCGGTCGGCCGGCTGCCGGTCTCGCTCCCGCGGGTCCAGCGCAGTGCTGCCGGTCGCCTACAACGAGCGGCTCGAGTGGACGGTGCGCTACGTCGACGCGGAAGCGGCCGCCGAGTTCCCGTTCGGGGCCGGCCTCGGGTACACCACGTGGGCGCTGGGAACTGCTGTCGATGCGTCGGCGTACGGCGGGGATACGTCGGCGTACGGCGGGCTGGAGAATGCGGGTCTCGCTGCGCGGTTGTCCAACACCGGCCGACGCCGAGGATCGACCGTCGTCCAGCTGTACGCCCGCGTACGGAGGCCGGGCCTGCTTCCCCGCAAGGCTGTGCTCGCCGGCTTCATCCGGGTCACCATGGGCGCGGCGCCAGCGAGGAGATCCGGGTCGGGATCGCGGCGGACGCGATCCCAGGGCTCGGCCTCGCGCCGGGCGACACGGCAACGGTCGACCTGTGGCTCTCCCTGGACCGCGCCGGTGAGCCCACCGCGCCC
>Ga0111538_10005022_pt1 | contig 18151 bp, 16 predicted proteins | sample SoiMethybrSBSTD1_FD_79669 | JGI IMG/M metagenome (GOLD analysis project Ga0111538, IMG submission 79669) | Bulk soil microbial communities from a Populus tree surrounding site in Tennessee, USA - Soil MetaG P. TD hybrid SBSTD1 (version 2)... | ecosystem: Environmental > Terrestrial > Soil >...
ACCAGTACAGATCGTCGGGGCGCAGATCGAAGACGTACTTGGTGGTGATGTGCGCTCCGGTGATGTACCCGGCCGTCGTGTGGAGCACCCCCTTCGGTTTGCCCGTCGAGCCCGAGGTGTAGAGGATGAAGAGAGGATGCTCGGCCTCCACTTCGACGGCCTTTTCTCCTTCGCTACCCGCGGCCGCGAGCGACTCGGCCCAATCGAGGTCGCGTCCGACTTTCATCTCGATGGGCGCTTTGTCCTGCCCCAAACGGCGGTACACGAGCACCTTTTCGATGCTGGGGCACTGCGCGACCGCTTTGTCGGCCGTCGCCTTGAGCGGCACGAGCCCGCCGCGGCGCGTTCCGCCGTCTTGGGTGATGAGGACCTTGCACTGGCAGTCGTTGATGCGGTCGCGCAGCGCGTCGGCCGCGAATCCACCGAACACCACGGTGTGCGTCGCGCCGAGGCGGGCGCAGCTGAGCATGGCGATGGCCACTTCCGGCACCATGCCCATGTAGATGGCGACGCGGTCCCCCTTCTTGACGCCGAGCTTGGCGAGCGCGCCCGCGCAGCGCACGACCTCGCTGTGCAGCTCCTCGTAGGTGATCTTGCGGAGCGAGCCCGGCGCCCCTTCGTCCGTCTCGCTCTCCCAGAGGATGGCCGTCTTGGTGCGCGTCGCGGTGCTGAGGTGCTGATCGAGGCAGCTCTCGGTGACGTTGAGGGTCGCGCCGTCGAACCAGCGCGCGTGCGGGAGCTTCCAATCGAGCAGCTTCGTCCACGGCTTTTTCCAAACGAGGGACGCCGTCTCGCGCTTCCAGAACGTCTCCGGCGAGTCGATGCTCTCGCGATAGAGCCGGTCGTAATCGGCGCGCGATCCGATGCGCGCGCGCGCCGCGAACTCCTTGGGCGGCTCGAAGCGGCGGGTCTCTTTGAGATGGGAGGAGATCGACGACGCGTCACTCATGATGACCCTCCGCGCCAGTGCGGCGCATTTTCGTCAGTGCCGGACGCGCTTCCTCGCGCGAAGCGTCACCTTGCCACAAAGGGGCGCGAGATCGAATAGCTCACCACTGGCCGTAGCCGACGCGGATCTCGATACCTACGCTGCCAGCATTCTTGAAGCCGATCTTGTCATCGCTGGCCGTCTCGGTCGTGAGCCCGATGCCGGCATCGAGCAAGAAGTGCCCGAGGTTGAGCTCGTAGCTCCCCACGAGCTGGAAGAACGTCCCCGCGGCGGTCTCGCTCTGGTCCTTTTTGGGCCCGGCGGTGTACTTGATCTGCTGGACGGTGGCGCCGAGGCCGACGGTCCCGACGAACCGACCTTTGCGGCCGTTCGACATCAGGCGGATGGCGGGGCCGATGCGCGTAGAATTGAATTGGTAGTCGGCTTTGCCCCCCGAGCACGCGTTGCCGGCCGCCACGCACGCCCCAATCGTGTGCTGCGCGTTTTCGCCCATGAACTCGACGGCCCAGTTGGTCGAAAAACGGTACCCGAAGCGCAGGCTGGCGAATCCCCCGGCCACGCGGTCCTTGTCGTTCTTCACGCCGTTGGGGGCGGGGTTGCCCATGGAATCGGCCCCGAACGTGAGAAACCCGTAAATGCCGCGCTGCGAGGGTGGCACGTAGGGAGGGGGGCCGTTCGCTTCCGCGGTTTTGCCTTCGGGGACCACGTCCTGCGCCGTGAGCTTGGCGTCGAAATCCGTCGTTTGCCCGGCGTACACGACGACGCTGCTCTTGTGACGCTGCGTCTGCGTGTAGACGTAGATCTCGTGCGGCCCCGCGGAGACGGGACCTTTCCATTCTTCGTAACCGACCTGCGCGCCGTCGATGGCGATCGCCGCTTGCGAGTCGTGAGCCTTGACGACGAGGATGCCCGACAAGGTCGAGAGGGTGAGCACGACGGGCTGGTCCTTTTGACCGCTCACCACCGTCACCATCTTCTCTTGCCGCGCATGCCCCGGTGCTTCGGCGGCGATGCGGTATTCGCCCGCCGCGAGCTTCACCGGATTTTTCAAAGCTTCGGCCGTCAGTGGGGCGTCGTTGACGCTCACTTTGGCATCGGGGGGCGACACCTTGATCACGATCGTGCCGAGCAGCGCGGTCATGTCGCGGATCGCGTCTTCGGCGGCCTTTTTGTCTTCGGCCGAAAGCTGAGGACCGAAGTCGCGCAGCATGCGCTCGAGCGTGCCGATGGCATCGGCGTATCGAAAGAGACCCTTTTGGCACACGGCAACGTTCTGCAGCGCGACCGCGGTGGGATTCTTCTGGTACGACGCTTCGAACTCCACCAGCGCGCCGGCGAAGTTGCGATCTTCGAAGAGGCGCACGCCGTTCGTAAAGTGCCGCTTGGCGTCATCCGCGGCCTGCGCGTGCACGCGCGGCAAACAAAGGGTGAGCGCGATCATGGCCGCGAACAGTGCGAGCCAGCATCGCTGCGGGTAATTCATCGAAGAACGACCTCGAGCGACGAACGCGTGGGTGATCATCAGGGATAGCTGGTCTTGATCTGAAGACCGCCGGCGACTCCGGTTCGGCTTGAACCCGCGGCGGCGGGGGTAGGGGGCGGTGTTGGTGTCGCGGGACCAGGGGCAGAGGGGGGCGGGGGGCGTCGATTTTTGCCGAACGCGCCCGCGGGCACCGGGGGCGACTTCGCCCCCGCGTCCGAACTGGGGGCGCTCGCTGCACCGGGCGCTTCGCCGCCAGGCGACGTCGTGCTCTGCGGTGCACCTGCTGTCGCACTGCCCGCCGCGGTCGCACCGCTCGGTGCCTTCCCGCTGCTCGGTGCAATCGCGGTGTTCGGAGCGGTGCCCGTATTTCCGCCGCTCGGGTCCACCGGCGAACCATTCGCCGCCGAGGACGGCGCGAGCGTCGCGCCGGAGTCCGCGCCGCGCGTCCGTAAGAGACCGAACGTCAGCAAAAACGCCGCGCCCATGACGATCATGCCGAGCGCGACGAGCCCGCGCCGTCGCACACCTTGGGCGCGTGCGCTGCGCGAGTCGTCGGAGCCCGCGTCGCCTTCGCTGCCGGCGACTTTGCCGCCCGCGGCCGTCCAGCTGACGCGCGTGCGACCGCTCGGCGCGGATTGCGCGGACGCGGCGTCGCTTGCGCCGCTCGCCGCAGCCGGCATCGCGGCGGCCGGCATGGCTGCACCTTGGCCTGACGAAAAGGTACCGAGGCTACGCGAGGGGACGATGCCCGTCGCTTGCAGCGCGTCGAGCATTTCTTTGGCCGTTTGAAACCGCCGCGATCGATCGCGCTGGAGCGCACGCGCCACGAACTCCGCGATAGGCGCCGGGACACCCGGGTTGAGCGATCGCACGTCCGGCGCGTCCGTCGTGCAGATGGAGATGATGATCTGTTCGTACGCGTCGCCGGTGTGGGGCGGGCGTCCGCCGAGACACTCGAAGAGGATCGCGCCGACCGACCAGAGGTCAGTGCGAAGGTCGAGATCGGCGAAGGCCTGCGCCTGCTCGGGCGACATATAGAACGGTGTGCCGAGCACGACCCCTTGCCGCGTCAGCGTCCCCGCGATGGCCGTTCCCCCCTCACCGGGGCGTCGCATCACCTTGGAGATCCCGAAGTCGACGATCTTGGCAAAAAGGGGATCGTCGTCGCGATCGACGAGGAAGATGTTGTCCGGTTTGAGATCGCGGTGAACGATGCCCGCTTCGTGGGCGCGGTGAAGGCCGCGGAGCGTCTGCGCAATGACGTGGACCGCTTCTTCGACCGGGAGGCGGCCGAGCCGGTTGATCCTGCCGCGCAGGTCTTCGCCGCGCAGGAGCTCCATCACGATGTAGGGGATGCCGGTATCGGTCGCCCCGGAGTCGAAGATGTGGACGATGTGCGCGCTCTCGACGAGGCTGGCGGCCTCGGCCTCACGCTGAAAACGGCTGGCGATGTCGACGTTGCGCGCGAATTCGGCGTCGATGAACTTGAGGGCGACCTTCTTGCCGATCGACGTGTTGGTGCCTTCGTAGACGGCCCCCATCCCGCCTCGACCGATGAGCGGGCCGACGCGCCACTTTCCGCCGACCACCTGCCCCGGTGTGATTTCCGGGGGACGGTTCGCCTGGTCCGCCGTGCTCATGCGTGTGAACAGCGTATCACTACCGGCCGGGCGCCGATGGTCGAACCCGCTTCCACCGCAGAGGTGGTTTCAACGACTACACGCCGCCCGCGGCTTGCGGGTCTTGGAACGACGGCGCCATCGCGGCACCGTCCGATGATCAAGCGGAAGCCGACTTGGTCTGCTTATGGGCAGCTCGGGCGAGCCGGCCCTTGGCGCGCGCGGCCGTCTTGGGGTGAACGACCCCTTTGGAGGCGGCACGATCGACGGCTTTGATGGCCGCCGCGATGGCGCTGGCGGACTCGGTTGCGTTGGTGCCCGCCGTCGCGAGCGTGGCGCGGGCCTTCTTCAAGAGCGTGCGAACCGCCCCTTTGATGCTGCGATTGCGCTCCGTGCGTGCGATGCGCTGGCGGTTTCGTTTTTCGGCAGATGCGTGGTTGGCCATGAGAAATCCTTACGCCTTCTTGGCGGCGGCTTGGGCAGCCGGGGCGGCAGCGGGGAGTGCGTCAGCGGCTTTGGGATCGTAGCCGGCGGGGTGGATGGGGAATGCCGGCGTCCCTTCACGCCGCCGCGCGCGCTTGTTCCATTTGCCGTTCTGCGTGGCCTTGCGCTTGCGGATGCGCTCGAACTGTTGGGTAGAGGAAACCATGATTTTGCCTCGGAAAACGACCCGACTCGCCATATCGGGTCGGGGAATCGCGTCCGCCGCCTTTGGCGAAGAGCGGACCGCGTCGCGCCCATAGCCATTTGTGCAGCGGGGGGCGCGGAATATGAAGGAGGGAGGGGGGTTCGTCAACAGCGTTCTTTTGTTCGCCGGTGGCCTGCCCCGGGCTCGGTCTTTGGCAAGAGCTCTGGGCTCCCTTCTGTAGTAGAAGCTCGACGCGAGGACGTCTCGATGCACATCGTCGTTACCGGGGGGGCTGGTTATATCGGCTCAGCGCTGGTCCCCCTTCTCTTGAGTGGCGGACACCGGGTCACCGTCGTCGATCGGCTCTATTTCGGCGATACCTCGCTGCGGCGAGCCCGCGAAAAATTCCCGGAAACGTTGCGGATCGTCCGTGCCGACGTGCGGCGCGTCGACCCGCGCGCGTTCGAGGGGGTCGAGGCGCTCGTCGATCTGGCGGGTATTTCCAACGACCCTTCGTGCGAGCTCGATCCTGATCTCACCCGCAGCATCAATCTCGAGGGTTCGCTCCGGGTCGCGCGCTTGGCCCAAGCGGCGGGCGCCTCGCGCATCGTGTTCGCGTCCTCGTGCAGCGTTTACGGGCACGGCGCGGGCCTGCGGCTTTCGGAGACGTCGCCGCTCAATCCCGTTTCGCTCTACGCGCGGTGCAAAGCCGACGCCGAGCAGACGCTCTTGGCCTTGGGGAAGAGCACCGGGATCGCTGTGACGGCGCTGCGTTTCGCGACCGTGTTCGGCTTGTCGGAGAAGATGCGTTTCGACCTCGCCATCAACGTGATGACGAAGAACGCCTACGTGGCGCGCAAGATCACCGTCGACGGCGGCGGACAGCAGTGGCGCCCCTTCGTGCACGTGCTCGACGTGAGCGAGGCGATTCGCCGCGTGCTCGAAGCGAAGAAACCGCTGGCCGGCCAGGTCGTCAACGTCGGCTCGACCGACAACAACGTTCGCATCAAGAACCTGGCCTACCGCGTGCGGGATTTGGTCCCCGGCACCGAGGTGGTCATGGCGCCGACCGATCCCGATCTGCGCGACTACAACGTCGCCTTCGACCGCGTGGGCCAGCTGCTCGATTTTCGCCCCGCGCGCACCATCGAGAGCGGCATCAGCGAGATCCTCCACGCCCTAAAGGAGGGCGCCATCGACCCCGACGACCGGCGCTGGTACACGCTGCGCCAGTACCAATTTTTGGCGGACGTCGAGCGCACGTTCAACGACGTCGCGATGGAGGGGCGGGTCCTCTCGTAGCTCGCCGTCGCGGAGAGCCGGGTCTTCGGCATGGAAAAGATCGAATTTTATCGGCATGACATCGGCGAGGCGGAGCTCTCGTCGATCGCGCGAACGCTGAGGTCCCTCTTTCTTACGCTCGGGCCGCGCGTCGGCGAGTTCGAGCAGGCCTTCGCGGCGTTCCTCGGTCAAAAACACGTGGTCGGTGTATCGAGCTGCTCGATGGGGCTCGTGCTCGCGCTGGAGGCCATCGGTATCCAGCCGGGCGACGAGGTCGTCACCACGCCGATGACCTTCATTTCGACGCCCAATGCCGCGCTCTTTCACGGCGCGGTCCCCGTGTTCGCCGACGTCGATCCCAAGACGGGTATCCTCGATCCCGCCGCGGTGGAAGCGGCGATCACGCCGCGCACCAAGGCCGTCATCGTCGTCCACCTGTACGGCCAGCTCGCCGACATGCGGCGGCTTCGCGCGATTTGCGATCGCCACCACCTCGCGCTCATCGAAGACGCGGCGCACGCCATCGAGGCGGAGAACGACGGCGTGCGCGTCGCCGAGCTCGGCGACTTCACCGTGTTCAGCTTTTACGCCACCAAGACGATGACGAGCGGCGACGGCGGCGCCATCGCGGTGCGCGATCCCGCGATGTTCGAGCGCCTCAAGCGCTTGCGCAACCACGGCGTCTCCAAGGACGCCTCGGCGCGCCACGGCGGTCGCTACATGCACTGGGATATGGTGGAGTTCGGCTACAAGGCGGCCATGACCGACATCGAGGCGGCTTTGCTCTTGCCGCAGATCGAACGGCTCTTGCGACGCCGCGATATTCGCCAGTCGCTCGTCGAACGTTACGAGGGGGCTCTGCGAGGGCGCACCGGGATCGAGCTCATGTCGCGCTCGGGGCGCTCGGGGCATCACCTCTTCACCGTGCTCGTTCCGCGTGGCCAGCGCGATGCCGTGCTCGACGGTCTCGGCGAGCGCGGGATCGGCACGGCCGTCAACTACCGCGCCGTGCACACCCTGCACTACTACCGCGAACGATTCGGTTACGCGCGCGAAGCGTTCCCCGTGGCGGCCGACATCGGCGATCGCACCCTCTCGTTGCCGCTCCATACGCAGCTCGCCGAACGCGACGTCGACCGCGTCGCGCTCGCATTGGGCGAAACGCTCGCGGCGCTGCGATGAGCTCGATCACGGCGCCCGCGCACTCCGTCGTGATCCCGCTCTACAACGAGGAAGACAACGTGCGCGAGCTGGTCGACCGCTTGGTGCCGGTCCTCGACAAGACCGAAGAACCGTTCGAAATCGTCTTCGTCGATGACGGCAGCCGCGATCAAACGGCGGCCATGGTGCGCGCCGCGCACGCCAGCGATCCGCGCGTCAAGCTGGTGCGCTTCTCGCGCAACTATGGCCAAGAGGCGGCCGTGCAGGCGGGGATCCTCCACGCCACGGGCCGTTGGATCGTGCAGATGGACGGCGATCTGCAAAATCCGCCGGAAGAGCTGCACAAGCTGCTCGCCAAGCGCGACGAAGGTTTCGAGATCGTCTACGGCGTGCGCACCAAGCGGCGCGACCCGCTGCACCGCGTGCTGGCCTCGCGCATGATGGTGTGGTTCATGCGCTCGGTGCTCGACGTCGAGCTGCCCGAGGACGTGACCACGTTTCGGGTCATCGACGGGAAGACGGCGCGCCTCATCGCCGGGCTGCCCGAGAAAAAGAAGTTCTTCAGCGCCCTCGCCGTGTGGACGGGCGCGCGCGCCACCTCCGTCTCCGTCGAGCACGCTGCGCGTTCGCGCGGCGTCACCAAGTACAACCTCGGCAAGCTCGTCAATCACACGTTCGACCTCATGGTCGGGTTTAGTACCAAGCCGCTGCGCATCATCGGCGTGGGGGGCGCGTTCATCGCTTTCGTGGGGCTCGGCTTCGGGCTCTTTCGCATCGTTCAAAAGCTCCTCGGAGCCGACATCACCATGGGATACACGAGCCTCTTTTCCGCCATCGTCATCTTGGGAGGGTTGCAGCTCATCGCGCTCTCGGTCATCGGCGAATACATCGCGCGCATCTTCATTCAGACGCAGGACCGCCCCCTTTACAACGTCGCCGAGACGATCGGCTTCGGCGACGAGCTGCGCAACGGCTACTACGAGCAGGCGAGCGCGCACCAGGAGGCGCCGTGAGCGCGAAGCAGCGCGTCGTCATCGTGGGGTGCGGCTTTCCGCAGCTCGGCCTACTTCGCGCAGCGCGCGACCTCGATGTCGAGGTGATCGGGCTCGACGCCAATCCGCGCGCCATCGGCGTTTCCGTCTGTCACGACTTTCACGAAGTCTCGACCCACGACGTGGGTAGCATCGCCGAGGTCGTGAAGAAGACGCGCGCCGACGGCATCACCACCTGCGGGTCGGAGATCGGGCTCACTGCCACGGTGCGCGTCGCCGAGCGGCTTGGTCTGCCTTTCTACGGCGATGTCGCCACCGTCGATCGTTGCCAGGCCAAAGATCTGATGCGCGCGGCCTATCGCCAAGGGGGTGCCCCGATCCCCGCGTTCACCGTAGCGACGTCGTTCGAAGAGGTCGAATCGTTCGTGCGCGCCGAGGGGCTTCCCGTCGTCATCAAGCCGTCGCGCGGCTGGGGCCAGCGGGGCGTCTCCAAGGTCGAGCAGCCCTCCGAGCTCGGGGGGGCGTTCGAGCGCGCGAAAGCCGCGTCGTCGACCGAGACGACGCTGGTCGAAGCGTTCATCGAAGGTCGCGAGTTCAGCGTCAACGCCTACACCGCGAACGGCGTGACCAGCGTGTACAGCGTGACGGAGCGCATCATCACGCACTACCCCGATCCCCCGGGCATCACCTTCGCGGAGTGGTTTCCGGCCGGGCTCGATCGCGCCGACGAGAAAAAGGCCGTCGAAGCGGCGCTGTCCGGCGTGCGCGCGCTCGGCATTCGCCGCGGCCCGACCTATACGCAGCTGCGCATTGGACCGCGCGGGGCGAAGATCGTGGAGACGGCCTATCGCCTCGGTGGAGGCCTCGATCCCGACGTCGCGCTCCTCGCCTCGGGGACTTCGCTCTTTCGCAAGATCCTGGGTGTCGCGCTTTCGCGAGACGATTGGGAGCGCGCTGGCCCCGAGGGCAAGCCGCACGGAGGCGCCATCGGCAAATTTCTCATTGGCAAGCCGGGGCGCGTCGCCGCGATTCACGGTCTCGACGCGGCGCGATCCATGCCCGGCATCATCGCCGCCGAGGTGTACGTCGAACCGGGCGGGACGGTGTTTCCACTGACCGACGGCTCCAAGCGCGCGGGACACGTCCTCGCCGTGGGGGCCGATCGCGACGAGGCCGACGCGCGCGCCACCGCCGCGGCGAACGTCATTCGGATCGAAACGGTGTAGCGATGGCGGTGGGGCGCACGTTGGTGCAGATGATGCGTGACCGGCTCACCAAGCAGGGTCTCTACGACACGCCTGCCTATTGGGACATGAAGGCGCGCGCCTACGAGGGGCTCGCGCGCAGCAATTGGCCGAGCAACACGTTCAATCGCTTTTGGGACGAGCGGCAGATGGCGATCTTGTCCGCCGTGCTCGGCGACGTGCGCGGTCTCGACGTCGTCGACATCGCGTGCGGCACCGGTCGCGCGTGCCGCCATCTCGCCCGCGCCGGCGCCAAAGTGACGGGGCTCGATTTTGCCCCCGAGGCGCTCGCTTCCGCGCACGCCGAGACGCATGCCGACGGCTTGTCCGTCGACTACCGCCACTACGATGCGCTCACGCCTCCGCCCGACGAGCTCGTCGAAGCCTTCGACATCGGGATCACCATCTCTTGCCTTGCCATGGCGTGCGCAAAGCCCAGCGATTTCGACCGCGCCCTCGGGCACCTGGTCGCGCTGGTGCGCCCGGGGGGCCGCTTTTTCTTCTTGGAGCCGATCCACGAGTCGCGGCTGCTCCGCCGCATCCTCAAGATGAGCGTCGGCGAATGGATCGAGCGGTCGCGCTCCCACGGCCTCACGCTTCTCGATCGCGGGCGCATGGGTTTCGTCCCTGCGCGTCTGCTTCTCGCGTTCCGCGACTGGCCGGAGGCGTGCGTTGCGCCACTCTTCCGCGGAGGGGAGCGTCTGCTCGACGCGCATCCGCGGCTCGATCCGCTCTCCGACTACAAGTGGCTGCTCTTTCGCCGTGAACCCGGCTTGCGGCCCCATGCGCCGCGCCCGAGCTGGCCGAGAAGCCCGAGCCATGACTAGCGCGGCCCCGGCTCTGCCGGGCGATTCGCCGGCCTCCACGCGAGCCGCGGGGCGCCGCCCGATCTGGGAGGCGTTCTACGTCGAGACGGTGCCGCTCACGGCGGCCTATTGGGGGACAGCTCTGCTCTTCTCGATCGCGTTCTGGATCACGATCTTTCCTCCGCTCATCGACTATCCGCAGCACGTCGCGGTGGGGGCGCTGCTGCGACGCATGGCCGACCCGACGAGCCCCGAACAGGGGCTCTACGACGTGAACCTCGTCACGTACAACGGCGGTTTTCACCTGATCATCGCCGCGCTGTCGTTCCTCGTGCGCGCCGAAACCGCGGGTCGCATCCTCATGTCCGTCTATCCGCTGGCCTTCGCGTACGCCGCGCTCGCTCTGGTGCGAGCCGCTTCGCGGCCGAGCTGGTACGCGTTCTTGGCGCTTCCGATCACGTTCAGCTTCGCGGTGGGGTGGGGCTTTGCCAACTACGTCTTGAGCGTCCCTTTCGTGCTCATCACCTATGCGATGTGGCTGCGGGCCCATCGCGGCGAGCCCGGGCTCATGTGGAAGGTGATGCTGGCCAGCTTCTTCCTTTCGTACACGCACGTGCTCGCCACGCTTTGCCTGTGCGTGATGATCGGCGTGACGGGCTTTGCGACCTTCGCCACCTCCACCGAGGCGCCGCGCGCGCGTTTGCTCGGGCTCGTCAAGCTGCCGCTCGCGGTGTGGCCGGCCGTCCTCTGGTCGTGCGTCGTGTTCGTGCGCAACCGCTATTCGCCTCACGCCAATTGGGAAGGGTGGGACGACGGCATCGACGACCCCCTCTGGTACAAGCTCTTGCACGTCACGAGCTATTCGGTCGGAAACTTCTCCGATCATAGCGACCAAGAGCTCCTCGCCGTCGCGGCGGCGATCGTCATCATCCTCTGGCAGTGGCCGCGCGAGAAGACGCGAGCCGAGTCGGCCATGAAGCTCCTCGCCATCACCTGGGGCGTGCTCTATTGCGTGATCCCCAAGGTCTTCATCGCCACGTGGTTCATCTTCGAGCGGTTTCCGACCTTCGCGTGGGCGTTCACCGTGGCCGCGATTCCCGTGGCGCTCGGCTCCTTCCCGCTGCAGCGCTGGCTCAAGCCTTCAGCGGTGGTCGTGGCCGCGGCCGCCGCGCTGAACACGGTGGTGCACCTGGCGAGCATCCCCGATCAAGCCGATGCGAACGCCATTCTCGACGAGATTCCGGCAGGCAAACGGGTCATTGCCGTTACGTGGTCGAATACCGGCCGGCCGGTCATTCTCCGCGAAATGTGGGTCCATCTCCTTGCTTATTACCAAGCACGTCGCTCGGGAATGATTGCTTATTCGTTTGCGAAGTTCGAAAGCATGCCCGTGCATTACGCTATCGGAAAGGTGCCCCCCATCATACCGGGGGGGATGGAATGGGACGGTGGCAAGTACGACCCCTTCGCCCCCTACGCGCACTTCTGGGACACGGTTCTCGTGCGAACTCCCGACTCGGCTCCCCTGGACGACCCCCGAGACCGCACTTTTCGCAGCGCCGCCCCCGGTGTGCGTCTGCTCGCCCACCGTGGCCGTTTTTGGCTCTATGATGCCTCGGAGCTGCGCTCGTTGGGACTGCAGGAATCTGAGGATAAACAGGCGAATTGAGCCGCATCGTCGCCAGGTTGCGCGTCTCGTGCTATCGAGCCGCCGAGCCGGTTCGGGGGGCATCGGAGCCTTGTCCGTCACCTAGGGGACGCCGGGCCCGCCGCCACCTTTGCAGCGACCGTGCCTTGGAGGCAGACCCGTGCCCGAACAGCCTGGCTTGACGGCTGCGGCACCCGAGATATCGTGGAAAGAGAGCAGGGCGTTCTTGCCTGACTCGAAAGCCCCTTCTTTTAGCTCAACCCGAAACCCACAACAACCAGTCACCTAAGCTATTTCAAGAGAGAATCGTGATCACGCCTGCTCGGCCATCACGGGAGGATACGGAGCTTTTTCATGGCGAATGAGGACGCACGCAAGCTGTTCGTGGCGGGACTGCCGGACAGCATCACGGAAGACGTGTTGAGACAATTGTTCGAGGCGACAGGCGGCACAGTCTCCGAGATTAGCCTTCCCAAGGATCGGGCGACGGGTAGACCGCGGGGTTTCGGGTTCGTGACTCTCTCTTCTTCGGACGAGGCGCAGGCAGCGCGCGACTCGCTCGACGGCTCGATCCAGGCTGGGAAATCGATTTCGGTCCGGCCGTTTCAGGCCGAGCCCCCGAAGCGCGACTCGATGGGCGCGGGTCCGTCGCGTGCGCCGGGCGGTGGCGGCGGCGCGCCGGGGGCACCCGATCGCACGCTGTATGTCGGAAATCTTCCCTACGACGTGACCCAGCAGGAAATCGAGGCGCTCATCGCCGGAACGAACGCAGGACCCGTGGCGCGCGTCCACTTGCCGACGGATCCCGAGGGACGCAAGCGTGGTTTCGGTTTCGTGACCATGGGCACCGCCGACGGTGCGCGCGGCGCGATCGAAGCATTGCGCGGCGCCGATCTTCGCGGACGCCGTCTCGTCGTGAACCTCGCTCACCCGAAAGGGGAGCGCCCCCCGCGCTCGGATTTCGGCGGCGGCGGTGGCGGCGGCTACAGCGGCGGAGGAAGCAGCGGCTTTCCGAGCGGCGGCGGCGGCGGCGGCGGCTACGCCAGCGGACCCCCGCCGGAGCGGCGCACGTTCGATCAACGACGCCGCGGCGGCAGCGGCGGCGGTGGTAGTGGCGGCGATGATGGCGGCCGTCGCAAGAAGAACTGGGACAAAGATCGCGACGGCGGGCGTGGCGGCGGACGCGGCGGCGACTGGGACGAGGAATAAACGCCCGAGCGACCCGGCCCATCGAAGCGCGCTAACCGCGCGGCTGGCCAACGCTAATCTTCGTCAACTAGTCGGCAGACCGGAGACGGCGAAGCTCGTTCGCCGAAAATCCGTCGAAGCCAAGCCCTTTCACCTTGACGAAACTCTAGGGGATACCTAGAGTTCGGCCTCTTTCTGTTCGGAGCCTTCGGATGCGCGACATCATCAAACTGACCTGCGGCAACTGCAGCCGCGCGAACTACCACACGACCAAGAACAAGCGGACGATGGCGGAAAAGTTCGAAATCAAGAAGTTCTGCCCCACGTGCCGCAAGCACTTCCCCCACAAGGAAGGCAAGATTTCGAAGGGGTGAATTGCGTAGGCCCCCCGCCCCGTGTTACCTGAGGGGGCCCTCTGACCGAGGTCAAACCGACGGACTCGGTGCCTCACCCGCTCCTCATCGACGAGGGGCCCATTGAGGGCGAAGTCCGCCGGGGCATGTTGTGCTGCCGGCTTTCGAGAGGGACCCCGACGACGATGCATGAGGCAAAAGCCAGATGATCTTTGACTGGCTATACGGCCTGTTTTCCAACGATCTCGCGATCGACCTAGGGACCGCCAACACGCTCATCTACGTGAAGGGCAAGGGCATCGTCTCTTGCGAACCCTCCGTGGTGGCCGTGCAGCGCGATGTGAGGGGCGGCAAGAAGGTGCTCGCCGTGGGGCGTGAGGCCAAAGAGATGCTCGGGCGCACACCCGGGAACATCCAAGCCGTCCGCCCGCTGCGCGATGGCGTCATCGCCGACTTCGAAATCACCGAGGCGATGCTGCGCTACTTCATCGCGCGCGCCCACAACCGTCGGACGCTCGTCAAACCGCGCATCATCATCTGCGTCCCCTTCGGCATCACCGAAGTCGAGAAGCGCGCCGTCAAAGAGAGCGCCGAGAGCGCCGGAGCGCGCGAAGTGTACCTCATCGAAGAGCCCATGGCCGCGGCCATTGGCGCTGGGCTGCCCATCACCGAGCCCTCCGGCAACATGGTCGTCGACATCGGCGGAGGAACGACCGAGGTCGCCGTCATCTCGCTGGCAGGCATCGTCTATTCCCAAAGCGTCCGCGTGGGAGGCGACAAGATGGACGAGGCCATCGTCGCCTACATGAAGCGCAAGTACAACTTGGCGATCGGCGAGCAAACGGCAGAGCGCATCAAGATGACCATCGGCAACGCCTACACGCTCGAGCCGCAATCCACGCTCGAAGTGAAGGGGCGCGACATGGTGGCCGGCATTCCGAAGACGGTCGTCGTCAACTCCGACGAGATCCGCGAGGCGCTGACTGAGCCGACCAACGCCATCGTCGAAGCGGTGCTCCTCGCCCTGGAGCGCACGCCGCCGGAGCTCGCGGCCGACATCGTCGACAAGGGAATAGTTCTGGCCGGAGGGGGAGCGCTGCTCAAGAACCTGGACGTGCTCTTGCGCGAGGAGACCGGGCTCCCCGTGATGGTCTGTGACGACCCCATCAGCGCCGTCGTGCTCGGCAGCGGCAAAACGCTGGACCACCTCGAACTGCTCAAGGAAGTGACGATCGGTTAGCCGATCGTGCGCTCGTCTCGGGTGGCATGATGCACCGAACCACGCCGACGCAAACGCAAGGGGTCCAGGGGTGAATCCGTATCGGCGGTACCAGGACGCGTTCATCGTCGCGGTCCTGCTCGCAGTTCCGTTCTTCTTTTTGCGCGCGAGCATCCGCGATCCGCAGCAGCTCAACGGGCTCGACCGGCTCGTCATGCGCATGGCCGCGCCCGTGCAATACGTGTCCTCCCTCATCGCGCGCGAGGTCTCCAACCTGTGGGGTAACTTCGTCTATCTGGTCGAGGTCAAAGCCGACCACCAGCGGCTCGCCTACGAGAACGCGCGCCTCTCGGACCGCGTGCGGCGCCTCGAGCAAAACGAGATCGAGCTTCGCCGCGTGAAGCGTTTGCTGGGTTTGCGCGAATCGGTCCAAGGCGATCCCATCAGCGCGCAGGTCATCGGCAAAGACCTCACCGAGTTCTTCCGCGTAGCGAGCGTGGTCGTCGATCGCGCGGGCAGGGAAGTGCGCCCCAACATGCCCGTCATCGCGCTCGACGGCGTGGTGGGCAAGGTGCAGCGCGTCTCCGGCGAGCGCGTCGATGTGTTGCTCGCGGTCGACAGCGGTAGCGGCATCGACGTCGTCGACGAGCTGACCCAGGCGCGCGGCTTCGTCCGCGGCACCGGCGATCCTTCGCGCTACAGCTGTCACGTCGAGCTCATGCAGCGCACCGACGAAGTCAACGTCGGCGACTTGCTCGTCACGAGCGGCGTCGGGCGCGCGTTTCCCCGCGGCATCCCGGTGGCGCGCGTCACCAAAGTCGTGAAGCGCGACTTCGGCATGTACCAGGTCGTCGAAGCGGTCCCGACGGTCGATTTCTCGCGCCTCGAAGAGGTGCTCATCATCACGTCGCCCCCCGGCGACGAGCCGGCCTTCCCGAGGCCCAACCGGTAGCGCCCGATGCGAAACGCGCTTTTTCTCGGCGTGGGGCTCATGCTCTTGGTGATACAGGGCAACCTCTACCGCATCCTCGGGCATATCCCCGTCGCCGGCATCATGCCGAACCTGGTGTTGCCCCTCATCGTGTTCATGGGGGTGCACGAGTACTCGGTCGTGCGCGGCGCGACGCTGTCGTGGCTGCTCGGGTATTCGCTCGACCTCTTCGCCGGCGCGCCGGTCGGGCTCTTCACGTTCATCTCGGTCGCGATCTTCGTTCTCTCGCGCGCGGCGGGGGTACGCCTCGCCGCCCAGACCATCCCCACGCAGCTCGCGCTCGCCTTCGGCTTCGCTTTTTTCGAGAGCGTCACCGTGCTCATGCTGGTGGCCATCTTCGGCAAAGATCCGCATAGCCCGCGCGCGCTCTTGTCGATGGTCCTGCCTCACGCGGCGGCCACCGCCCTGGTTTCGCCGCTCGTCTTTCGCATCGCGGAACGCCTCCACCAGGCGACCATCACCGTGCCGCGGCCGGAAGGGGGCGGCAGGTGAGCGTCCTCGTCCAGCGCTCCGACGTCGGCGAGTTCCGGCGCCGCTACAAGTGGATGGTCCTGTTCGTCATCATCGCTTTCATCGCGCTGCTCGTGCGGCTCTTCCAGCTGCAAATCATCAACGGAGACGATTACCGCGCCGAGGCGCGTCACAACATCATCTACGAAATTCGCCTGGCGACGACCCGCGGCATCGTGCGTGACAGCCAGGGGAAGGTGCTCGCCGCCAACCGGCCCTCGTACAACGTCTACGTCGTTCCCGCCCGTCTCGACATGAAAGAGACGTGGAACGCCCTCTGCGACTACATGCGGCTCTCCGCGGACGAGAAGCTACGCCTCGAGAAGAAGCTCGAGGAGATCCGCGCCGACAAGGGCTCGAAGAAGCTCCAGCAGATCTTGATCCGCGAGGACATCGCGCGCGATGTGGTGGCGGCGCTGGAAACGCACGCCGCGGAGCTCCGCGGCGTCGACGTGGTGGCGACCCCCGTTCGCTATTATCCGCAGGGCGAAATCGGGGCCCACTCCCTCGGCTACATGGCGCAGATCGACGCCGAGACGCTCGCGCGCCTGCGGTCGCTGTCCTACGTCGAGGGGGATCGCATCGGCGCGGCCGGCGTCGAACGCGGTTGGGAAAGCTACCTGCGCGGCACGCGCGGCTGGGAAAAGACGGTCGTCGACGCACGCGGCATCCGTCACACCGGGCCCGAGACCAAGAAGTTCATCGACGAGCCGCGGCGGCTCGATCCGGTCCCGGGGCGCGACCTGCGCCTCACGCTCGACGTCGATCTACAGCAAGCCATCGAGAAAGCGATGCGCGGTCAACAGGCCGGCGCGGTCACCGTCGTCGACGTGCGCACGGGGCGCCTGCTCGGCCTTCTCTCGAAGCCGGCTTACAACTCCAACGAGCTGTCCGGCGGGGAAGGCGTGGACGTCATCCGGTCGAGCTTCCGCAAGATGAACGTCGACCCGCTGCAGCCGATGCTCGACAAGACGATGTCCGGTGCGTACCCCCCCGGCTCGACGTTCAAGCCGTTCTCCGCCTTGGCCGCGCTCGAAGACAAGATCTTGGACCCGCGCAGCAAGGTGAAGTGCAACGGGTACTACGCCTTCGGTCGCCGCATCTTCAAATGCATGCACGTGCACGGACAGGTCGAGCTGCACGAAGCGATCGTCAAATCGTGCAACGTCTACTTCTGGCATTTGGCGGAAGCAGTCGGCATGGATCGCATCGCCAAGGTCGCGCTCGACTTCGGCCTCGGCCAGAAGACGGGCATCGGCGTGAACCCCGAAGCCGGCGGGCGCATCCCGACGCACGCCTGGACGACCTTGCACCACAAGGGTCAATTCCGCGTCGGCTACACGTTGAACCTCGCCATCGGACAGGGCGCTGCCACGGTAACCGTGCTTCAGCTCGCGCTCGCGTACGCCGCGCTCGCCAACGGGGGCACCTTGTACCAGCCGCAGATCGTGCGCGCCGTCGAGTCGAGCGACGGATCCATCGTTCAGGATTTTCCGCCGCGCGTGCGGCGCACCATGACCGTTCGCCCGGAGAACCTCTCGCTCGTCGACGACGCGCTCCGCGGCGTCGTGACCGAAGAAGGCGGCACCGCGTACCAGGAGCGCCTCAACGACGTCGACATGTCCGGCAAAACGGGCACCGCGCAGACGTCGCAATCCCGCGAGCGGGACATGGATCCGGCCCGCGCTTGGTACTTCGCCCGCTCCCACGCGTGGTTCGCGGGCTTCGCCCCCGCCAAGAGCCCGGAAATCGCCATCGTCGTCCTCATCGAGCACGGTGGCACGGGTAGCCGCGCGGCCGTCCCTGTCGCCATGCAGGTCGCGCGCGAGTACCAGAAGCTCCAAGCGAGCCGCATGGCCGCGCGCCCGGCGACCGCGCGCTCAGGGCAGACGGTCCCCGCCGGAGCCAAGAAGTGATGCGCCGCTCCTGCATGCCCCCCTGCTTTTGGAGTGCCGCGCCATGATGATGGGCAACGACTACTTCCGCCTGCGCGAAAGGTTCGACTGGCCCCTCTTCATCAGCGCCGCCCTGGTGGCGGTCGTGGGCATCGTCAACCTGTACAGCGCCACCAGCGTCTAC
>Ga0111538_10005023_pt1 | contig 18146 bp, 15 predicted proteins | sample SoiMethybrSBSTD1_FD_79669 | JGI IMG/M metagenome (GOLD analysis project Ga0111538, IMG submission 79669) | Bulk soil microbial communities from a Populus tree surrounding site in Tennessee, USA - Soil MetaG P. TD hybrid SBSTD1 (version 2)... | ecosystem: Environmental > Terrestrial > Soil >...
CACGCGCACGGCGCCGACGGCATCGCCGCGGCGCTCCGCGCCGGCGTCGACTCGATTGAGCACGGCACCTACACCAACGCGGAGACCAACGCGTTGTTCAAACGCTCGAATGCCTGGCTCGTTCCGACGATGGTGGCGCCGCACGCCGCCCTGGCGCAGGCGCGAGCCGGAACGACCAGCGCCGCGACGCTCGCCAAGGCGGAAGAGACGGTCGCAGTGCACAACGAGAACATCGCCAGGGCGATTCGCGACGGCGTCCGCATTGCGTTCGGCACCGACTCTGGCGTCGCCGACCACGGCAAGAACGCGAAGGAGTTCGCGCTGCTCGTCAAGGCTGGCCTGACGCCGGCGGCCGCGATTCGGGCCGCCACCATCGATGCGGCCACGCTGCTCGATCGCGCGACCCGCATCGGATCGATCGAGCCTGGCAAAGATGCAGACATCATCGCTGTCGCGACGAGCCCGCTGAACGACGTGACCGTGCTCGAACGCGTGCGGTTCGTGATGCGGCGCGGCGTGGTGCACACGCTCGACGCCGCGAGGCAGCCGTTTCCTCCCCAGTAAGGCGGCGCGATCCAGGTGATCGGCGAACGCCTCACCGCCGATCGCTTCGCCTCGAGGGGCGCCCGACCGTTCGGACTGTGCTAGAGTGCGCGGCGTTTCGTCGAAGCGCAGCGCTGCCATAACCAGGCTCCTTTGACGCGAGGAGGTGTCCCAATGCGCACCTGTGTATTGGCGGTTTTCCTGGCAGCAGTATCCGTGTTGAGTGTTGCCGACCAGATGAGAGACGTACGACCCACGACCCCGCATGTCGTCAAGCGACCGTCGCAGGAACGGCTGGATCAGATTCGTCGATCGCTCATGGCGCAGATCGCTGTGCGCGACGACGGAGAGGGCGTTCGCGCGCCGACTGGGGCGGAAGCGGCGGCGCTGTCCGGTGTTGCGTCCGAGAAAGTTCAGACCGTAGCGCTCCCAGGCGGTGGTGTCGCGTTGCTGACGAATGGCGCGCAGCTGTCGATGGTCGTGGCCTCACGTAGCGAGGACGGCACGGTACGGGTCACCCATGGAGCGATGCCGGCCACGACCTCCGGCGACGGGGCGAAAGGAGGCAGCCATGCTCGCTAGGCTTGTGGCAACTCTTCTCCTCCTGACCCTACCGCTGCCGGCCCTGGGTGCCGATGTCATCGTGATTAACGGCGATGCTCCTGGCGTTGGCTTCAACGATCCGACTCCGGCCATGCCGATTGGCGGCAATTTCGGAACAACTGTGGGGCAGCAGGCGCTCAACGTGTTTCAGTTCGCGGCCGACCGTTGGGGCGCGAATCTGATCAGCGACCAACCCATTCAGGTCATCGCGTTCTTCATGCCACTCTCGTGCACGGCCACGTCGGGCGTGCTCGGCGCCGCCGGAGCCTTCGTCTACTTCGCGAATGTGCCACCCGCGCGTAGCGGTAAGGCGCTCGCCGCGAATACCTGGTACCCAGCGGCGCTTGCCGAGAAGCTGACGAAGCAGGACATCGTCGTCGACCCGACCGAGCCGTTCGAGATCATCTCGTTTTTCAACAGCGAACTGGGAAAACCGGGGTGCCTGACGGGGAATGGGTGGTACTACGGCCTCGACAACCAACAGCCGGCGAATCGCATCGACCTGCTCGCGGTTGTTCTCCACGAGTTCGGACACGGCCTTGGTTTCTCAGCCGGTCCGACCAACACCAACACTGGCGCGCGGCCACTGAACTTCCCATCGGTGTGGGAGCGTCACATGCTCGATGTGTCGAGCGGGAAACGCTGGCTCGATATGACGCAGGCTGAGCGTGCGGCGTCCGCACGCAACGACCTGAAGCTCGTGTGGGCGGGACAGAAGGCGTCGAATGTCGTGCCCTCCGTGCTCGACTTCGGCGCTGAACTGGTGGCGCTCGAGCCGGACACGCTGGGCTCCAACGAAGCGGTGCCCGCCAACTTTGGCGCGAAGATGCCTCCTTATCTCAAAGGTTTGGTCACCGCTCCAAATGACGGAGGCGGGCCTTCGCTGCAAGACGGCTGCGAGCCGTTCCCAGCAGGGTCCGATGCAGCCGGCGCGATTGTGCTGATGAATCGCGGGGTGTGCACGTTCGTTCAGAAGGCGCTCAATGCGCAAAATGCCGGCGCCATCGCGGCGGTGATCGCCAACAACGTCGCTGGCCTCGTGAGCCCCACGGGCACCGATCCATCGATCTTCATTCCCGTCGTCGGCGTCACGCAGGCACTTGGGGCGCAGCTTCGCGCCACGCCAACCTTTGCTGAACTTCGACGCAACACCAACGCTCGAGCCGGGACAGCGTTCAATCTGCCCCGGCTCTACGCTCCGCTCACGTTTGCGCCAGGATCGTCGGTGTCACACTGGGACGTGACCGCGACGCCGAGTCTGTTGATGGAGCCGGCCATCACGCCGGACCTCACAAGCAGCGTGAAGAACCCGGAGGACCTCACTCGCAGGTTGCTGACTGATATCGGGTGGTAGCGCCGGGTATTGAGTCCGATGCCGGCTATTTGTGAGATGGCTTCGTCGACGGCGGGATCACTGCCCTTCCTGAGAGGAATCCGTCGAATGGAATGAAATCGAGCCACGGCTCGTCAGCGGGAGCGTTGTTGTTGTAATCGTCGGGAACGACGAACAGATCCGAAGGCGGCTCACCTCGGCGGATATGAGTCAGGCCGTACTCGACGAGCCCGAATCGCGGGTCTGAGTAGCGTGACTCGATCACGAGGTGCAACTCCGTCGACTCCCAGCGCTCGTCCACGATATCGAGCGGTCGACCGTTCCCGAGATACCCGACGGGCACGGCCAGGACGATGCGACGGCCAATCGTCTCGATGCCCGCGATCTGGCGGCTGCCAAGCGATTCTTCGGTCGCGTCTGAAAGCAGGTCCTCGATTCCGCGGAATCGGGCAACGTGGAGGAATTTGTTGACCGCGACGGGTAGGCCGAAGTGCTTGCCGCCACCGACGACCCAGCCTTCGATCTCAGTAGGTATACGGCGCGCAGATCGTTTGCTGGCATCGAGCCAATACATCGACTGACCAGGCTCCGGTTGCACTGAAATCCTCGGACCTTGGCCATCGATCGTGAGCTCGACGCGGACGCGACCAGCAGCGTCGCGATAGTAGACCGCGGGCATACTCCGCTCGAATCGTGTTCCGTCGGCACGGACTCCCGTGATGGTCGTCATTGCCGACGCTGAAAACGGCGCGCCGACGACGGGCGGACCCGTCAGCGGGCCTCCTGCCACTTCGGCGCGGCCCTGACCAAGGCCGCTGATCGGGAACACCGCGACCACGCCCAACGTCACGATCACGAGTCTGAAGTGCGACATCGAGCGGATGACGACTTGCCTTCTCTAAACCTACTTGCTTGTTCCCTGCTTCGCGGCTGCATCCATCAGCGCCTGCGTCTCGATCCCCGAGCAGTTGAGCGACATGATGCGATCGAACGGCGCCAGAACCAGCGTCTGCTTCGGCGCGGTCCACGGCCCCGTCAGCACTTCGGGATCCTCGACGGTCGCTTCGATCTCGAGCGTGTTGGCATCGACGCGGTGGTAGCGCTCGATGATGTGCAGTTGATCCGAGTGTGGCGAGACGCGCCCCTCTGCCGACATCCACGTGTTGTCAGTGAAGTTGCGCGTGTCGACGACGAACGTGTCGCCGTCCCAACGGCCGACCGAATCACCGCGATACGCCGGCGGCGCGTCGTCACGATGCGTCCGGCCATCGGTTGGAATCACACGGAACCCGTGGAACGTCTCGGTGAGCATCACCACCATCTTCGGCGACGCCACGATCTGTCCCACGGCGCCGACGTCCCAGAGACTGACGTTGAGCGTGCCGAACGCCGTCGGGACGCAGCGTAAGGTCGGATCGTCCTTGTCGCCGAGCTGCTTCGTCTTGGCCGCGAACTCCGGCTTGTAGAGACTCATGAAGGTGGGCGGCGGTGTTCCGCGCGCGCCTCCGGCTCCGCCTCGCCCGCCGCCGCGCGCGCCGCGGCCGCGCGCCGCGCCGACATCGGCCCCGCCCCACCATACACCGGAGAGATCGGGATGTCCGTCGGACAGCTTCGGCGCTGGACCAGCCGGCGGCGTGGCTGCAGCCCCCTGTGTATTCTGGCGCGCAGCCAGATCCGCGGCCGGTGTGAGCCACACCAGCCCGATGACGCACCCGGTCGTGACGATCGCTGCGATCAGACGACGTGTCATGTTCGCACCTGCCGCGTTACTGCCCCGCGCCCTGCACCGAGCCGAACATGCCGTAGGTCGTGCCGTCGGCGAGGATCAGCTCTCTCAGCATGCCCATGTTCGCGGACGGATCCTTCGCGTGAAATCCTTTGATGGTGACCTCGGTGCCCTTCTTGATGATGCTGGACTTGAAGCCGTTGCGGACCATCCCGCTCGGCGTCCCCGCTTCGAAGGCCCACCGCTCCACTTTTCCGCTGGGGTCCTTCACGTCGAGGAAGAACCACGAGTGCGGGTTCTCGAGCCGGACCTGCACGATAGTTCCCTGCACGGTCACCGGCTTGTTCATGTCGAAGGCGGCAGCAAACGAATGATGGGCCCGTGCGGTGCCGACGAGAGCGATCGAAACGAAACTCAGCACGAGCGCGGCAACGACGGTTCGCCTCATACGAAACCTCCTCGGAGATTTTGACACAAGGCCGGAGCTGGCGCGCCCTACTTCGCCGCAGCCTTCTGTTTCTCCCACTCTTTCCGGAAGGCCGATTCACGCTCGTCCACGTAGGCCTTGTAGCCGGCCGGATCGATGAACGCCTTCGCGTCGCCGTTCTTCATCCGCTCGTATTTCGCCTTCATGCCGAAATAGGCGCCATGTGCGCCCAGGAAGAGATCGACCGGCTGGCTCTTGAGCACCTTGAAGCTCTTCTCGTAGTCGGTGGCGATCGCAGGGTAGTTCTTGTTGCCGACGAGGACATAACCGGCGTTGACGTTGGGACTGCCGATAATCACGGCGTTCAACTTCCGCCCACCCTCTTCCACCTGCATCGTCCAGGTCGTGCACCCTTTGGTGTGACCGGGCGTCAACACGGCGGTCAGCGTCGAGCCGCCCAGTTCGACCCTATCGCCGTCGCGCAGCACGCGATCGACTTTGGCCGCGGGCCGGCCTGTCGCCTTGCTCTCGACGTCGGCGACGTCTCCCTCCATCACCATCACGCGGGCGCCGGTGTCCTTCTGGATGATGCCGACACCGCCGTCGTGATCGCCGTGGGCGTGGCTGATCAGGACGATCTTCGTGTCGCCGTATTTGAAGCCAAGTTGCTCGATGCTCTTACGTACCGTCGGCACGTCCTCGGCGAAGTCCGAGTTGATCAGAATGTTCCCCTGCGGCGTGCGAACCAGATACACCGCCAGGTCCGCCGTCCCGACGTAATAGAGGTTGCCTGCGATCTTGAACCCCGGAAACGACGCATGCCAATCGGGGTTCCCTTGAGCGGCCGCAACCGCCGCCATCAGGAGCAATGCCGCAGTTCGAACGAGCGTCCTCATCGAGCCCTCGCTTTCAGTGGCTAGTAGGCCTCAGGCCGCTCGATCTGGGCCAGGCCTGGCGCCTGGGGCCTGAGCCCTGGGGCCTTCTGTCATGGAGCGTATACTCGCTCCATGCGAATCGCGTTTTCAACCGGTGTCGTCGTGAGCACCGTGCTCCTGGCGGCGGGCGCCTCGGCGCACCACAGTTTCGCGCCCCATTTCGACTCGAGCAAGCCGGCGAACATCTCGGGCACGATCACCAAGTTCGAGGCCCAGAATCCGCACAGCTACGTCCATATCGCCGCGGTCGACGAGAACGGGAGGACGCGTGAGTACGTCTGCGAGTCGCATGGCGTGACACAGCTCTCGCGCAACGGGATCACGCCGCAGCTGCTGAAGACCGGCACCAAGGTGCGTGTCACCGGATCGATGTCGCGGCACAGCCCCTACATGTGCTTCTTCGACTTCATCGAGTTCGAGGACGGCCGCAAGTTGAGCGTGAACGGTCCGACCGGAGCGGCGCGGCCGCCGGCACCGGTATTGGCCGCACGGAAAGACATCTTCGGCACGTGGCTGCTCGCGCCGATCCCGAACCGAAGCACCAGCGGGCCGCAGCCCATGATGAATTCCCTCACGCCCGCGGGTCAGAAAGCGATTGCCGGTTACGACCCGTTCAAGGACGACCCGACGTTCCGCTGCGATCCAGTCGCCATCCGCCGCGTGTGGGGCGCGCCTGGCACGCCGCTCGAGATCGTGCGTGAGGGCACTGACGTCGTGCTCCGTCATGAGTGGATGGACGTGCGCCGTGTCATCCACATGAATGCGAAGGACCATCCCCAGAACGGTCCGCGCACGTCGCTCGGCCATTCGATCGGTCACTGGGACGGCGAAACGCTCGTCATCGAGACGGCGAACTACGCCGCCGGCGTGTTGAACCAGTATGTCGAACAGCCCGGCCAACCCACTCGAGGCCTGCTCCACTCGGCGGCGCTGACGTCGGTCGAGCGGCTGCACCTCGATGCTGCGCGTCAACGCCTCGTGGTCGAGGTCGACCTCCTCGATCCGGACTTCTTCACTCGACCGTTCGACCGCGGAACCCTGGAATATGCGCCTTCGGCATTGAAGCTCGAGCCATTCAATTGCTCACCCGAAGGCGTGACTGGAACGATACGCAAGTAACCTGCTGGCGCACTCCTTGCTCCGTCTCCCCTCATGGGATGGCGGATTCTCATTGTCGCGGCTCTTCTATTCAGCGGTTGTGCGCCGCAGGAACGTCCTCCGGCGGTCAGCGATTCTATTCGGCAGTTGGCGAATGGCGCCCGACCCTCGTCGGTTGACGAGCACGTCTGGGCAGATCTGAAACGCTTTTACGAGGCGCGTGCCCAAGCGCCAGCGTGGGTCGACGATCGCGATTCACTGAAAGCGACCGCTGCGCTGCGTGTGCTGAAGTCGGCGGCCGATCACGGGCTCGACCCCGCGGACTACGGCGAGCCTGACATCGCGCGCATGCTGGCCTCCAACCACGACGCAGAGGAGTCGACACCGGAGCCTCCTGATCTCGCGCGGCTCGACGTGCGGATGACGACCGCGCTGCTCGCGCTGGGCCGCGACGTGGCAATCGGTCGCAGCAGCCCGCAGCAGCTCGATCCCCGCTGGAAGAAGCGGCGACAGCCGCCCGATTTCGCCGCGCTGCTCGAGCGCGCCGCCAACGGCGAGAGTGGATGGCTCGCGTCAGTGCAGCCGGCACATCCCGAGTACACCGCGCTGCAGCACGCGCTGCAATGGCTTCGTGCCCAGCCGGCGCCGAATGACGAGCAGATTCGCCTGCTCGCGATCAATCTCGAGCGGTGGCGGTGGATGCCCGACGATCTCGGCGCGCGGCACATTCTCGTGAACGTGCCGGCCTTTCATCTCGCCGTGCGCGAGAACGGGCGCGCCGTGCTCGACATGAAAGTCGTCGTCGGGGAATCCGAGCCCGAACGCCGAACGCCCATCTTCAGCGCCGACATGCGAACGATTGTCTTCAGCCCGTACTGGAACGTACCCGACAGCATCGCTGAAGGTGAGACGGTGCCGGCGCTGTTGCGCGATCCGTCGTTCCTCAAGCGGAACAACATCGAGATCCTGCGCAAGGGGAAGAAGGGCGCTGAGCCCATCGACGCCAAGGCGGTCGACTGGGATGACGAACGCGAGGTGGAAGGACTGTTGTTCCGCCAACGACCAGGGCCGCAGAACGCGCTCGGTCATGTGAAGTTTCTGCTCCCGAACCCGTTCAGCGTGTACCTGCACGACACGCCGGCCGATTCGCTGTTCTCCCGTCAAGGCCGCGCGTTGAGTCATGGCTGTGTGCGGCTCGAACAGCCAGAGGCCTTGGCGAAATACCTGTTGCGCGATTCGCCGCAATGGGACGACGAGCGCATTCAAGAGGCGATGCACGCCGAAGAGGAGAAGCCGGTCGGCTTGAAAGAGAAACTGCCAGTCCACATCGTCTACTTCACCGCGTGGCCAAAAGACGATGGCGGCTTCGACACGTGGCCTGATGTGTACGGCTACGACGCTCAGCAGATGAGCTCACGTTCAGGCTCGTCTTCCAAGTCCAGTTGAGAAGCTGGAATATCTCACGAGCGTACCTGGTTAGGTGAGGTGTAGACGTCGCGGAAGCCGCGGCGTTCACCTCCGGAGGATTTCATATGGACCGGGTACGTTCTGTCGCCATTTTCGCCCTGCTGGCAGGGCTGCCGGCATTTCATGCAGACCTCGGCGCGGCGCAACACGAGGCGCATGGGGCCGGCGCATCATCCGCGCTGGTCGAAACGGTTCGTCGCGCCACCGAACAATTTCGCGACGTCCGGAATACTTCCCCCGACTACGGGCCGGTTCTGGGCTGCGTGAGCGGGCCGGAGGCGGGAGCGATGGGTGTGCACTTCGTCAATCCGGCGTTGCTCATGGATGGTGCAGTGGAGGCCGCTCACCCGGAAGCGCTCATTTATGAGTTCAGAGACGGCACCGCTCGCCTCGTCGGCGTCGAGTTCATCGTCTTCGCTGACCTCTGGCACCTGACGCACGCGCCGAACGATCCGCCAGTGCTCGAGGGACACCTGCTGCAGTTCGTCGACAGTCCGAATCGCTTCGGCCTGCCGGCACATTACGAGCTGCATGTGTGGGCATGGCGCGACAACCCGAACGGCGCATTCGTCGACTGGAATCCCCGCGTCTCCTGTGACGGCCAGCAAGGCACACCGTGAATTGCGCCCAAGACGTTGTCGATCACAGCGAGGGCGTGCAGCTGGGACAGTTGCCGCCACTCACGACGTTGCTCGTCCGGACGATGAACTCGCTGTACCGCGTCGTGATCGTCGAGGCGACCGACGTCTGCGTTCAGGGGGGTGAGTTCTTTCGCAATCCAGAGCGTGCCTCACTCGACGGGTCGATTACGGAACGACGCTGCCTCAAGGTTGGTTGGATCGGCGTAGGCCGGATGATGGAGATTCGCTCGGAAGGCCGACGCATCACCACGTCGCCCGTTCGCGGCATCGTGATCGAGCCGCCGCTGCATGACATCGTGCATTAAGGGACGCGATGTTCCGTACGAGCCTGTGTGTGTCGCCCTCGTCGAGTCGTCGCGCCGCGGCTCGCTTTGGGCACGTCGGCTTTGTGGAGATCGCGATCGATGTCGTTCAGCACCGCCTCGATGGAGCTGGTGCGACCCGCGGTGTACGCCAAGGCCCACTTATCGGGGCCGAGGCGTGCGCGCGCGTCACGCTCGGCCTGGTTCAGCAGGTCATGCACCGATTTGTCGGAAACAGTTACTCCCGTACGTTCGGTGACGGCGTCTCGCTCGCCCAGGATTCGCGCCACCCATTCGTCGTCACGCTTGAGCGCAGCAGCCGCGGCGAGCGGGACGAGCGAGTGGACGAACGCGAACGTGTCGTGAATATCCCGAATGCACGTGAGGCTTTCACGAACCAGCGTAATCGCGCCGTCGGGATCGCTTCGCCGGACCGCGAGGATCGCACGCACATAGAGCGCCCAGGTCAGGAACCACGGGCCGGCCTGTCGCAGTACGGAAGTCGCTTCTGCGAGGAGGCGCTCCGCCTGATCCGCGTCGCCACGCGCAAGTGCGAGCACCGCCATCCCGTTCAACGCAGTGCCTCGACCCGACGGAAGCGATAGTGCGCGGAATCGGTTGATGCTCCTGGTGAACATCTGATGCGCCGCGTCCTCACAGCCGAGCGCGTGCTCCACGTGACCGGAGACGTGTTCGGCGTGGGCGAGCGTTTCGGCGTCGGCGACGCTGCCAGCCAGCGAGAGCGCGCGGCCGACCGCGGTGCGGGCGCGTTTCAACTCGCCCTGCGTCCACCACATCGAGGCGGCCCCGAGCAGCGCTTTCGATTCAGCCGCGGCGGGAAGCGTAGGCAGCTCGAGAATCCGCTCATACCAGCGGAGGCCTTCGAGCCCGTGTCCGCGGATCATCCAGAAGTACTTCAAGTGCCACGCAATGTCAGACGCGTCGGTGGCCCGGCCGCCCTCGATGAGCCAGGCCAGCGTGGCGCGATAGCTTTCGAGATCGTCGCGCACGCGGTTCAGCGCGGCCACTTGTCCCGGTCCCACCAGACCCTTTGCCGCGCGCGAGGCTTCGGCGATGCAATAGCGCGCGAGGCCCTCTATAGCCTCGTCGCGCTCGCCGGCGGCCGCGAGCTCGAGCGCCGCGTAGGCGCGAATGGTTTCAAGCATCTGATACATCGGTCGTGATGAGACCGACGTTTCGGCTCGCATCAGCAGGCTCTTGTCGATCAATCCAGCCGCCGCTGCGAGCGCATCATCGCTGCCCGCCGGGCGGTCAGGACGATCCCCGAGAACGGCCGCGGCCGCCTCGATCGGAAACCGGCCCGGCAGCGCGCCGAATCGGCGGAACGCCCGCTGTTCGTTCTTCTCGAGGAGCTGGTAACTCCACGCGACCGTCGCGTTGATCGTCTGCTGCCGCGCCGGGAGATCGCGAAGGCCGGTGGTCGAGAACAGGACGTTCTGCTCGAGCCGATGAAGCAGATCGTCTACGGACAGCACCTTCATCCAGGGGGCTGCGAGCTCGAGGGCGAGCGGAAGCGCGTCGAGCCGGCGGCATATCGCGGCCACGATCCACGCGTTCTTCGCTGTGAGGCGGAAGCCAGGCTGCACGTCCTGAACTCGTTCGACGAAGAGCCGCACGGCAGGTGCGCCTGCCAGATCCTGGGGCGTCCCTGCCTGTATCCCGTGTCGCAACTCGAGCGGCCCAACGGAGTACTCGCGCTCTCCGCGCAAGTGGAGCGGCGCGCGGCTGGTGACGAGGACTCGAAGCGCCGCCACCGACGTCAACAGCTCCGCGATCAGCGGCGCGGCGTCGAGCACCTGCTCGAAGTTGTCGAGCAGCAGCAGCGTGGACCGGCCGTCGCACGCGGCGCGGGCCCGCATCGCCAGGTCCCCGGCAATCGCGTCCGGCAGCCCGAGCGCCTCGGCGATGGCGGAGGCGACGAACGCCGGATCTCTCGTCGCCGCCAGCGGCACGAACGTCACGCGGGTCGTCCGCTCGGCGGCGAGCGCGCGCGCGATCTCGATCGCGAGGCGCGTCTTGCCGGCCCCTCCCGGGCCGGTGAGCGTGATCAGGCGGACCAAGGGATCCGCAAGCCACTGTCGCAGCGTGTCGAGATCGGCGCTGCGGCCAATGAGCGGGGTGAGGGGGAATTGGAGCGAGAGGACGAAGGGCTCAGCGATCGCGGTGTCGCCGGCAGGCGCCCGCGCGCTGCGCCACAGCGCGTCGCGCGCCTCGACCGGCAGGTCGAGTGCCGCGGAGAGCGCGCGCACCGTTTCGACGTGGGGCCGTCGCCGCTCGCCGCGTTCGAGCGCGCTCACGCCGTGCACGGACAGGCCGGCAATCGTCGCAAGCTCCTCTTGCGTGAAACCTGCCGCTTCTCGAAGTGCTTTCAGTTGTGCGCCGAATGACCCCGAAGGGTCAGACTTCATGACCCCCTCATCTTACTGCCGAGACCGGTGACAAACATTACGCGTGGTCCGGCGCTCCTCTGGGCCAAGTCCAGTTGAGCTGACGCCCACCTGCTATAGTGAAAACACGCGAATCGGCGGGTCTTAAGACCCGCCTCCACGACGTTCGCTAAGCGACGATTTTTTGTTGAAACCCTCCCCCCGTGTCGCCCGTGTGCTGTCGGTGTGCGCCCTGCTGGCGCTCGTGTGTACCGCTCTTGCCATTCCCTCGAACGCGACGTCCTCGTCCGTGCCTGCGGATGAGCGTTCGGACTCAGCCCCTGTAGAGGTTTCGACGTCGAAGAGCTTGGATACATGGGGTGCCGAGGACCGCGGTTCAATCGATCCGGTTGTGCTGGACCTCGCGCTCGGCGCCGTCTCGTGCGCGGTCAAGTCGGGTTCGATCACCGACCCATCGACGCTGACTGTGATCGACTACAGCCGACCGTCCACCACGAAGCGCCTGTGGGTCTTCGACCTGCACAGCCGCACGCTTCTGTACGAAGAGCTGGTCGCGCATGGAAAAGGCAGCGGCGAGAATCTGTCGACGCTGTTCTCGAACGAGCCCGACTCGCATCAGTCGAGTCTCGGGCTCTTCCTTACCGAAGACACATACGTCGGACGTAACGGTTATTCGTTGCGGCTGCGCGGTCTGGACGTGGGCTTCAACGATCGGGCGTTCGAGCGCGCCATCGTGATGCACGGGGCACCGTACGTCAGCGAGGAGGTTGCGCGGACGACCGGACGGCTCGGTCGAAGCTGGGGATGTCCTGCCCTGCGCGAAGGCGTGGCCCGCGCCGTGATCGACCGCGTGAAAGGCACTGGTCTCGTATTCGCCTACTACCCCGATCAGGGGTGGCTCAGGTCGTCGAGATTCCTCGGCGGCTGCGCAGGATAGTCCTTCAACCCCAACCACATCGCCGGGCATAATACGTCCTCAGAAGAAGGAGGGCGGATGCGCCGGCTTGCGCGCCTCGTACTCATTGGTTTTCTCGCGGGCGTCGGCGGGTACGCCGTTTCGTACGGTGAACAGGCGACTGCCAGTGAGAACTCACCTGATGGAACGACCCCGCTCCATCAGGCCGTTCGTCAGAACGATGTCAAGGCCGTTGACGCGCTGATCAAGCGCGGCGCCAACGTGAAGGCGGCAACGCGGTACGGCGTCACGCCGATCGGTCTCGCCGCGCTGAACGGCAACACGGCGATCGTGCGGCGCCTGCTCGACGCCGGCGCGGATCCCAACACCGCGACACCGGCTGGCGAGACGGCACTGATGACAGCCGTGCGAACCGGACGCCTCGAGACGGTGACACTGCTGCTCGAGCGCGGTGCCAACATCAACGCGAAGGACTCGGTGCGTTCCCAGACCGCGCTGATGTGGGCCATCACCGAGAACCACTCCGACGTCGTCAAGCTGCTGGTCGCGCGCGGCGCCGACGTCAACTCCCGCACCAACGTCACCACGCCAAAGGGTCAATACGTTCCCGCCCGGGCCGGCGGCGCCTCCGGCAACGGCATCATCCGCCAGCGCGCGCTGCCAACCGCCGATGGCGGGATGACCCCGCTGCTGTTTGCCGTTCGGGATGGCAACGTCGCGGCGACGCGCTTGTTGCTGGAGCTCGGCGCCGATATCAACCAGTCATCGGGCAATCACACGACGCCGCTGCTGATCGCCCTGCTGAACGGTCAGGTCGCACTCGCGACCGAGTTGCTCGAGCGAGGGGCCAATCCGAATCTGGCCGACGACTATCACCGTGCGCCGCTGTTTGCCGCAATCGAGCTGCGCAACTTCAACCACGAGAAGTATCCGTTCCTGTACAGCGACGGCCGGGACCCGCTCGACTTGATCAAGGCGCTGCTGGCAAGGGGCGCGGACCCGAATCTGAGGAGCGACACGACTCCTGTCCACGGGCTGATGCAGTTCGACGGCTCGTGGGTGAACTTCGATGGGCAGACGCCGTTCATTCGCGCGGCGCTCTCGGGCGACATCGAGGTCATGCGAGCGCTGCTCCAGCATGGCGCGGATCCCAACATCGCGACCGCGCAGGGCTCGACCGCGCTGATGGCGGCAGCCGGCATCAACTGGATTCCCGCACAGACCTACACTCGTACCGAAGCGGATTACGTCGAGGCGGTGAAGCTGTGTCTCGAGCGCGGCGCCAACGTCAACGCGACGAACACGCTGAAGCTCGCCGCGATCCACGGTGCGGCAAACCGCGGCTGGGTCTCGATCATCCAGATTCTCGCGGACCACGGTGCCAAGCTCGATATCGCCGACGTCGGCGGCAGAACACCGATGACGTTCGCTGAAGGCACGTTCCTGGCGATCCGGCCGCCGGTGGCCAAGCCCGATGCGATCGCGCTCCTGAAGAAGCTGATGGCCAATCAGCCTGCGTCAACGACTACCAGCACTGTAGTGTCCGGCTTTAGCCGGACCGAGTCGACGGCAGCCAAATGAAGCGCCGGGTTGCCATCGCGTTCGCGTTCGTCACGCTCGCCTGGGCCGCGCTCGTCGCGCAGTCTAACGAGACGACTGCGAACGTAGGGGCGGCCAACGTGGGGGCCGCCTTTACGCGGCCCACAACCGACGTGTCCGGCCTCAGCCGGACCTACTGTGAGACCTGCCACAACGATCGCCTCAAGACCGGTGGACTCTCACTCGAGAGCCTGTCGACCGATCGCATCGCCGCGGACGCGGAAACGTGGGAGAAAGTCATCCGCAAAGTCCGCGCGGGGCTGATGCCACCCGCAGGCGCAAAGCGTCCCGAGCGTGCCGCGCTCGACACGTTCGCTTCGTCCATCGAGACCGCCATCGATCGAGCCGCCGCCGCAAACCCGAGTCCGGGGCGGGCGCCGCTGCACCGCATGAACCGCGTCGAGTACGGAAACGCGATTCGCGATCTGCTGGCGCTGGACGTCGACACCACGACCCTGCTGCCTGCGGACGACTCCAGCCGCGGCTTCGACAACATCGCCGACGTGCTCGGCGTCTCGCCGTCGCTGCTCGAACGTTACGTGTCGGCCGCGGCGAAAATCAGCCGGCTCGCTGTCGGCGAACGTGACGCGTCACCGAACCAGGTGACCTACACGATCAAAGGCGACTTGAGTCAGAACCAGACGCTCGAAGGCCAGCCGCTCGGCACGCGCGGCGGAACAACGGTGCGGCACAACTTCCCCGTGGACGGCGAGTATCAAATCAAGCTGTCGCTTCTGAAGCTCAGTTTCGGCCAGGTGTTCGGCGAAGGCGCCGAAGGCGAGGAGCTCGAGGTCACGCTGAACGGCCAGCGGGTAAAGCTGTTCAAGCTCGACGAAGTGCCGATGTTCTTCATGCGCGAGAGCCCCGGCTCGCATCCAGCGAAACCGGCGCCGACCGACCCGAGCGAAGAACGCGTGAAGATGACGCCGGACATCCGGCTCGAGTTCAAGCTGAAGGTCAAAGCCGGCCCGCAAGCGATCGGCGTGGCGTTCCTCCACAAGGGCTACGCCGCGAACGAGGACCTCGTTCGCCGCCCCGTCTCGAGCACCTACGACGTGTTCATCGGCATGCAGTACGGCTACACCACCGCGCCACACCTATCGCGCGTCGTGATCACCGGGCCGTATAACCCTGCTGGTATCAGTGAAACACCCAGCCGCCGCCGTGTCTTCGTCTGCGCTCCGAAGAGCGCCGCCGACGAAACTCCATCCGCCTCCGCCAAGGCTACGGCGGGATCTCGTCGTGGCTCGCCAGAAGTCAGCGCGAGCGAAGACGGATGTGCGCGGCAAATTATCTCGACGCTGGCGCGTCGAGCGTTCCGGCGCACGCCGACGGAAGCAGACGTCGACTCTCTGACGACGTTCTATCAGCAAGAGAAGAAGCGAACCGGCAACTTCGAGGCGGGCGTCGAGATGGCGCTGCGCCGCATCCTGGCCGACCCGGAGTTCATCTTCCGCTTCGAGCCGACACCGGGCGGCATCGCCCCGAACACGCCGTATCGCGTCAGCGACACCGAGCTGGCGTCGCGGTTGTCGTTCTTCCTCTGGTCGTCGATTCCCGACGAGGAGCTGCTGAAGCTGGCGATCGACGGGCGGCTGCATCAGCCAGCGGTGCTCGAGAAGCAGGCGCGGCGGATGCTCGCCGATCCGAAAGCGCGATCGCTGGTGACGAACTTCGCCAACCAGTGGTTGTTCCTGCGCGACTTGAAGAGCGCGAATCCCGACATCACGGTCTTTCCCGACTTCGACGACAACCTGCGCCAGGCATTCCAACGCGAAACCGAGCTGCTCTTCGAAAGCGTCATGCGCGAAGACCGCTCAGTGCTGGATCTGCTCGACGCCGACTACACCTTCGTGAACGAGCGGCTCGCGAAGCACTACGGCATCCCGAACATTTACGGCCCCGACTTCCGTCGCGTGCCGGTGCCGAACGATGCGCGCCGTGGTCTGCTGGGCAAAGGCAGTCTGCTGCTGGTCACGTCCAATCCGAATCGGACGTCACCGGTCATCCGCGGCAAGTGGATTCTGGAGAACTTGCTGGGAAGCCAGGCGCCGACACCGCCCCCCGACGTGCCGCCGCTCGAGGAGAAGCCGACCGCTACCGCGAAGTCGGTTCGCGATCGGATCGAGCAGCACCGCGCGAGCCCGGCGTGCGCCGGGTGCCACAAGATCATGGACCCGATCGGGCTGGCGCTCGAGAACTTCGACGCTGTCGGCGGCTGGCGCACGATCGATGAAGGCGTCGCCATCAATGCCTCCGGGCAGCTCGTCGACGGCACGGTCATCGATGGAGCGACAAGCCTGCGCAAGGCGATGCTCGATCGATCGGACGTGTTCGTCGCCGCGATGACGGAAAAGCTGATGATGTACGGCGTCGGCCGTGAGACCAGGTATTACGACATGCCGACGGTCCGTACGATCATGCGAGACGCGGCAAAGAACCGCTATCGCTTCTCGGATCTCGTGCTTGGAATCGTGAAGAGCCCGGCATTTCAGATGAGGACCGGTGCGTAGTGTCCGGCTTTAGCCGGACTCGTGGGGGCCGCCTTGAGGCGGCCCGGAGTACACACATGTTCATCACGAAGAAGCATCTGCCACGCCGCACCTTCCTGCGAGGCATGGGCGTCACGCTGGCGCTGCCGCTGCTGGACTCGATGATTCCGGCGGGTACTGCGCTAGTGAAGACCGCGGGAACGCCGAAGAGCCGCTTCTGCGGCATCTACATCCCGCATGGCGCGACGATGGACAAGTGGACGCCGGCGACGGAAGGCGGCGGCTTCGCCTTCACCGAGTCGTTGAAGCCGCTCGAGAAGCTCCGCGATCGGCTGGTCATCTGCAGCAATCTGGCGCACCCGATGGCCGGCGGCAAAGGGTCCGATGCGGGCGCCGATCATGCGCGCTCGGCCGCGGTGTTCCTGAGCGGATCGCAGCCGCAGAAGGGCACCGTCCACGGCGGCAAGACCGTCGATCAGGTGCTGGCCGATCGCATCGGACAGGACACACCGCTCCCCTCGATCGAGGTGTGCATCGAGGAGGTGGCGTTGAACTGCGGCGCGGGCTTTGGCTGCGCCTACTACAACACGATCTCCTGGCGGAACGAGACATTGCCGCTGCCGATGGAGAACAGCCCGCAGGTCGTGTTCGAGCGGCTGTTCGGCGACGGCTCCAACGCCGCGCTGCGGCTCTCGCGCAAGCAGCAGGACAAGAGCATCCTCGACGCCGTCACCGACAAGGTCTCGCGGCTGCAGAGCGGCCTCGATGCCGGCGATCGCACCAGGCTCACCGAATACCTCGAGAACGTCAGAGAGATCGAGCGCCGCATTCAGAAGGCAACGCAGCAGTCGGCCAACAATCCAGACGTGCCCGAGGCGCCGGTCGGCGTGCCGGAGGCGTTCGAGGATCACATCAAGCTGATGTACGACCTGCAGGTGCTCGCCTATCAGGCGGAGATCACCCGCATCTCGACGATGATGTATGCGCGCGACACCAGCGGCGCCGTCTATCCCGGCAGCGGCATCCGCGACGGCTTCCACACCGCGTCACATCATTCCAACGCGCGCGCCCGGATGGACACGTTTGCGCAGATCAACCGCTATCACGTGCAGATGCTCGGCTACTTCCTCGAGAAGCTGAAGTCAACGCCGGACGGCGACGGCAACCTGCTCGATCACTCGGTGGTGCTCTACGGCAGCAGCATGAGCAACGGCAACCAGCACGATCACGATCCGCTGCCGATCCTCGTCGCCGGCGGCGCGTCAGGTCAGTTGAAGGGCGATCGCCACCTGGCCTACCCGGCGCACACGCCGATGTCGAATCTGATGCTGTCGCTGCTCGACAAGCTGGGCGTGCATCAGGAAAGTTTCGGAGATAGCACGGGTAAGCTCGAACTCTGAAGCGCTGTCGGCGCACGCGCGGTCCGGCCGATAAGTACCGCGTGCGCCGATTCATCACCCGTCTCGCGGGGGTGGTTTCCCTCATCATCCTGCCGCTTCCCGCCACCGGCCGTCTCGTTCTATCGCAGGGTCGAGGGCAGCGTACAAGCTGTAGGCGCGTGCGCCTCTCTGTCCGAACTCGCGGCGTGCCAGATAAGATCGAGTCGGGCCACGGAGCACACGGAGAAATAGGCCACTCAGAACACCAAGAATAACG
>Ga0111538_10005024_pt1 | contig 18143 bp, 14 predicted proteins | sample SoiMethybrSBSTD1_FD_79669 | JGI IMG/M metagenome (GOLD analysis project Ga0111538, IMG submission 79669) | Bulk soil microbial communities from a Populus tree surrounding site in Tennessee, USA - Soil MetaG P. TD hybrid SBSTD1 (version 2)... | ecosystem: Environmental > Terrestrial > Soil >...
CGAATGCTCGACAAATGATCATGATCGTCTTTTGCCTGAGTTGCGCGGTGTTCGCGGCGTGGTTGGCGGTGCCGCGACCAGCAGCCCGACAGCTTAGGAACCGGCTTGCCTCGACGGCGTCTGAGGCCCCGAAGGAATCGGCGCCGATCGCCGAGCGGCGAAGGCGTCGACGACGATCAGGGATCTATCTTGCTGTGGCGATCATCCTTTTGATCTTGATCGTCGCGACCGGCTACCTGGCGAATGTGCGGAGCGCGGTACTGACCCTCGCAGCACTAGGGGTGGGGGCAACTGCGGTCCGGTTGGTCGCACAGTATCGACGACGAAGATCAGCACTTAGGGCGCGTGCCGATGTTGCGCATGCATGTACGGTGCTGGCCTCCTACCTTCGCGTGGGACAGATTCCCTCCGCTGCACTAGCGATTGCCGCAGCCGGTTGTGAGGTGCTTCGCAACAGCCACCACGCCCACACCGTCGGTGGCGATGTCGTGGACGTGTGGCGGCAGGAGTCACATCGTCCTGGCCATTCCGGTCTTCTCCAGCTGGCACGGGCCTGGGAGATTTCGATTGATACCGGCGCGCCGATGTCCACGACGCTGGATCAGGTCGCCGGCAGCCTCGCTGCTGACCAAGCGTTGACCCAGGTCGTCAACAGCGAGCTTGCCGCTGCCCGCGCGACCAGCAAGGTGATGGCTGTTCTGCCAGCCTTTGGTATCGGAATCGGCTATCTGCTCGGAGGTGATCCGGCGCGATGGCTTCTATCTGGACCGGCGGGCTGGGCCTGCCTGCTTGTGGGAGTGCTGCTGGCCTGCGCCGGTGTGCTATGGATCGAGGCGCTGGCTTATTACGCGTCCGGGGATGTATAGCCCGTGCCTTTCAATCTCATGATTGTCTTGCTGGCGGGCTTCGAGATGCGGTCGGAGACCGGCCTCCTCTGCGCGGCGCTTGCGGGTTTGACAGTGTTTTTGGCGCTGCGGCACCCCGGCGGTCAGCTTCGTCGGATGACGAACGCCAGGTTGAAGGTGACCGCTGTGATGGTGCCGCTCGCGCGTCTCATTCGCGGCCGGCCAGACGCGCCACCGCTCTCCCGTCGAGTACTGCTGAGCGCAGCCTGCGCGGTCGCTCTTGCCGTCGCGACAGTTCGGATCCTCGGATGGTCTCGGGGCTGGGTATTCACGATACCGATCGTCGCCGTGGCGGCAGTGCTGGCACTCGGCTGGCTGGAACCTCGCTCGGCTCGGCAGCGCCGACAAAAGTTGATCATGGAATCACCGCAGGCTCTGGAGCTGCTGGCCGCCTGCCTGGCTGCTGGTTTGCCGGCTCGCACGGCATGTGAGGCGGTGGCACAAGCGTTCGATGGTCCGGTGGGTGACGATCTTGGTCGAGTGTTGGCGATGCTGAAGCTGGGTGTCTCCGAGGCGGCAGCCTGGAAATCCATTCATGATCATCCGCAGCTGGGTCTCGCGGCTCAGGACCTGACGCGCTCAGTGGAGTCAGGGACGTCGATGGTGCAGGGCCTACAACAGCACGCTGCTGCGGCTCGCGAGACACGTCGTGGTGCGCTCCAGGTACGGGCTCGCAGTGTTGGCGTACGCAGTGTGCTCCCGATGATGATCTGCTTCATTCCTTCTTTCATGCTGCTTGGAATCGTGCCAGCGGTGGTATCCGCGGTGTTCAACGCGTTCGCGTGACGGCATGGATTTCCTAGATATCCACAACTGGTCATGCGTTCGGAGGGCTGTCAACAGATTGGCGCGCGGGCGCACGATCTGTTCAGCCGTAAGGAGACTCCAGGTGCATCGGAAGCGATGCCGCACCAGAAGGAGTGTGCGATACACCCTAGGAGGAACCATGAGCCAGGACATCTCCGCGGCGAAGGCGATCGTTATCAACCACCGTCGCGGTGTCCATGACGAACCGATCGAGGCCGTATCACCCAGCCGCCGTAACCAGCGAGGCATGGTCAGCGCAGAGTGGGCGGTCGGGATCATTGCCGCCGTCGCGATCGCCGGCGTGCTGCTGGCAATCGTGACGAGCGGTGAGGTCGAGAAAACGCTGCTGAACTTCATCTTGATGGTGATTCGCTCGTTCTCCGACTACATCAAGTGAGAAGTGGCCCAGGCTCCCGAGCGCAGAGTCATGACCTTGTTGATCAAATCGCCATTGATCAAATCGCCGATGATCAAGGTGCCGATGATCAAAGCGCGGGACGGACGAGGCATGGTCACGGCCGAGCTGGCCGTTACGATCCTGGCTGCATTCGCAGTGCTGACGATGATGTGCTGGGGGATCTATCTGGTTGTCACCCAGCTGCGTTGTGTCGATGCGGCGGCGGCTGTTGCCAGACAGGCGGCTCGGGCTGATGATGCTGCGGTCGCAAAAGCAAAGGCCGGGGCTCCTTCAGGCGCCACTATCACGATCGAGAAGCGCCCCAGTCTCGTCACGGTTGTCGTACGAGTAAGGGCTCGGCCGCTGGGGCGTTGGCTGGTCGCAGTCCCGCTAGAGGTTCGGGCCCAGGTGGTCCCAGAACCGGCGGCACGGTGAGTGCAGTGACGACGAAGGGAGCCACGCCCGCCGAACGCGGGAGCGCATCCGTCCTGATGGTCGGAGTTATGGCCGTTGTCGTAACGCTCACCAGTGCCGCACTGGTCATTGCCGGTTATGCAACCGGCTATCACCAGGCCGGGGCAGCGGCTGACCTTAGCGCCTTAAGCGGGGCCGCGGCCTTCGAGCACGGTCGCGATGCTTGTGCTCAGGCGCGTCAAACTGCGCGGCAAAACGGTGCGCGAGTGGACCGGTGCGGTCTGGTGGGCGATGCGATCGACTTCGTGGTAACTGTGCGGGTTTCTGTAGCTGCGCGTACACGAGTCCCTCAGCTGCCGAAGCAAGTCGCGGCGGAGGCCCATGCCGGTCCAGTGCGATGAGAGCTGAGAACCGAGGAGTGGCAATGAATTGTCAGGAGCAAGAGCTGATCAGCGCCGAGCAGGATTGCGGTGCCTCATGAGGCCGCCTGATAATGCGGCTCAGGCCTGAGGCTCGTCGCGGGTCAGCCTGTCAGCCTCATCCAGCATTGCCTGCCGCTCTGCTGCCGTGGTGGACGATTGGTGCTCGACATCAGCTCTTGATGCGTCCTTGGAGGCTTCTGGCGCGGTGGCGTCGCTCGTTGCGGACGTGGCTGCGGTCTTGGACTCGGTTCTGGCGTCCGTCGACTCGGTTCTGGTGTCCTTTGTGGTCCTGGAGGCGTCTGGGGCACTGCTAGAGCTGGTGGCCGACGGCTGGTCGGAGGCTTCAAGTTCTTTCAGCTTCGTGCGGCGTGCTCGCGCACGGCGCATCCCAGTGCGCAGTAGCAGCAAAGCCAGGATGGTCACCGCCATCGTCACAGCACCGGTAATAAAGATGCCGGCGCTTGTCGCCGGGATCACGGCTCCGAAGATGGACAGGTCGTAGGTCTGGGGATTGCTCACCACAATCGCCACTACGAGAACTGCCACCAAGACAAGCAGTATTAATGCCAGCACGACCATAGGGTCATTATCACCTGGGGTACGCTCTACAGGCAGCGACGCGACGAGGCGTCTTCCGATCGTCGTCTGCGGGCTCAGCAGGTCAAGTCCCCCGCCGTTCACTTCGAACGCGGGTCTGGACTCGGCCGCAGGGCTCATCGCGATACCGCGTGTACGCCTCGACAACCAAACCAGTGCCACTTGTGGTTAGACTTCGCGAGCGGCTAAGGGCAGTAGCCGCGAGTGCCGAATGTCTCAGGAGGACGATGCATGTCCCTACTTCCAATTCCGATGGAAGTGACTTCTATTAACTTGTCGGGAGTCAACCTGACGTTCGTCGCGGCAGTCGGCGTTATCGCCCTCTTAGCCCTTGTGATGGCCATGATCTTCCGTCGCGAAGTTCTTGCGGCTAATGACGGCACTCCTAATATGCAGTCAATCGCTCGCGGCGTGCAGGAGGGCGCGAGCGCGTATCTCGGTCGCCAGTTCCGCACGCTGAGCATCTTCGCGGTAGCGGCCTTCTTCCTCTTGCTGCTGCTTCCGGTGCACGCCAGCGCTGACTTCAGCAGCCTGACCTTGCGCATCTCCCGCTCCGTCGCCTTCTTAGCCGGAGCGGTCTTTTCTGCGCTGATCGGTTTCCTTGGCATGTGGTTGGCAGTCCGGGCGAATGTCCGCATGGCCGCCGCCGCGCGTAACGAGGGCCGCGACCCCGCTATGAAGATCGCTTTCCGCACCGGAGCGCATGTCGGCATGGCCACGGTTGGATTGGGCCTGTTCGGGGCCGCACTTGTGGTCATCATCTTCCGCGGGGATGCCCCGACCATCCTTGAAGGCTTTGGCTTCGGAGCCGCCATGCTCGCCATGTTTATGCGCGTCGGTGGCGGCATCTTTACCAAGGCCGCTGATGTTGGCGCCGATCTGGTTGGCAAGGTCGAGCAGAACATTCCCGAAGACGACCCGCGCAATGCCGCCACGATTGCCGACAATGTCGGTGACAACGTAGGCGACTGCGCCGGCATGGCAGCCGATCTGTTCGAGTCTTACGCGGTAACGCTGGTCGCGTCACTGATCCTGGGCAAAGCAGCCTTCGGTGAGGCCGGCCTGGTGTTCCCGCTCATCGTTCCCGCTATCGGCGTCATTACCGCCATCATCGGTATCTTCCTGACCCGCCCACGAGCGGGCGAAAACGGCCTGCGGACCATCAACCGGTCCTTCTATATATCTGCGGCTATCTCCGCAGTACTCGTGGCGATCGCGTCCTTCGCGTACCTGCCCTCCTCGTTCGCAGCACTCAACCTGCCGCCTGGTGTTGAGCACGGGGTGATCGATGATCCGCGGATCGTCGCAATCGGTGCAGTCGTCATCGGAATCGTGCTTGCCGTCCTTATCCTCAGCCTTACCGGCTACTACACCGGTACGGAGGATCGGCCGGTCGAGAATGTTGGCAAGACCTCGCTCACCGGCCCGGCAACTGTTGTGCTGGCCGGCGTCTCGGTCGGGCTGGAGTCGGCGGTCTATACCGCCGTCGTGATCGGCGCAGCGGTATACGGCGCCTTCCTGCTGGGCGGCTCGGGTGTCGTCGGGTTGTTCGCCATAGCGCTCGCTGGTTGCGGACTGCTCACGACGGTCGGCGTGATCGTGGCCATGGACACCTTCGGTCCGGTCTCTGACAATGCTCAGGGCATCGCCGAAATGTCGGGCGATGTACACGGCGCCGGTGCCCAGGCCCTGACCGAGCTCGACGCCGTCGGCAACACCACCAAGGCCATCACCAAGGGAATTGCGATCGCTACCGCCGTGTTGGCCGCGACCGCGCTCTTCGGTTCCTACACCGACGCGATCCGTACAGTGCTGGTCGACAACTTCGGCAAGTTCGTCGACCAGGCCGTCGTCTACGCACCGCAGACCCTGGTCGGTGTCCTGCTTGGCGCTGCTGTCGTCTTCCTGTTCTCCGGTTTGGCGATCAGCGCAGTCGGACGTGCCGCCGGCGCGGTGGTTTTCGAGGTACGCCGTCAGTTCCGCGAGATCCCCGGAATCATGGAGGGCACGGGCAAGCCCGAGTACGGCAAGGTCGTCGATATCTGTACCAAGGACTCGTTGCGCGAGCTCGCCACACCAGGACTGCTCGCAATCTGTGCCCCAATTGCGGTTGGTTTTGGGCTCGGTGCGCCAGCACTGGCCGGCTACCTCGGAGGTGCAATTGCTGCCGGCACATTAATGGCAGTCTTCCTAGCCAACTCCGGCGGCGCCTGGGACAACGCGAAGAAGCTGGTTGAGGATGGCCACCATGGCGGTAAGGGCTCGGAGGCGCACGCGGCTACCGTGATCGGTGACACCGTTGGCGATCCCTTTAAGGACACGGCGGGACCGGCGATCAACCCGCTCATCAAGGTGATGAACCTGGTGTCCTTGCTGATTGCGCCAGCCGTTGTAGCGATGTCACCGCTGAGCACAACGCCGACCGCCTGGCGCTATGTCATTGCAGGCATCGCGTTGGTCATCATCATCACCATGGTGGCCATCAGCACCCGTCGCGGCGTGGCGATGGCCAGCGCTCCACAAGAGCCTCCGCCGGCTAAAGAATTGCCAGCGGAGCAAGCTGTTGAGGTTCCGAGGGAGCAATCCGAGGCAAAGGTTGACAAACTAGCTAAATGAGGGACGCCGGTCGCGGGTGTCTACCCGATCCCGCCCGCAAGGCACACTGGATTGCGATGACCAGTAATCCTTCCGGCGAAGGTTTCACGCGCGGCTTCGACCAGGTACCACCTGAGGCGTACGAGCCCGACCCCGCACTTGCCGGGTATCCGCCGCCCCAGCCAATACAGCAGCAGCCGACCCAACTCGGACCAGCCAGCTACAACCCCACAGGGCCGCAGCAACCGTACGGATACCCCAACGCGTACCCGCCGCCCCCGCCGTCCTTCCAGCAGCCCTCGTTCGCGCAGGCTCCTGTCCCGCAGGTGAGGCCGGTCAGCGCAATGCCGGACGGTCCTCGGTTGTACCAGCAGATGCTTCGCGGCCCCAGGTATCGCTGGTGGAAGCCGGTGCTATGCCTTGTTCTGGTCCTGGTGCTTTGGCTCATTCTGGCTTTCGCGATGATCGTGCCTGTGATCATTGCCGGCATGATCAGCGGCGCGCCCAACCTCGCTGAGTACGCCGTACGAACAACAACAGACATCGCCAACCTGGGTCCAGTCGGCTTCATCTACCTCAATCTCTCGCTTATCGTGGCGATCCCCGCCAGCGGATTGTCGATCTGGATCGTGCACGGGGTTCGGCCGCGGTTTCTCTCATCTGTCGCTGGTGGCATCCGATGGCGGTGGCTGTTCCGTTGTATCGCGGTCATCCTGCCGCTTTGGGCCATTTACGCGGGGCTTGCCCTGTTTGCGCAACCTGCTGCGTCCCCGCGTCCCGACCACTGGGTGGCGCTGCTGGTCATCGTGGTTGTCATGACGCCGTTACAGGCCGCGGGGGAGGAGTACTTCTTCCGCGGTTGGATCATGCAAAACGTCGGCGCCTGGTTCGCCAGTCCCGTGGTCGGACTGATTGCCTCGCTGGTGGTGTCGGCCGTGGCGTTTTCCACTGCCCACATGAGCCCAGATCCGTGGATACTGGGCACCATTGCTTGCCTTGCCGTGGTCGGAGGGCTAGCCGCGTGGCGGACGGGTGGACTCGAGGCTGCCATCGCTATACACGCAATCAACAACGTCCTGACGTTTTTCGTTGTCGTGATCTTTGGAGGCTGGTCGCAGGCGTTTGTCGGGGCTCAGACAACCGGGACGCCAATGATGCTGGTGATGGCGATTGTGGTCTACGGGATCGCCCTCGCCTTGATCCTGTGGCAGGCAAAGAAGGCCGGCATTCAGCCTTATTATCAGCCGCCGGCGCGACCGCTGCCTCCGGCTGGCGTCCCGCCTGCGCCGGCCTACCCGCTCACCCAGTACCCGCAGTAGCAATCGGGACTGCGTTCATTTCTCCAGGGTTCTGGGGGCAGCGCCCGCAGCGGGGGTACACGGGGGCAGAGCCCCCGTGTGCTTGGGAATTCATCCCGAAAGAGTGGCGTTTTTCGTCTTAGTTGATCGTGGGCCGTAGAGTATGCGCGCTGGGGGCGGCAGCTGAGATTCGTCGGATCGCTCTTGATGATCTGATCTGATGTTCGGCCACGCGCGAGATCAGTGTGACAGAGAAAGTGAGTATCGGTGGCAGTCAAGCCAGGAGGCAAGCGGCTTGTGATCGTCGAGTCCCCGACCAAGGCGAACAAGATCGCCAGCTTCCTGGGCGACGGTTACGTCGTCCAGTCCAGCCGCGGTCACATTCGCGACCTGCCGACCGGTGCGGCGGAGGTGCCCGCCAAATATAAAGGTGAGAAGTGGGCGCGTACCGGGGTCAACGTGGACAACGGTTTCGAGGCGATCTACGTGGTGAGCCCGGAGAAGCGGGCGACGCTGCGGTCATTGAAGCAAGCCCTCGTTGGTGCTGACGAATTGTTGCTGGCCACTGACGGCGATCGTGAAGGCGAGGCGATCGCATGGCACCTGCTGCAAGAGCTGAAACCCAAGGTTCCGGCGAAACGCATGGTCTTCCACGAGATCACACCGACCGCCATTGCAGAGGCCGTCGCCAATCCCCGTGATCTTGACGAGGATCTGGTCGATGCCCAAGAGACTCGGCGCATCCTTGATCGTCTCTATGGGTACGAAGTATCACCGGTGCTATGGAAGAAGGTCATGCCACGGCTGTCGGCTGGCCGTGTGCAGTCGGTGGCGACTCGGCTTATCGTTGATCGGGAGCGGGAGCGTATTGCCTTCCGAAGCGCCTCGTACTGGGATCTGGATGCGATCTTGGACGCCGGAGCCGAGGCTGAGCCGCCGCTCTTCCCCGCTCGATTGACTCGAGTCGGTGAGCGTCGCGTTGCCCAGGGTCGTGATTTCGATTCCCGGGGTTCCTTGATCACCAAGGACCATGATCAGCTGATCCGGCTGGATGAGACTCAGGCCAAGACTCTGGCAGATTCCTTGAGGTCCGCCACTTTCGCGGTGGACAACGTGGAATCCAAGCCCTATACCCGCCGGCCATACCCGCCGTTCCGGACCACCACGCTGCAGCAGGAAGCCGGCCGCAAACTGGGCTTCACCGCGCAGCGAACGATGTCGGTCGCACAAGAGCTGTACGAGGCCGGGTTCATCACCTACATGCGTACCGACTCGATCACGCTCTCAGGCGCTGCGATCGCCGCGGCGCGGCAACAGGTCAGGCAGCTTTTCGGTGCCGATTACTTACCGGATCAGCCGCGCATCTATACATCCAAGGTGAAGAACGCCCAGGAGGCGCATGAGGCGATCCGGCCGGCCGGCGAGACCTTCTTGACGCCAGGTGAGACGCGGCTTACCGGTGATCAGTTGCGGCTCTATGAGCTGGTCTGGATGCGGACTATTTCCTCTCAGATGAAGGACGCTGAGGGCCTTTCGATCACCGTCAAGATCAACGCTCGGCGCAGCGAAGGTGAGCCATGCACCTTTGTGGCATCAGGCCGCACGATCACCTTCTACGGCTTCCTCAAGGCTTATGTGGAATCGGTGGAGGAGATCGACGGTCACAGCGATGACGAGCAGACCCGGCTGCCTCGACTCACCGCCGGTCAGCCGTTGCGACTGGAATCGGTGACGGCATCGGGCCACGAGACGCGTCCACCTGCTCGATATACCGAACCGTCGCTGGTGGCGAAGCTGGAAGAGTTGGAGATCGGCCGGCCGTCGACGTACGCAACGATCATTCGCACCATCACGGCCAGGGATTATGTGTTCAAGAAGGGTACGGCGCTGGTCCCGACCTGGCTGGCTTTTGCGGTGACCCGATTGCTCGAGGAGCACTTCCCGCGGCTGGTGGATTATGCCTTCACTGCCGAGATGGAAGACGTGCTGGATGAGATCGCCGACGGGCACGCAGAGCGGCTCAGAGTCCTGACCAACTTCTATTTCGGCGATGACAACCGCGAGGGTCTGCACCGGCTCGTCACCGAGCTCGGCGAGATCGATGCTCGTCGGCTCTCCACTTTCGTGATCAACGATCCCGATGGGCTGGAGACGGGCGCTCCCAAGATCGTTGTCCGGGTCGGCCGCTATGGCACCTATGTCGAAGATGAGGAGGGTCGCCGGGCCAATGTCCCCGATGATCTTCCGCCGGAGGAGCTCACAATTGATCTTGCTCGCGAGTTGCTGGCCAAGCCGGTGGGTGAAGAGCATGAGCTGGGCATCGATCCTGCAACGTCTCGGATGATCATTGCCAAGAACGGGCGCTTCGGGCCGTACGTGACTGAAATCCTCGAGGAAGATGCACCCAAGAGTGCCAAGCCGCGCACCGCATCGCTGTTCTCGTCCATGAACGTCGACACGGTCAACCTAGAACAGGCATTAGAGCTGATGAGCCTGCCGCGAGTGGTGGGCCAGGACGTCGACGGTGGAGACATCACCGCCCAGAATGGCCGCTACGGTCCCTATCTGAAGAAGGGCACCGACTCTCGCTCCCTGGAGAGTGAAGATCAGATCTTTTCGATCACGTTGGAGGAAGCTCAGGCGATCTACGCTCAGCCCAAGCAACGCGGCCGCGCCGCTGCCAAACCGCCGCTGAAGGATCTGGGCGCTGATCCAGCATCCGGGCGACCCATGATGATCAAGGACGGCCGCTTCGGCCCGTACGTCACAGACGGCGAGATCAATGCCACGTTGCGACGTGGCGACGATGTCGAAACGATCACCTCCGAACGTGCCGCCGAGCTGCTCGCAGAGAAACGTGCAAAGGGTCCAGCACCAAAGAAACGTCCGGCGAAGCGCACCCAGGCGGCTGCCGCCAACTCCTCGGCTTCGAAGTCCGCCGCGAAGCGAGTGCCAGCAAAGAAGGTGCGCGCCAAGGCTGGCTAGTACGACAGCGTTGGCCCCGAGCTCTGCGACCACTAGTGTCTGACTCGAAGTACAACGTGACACGACAAGAGCGTGAGATCCGATCATGGGCAAGAAGAAGCGCCGCAAGGCCAAGGCGGGCAACCGCAAGACGCCCGTAACTGCCCTGCCCGCGCCGTCTGGCAGCGACGGATCTAGTTCGAACCCGCCTGGCCAACGCTGTTACGACATGCCGTACAGCGCTGCCACGCCGCGCATGATCAATCCCGATCTTGGTCTGCACCATCTGGTGGCTCGGATGGGTCACAATGCGGCGTACGAGATCTCTGTCACGTTGCTCGATGCGCCCGATCATCGGCTGATCCGCTCGGGCGTACTGCTGGCCCATCGGGTTCTGGATGGACGGGGCGAGTGGTACATCACCGCGCCGGATTGGGAGCCGCTGTTGCCGCAGGATCGGATTGAGTTGATGGGCCACGCCGATCTTCCCGAGGAGCTGGCCGACATGATCCGTCCGTTGCGCCGCCGTGCGACACTCGGACCGGTCGCCGCGCTCACCTGCGATCGGCGTGAGTTTGCGCTGCGCGACCAGGAGGGCACAACGCTGGCGTTACTGCGTGATGACAGGGTGACAGTACGCCGTGGCGGCCTGACCACTGCGCGTTATCGCGAGGTATTGATCACCCCGGTTGGGCCAGGACTGACCGATGAGCAAATGGCCTCGCTCGATCGTGCGCTGGTGCAAGTGGGCGCCACACACGTACCGCGCTTCCCGCAACTAGTTTCCCGACTTGGCGCTCCTGCGACTGGTCCAACAGATCTGCCGGTGCCGGGTCCGTTCGATGCGTCCGCCCCCTTCAAAAGGTTCGTATCGCAGTTGGTTGCGCTACGGCTGCGGCAGATCGTGGAAGCTGATCTTGCCATTCGCGGCGGCGATCTGGGTGCCGTTGACCGACTCGCCGACCAGGCTGCACACCTGCGCCGCGAGCTCATGGGACTCTCGATCGTGCTCGACCCCGAGTGGGTCGAGGATCTCTATGACGAGCTTGGCTGGATCAGTCTGGAGGGAAACTCCTCCAATGGTGATGGGCATGATCGACTTACGGCGCGACTACGCAGCGAGCGCTATCTCACCGTCCTGGAACGGCTGGTGGCGGCGGTCCGGTCGCCCAAGCTCGCCGACCAGCGGTCCGATCCGGCCGGTGAAGTGCTCGCCGGCCTGGTGTCGATGGCCGTCGCCCGAATGAGCCGATGCGCCGATCAGCTGATTGTCGACTCCTCCGATGAAGAGTGGGAGGAAGCCTGGCAGGAGATGGGACGGCTGGAATGGGTGGTTGGCGTCACAGGCCAGGTGCTGCCGGAGGAGGCAGCGACGATCCAGCACCAGCTACTCAAGCCTCGGCAGCTGCTAGCAGAGATTCATAATGATCATCGACGCGAGCTGGTGACTGCCGAGCAGATCGCCAAACTCCCTCCGGCCCAAGCCTTTGCGGCAGGTCGTGACTACGAACGCGGCTACCGGAGGGTGCGCCGCTCGCGGCGGGAATTCGTGGAGGTATGGTTCAAGACCAAGAAGAAGCTTGGCGCGTGAGCACGACTGGCGGCGTCTTCATCGTCTTCGAGGGCGGTGATGGAGTCGGCAAAACGACCCAGGTCGATCTGCTGTGTTCCTGGCTAGCCGATGCCGGTCATGAGGTATTGAAGACGTTCGAACCCGGTGACACACCGGTCGGAGCGATGATTCGGCAGATTGTCCTGGATCCGGCGACCGGAGACCTGTCTCCGCGTGCTGAGGCGTTGCTCTATGCGGCTGACAAGGCGCAGCACCTCTTTGCAGTGGTGCGGCCTGCGCTGGAGCGCGGCGCTGTGGTGGTGTGCGACCGGTTTGTCGACTCCATGCTGGCGTACCAGGGAGCGGGGCGGGTCTTGCAGCTCGCCGATCTGGAACGCATGGCCCGTTGGGCCACTGAGGATCTGCGACCGGATTTGACTGTGGTGCTCGACGCGGAGCTCAATGACGGCGTCCACGCCAAGTCGACGAAGGATCGCTTGGAGTCGGCTGGCGACGGGTTTCACGAGCGGACCCGGCAGTTCTTTCTCGAGCTGGCGCGGCGAGATCCCGAGCGATATCTGGTGCTGAATGCCCGCGCCTCACGCGAGGAGATAGCGGCCCAGGTGGCCGCCCGGGTAGCGCCTTTGCTGATGCTTGCTCGCCAGCGATAGCCCCGAAGTCAGCGGCGAGTGGCACAGTGGTGCACGTGACTGCAGCGCTCAACGATGCCGCAACCTCAGAGGTTGTCGATCTTGGTGTCTGGGCGGAATTGATCGGCCAGACAGCCGCCGTTGCGACCTTGCAGCGTGCCGTGGGTGCCGAACCCCACGCGATGAGTCACGCCTGGCTGTTCACCGGCCCGCCGGGCTCGGGTCGGTCGAATGCGGCACGGGCGTTCGCAGCCGCCCTGCAGTGCCGATTTGGGGGTTGTGGGAGGTGCAGCGAGTGCCGTACGTCGTTGTCGGGCGCGCATCCGGACGTCACCTTGGTGCGCACCGAACTGCTCTCGATCGGGGTCGATGAGGTACGTGAGCTGGTTCGCCGGGCAGCTATGAGTCCGACCCTGGGCCGCTGGCAGGTCATTGTGATCGAGGACGCTGATCGAGTGACCGAACGCGGCGCCGACGCGTTATTGAAGAGCATTGAAGAGCCAGCACCGCGTACGGTGTGGATCCTTTGCGCACCTACGCCGGACGATGTGGTTGCGACCATCCGGTCGCGTTGCCGGTTGCTGACCCTGCGGACTCCGACGATTCTGGCGGTGGCGCGACTGCTCGAGACACGGGACGGCATTGCACCGGAGCTGGCGGCCTACGCGGCACGCGTCTCGCAAGGGCATGTCGGTCGAGCACGCGTGCTGGCTCGAGATGAGAGCGCTCGGCAACGGCGGCAGCAAATACTGCAGATCCCTTTCCAACTACAGGGGCTCGGAGCTTGCCTGACTGCGGCGGCTCAGGTGATCGAGATGTCGTCGGTGGAGGCCGCCGAGGCGACGAGTGGGCTTGATACCAAGGAACGAGCCGCGCTTGAGGAGGCGCTCGGATTCGGCACCAAAGGGGCCAAGCCGCGTCAAGCTCAGGCCGCGATCAGGGATTTGGAAGAGCAGCAGAGGGCTCGAACCAAGCGGTTTCAGCGGGATGCGATTGATCGCACACTGACTGAGCTGACCGGCCTCTATCGGGATGTGCTGAGTATCCAGACTGGCTCAGGAGCGTCCTTGATCAATGACGATCTGGGGCCTCAGATTGCCGCGTTGGCGTGGAATTCCACGCCCGAGTCGACGCTGCATCGGATTGATGCGCTGCTTGCCTGCCGCACCGCGTTGGAGGGCAATGTGGCACCGCTGCTTGCCGTAGAGGCGGCCCTGATCGGCCTGGTCGAGGGCTGAGCTTCGCTACTGCGTAGCAACTGGCCCGCCCGGATGGGCGGCGCAGTCTAGCGCAGTTGGCGAGAAAATGTATGGGGTTCATTTTCTTCGACTTATTTAGTAACGTGGGCGGCACAGGTTGCCGGAGGGGACGAACCCCCGAGCGTCCTCTCCGACAACCTTCCAAGGTCTGGCTGAGCGCCAGGCCCTTTTTTGTGGAGCTGCTCGTGCATCGCGCGCATGGGCGCGCGATTCCGACGCTCGCAGCTGATCTCCCCCAGCAACGAGGCGCAGCTCGCGCCCCGGTCGTCTAAATATCACAAATTGATCTCGCAAACTGTTGCGCGAGGAAGAACTTTCGCTTTACGGTGGATCTCGGCCTCGTTTCCGTTTCGTTATAAACGCGCGGGAGCGGAACGCCGGGGGAAGAACTCAGAGGCATCCGATGTGTCGCTGGGATCGCGTGTCCGTTCGCCGAGCTCCGCTGGACGACACCCTGCTGGGATCGTCCCGGGCGAAGCGGAGGTGGGGAACCATCGGATCTCTCGTACGTCAGAGCGAGAGGATCCCGGGGGTGAAGCGCTCATAGCGGTGTGGTTTCACACACCGCGTGAGCGCCGGGATGACCGCCTGCATCGAAAGAGGTCACCTCACAGGCGTACTCGGGGGAGGATTCAGACCTACGTCATTCACCATGGTCAAGCGCGCCGTCGGTGTGGGTGCTGCGCTGCTCTGTCCTCTGGGATTGGGCTTGTTGGCGCCACACCAGCCGAGGCGGCAGAGCCGTCTGTATGGGATCGCGTAGCGCAGTGCGAGAGCGGCGGCAACTGGAAGATCAACACCGGCAATGGTTTCTACGGCGGCGTGCAGTTCGCCGCGGGCACCTGGCGCGCGTACGGAGGAAAGAGCTACGCCAGCCAGGCGCATCAGGCAAACAAGGCCCAACAGATCGCGATCGCTCGTCGAGTGCTAGCAGGCCAAGGCCCGGGTGCCTGGCCAGTTTGTAGTCGACGTGCGGGATTGACCAAGTCGAACGGGAAGGCGGATCGCAACGCATCGCCGACAACCAATCCCGGAGCGTCCAAAACTCAGAACTTGAGCGACTCAAAGGTCAAGATCGCCAAGAAGTTGCCGAAGAAGAAGTACAGTTCTACAGGCAAAACCGTTCATGTCAGGCGCGGTGACACGCTCCGTAAGATCGCGAAGCGGTACCACGTGGAGGGCGGTTGGAAAGGCTTGTGGAAGCTCAATAAGGAAACGATCAAGGATTCGAACTTGATCTACATAGGACAAATTCTCAAGATCAAATAGACCTCAATGGCGCGGGTGGGACCCTGCCCCCCAGTACGCCCACCCGTGGAAGCCCGGCAGACCCGCATCTGCCGGGCTTCCGGTTTATTTGCGGGCGAACCCTGTCGAAGCGCACTAACGACGCGCGCCCCTTCGCACGTGGCGCATGAGAATGGATTCGGCTTTAGGCTGTGGCTATGCCGAGGGTCATGGCCGTGTCGTTCGAGCGGTACGGCCGGCTTTACTACCTCGATCCGGGCGAGCGCGAATACCACATCGGTGATCGAGTCCTGGTGCCCACGGACTCGGGCACGGAGGTTGCTGAGTGTGTGTGGGCGCCCGAGTGGATCGAGGAAGACGGATTTGCGGAGCTGCCAGTTTGTGCGGGTCCGGCGGGTCCAGAGCACTTGGAGCGGGACGCGACCAACCGTCGGCGGCGGGCCGAGGCGAAGCTCGCGGCCAAGAAGTTGATCAAGCGGAACCAGTTGCCGATGAAGGTGGTTGCCGTCGACTTCATCGATTCCGGAGTCGATTTCGATCAACTGGTGGTGATCTATTTCACCGCACCGCATCGAGTTGATTTCCGGACGCTGGTAAGCGAGCTGGCCCGAACCCTCCACGCCCGGATCGATCTGCGCCAGATCGGTTCCCGAGATGCCGCTCGACTCGTTGGCGGGCTCGGCAACTGCGGTCGTGACCTGTGCTGCGCCACCTTCCTGAAAGACTTCGAGCCGGTCAGTCTGCGAATGGCCAAGGTGCAGGATCTTCCGCCCAACCCGCTGAAGATTTCGGGTGCCTGTGGTCGGTTGATGTGCTGCCTGAAATACGAGCATCCGCTCTATGCCGAGTTTGCGCGTACCGCACCCGCTATTGGGGAGCAGGTGGCGCTGGAGGACGGTGATGGAGTGGTGGTCGGCCATCAGGTGCCGGCTGACTCTGTGGTAATCCGGATGAGCGCGAGCGGTGCGACGCGGTCCTGCTCGCTCGCCGCAGCCTGTGGCGCTCGCCAGCTTTTCGCATCGCGCACAACTCCAGCCGATGTACAGCGCCCAGCGCGCAAGGGGCGCTTGCGGCGCCGCCGGTCTGAAGAGGAAGACACCTGACCTCCTGAGATGGTCTAGCACTGCGCCAGCAGTGATCTTGACCATTGCGCTGATCGAGTGGCCGCCGCGTACGCTCTGGATATGCCCTTCGCCGCCCGCCGTTTGCGCCTGCTAGGCGTGTCGGTGTCAGCGGCACTGACACTCCTGGCCGCCTGCTCGGCCGGTCGGGCGGATCAAGCCAATCAGCCCGCATCTGTGCCGTCGCCATCCGCAGCTGCCACAACTCCCGTGCTGCCGAAAGACGGTCGGCCGCTGCAGCCCATCCCAACGGTGAAGCCCGAGGGTTTTGCGGACCCGCCGCCCGGCAAGGGGATGGCCCGCTATGAGAAGCAGCGGCTCAATTGGAAGTCCTGCGGTCCTGGCCTGTCCTGCACCATGATGCTGGTACCGCTGGATTACGCCGACCCTGACGGCACGGCCATCAGTCTCATGGTTGCGAAGCGGCCGGCGACTGACAGCAAGCGGCTCGGCAGTCTGTTTATCAATCCTGGCGGCCCAGGCGGGTCGGGCGTTTGGTATGTCGGCTACTTCAACCCGGCCGGCCTGGAGAACTACGACATCGTTGGCTGGGATCCGCGTGGAGTGGGCCATTCCACGCCGGTGACCTGCTTCGGCAAAGACGATCTTGATCATTACTTCTCGATGGACAGCTCACCCGACGATCCGAATGAGCTGCAGGCCAGGATCGATGAGCAGATCAAGTTCGGGCAATCCTGCCTGGAGAAGTCTGGGGCGTTGTTGGAACACGTCTCGACGATGGACACCGTACGCGATCTTGATCTACTGCGGCAGCTGTCCGGCGATGTCAAGATCAACTATTTTGGATCATCGTACGGCACCAAAATCGGCGCCCTGTACGCTCAGCTCTATCCCCAGCGCGTGGGGCGGATGGTCCTTGATGGCGCTGTCAACATCAATTCGCGGTCGCGGGTCACTCAAGTGCAAGGGTTCGAGCGTGCCCTTCATCATTTCGCGACCTGGTGTGCCCAGTCCCAGTGCCGGATGGGCTCCCAAAGTGATGATGTGCTTGCCATGATCAAGGAGTTTCTTAACGGCCTTGATCAGCAGCCGATGGAGGTGTCCGGCGGCCGTACTCTGAGCCAGCAGCAGGGCGTCGAGGCCGTGTTCTACTCCATGTACGGCGGCCTGAGCAGCTGGCCGAAGCTGCGGGATGCGCTTACCGCGGCGATCTTCGACAAGGATGGCAGTGGGTTGCTGGAGCTTTCCGACGCCTCCGATCGACGTGATCGCGATGGCGCTTATGGGCAGCTGAACTATGCCTTTCCTGCCATCCGCTGCCTGGACAGCCAGGACGACAGCGTACGCGAGGCGGAGCATCGGCTGACTGAGGATTCTCGGCGTGCGCCGGTCTTGGGCCGGCTGAATGGCCCCGATCTGGCCTGCCCGCTGTGGCCTGTCAAGCCCGCGCCCAAGCAGCCAACAGTCGACGCCGCGGGTGCGCCGCCCATCGTGGTCATCGGTACCACGGGCGATCCAGCGACACCATATGAATATGCGCAGTCAATGGCTCGCGAGCTCCGCTCCGCAGTGCTGGTGACTTTCGATGGTGAGGGACACCTGGCGTACGGGCAGAGTGGCTGCGTCAGGGAACTGGTTACCGGATACCTGGCTCGTGATCAGGTGCCGCGTGACGGCAGCCGGTGCTAGTCAGCTTGGAGTTTCGGCGCATCAATTGCACTTCGCCAGTCGTTACGCCGCTCGATATAGTTGGCGATCGTGCCGAGCCAAGCCCCGGCGCGAAACACCAGCCGCCTTAGCTCAGCCGGCAGAGCGACGCACTCGTAATGCGTAGGTCCGGGGTTCGATTCCCCGAGGCGGCTCTGAGATCGTTGGCCTAACCAGTGCCCCGTTCGGGCGGATTCTCGAAGGGCAGCTCGGTTTGGTCTGACCGGCTCGTGCGCCGTTTGGTCC